>OJKE01000032.1_pt1 | contig 115870 bp, 108 predicted proteins | sample 1596501 | NCBI WGS metagenome assembly OJKE01 (sample SAMEA4350125, study PRJEB24818) | metagenome | biome: human; feature: gut; material: faeces | place: Denmark | collected 2013-09
CCCCCGGTGCCAAGAGCATCGCCATGCCCGCGCCTTCCCCGACCCCCAAAAAACAGAAAAAGCCCCTCCGCTTCCCCGCCCGGCGCTGGGCCCAGCTGGCCGCCTGCGCGGCAGTCTGCGGGGTCTGCCTGTACGGTGCCGTGTATGCCTACGAATGGAAAGGGGTCACCCTGCTGGGCGGCGGCTCTTCCTCCAACTACTCTGCCGCCGCCACCAAGGCAGCCGCCCCGCAGGCCGCTGTTTCCTCCATGGAGGACACCGAAAACGCCACCTACGGTTCTGCGGACAACGGTATCTCCTCCTTCAGCGCAGAGGACGGCCACCGGTCAGCAGACACTGCCACCGGCGGTTCCCTGCTGACCTCCGGCGAAGCGGAGAGCGATGCTTCCACCCGCACCGCCGACAGCGCCAAGATCATCTATACTGCCAATCTCACACTGGAGACCCGGGATTACGATACCGCCCGTGCGGCACTGGATGCGGCCCTTTCTGACGCGGACGGCTATATGGAATCCAGCAGCGAGTACACCAACACCGACAGCACCCGGAGCGTCAGTCTGACTTTGCGGGTGCCCCAGGACAGCTACAAGAGCTTTCTGGCCGCCGCTGCCCAGTCCGGCAGCGTGACCTACCAGAACCAGCAGGCGGAGGATATCACCACCCGGTATATGGACACCGAGGCCCGGCTGGCCAGCCTGACCGCCCAGCGCACCCGTCTGCAGGAGCTGCAGGCCCAGGCCGACACCCTGGCCGACCTGCTGGAGATCGAGTCCAGCCTGAGCGATGTGCAGTACCAGATCGAGAGCTGGCAGAGCCAGCTGGACTGGTACAGCAATCAGGTCTCCTGCTGCACTGTCTATATCACCCTGAACGAGGTGGAGACCCTGACCCCCACCAGCACCAGCTTCGGCGCAAAGCTGCTGGCCGCCCTGCGCAATGGCTGGACCGGCTTCGTGTCCGGCGCACAGGCCGTGGCGGTGTTCCTTGTGGGCGCATGGCCCGCCATCCTCATTGGCGCGGTCTGCGGCGTGATCTACTACCGTGTCCGCCATCCCAGAAAGAAAAAGTAAAAAACTTTTCCAAAACCCTTGACATCCACCCGCCTCTGTGGTATTATACTTGAGCAGTCAGCGAACAGCTGATGCAGACAAGTAAATATCGCGGGGTGGAGCAGTCTGGTAGCTCGTCGGGCTCATAACCCGAAGGTCGTTGGTTCAAATCCGGCCCCCGCAACCATCAAGCATCTTGAAGTGATTCAGGATGCTTTTTCTTTTGTCCCATTTTCTGTATCCCGCTGTTTCGGATAAAAAAAGCTCCCGACGTTCTGTGCGTCGGGAGCTTTTGCTGTTATGCGGTCTTCCGGGTCACTTCAGCACCGCACCCAGGTTTGCACTGGTGACCATGCGGGCATAGCGGCTGAGCCAGCCGGTCTTGATGTTGGGCTCGGGCGCAACGTATTTTGCCTTGCGCTCGGCCAGCACCTCGTCGCTGACCTCCAGCGTGATCTTTGCGTTGGGGATATCAATACTGATGGTATCGCCCTCCTCGATCAGGCCGATGGGACCGCCGGAAGCAGCCTCGGGGCTGACGTGGCCGATGGCTGCGCCGCGGCTTGCGCCAGAGAAGCGGCCGTCGGTGATGAGGGCCACGGTTTTATCCAGCTTCATACCGGCCAGAGCGGAGGTGGGGTTGAGCATCTCGCGCATACCGGGGCCGCCCTTGGGGCCCTCGTAGCGGATGACCACCACATCGCCCGGGACGATCTGGCCTGCGTAGATGGCTGCAATGGCGGTCTCCTCGCTGTTGAACACGCGGGCCGGGCCGGAGTGCTGCTGCATCTCGGGGGCCACGGCGCTGCGCTTGACCACGCAGCCGTCCGGAGCGATGTTGCCCCACAGGATCTGCAGGCCGCCGGTCTGGGAGTAGGGGTTCTCGATGGGGCGGATGGCCTTTTCGTTCAGGATGTGGGCACCCTTGATGTTCTCGCCCAGGGTCTTGCCGGTGACGGTAGGCACATCCAGATCCAGCAGGCCCTTCTTGGCCAGCTCTGCCTGCACAGCGGGGATGCCGCCTGCGGCATAGAGGTCGGGCATGTGGGTGGGGCCTGCGGGGGCCAGATGGCAGAGGTTGGGGGTCCTGGCGCTGATCTCATTGAAGAGCTTCAGGTCAATGGGCACACCGGCCTCGTAGGCAATGGCCAGCAGATGCAGGACGGTATTGGTGGAGCAGCCCAGCGCCATATCGCAGGTCAGTGCGTTGCGGATGGCGCGCTCGTTGATGATCTGGCGGGCGGTGATGCCCTTGTTGACCATGTCCATGATGGCCATACCGGCGTGCTTGGCCAGCTGCAGGCGCTTGGAGTAGACTGCCGGAATGGTGCCGTTGCCGGGCAGGGCAATGCCGATGGCCTCGCACAGGCAGTTCATGCTGTTGGCGGTGTACATGCCGGAGCAGCTGCCGCAGCTGGGGCAGCAGTTGCAGGTGCAGTCTTCCAGCTGCTCGTCGGTGATCATACCGGCCTTGTAAGCGCCCACAGCCTCGAACATCTTGGAAAGGCTGACTTCTTCGCCGCCGTAGCTGCCGGCCAGCATGGGGCCGCCGGAGCAGACCACCGCGGGCACATCCATGCGGACCGCGGCCATGACCATGCCGGGCACGATCTTATCGCAGTTGGGCACCAGCACCAGACCGTCCAGCTGATGGGCCATCAGCATGGTCTCCACGCTGTCGCAGATCAGCTCGCGGGAGGCCAGGGAGTATTTCATGCCCACATGGCCCATGGCGATGCCATCGCAGACACCGATGGCAGGGATCAGGATGGGGGTGCCGCCCGCCATCTCCACACCGGCCTTGACGGCATCGGCGATCTTATCCAGATTCATGTGGCCGGGCACGATCTCGCTGTAAGCGCTGACCACGCCGATCAGCGGGCGCTCCAGCTCCTCGGGGGTGTAACCCAGTGCGTAGAATAAGCTTCGGTTGGGGGCCCGCTCCGAACCCTTGGTCACGTTGTCACTTCTCATGGTTTGTTCCTCTTTTCCTTATAACAAAAGACCCCCTCCCAAAGGAGGGAGCCTTTCTTAGTTTTAAAAGCAGCTTTTGGCTGAACTCTTTCCGTCATCGCTTGCGCGATGCCACCTCCCTCACGGAGGGAGGCTTCACGCTGCGGTCAGACAAAAGGCTCCCTCTTTGAGGGGGCTGTCGCCGCAGGCGACTGGGGGAGTTAATTACTTCTTCAGCCAGCTCATCATGCTGCGCAGCTCTGCGCCCACCTTCTCGATGGGGTGTTCGGCCTGCATCCGGCGCTCAGCCAGGAAGTGGACCTTGCGGCCGCCCTTGGGGCTCATCTCGGTCAGGAACTCAGAAGCAAAGGTGCCGTCCTGGATCTCGGTCAGGACCTTCTTCATCTCCTTGCGGGTCTCCTCGGTGATCAGGCGCTTGCCGGTGCGGTAATCGCCGTACTCAGCGGTGTTGGAGATGGAGTAGCGCATCTTGGAGAAGCCGCCCTCGTTGATCAGGTCAACGATCAGCTTCATCTCGTGGCAGGTCTCAAAGTATGCCATCTCGGGCTCGTAGCCAGCCTCAACCAGCGTATCGAAGCCTGCGTGGATCAGCTCGCAGACACCGCCGCACAGAACTGCCTGCTCGCCGAACAGGTCGGTCTCGGTCTCCTCCTTGAAGGTGGTCTGCAGGATGCCTGCACGGCCAGCGCCGATGCCGGAAGCGTAAGCCAGAGCGATGTCCTTTGCCTTGCCGGTGTAATCCTGCTCCACGCAGATCAGAGAGGGGCAGCCCTCGCCCTCGGTGTACAGGCGGCGGACGATGTGGCCGGGGCCCTTGGGAGCGATCATGATCACGTCAACGTTCTTGGGCGCGGTGATGGTCTTGAAGTGGATGTTGAAGCCGTGTGCAAAGGCCAGAGCCTTGCCCTCGGTCATGTAAGGTGCGACCTGCGTGTTGTAGATATCGGCGCACAGCTCATCGGGCACCAGCATCATCACAACATCGCCAGCCTTGGCAGCCTCTTCGACCTCCATGACCTTGAAGTTGTCGTGAGTGGCGGCGAACTCGGAGGCCTTTGCCCAGTGGGCAGAGCCCTTGCGCAGACCGACAACAACGTTCACGCCGCTCTCGGCCAGGTTCTCGGAATGGGCGTGGCCCTGGCTGCCGAAGCCGATGACAGCAACGGTCTTGCCGTCCAGCACGCCGAGGTTGCAGTCGGAATCGTAGTATTTCTTGATCGCCATGGTAGTAGTCTCCTTTTACTCTTTCCTGTTTTATTTTTATATTTTGATTTTTATGGAAAACTGAGTGAACCCCTCAGGCTCGCATCTGCTCGCCAGCTCCCCTACTAGGGGAGCCCTTGGCAGAAAGGGGAACTTGCAGGGCTTTATGCAACGCCAGAGCCGCCCCTACTAGGGGCGGTGGCAATGCGGAGCATTGACGGTGGGGTTTCTCCCCTTACTGCGGGCAATGAGTCCCGGGCAGGGGCAGCTGGGCTGCCCGCACCTCCTGCGGGGGCTTCTGCATGTGCTGGTGCATCCCGCCGCGCTCCAGTGCGGTCACGCCGGTGCGGCACTGCTCAAGGATCTTGTAATCTGCCAGGATCTTGAGGAACGCGTCCACCTTTTCAGGGCGGCCGGTCAGTTCCAACACCATGCTGTCGGGCGAAAGATCAATGATCTTTGCCTTGTAGATGCTGGCGATCTCCCGCAGCTCACTGCGGTTGTGGACATCGGCAGCCACCTTGAGCAGCAGCAGCTCCCGCTCCAGCGAGTTCTCGTGGTCCAGCACGAACACCTGCCGGGTCACTTCCAGCCGCTCGGTCTGGAGGATGAGCTGGCTCAGCGCCTTTTCATCGCTGGTGATGGTCACGGTGATGCGGCTGACCGCCGGGTCGTTGGTGGCGGACACCGTCAGGCTGTCAATGTTGAAGCCGCGGCGGCAGAACAGGTTGGACACCCGGGCCAGAACACCGCTCTGGTTGTCCACCAGCAGACTGATGACTCTGCGTTTGGATTCCATGGGTCAGTCCTCCTTATTCCATGATGATATCATTGATGTCGCCGCCGCCGGGGATCATGGGCAGGACCTTTTCGTCCTTGTCGATGATGCACTCGATCCAGGTGGGGCCCTTCTGCTTGAGGGCATCGGCAAATGCGGCCTGGAACTCGGGGAGGTTGGTACAGCGGTAGCCCTTCAGGCCAAAGCCCTCGGCCAGCTTGACAAAGTCAGTGCGGCGGTGGGGGTCGGTCTGGGAGTAGCGCTTTTCGTAGAAAGTGGTCTGCCACTGGCGCACCATGCCCAGCACAGAGTTGTTGAAGATGACCGTGATGATAGGCAGCTCATAGCTGACAGCGGTGCAGGCCTCGTTGAGGTTCATGTGGAAGGAACCGTCGCCCGTGAACATGACCACCCGCTGCTCCCGGCCCAGCGCCATCTGCGCGCCGATGGCCGCGCCATAGCCAAAGCCCATGGTGCCCAGGCCGCCGCTGGTGATAAAGCCGCGGCTCTTGGTGTGGCGGATGTACTGGGCCGCCCACATCTGGTGCTGGCCCACGTCGGTGACATACACGGCCTCAGGGCCGCACTGGCTGCACACCTCGCCGATGACCTGATGGGGCATCAGGCGGGTGGGGTCGGACACAGGGTGGTAATCCTGCGCCTGCCACTCGTGGATCATCTTCATCCAGTCGGGGTGCTTCTTCTCCTCAATGAGGGGGAGCATCCCGCTCAGAACGTAGCAGACATCACCGGCAATGGCAAGATCCACATCCACATTCTTGCCCAGCTCACTGGGGTCGATATCGATCTGGATGATGGTTGCATTCTTGGCAAAGGTCTTGGGGTTCAGGGCCACGCGGTCAGAAAAGCGGGTGCCCAGTGCGATCAGCACGTCACAGTCCGCGACCGCCCGATTGGAGGTGTAGCAGCCGTGCATTCCGACCATGCCGATGTTCATCGGGTCACCGTAGGGCACAACGCCTGCGGCCATCAGAGTATAGGTGGCGGGGATCTCCGCCTTGTGGATCAGGTCACGCAGGGGCTGGCAGGAAGCCGCGCTCCGCACGCCGCCGCCAAAATAGACCAGCGGGCGCTTGGCCGCGTTGATGATATCGGCGGCCCACTTGACCTGTTGTTCGTCGTAGGTGGTCACGGTGCGGATCGGCTCCGGCTGCTTGGGAGTGAACTCGCAGACAGCAGCGGTGACATCCTTGGGGATATCCACCAGCACCGGGCCCTTGCGGCCGCTCTGCGCAATGCGGAACGCCGCACGCATGGTGTCGGCCAGCTCTTCTACCTTACGCACCGTGAAGTTGTGCTTGGTGATGGGCATCGTGATGCCCTCGATGTACGCCTCCTGAAAGCTGTCCTTGCCCAGACCGGGGGTCGGCACATTGCCGGTAAAGGCGACCATGGGCACGGAGTCCATGTAGGCGGTGGCAATGCCGGTGACCAGATTGGTGGCACCCGGGCCGCTGGTGGCCAGCACCACGCCGGTGCGGCCCGTTGCGCGGGCATAGCCATCGGCCGCATGAGAAGCGCCCTGCTCGTGGGCGGTCAGCACATGATGGATGCGGTCAGAATTCTTATACAGCTCGTCGTACAGGTTCAGCACAGCACCGCCGGGGTAGCCGAAGATGGTGTCCACGCCCTGTTCGCAGAGGACTTCAACAAAAATTTGCGAACCATTCAACTGCATGGTAAGTTGCTCCTGTTCCTTTTCCTCTTACACTCTCAACAAAATTTCCCTCAGACACGTTACTTTTCGCATCTTGCATTCCGATTTGAACGTTGGGTCAATTATACTATAAATCGGGCCTTTGTCAATCGACGATTTGTAAAGTGAATCAGCCGAAAGATGAAGATAATTGAACACACCCTTGCTAAGCGCCTTTTCCAAGAGTATAATCAATTCTACACTGTTATAAAAATAAACAGCCTTCTGACCGGCCTGCCAATGGCTCCCCCTTTGGGGGAGCTGGCGCGGCGCGCCTGAGAGGGCAAGGCCGTTAAAAAGAGAGGATTTTCCTATGCAACTTCGTGAATGGAACGCCCGGCTCCACGGGCTTGTTGTTTTCCGTGCCCTGCTGGGCGACCCCGTTGTGGCAAAGCTGGCAGCGCTGACCGACCGGCTGGAAGCGGCTGACGGCAGCATCGCCCCCCTGTGCGATGCTGTGGCCGCCTTTGAAGCCGCCCTGTTCGCCCACACCACCAATCTGGGCGATTATCTTTCCAACGCCGTGCTGGAGACCGAGACCTTCTGTGTGCGGCAGGCCGCCGCGGGCCAGCTCTCCCCTGTGATGGAGGCCGCCCTGAACAGTGAGCTGAACTTTTTGCAGAAGCTCTGCGGCCTGACGCTGGACGCGCTGCTGGAAGCTGCCGACCGGCAGAACCGGGAGCTGGCGTTCCTGCCCCGTTGGGAGGCAAGGCAGCTTGACCTGACCGCCGCCTACAACCAGCGGATGCGGGAAGCCGGGAAAAAGGGCTACGGCATGTTTGCCAAGCACCATGTGTTCACGGTGGAGAACGGCCAGCTGGTGCCCGTGAAGTACCCCGACCCCCAGAAGCTCAGTGAGCTGCCGGGCTACGAGAAAGAGCGTGAAAAGGTCATTGCCAACACCCGCGCCCTGCTGGCCGGCTCCCCCGCCAACAATGTTCTGCTCTACGGCGATGCAGGCACCGGCAAATCCAGCACGGTCAAGGCCATTGCCAATGAGTACGCCGCCGACGGCCTGCGGCTGGTGGAGGTCAAGAAGAACCAGCTCTACCAGATCCCCGACCTGATGGATCAGCTGGCGGCCAACCCCCTCAAGTTCATCCTCTTCATCGATGACCTGAGCTTCTCCTCCAACGACGACAACTTTGCCGCCCTGAAAGCCATCCTTGAGGGCAGCGTGGGCGGCCGGGCCCGGAACATTGCGGTGTACGCCACCTCCAACCGCCGCCACCTCATCAAGGAAACCCTGACCGACCGCACCGGCGACGACATCCACGAAGCTGACACCCGGCAGGAGCTGATGAGCCTTTCCGCCCGGTTCGGCCTGACTGTCACCTTCCAGCGGCCCGAGAAAGCCCGCTTTGCCGCCATTCTGGAAGAGCTGGCAAAACAGCACCACATCCAGATGCCCATGGAAGAGCTGCTGGTCAAGGCCGAGGCCTTCGCCATCCGCGCCGGCGGCCGCAGCCCCCGTGTGGCCAAACAGTTCATCGAACAGTGCGAGAGCGGCGTGCAGAAATAATGTTTGCTTTTTCGTTTTTATGGATAAGAAAAAGCGCTGTGCAGTGAAATGACTGCACAGCGCTTTTTGCTGTTTTGGAAGAAACCTACCGCCGCAGGCGGCGGATGAGGCGGTCAGAAAATCAAACGCGCTCGGCCACCAGCTGGAAGCCCTCTTTGGTGAGCTCCTGCCGGATCTGCTCGATCTGGGCATGGTCGCGGGTCTCCAGCGCCAGCTTGAGGAAGCAGCTGGAGATGGGCATGTTGGGGTCGGAACCGTCGTGCAGGACGGAGACCACATTGCTGCCGCAGCGGGAAACGATGGCGGCCACCCGCTCCAGCTGGCCGGGCTTATCCTCCAGCGCAATGGTCAGGTTGGCCTTGCGGCCGCTCATCACCAGACCACGGGTGATGACGCGGTTGAGGATGTTCACATCGATGTTGCCGCCGGAGATCAGGCAGACCACCTTTTTGCCCTCGATGGGCAGCTTGTGGAACAGCGCCGCTGCCACAGGCACCGCACCGGCACCCTCGGCCACCAGCTTCTGGTTCTCCATCAGGGAGAGGATGGCGGCGGCGGTCTCGTCCTCGCTGACGGTCACGATGTCGTCCACATATTCCTCGCAGAGCTGATAGGTCAGCTCGCCGGGGGTCTTGACCTGAATGCCGTCCGCGAAGGTGGCCGCATTTTTCAGGGTCTGATACTTGTGCTCATGCAGGCTGCGGTACATGCTGGGGGCACCCTCGGCCTGCACACCATAGACCTTGACCTCGGGGCGCAGGCTCTTGATGGCAAAGGCCACGCCGGAGATCAGGCCGCCGCCGCCCACGGGCACGATGACGGCATCCAGATCGGGCAGCTGGTCAAGGATCTCCAGACCAATGGTGCCCTGACCTGCGATGACCTGTTCGTCATCGTAGGGGTGGATGAAGGTCATGCCGGTCTCGGCCTGCAGCTCCACGGCCTTGTCGTGGGCATCATCATAGGTGCCGGGCACCAGACAGACCTCTGCGCCCAGGCTCTTGGTGTTTTCCACCTTCATAATGGGGGCACCGTCCGGCATACAGACGATGCTCCTGATGCCCCGGCGGGTGGCGGCCAGAGCCACGCCCTGTGCGTGGTTGCCGGCAGAGCAGGCGATCACGCCCTTTTCGCTCTCCTCCCTGGAGAGCTGGCTGATCTTATAATAGGCTCCCCGCACCTTAAAGCTGCCGGTCACCTGCAGGTTCTCGGTCTTGAGGTAGAGGCGGCAGTCCTTGGAGAGCTTGGGCGCTTCAATCAGGTCGGTCTTGCGGGCAACGTCCTTGAGCACAAAGGCGGCGTGGTAGATCTTATCCAGAGTCAGCATGACGATACTTCCTATCTTCTATCCTTGATTTTTGCATGTGAATATGCATTCCAGTATAAATTAGCAAAAGTATTTTGTCAAATGAACGTATTTCAACATTGCGTTTGCTGGGGTGACTGCCAATGGTTACGCCCGGGCAGGCAGCCCTGCGGCCCGATGCGCAGCACGCCCGTTCCCATGCCGTGGGAGCGGTTTTCCCTGACCCAAAACGCCCCTCTCCGGCATCCGTGAGACCGGAGAGGGGCGTTCTCGTTTTTAACCTTTCATCGGCACAAATCCGACCAGATCCTTCACGACCTCGCCGCCGATGATGAGCCCGGCCACCGAGGGTACAAAGGCGTTGGAACCGGGGACCGAGCGCCGGATGGTGCACTTGCGCTGGGTGCCCGGGGGGCAGATGCAGTGGTTCTTGCAGCTGATGGAATCGTCCTCGATGGGGGTCATGGCAGGCTCCTTGGAGTAGACGACCTTCAGGTGCTTGATCCGCCGCTTGCGGCACTCGGTGCGCATCACCTTGGCCAGCGGGCAGACGGAGGTCTTGTAGATATCCGTCACCTCAAAGCGGGTGGGGTCCATCTTGTTGCCTGCACCCATGGCGCAGATGATGGGGGTACCGGCCTCCTTGGCCTTGACCACCAGCGCGATCTTGCCGGTGACGGTGTCAATGGCATCCACCACATAGTCGTACTGGGTGAAATCGAACTGATCCTGCGTTTCCGGGGTGAAGAAGATCTTGTAGGTGGTGACCTTGATGTTGGGGTCGATCTCGTGGATACGCTGTTCGGCCACATCCACCTTGTACTGGCCCACGGTCTTGCGGGTGGCCACGATCTGGCGGTTCAGGTTGGTCAGGCAGACCTTGTCATCATCAATGAGGTCCAGCGCGCCCACACCGCTGCGTGCCAGCGCTTCCACCGTGTAGCCGCCCACGCCGCCAATGCCAAACACCGCCACACGGGAATTGTGCAGCTTTTCCATTGCTTCCTTGCCCAGCAGCAGCTGGGTGCGGGAATATTGATCCTGCATAGATACTTGCTCCTCCATTTTACACTGCGCCGTTCGTTTTACCGGTTCGGCACAGCTGCTTCTGTTTTACTTTATCACTTTCCTGCAAAGCGCCTGAGCGGTTTATTCGACCGCCACAATCGTGCCGCCCCCCAGCACAACATCCCCCTGATACAGCACCACGGCCTGACCGGGCGTAGGGGCACGCTGGGGCTGGTCAAATTCCAGCCGGAACTTCCCCTCTCCTGCCGGGTAGACGGTGGCCGCCTGCTCGGTCTGGTGGTAGCGGGTGCGGGCCGTGACCCGCAAGGGCGCGGTCAGCTCCGGGATGGCGATCCAGTTCACCTCGTCGGCATAGACGATACGGTCAAACAGGTTCTCCTCCGGGCCCACCGTGACGGTGTTGGCCTGCATATCCTTGGCGCAGACATACACCGGCGCACCCATGGCAAGGCCAAGGCCCTTGCGCTGGCCGATGGTATACCGCACCGCACCATTGTGAGTGCCCACCTTTTTGCCATTCTCGTCCAGAAAATCACCTGCCGGGTAATGCTTGCCGGTGAAGTCCTCCATAAAGCGGGCGTAATCGCCGTCCGGCACAAAGCAGATATCCTGGCTGTCGTGCTTGCGGGCGTTGACGAAATGCTGCTTTTCCGCGATCTCACGCACTTCGGCCTTGTGCAGTCCCCCCAGCGGCAGGCGCACATGGGCCAGCTGCTCCTGGGTCAGGTTATAGAGCACATAGCTCTGATCCTTGCCCTCGTCCAGCCCCTTTTTCAGCAGCCAGCGGCCGGTGGCCTCGTCCTGCTCCACCCGGGCGTAATGGCCCGTGACCACATACTCCATGCCATGGCTCTCAGCCCAGCGGAGCAGGTGGTCGAACTTCATATACCGGTTGCAGTCGATGCAGGGGTTGGGCGTGCCGCCCATCTCGTATACCCGGATGAATTTTTCGATGATCTTCTCCCGGAAGTCGGCGGTGAAATCCAGCACCTCATAGGGGATATCCATCGCAAAGGCCACCTCGGCGGCATCCTCGATATCCTTTTCGGAGCAGCAGGTGTGGAAACCGGACTGCCCCAGCGTCTCGTTGCGGGTGAGCCGCATGGTGATGCCGGTGCAGTCGTACCCTGCCTGCTGCATCAGCCATGCCGCCACCGAGCTGTCCACACCGCCGCTCATGGCGATGAGTGCCCCGGGGCGCTTCGTGTTCTGTGCTTCTGTCATATCGTTCCTCATTCAATAACACACTAAAACAGTAGTATAATACTACCGCAGCTTCTTTCTCTTGTCAAGACGCAGAAAATTGAGCCGCCGCTGCCAGCAGCGCGTCTTTTTCGTTGGGTGTCTGCCCAGTGATGACGGCCTCCAGCAGGGCGTTCAGCACCTGCCGCAGCCCCGGGCCGGGTCTGACCCCCGCCGCCATCAGGTCACGGCCATTCACGGCCAGCTGGCTCACCCGGCAGCAGGCATTTTCTGCTGTCAGCCGCTCCGCCTCGGCCCGCAGGGCAGCAAAGGCCACGGCCTGTTCCGGATGCCGGGCACTGCAAAGGGCGGTCAGACGCTGGATCGTCGGCAGCTCATAGCGGCCCAAAAGACGTTTGGCCATAAGTGTCTGGTCGGAGCCGGGCGTACCGGGAGCTTCCTCTTCGGACACGGGTGTCACGCAGGGCGTTTGGACGGGAGTGTCGGGAGTTTCTCCGAGGACCGTCCGCTGGGGTGGGACCCTGTTGCCGCAGGCAATAGGGCGGGCGATGGAATGGCCCGTCTCGTGTCCGAGGAGAAAGCTACCGACACTCCCCCCCACCAAGGCCGTCACTTCATCCGTGAGCGCGTTGGAGCATTTCAGTTTGCGCAGAGCTTTGCGGGCACCGGCTTCTCCCAGCGGACAGAGAAGGGCCGCCAGCCGGGCGGGCACGTTCTCCACTGTTGGTTCGATCCGGTCAATGGTGCGGCAGAGTTCCGCAAACCGTTCCGGCTGTTTTTCCGGTTCCAGCTCCGGCAGGACAACGGCCAGAACGGCGGTTTCCAGATAGCTTCCGGGCCGGGGTGCCGCCAGCAGCTTGAGTAGTTCTTCCTGGATGCGCTCCGCCGAAACGCAGTCCAGATGCGGCCCCAGTGCCTGGGCAGCAGCACCGGTGGCTGGGTCGATGGCAAAGCCGAACCGAGCCGCGAACCGGTAGAGCCGCAGGATGCGCAGCGCGTCCTCCTCAAAGCGGCGTTCCGGCTCCCCCACCGCCCGCACGAGATGGGCGGCAAGGTCGTCCCGCCCTCCAAAGGGGTCGATGAGCCCTTCCTCGGCGCTGTATGCCATGGCGTTGATGGTGAAATCCCGCCGGGCAAGATCCTCCCGCACATCCGGCACAAAGCAGACGGCATCCGGGTGGCGGCCATCGGAGTAGGCCCCCTCGGTGCGGAAGGTCGTTGTCTCATAGAGCCTGCCGCCCTGCTTCACCGTCACGGTGCCGTGCTGCAGGCCGGTGGGGATACACTTTTCCTCCCCGAACAGCGCCATCACCTGCTCCGGGCGGGCGCTGGTGCAGAGGTCCCAATCGTGGGGGGCCAGCCCCAGCAGGCTGTCCCGGACACAGCCGCCCACAGCGTAGGCCGCATGGCCCGCCCCATGGAGCGCATCCAGCAGCAGGGCTGCACCCGGGTCAAGTTTGATCGTTGTCATGTTGCTTCCTCGTCATATTGCAGGATGATCTGTTTACCGTCAAAGCCGCACTCCGCCGCCGGGAATACCGCCTGCGCATTGGGCAGGACGGCTTCCGGTTCAAGGATCATGGGCGAATAATGCATCAGCCAGAACCGGCGCACGTCAGCCTTTTTTGCAATGGCCGCACCCTGCGCAAAAGTGCTGTGCCCCCACTGCTTTGCCTGCGCCTCCTGCTCGTTGTCGGGGTAGGTGGCATCGCAGAGGAAAAGGTCGGCGTTCTGCGCGGCCTGTTCCAGTGCCGGGCAGGGGGCGGTATCACCCGAGAACACGAACCGCAGACCCCGGCGTGCCGGGCCCAGCACATCCGCGGGAGCGACCACCGCCCCGTTTTCCAGCGGGATGCTCTGGCCCCGCTGGAGCAGCTTCCATGCAGGCACCGGAACGTTCAGTGCCCGGGCCTTTGCAGGGTCAAAGCGGCCCACCCGGGGCAGGTCGAGCCGGTAGCCCCGGCTGGGCACCCGGTGCCGGGTGCGGAAAGGCGTAAGCTGCGCCCCCGCAGGCCAGCCGGAGGAAAGGGTGGTCAGGTCGATGGGATCTGTGTCCAGCTGCACAGCCCTGACCGGATACGGCAGCGGCCCGGCCAGCGTGCGCAGGGCGGGCCAGATTTCTCCCAGCCCCTCGGGGCCGTAAAGGGTCAGCGGGCGCTCCCGGCCCTGACAGCCCAGTGTCTGCAGCAGGCCCGGCAGGCCGAAGATATGGTCGCCGTGATAGTGGGTCAGGCAGATGGCATCCAGCTTCATCAGGTTGACCCCGGCGCGGCGGGCCGCCGCCTGCGTGCCCTCGCCGCAGTCAAACAGCAGGGCGTGGCCCCCGCATTCGGCCAGCGCGGCGGTCAGAGCACGGTCCGGCAGGGGCATGGTGGCCGCCGTGCCCAGCAGTGTAATGGTCAGCATAACAGTTCCTCCGTGATTTGTCGGTAACAGTGTACCACATTTTGCGCCCGCACACAATCGGCACAGCCCGGCATAGGATGGCGCAGAGCTCTGATACAAAGGGAGGTTTGACCATGCAGCGCAAAAAAGTCCCCGCCGGGCACCACCGCTTCGGGCTGGCCCGGCTTGTTCTGGTTCTGGCACTGCTGTTTCTCGTCGTGGCGCTCACCGCCGGGCTGGCGAGCTGCCTGTTCCAGCCCGTACTGGCCGCCCGGGGCACGCTGCTGTTCCTGCCGGGGGCGTAAATTATTTTGTGAAATGAAAATTGAAATTCCTTCTTGACTTCAGGACAATGACGTGATAAAATCCAGCCAAACCAGTGAGAGGGCATAAGTACCTCCGCAAACCTCTGCTTTTACAGAGAGTGCCGGACATGCTGAGACCGGTGCAAGGCAGCTGCGGGTGGGAATGGGCCTTTGAGGGCAAACCGAACTGCTTTTGCACAGTAGGGGCGACGGAGAGCGTCTTCGTTAACAAAGCCGGTATGTGTCATATCACGAGAGGGCGGGGTCGTTCCCGCCAATGTTGGGTGGCACCGCAGGAGTGTAAGGTCTTACCGCTCTTGTCCCAATGCACGAATGTGTTTTGGGACAGGAGCGTTTTTTATTTCCTGTCCCGCAGCTATTTCGGGCTGGACTGCAAGGCGTACATGGTCAAGATCAGCTATGAGCAGAAGCCCTTCCGCCGCGAGGTGATGCGCACCTACGGTGCCTTTGTGACCCCCAGCCCCAGCATGACCACCAACGTGGGCCGCAAGATCCTGGCCGAGCACCCGGACACCACCGGCAGCCTGGGCTGCGCCATCAGCGCCGCCATCGACGAAGCCCTCAAGTGCAAGGAGACCGGCGAGGAAAAGACCATCGTCTTTGGCCTGACCGGCACCGGCTACTTTGACATGGTGGCCTATGAGAAGTTCCACGATGGCCAGATGAGCGACTACATTCCCACCGATGCCGACCTGCAAAAGGGCTTTGACGGCATTCCCCGGTTCCCCGGCAACGAGCTCTGAGCCGATACTATAATTACTATATAATAAAGGAGAAGCGCGCTCCCGATCCCGGGAACACGCTTCTCCTTTTCTCTCTGGTTTCTATTTTATAGGACTATATATTCTCTAATGCCGCACAGATTATTTCTGGTAAAATCTGTTCTCGACCTCTAATATACTGATTTCGAATAGTAGCATCTCTATTAAATAGAGCTCTATTAGTATCTATATAATCAGATATACATAGCAGCACCGTGCCTTGTTTTTCTGTTTTCTGTACAGTATATATAAAAGCATATGCTTCCATTTCTATACACTGGAAACACTTTTGTCTTAAATAATTCTTATGCTGGTACTCGCATATAATTGACGGCGTAGAAAAAACCGAAACTTGCCGCAACGAAAATCCATCATCACTATGCAAGTATTCGTAGAGCTGATTTTTTTCAGCAAACACAGTATCGAAAGATGCTTTTTTCAGGTTCTCCGCATTCATAATTGATATCCATGGAGATACTGTTGTTGCAGACTGAGCTAAGACAATACTTCCAATGGGCAAAGATGCATCTAGAGTTCCCGCTGAACCAAGAAACAAAAGCTGTTTCGCATCAGAATATGCTGTTGCCAAACAAACATCGATTATATTACTTGCACCTGGAGAGCAATACAGCCACGTAAAAAACTTATTGTTATGCCGACAATAGATTCGATATGAAGCAAAGGATGTGTGGCGGCTTATGCAAATAACTTGAAACAATTGCGGATTCAATACCTTATGTGGAAGCCAGCATGGCGATATAATAACCATTTGCCCTGTTTGACTTCCAGAAATTTCATACATTGCAAATAGCAAATCATCACAACTGTTAGCACTGCAAGCCTCTCTATACGCATCCTGTGCAAAAAACATACTGACTTAAGTTATCCTTTCCAAATATGGCAACCAGTCCAAAAGATATTCTCCGGATGAGAGCACAATAGCCGGAAAACGCACTTCATGTTTTAATGTCTCCAAGTTAATATGCCATGTTGATTCTATGTTTTTAGCGTATGCGTACGAATTTCCTCTAGCAAGATATCGACGTATATACTCCCGTTTCAGTTTCAAATCCGGATAAACTAATACAACCGATAATTTCATATCTGCCAAAGCATCTATTAGCACCGCATGTGTGCTCACACAAATATATCGATATCGTCCAATGCACGCAGTAATTCTTTTTAAATACTCTTTAACAAATTTTTCATCTTTAGGTATTTCCGCACTGTCAATGTCAATCGAAAACGGTTGTCTTTGGCAAAATGTAGTTTTTCCAACGCCAGAATATCCACAAATAACAATTGTCTTCATTTCTCTTTTCTTAAAAACAGCCTGCACAGTAACATGCGCAGGCTGTCTACCGTTCCGTTATCAATTACATACGAAGCGCAAAGGTATTTTTTCCCTCGGAAGGCTTAGTAGTAGCGACAACAACAGGAGCCTTATACTGTTTCATATGCGGTTTCCTCCTTTCTTTCTCTTAATGTTTTATACACACGCCGTTTAGCGTTTGCAATTAAGCAAGTATCCTGAACGACAGCCGCCATGTATCCTGTCTCACGAAATACCGCACCTGGGCAGTATAAGCAATAGTTTAGATTCTCACATTTCCTACATTGTTCATTTAAATTGCAGACATTAAATTCTTGCAACTTGCGTAGCTCCGTGCTATTCCAAATATCTCGCACTGACTGTTTTCGCAAACTTCCCAAAGGAATATTTAATACATTACATGGATAAACTGTACCATCCGGTGTCACATTCAAGCTCTGTCCTAATCCACAAACTTTCGAACGAGCGCTAGTCTCATAAACATTCTTAGTTCCATAGCCTAGCGTAGTAGCTTCGTATAACATATGGGCATAATACTGATTTTCATCTCCCAGCCGATGTACCGCTGGACGTAAATCTTTCATATCTGTTGCAAGAATCTGCATACTAGTCTCTAATTGAATATGCATCATCTTACAAAAGTCTACAATAGCAGAGTGGCTTGTGTTATTTTGTTTCATTACAACTGTTTTAATTATCGTACGAATTCCGGAACTTTTAAATGCAAATAACGCATACATCGTCCGAAAAAAAGACCCAGGCACCTGTGTAATTGAATCGTGAACACTAGGATTCATGCTATAAACAGAAAATGCTATATCCGCAATATGCATTTGACAAAGCTCTTCAATATCCTTATCCGTAAATGCTATTCCATTCGTAAAGATATGTACAACAAATCCTAGCAAGGATGCATATGCACAAATCTTTATGAAATCTTTGCGAACCGCAACCTCTCCTCCTGTAAATGTAACCTCAAGAACCCCCATATCTCGCAATTCATCAAGAACATCACACAACTCTTCATATGACAGTTCATCTACTGAAACTGAAGAATGCTCTTCATAACAATGTATACATTTTTCATTGCAACGATATGTCAATTCAAAATACACATGTTCAAGTTGCTGTAATTCTCCGCATAACTCTACCAGTTTTTGATTCGCATCGGTTTTAGAAATTTTCCATTCCTCACCACTTTGATTCAACATACCTGCTTTTTCAATCTGATTGAGAAATGTTTCAACATCTTTTTCAACAGAACAACGAAGTTCTTCATCCACCTGATATGCATTTATAATGTTTTCGACAATTTCCTCAAAAGATATTTCACTTTGCAGTAAATTTAAAATGTCTGATGCAATGCCCTCAAAAATTGTTTTTGTTCCCTTAACAGTGTCATACACAACTGTGTAGTCCCCATACTCTCGAAACTTAATCCACTCGTATAATTTCACTTGTTCACCTCATCATATCCTATATATTCATCATATAACCATGATATCCAGAAGAACACATACTTTCAAGGGACGTAGCAAACACAACTTGTTTGATTGCATTTTATCACGTAAAAAAATCGAAGTCAAGTACTATTCCTTCTGTTTGAGATTTTCTTCCTAGAATGTCTAATAAAATCGATATTTCAAGCTTTCACTAATTAAAAATATATTTGTTTTCTTATTTACCACATGCATATCAACTATGGTCATACGCCGCCATCGACGAGGCCCTCAAGTGCAAGGAGACCGGCGAGGAAAAGACCATCGTCTTTGGCCTGACCGGCACCGGCTACTTTGACATGGTGGCCTACGAAAAGTTCCACGATGGCCAGATGAGCGACTACATCCCCACCGATGCCGACCTGTAAAGGGGCTTTGACGGCATTCCCCGGTTCCCCGGCAACGAGATCTGAGCCGATACTATAATTACTATATAATAAAGGAGAAGCGCGCTCCCGATCCCGGGAACACGCTTCTCCTTTTCTGCGTACCATCCTCTGCAAACAGAAAACCGCCAGCGTATCTCTACACTGACGGTCTTTTTATGGGCGCGGGTGGATTACGCAAGCCGCGCTGCTAAAAACAGCCCACCGGGCTGTTTTTGCCCCTTCTTCTGCGACGGGGCCGCAGCTGTTCGAATCCACCCGCATGAAAATTCAAACTTTCTGCAAACAGAAAACCGCCAGCGTATTTCTACACTGACGGTCTTTTTATGGGCGCGGGTGGATTCGAACAAGCTCAACTATCACAATTCGCTGGATGCGCTTTGAAATTGTGATGGATTCATGCGTATTTTTTGAATGTCACCGAAAATCAATTATCGGCTATCACAACCATTTAGGAACAAAAACGGGTTACAAAGTGGGTTATTTCGCACGCGGAGAATACTCTGCCAGAGCATCTGAAACGGCCATTGCTGCCGTGTCAGCCCTGCCGTCAACGGCGTGACTGTACCAGCCGTAAGTATCCATACTTTTGCTGTGCCCTACCATGCGGCGCAGTTCTGCCGGGGACACAGCATCCGCAACCATGCTGACAAAGGTGTGCCGCAGTTCGTACAGGCTGATGGGTGGGTCGATACCGTTGCAGCACTGATAGAACCTCCAATAGTTATACAGGCTCTGCTGGTTGGACAGCAGAAACAGCGGATCGTCATTCGTCAGCGGTCGCTCCTCTTCCATCGTGCGCTGCCGGAGCTGGGCATGGATCTCGTTCACGGCCAGAGGGTGCAGTACCACCGTCCGGATGGCATTCTCATTTTTGCCGCTGGTCTCCTCGTTCTGGCGGTTGATGGCCCGGCCAATGTGGAGCCGGTCTCCGTCCAGATCGCCTACACGCAGGCCCAGCAGTTCTCCGGGGCGCAGGCCGGTCATTACGGCCAGACGGTAGGCGTGCACGTTCTCGTCCGGCTCCACTTTTCCACGAACCACACGGGTATCGGTGGAGAGCAGCACCCGCAGGCTGTCCGGCTGCAGAATCTTCCGCCCCTTCTGGCGAGCACCCTTCGGAACGGTCAGGTTTTCATCCTCTGGCCGCAGGGTCGTGTACTTATGCTGGCGCGCCCACTTGACAAAGGATACCTCCACGCCTCGGATGCCCTGCAGCGTCTTACGGGAAAGATTGCCCCGGCTCTGGCGCTTGCTGTTCGGATTCAGACAGCCCTCTTTATACGCTCGGTTCAGTACGTCCTGCAGCATTCCTGTGCTCAGGTCGCCAATCTGCCGGGCACCGATCACTGGCAGGATGTAGTTCTGCCCGAACTTTTCCACCTGCTCAATGTAACTGGTGCCTGCCGTAGCCTTGACAGAGATCAGATACTCAGCCCACACCTCAGAGCAGCGCTTTGTGGTATTGCAGATTCCGTCATCCAGCCAGGCATCCGCTTTTGCATTTGCTTCCCGCTGGCCGGTACGGCCCGGCTTTGCGCTGGTGAACGTCTTGCGCACCCCGTCCTTCTGCACCTTGATCTGCCAACGGTTCTGGTTCGGCAGCCACTGGGCGGTGTTGGTTCGCATTCCCATAAAAAATACCTCCTTTGGGGTACACTTTGACAAGCCCGCCCAAAAGAGGTATAATCGCATTGCTTGAGTGTGCGATGACCTCCTTTGGAGCGAGCCGCTTATCTTAACTCCCTCGGTGTTCCAGCACCGGGGAGTTTTTTCTTTTGTGACGGTTGAAACGAAAAAATAAGGGCTGGTGCATGCACCAGCCCTCTAAAAACAGCTCCACTCACGTGGCGTTTTTGTTCGTCTGTATTATTCTACAGAAAAGCAAGGCAGTGTGCAATGCACTATTGTTTTACAAAAATGTGTTATTGTTGCATTATTCCAGCGGATACAACTGGTTGATGGCTTTTATCACAAACGAATACGAGGACAACAGAACCTCATTTTTTTGGAAATACTCTTTCCGTTTCACCATCCGCTCATCAAAAAGCTGGTGGAGTTCATCGGCAAAGTGCTCCCGTGTTCGGGGAGAAGTTACGATTTTGTCGTAAACGAAAAGCAGCCCCACGAAGTCGTGAATAACAGGGTTCGACATCTTTTTTTCACGAGACGTTGCCTTGATGCCCGGAATCGTGCTTGCAAAATGGTTCAAGAACATGGAGGGCTTTATTTTCCTGGTGTAAGGTGCTCGCATACTGTTCAGCAGGCAGTTATTGTGGGCGGCTGCATTTCGCAAACAGCGAACCGCAAACAGACAACGGAATAGATCCTCGTTCTTTCCGCCTGTATTCTGATCGTATACCTCACACAGCATTACAAGGTCACCAAAAGAAAGAACCTCAATCAGGTTCCAGACTGCATAACCCTCTTTTTCCAATTTCCGAATCAGGTCACAACACATAGAATTTTCTGATTTAGCGCTGATAGAGGCTTTGACCTCTGGATATACGCTGAAAAATCTATCTACGATTTCGTAGCCGTCCTCATCTGGATTCTCGCTGATTTCCCGAATCAGCATGACCTTAAGGTAATGCTCGAGATCCAAGGTGGCATGTAGGATCAGTCTGCGGAGGTGCATATCCAGGGTAGACAATTCCATTAGGTATGCAAAATCCAGGTTCAGATACTTTCCGGTCTTTGGATTGATCTCATAGTCCTTATCAAATGCCTTGACCTTGAAAAAGAAAGTACTGTACGCCAAAAAGGATGCCGCCTGTTCTTCTGTGCACAGGGTAAAGGCGACACCTTTATTTTTGAGGTGTTCTACCTGCTGTTCGATTGTGAGCTTTGGCCTGCGAGGCAAAACCATTGCATCCGATAACTTGTTTCCTTGTACGTCCATATAAATTCACTTCCTCCGGTTCCTAATCACCCCACCCAGTACGTCCAACCCACGGCGCGGCCCTCGATCTGCACGTCTTCCAGCTGGGGCCGGGGCAAATTATCCTTGGGTGCCCTGCTTTGCCTTCTGCGCCTCTTCTCTTAACTTAATGGATTCGCGGTACTGTTCTGCCGGAGCAAGTTCCACAAACTCCACAGAACGGTCATAGTTTTCCTTGACAACCTTTTTGATTTCGTCCAGGGAAACACGGAAGAACTCTCGCCGCTGGTTTACAAAGTTGAGCTTGCGATCCGCAAAGGCATTGTGCAGTGCAGCTTCCAACCGAGGAGCATCATCCGAAAAAATCATAGCATGTACATCAAAGTCAAACGGAACCGAGGCATCGCCCAGCTCGTCCACACGATCCTGTGGATCAAGGCGACGTGTCATACCGATTTTGTAAACGTTCTCGCCAAATGCGCCAATATTCGAGATCACATAAACATAACCGGCACGCTGATTAGCCTCACGATAATCAACATCTTTGAACTCTTTGTCAATCTTATCCAGCTGGGCCAACAGCTCAGCTTTCTTTTCTTCGATTGCTGCACGGTCGACCTCAGAAGCAGAAACCAACTGCGCATTGATACGATCCAGCGCATTCTGATAATGCTGCTGCTCTTTTTCCAATTTCTTGCGTTCCTCTTCGATTTCCTTGGCAAGCTTTGCCTCTTCACGCATTCTTGCTCGAGCTTCCTTCTGCTCTTCCTTCTCCTGCTGCTTTTTCTGGGCATATTCAAAAGCAAGATGAAGTTCCTCGATTTTTAAGCGGTAGTATTTCGGCTGGATGCTGACTTCCATAATGGTTCCCAGCTTGGAAATCGCTTCCCTAGAGGTAGTAATACGCTTTTCACTGGCTTCGATATTATTGTATTTGACGTGTTCAATTACGTCATCGCATTCAGAATTGAATGCACGAAGGAGAAGTTTCTGCATATCAGAGACCATCTTCTTGCCTTTGGACGCATTTCCATTGACTGTCCAGTTCATATTTCCGCTGACAGCCGTTTTCGCTTTAATCATATCTTTCTGTTTGGTACGAATTTCCAAAAGATGTGCCTTGTACTCGTCTGCATTCATAAAAGAGTACCGAGGAGTATAAAGCCCAAAACTCTGCATCAGAATTTCTTCATTCGTTTCAATAATCTGGTCTTTTGCCTGTTGAAGTTCTTCCAAGGCATCTTTCAACTCGCGGTTGCGGCTTTCAAGGTTTTCTTGGACACGAGCGAGTTCTTCACGTGAAGCTTTGATTTCTCGATTGATGTCGTCCAGTGTGCGGCTTTCTGACGGCATAGCTTCCCGAAGGCTCTGCATTTCAGCATTCAGTCGTGCAATTTCTTCTTTTTCTTTCTTGCCAAACAGTGACATCTTAACTTCCTCCAACATCAGATATCCCGGCAGAGCCCAACGGCCTTGCCTTCAATGACAACGGCATTCATATCTTCCCGGCTGAGGATAATGCTGCTGAAAGCCGGATTCTCCGGCCGCAGTTCAATGAAGTTCTCGTGCAGATAGACATGCTTCAGGGTAGCCTCTTCCCCGATCCGCACAGCAGCGATCTCGCCGTTCTCCACCTCTGGCTGGCTGCGAATCGCCACCAGATCACCATCGTGGATGCGGGGTTCCATGCTGTCGCCCTTGCAGGTCAGTGTAAAGGTGGAGTGCCAGCGGGAAGGCACGCACACCATTTGCTCGATGTTCTCTTCTGCTGTGATGGGCGTACCGCAGGCGATCCGCCCTACAAGCGGCACCACATCCATGGCTGGCATCGGCTCAAAGCCCGGCGGAACGGTAGGTTCTCTGGATGCAGCCGGGGCGGGCTGTTCCTCCCAGCCCATCAGATAGGCAGGGGTGGTTTGCAGCGCATCCGCAAATGCTGCAATCTTAGATTGCGGAATGTCTGCCTTTCCATTTTCAATTTTACTTATAGATGATTTATCCTTATAGCCCATCTTATGGGCCAGTTCTTCAACTGTTAAGCCAAGCTCCGTGCGGCGGCTTTTAATTCTGTCGTATAGAGTTGCCATAAAATCACCAACCTTCGCTCTTATCTTATCATATAGTGGAATGATATTCAAGTATTTTTTGCTTTTTTCTCAAAAAAGGTTGACTTTGTTTCCACTCAGTGATATCATACAGGAAGTGGAACATTATTCCACTTGAGAGGAGGTGAAAACAATGACCGATACCACTACGCTTCGTTCCATCATTGCCAACTCCGGGCTGAAGTATAAAGCCATTGCGGAGATTATGGGCCTTACACCGTATTCTTTGCAGATGAAGATTGACAATGAAACCGAGTTTAAGGCGAGCGAAATCGACACTCTCGCCAACACTCTCGGCATGGACATGCAGCAGCGTGATGCCATCTTTTTTTGCAAGAAAAGTGGAATTTAATTACACTTTTCAGTTTTAGTTTAGGAGGTGAACCACATGAATGACAACAAAAAGCCCAGCGAACCTGTGAAAGAGGAACGCTGGGCACAGGAGATTCACCTTTCACAGCTGGACGACCGCATTCTCTGCCAAATAGATGAAACGGTTATCCAGAATGTGAAAGCCTACTCGTTCGCTCAATCCAGCAACGGGAAAGCGCTGCTAAATTTGAGCATTGAGATCAATGCGGATGTTGTGTCAACCACGATACAAGCGCAGAGGCAATCGCACTTGTAACCCATGAATGCCGTTCCATCGTTTCCGAAAACTTGGACAGCAACCCCTTCTGTGGAGGGATTTGCTCATTCACAATCATTTCAACAAGATCAACTAACTTCTGGACTTGCTCTTTGTCCGGTGCATTTTCAGCTTCTGCCCTTTCCCGCAGTTCCTGAAAATTCGTCTGGTAGTTGATGGTCGCTGTATTGGCTGTTCCAATTACAGAACCGTAAGCTGTGCCGATATTGTAAATAGTGCTCTGGTGTTGTTCCGTTTCTTTCCGTTTTTTCTCGACTTCGGTCATATAGAACGCTTTTATTTCTTCCTGCTGCTTTTGGAAGAACGATGCCTGCGTTTCCGTGACATAAAGCCGTTCATTGGCCGGAGTGATAATAACATCGTCTATCTTAATATCGGTTTTTGGGCGAAATCCAACGTACTGACGGTTCGTTGCCGTTTCTCGATTTGGCAAACCTGGAACGGTCGCAATAATTTCACCATCTCGCTCAATTTGCATATCCAAACCTTGCATCTCTAAAAAGCTCTCAAAAATCATTTTATCACCTCCTTTCCTGTTTCAGTATAGCACGGGAAGGGAGCCATCAGCAAGGAGGTGAGCAGCGTGAAAAAGCCTTATCTCAAAATCAGTCGTCTGGCAGAAGACCAGGATCTCAATCAGGGCGCACTTGCGGCCCTGATTGGGGTAAGCTCCAACACGATGACCGCACGGCTCAAGGGGACACAACCTTGGAGGAGTGACGAGATCGTCATCATCTGCAGAGCACTACACATCCCGCAAGAAAAAATCGGGGAGTATTTCTTCCCGGCAATCGCAAAGGAGGAAAAGACCGCATGAAACCTTACACCCTTGCATCCGAGCGGGCCGCAGCGCCCACTGGATGCGCGTACATCGCACCGCTGTTTTGGAACAAGTGGTTCCGTTGGGGCGGTAGTCAGGCATCTGGCTGCTACCAGCTGGGCGGACAAATCAAGGATGAAAGCCACACCGGGCTGCAGATTTTTGCTGATGGCGAATGGCACCCGGTCATCGGATGGGCATTGGACGACTGCAGACCCGCATTCAATTGTCTTCAGGAGGTAGGAGCATGAATATCAGCCCGAACGCTCAGTTAAAAATCCAGCTGGGGAAGGATGGGAACCCCAAGATTTATGCCTGCGGTACAGAGATGGAACAGAAAGCCCTTTGCGCCGCTCTGATTGCCGGGATTTGCATAGATCAAAGAAATCCGGGAGCATTGCTCAGCATAGTGACTACTGCCGCAGACCTCATGGACAGAATGGAGGAATCCCCCAATGAAGATTAAATCCCGCGTCTGGTACTGGCTGGCTGCTGCCAGCGGTGCTGTAAGTCTGCTGTACGGCATGGGCATCGAGGGCGGTGCACAGCTGGGCAGCTCCATCTCTGACAGCCAGTTCGTCACGGCCCTGTGCCTGGTTCTGGCAGCGGTAGCGTTCCTGCGGCTGGGCTTTGCCGCCCAGGATCGTGAACAGAACGCCCGCCGCTATGGCCGCGTTGACCGCACCCACGCCCGTACCGAAGAGCCGAACTACCGGCAGAACCGGAGGGGCGCATGAAGAAGCGCATTCTCACCCTACTCGAAGTGGAAGGTCTTTTTGTGCTGATCTGGCTTCTGGATGCCCGCATTTGGCTACTGAAGCGCATTATCAGACTGACTGAAGCGAGTATCTCTCTCTTGGACAAAGTAATCGACTATAAGTTGGAAGACGAAAATGAGCCCGCCCGTGCTGGTAACACGGACGAGCCCAAAGGGTGATGGAATTCACAAGCCCCATCACCCTTGATGATATCACATCAGAAAGGATTTTACAAATGAAAGGTATTTTAGCCGAACCGGGCAAGGCCCCGGTGATCGCGGCCCTGCCCGACAGCCTGTGGGCCATTGAGAACCGGCTGGGAACTCCCTGCGAGATGATCGTGATGCCCCGCACCCCGGCGGTGCTGTTCGTGGGCCGGTACGATGGCCCCATCCAGCCCGCCAGTCTGCTCAACCGGAAGTACCGGGACCGCCAGCTTTACGGGCCCATCCTCTGCTACGGCTGGAAGGGCAACAACATCCAGCCCATGAACAAGGATGTACAGACCGAGATGCTGGACCGCCTGAAGGGCATGGAGGTGAGAGTTTGACCACCTATATCTGCAAATGCGGACGGCGAGTGAAGAAATCCACCGATGCCAGTACCACTGGAAACCGCCTATCTGGTTACGCACCCGGCCATGAGTGCTGGGGATGCCCCTATGCCATGCCATACGGAGACTTTCAATGGGATGAAAGTGCTAGAACTGTCAGCCGGGAGACTCGGGGCTACGAGTGCCGGATGAGCAAGACCCTCACTTATGCGTCAGAGTTCGCTGGCTCTATCAAAGATAAATGCACCTGTCGAGTGCATAGTCTGGACTTCGACTTTCTGTCTCAGGTCTCCGCATGGATCAAAGACACTTATCCAGACAGAGAGATTTTCGGCTCATTTTCCAAAGATATTCGTGCATCGGACTATGGATCTGACGGGCGCTATTGCCTGACAATCACATGCGCTCAGAATCTGAAAGGTGTTGCCGCAAAAAGAGAGCTGTTTGGTCAGTTTTTCAATCCGGATGGAAGCCGCAAGGACATGACACCGCAGCAGGAAATGGAAAAGATTCTTGCCGACATCAAAAAAGCAAAGGAGATTCTCTCATGTGCACCTGCCCAGAATGCGGATGCTGCTGTGACTACGGCAGAGAATGCTGTCCCGACTGCCACAGCGGCAACGCCGACCATCTCGGAGAGCGGGGCGGATGCAAGCGCATCGACCCCCGCGACATCCCTGCAGAACTGCGAATCGGCCCCTGCCGCATCGGCGGGCGATTCTTCTGTATCGACAGCTGGTGCCATGCAGGACAAGCCCTTGACCTTTATCCGGGAGGACAAGTGCCCGGCGTTTGATTATTCCGGCCTGACTGACCAGGCCGTGGAGGACCTGCACTTTGCCGAGGACGAATACCGCCACGGCAAGCAGATGGCCGAACGCGGCCTTGTCCACATGGGCAATGCCATTGCCGCCGCCCATGATGCGCTGTGCGGAGTTGTCCAATTGTTGGACAACTCAAAGCATGGCAATCGCGGGGATGATTCTTTTCGGGCATGGTGCTGCTCTATCGGCATCACCAAGTCAACCGCCTACAATCTGCTGCAGGTCTCCGCCCTGATGGACGGCAGCAGCCCACGCCAGCGGGCCATTTTGGAAGCCCTGCCGCCCACCCTGCTGTACGCCGTGGCCAAACCCAGCGCCCCGCAGGAGCTAGTGGAGAAGGTCAAGAACGGTGAGGTCACCACGAACAAAGCCTATCAGGATCTGCTCAAGGAAAACCAGCAGCTCCGCACCGAGCGGGACAAGGCCCGCGCCGACCAGCTGAGCACCGCCAAAGACTGCAACCGGCTGGGTCTGAAGGTCTCGCAGGAAAAAGACCGAGCAGACAAGGCCGAGGCCCGGGAAGAGGAAGCCTGGAAGCTGCAGAGCAAGGCCGAAGAGCGAGCCAAGAATGCAGAAGAAGCCTTGAAGCACCAGCCGATCACGGCGGTCATCGACGAAGAAGAGATCGACCGCCGGGCCGCAGAAAAAGCCTGGGGCCTTGCCGATGCCCGGAACGCCGAACTGGCCAAGGACAATGCCAACCTGAAGAAACAGGTTGCGGCACTCCGTTCCCGCATCAACGATGATGCCCAGGCAGATTTTGAGCAGGCCAACTACTGCGCCAGCCTGATGCGGGCGGCGTGGGATAACAGCAAGGCCAGCTATTCCCGGCTGGTGGGCGAAGATTTGGAAAGCACCTTTCAGACCATCTGCGGTACCCTGAACAGCATCATGGAGGAGGCCTCCCTGCTCTGCCGCCAGCCGCCTGATTATGACGGAGGTGACAGGGATGAATGAGATGTACTGTCTGGATCTTGACCGTTACGGCCCGCCCATGGAGCCGCCCGATGATTACTACTTTGCCCCCGACCGGGAGCCAAAAGAGGAGGAACTGACCGATGACGAATGAATTGACCGTCCGGGTAGAGCGCCCGGTGATCCCAGCCATGAACTGGAACAAGGATGAGGTGCAGAAGAACCTTGACGAACTTCTGGCCTCCTATACAGGCCGTGTGTACACACCTGAATCCATCAAAGATGCCAAAGCCGACCGTGCTGCCGTCAACAAGTGGGACAAGCAGCTGGCTGCTGCTCTGACCGCCGCCAAGCGGCTTTACACTGACCCGCTGGAGGATTTTCAGAAGAGTATCCGAGAGATGCAGGCCCAGTGTAAGAAGATCTCCGGGGCCATTGATCAGCAGGTAAAAGCAGTAGAACAGGCCCAGCGGGAAGAAAAAGCATCCACCCTGCGGCTGGTCTACCGGGACTGCATCGGGGAGCTGGAACCTCTGATTTCTTTTGACCGTCTGCTTGTACCCCAGTGGCTCAATAAATGAGTGCACCCGTTATTGACCTGAAGCTCAGGTTCCGGCCCGGCTTTCAGGCCGAAATGGACAAAGGCTTCCAGAAGGTCCAGTATGCGTTCTCACAGCAAGTTGCCAAAGCTGTGGATTCTTATGTACCCTTCGATACCGGCACGCTGAAGAACAGCGTCAACCAGGCATCCGACTTCAAAGGCGGCAAGCTGGTCTATAACACCCCGTATGCCCGGCGGCAGTATTACCTGCACACGCAGGGGCAGGGTCTGCATGGGGAGAACCACCTGCGCGGCTCCTACTGGGGCCAGCGGGCCATTGCTGACCACAAAGACGAACTGGTCCAGTTCGCCAAAAACGCTGCCCAAAAAGAGCTGGGAGGTGGGCCGTAATGCACAAAGCGTCCATTACGGCCCTGCGGGACTGGCTCAAGACCTGTCCACTCATCGCCGAGGAGCAGGATGCCACCGGTGCGGCCTTCCGCATTGCCGGGCTGGAAGAGGAAGCCACCGCTTTTTCCATTGAGGACAGCCCCACCGACCCCATTGTGGAGAGTTACATCTCCGGGCGGGATCTGGCGAAGAACTACCTCTTCCTGTCCCGAAGGGAGTTCGGGGAGACCGATGTGCTCACCATTGAGAACAGCGGCTTCTTTGAACAGCTGGCCGACTGGGTAATGGAACAAAATGACTGCGGCATCCTGCCTGATCTGAGCAAATGCGGACACGGCAAGGAAGCCCAGAGCATTGAAGTCACCTCCACCGGCTACATCGTCACCGACGGCTCCGGAAGCTGCAAAATGCAGATGCAGCTCCGGCTCGTTTACTATCAACCCAAACTTTGAAAGGAGACCATCCTATGACTGTTTCCGAAACCCTGGCCGCGCTCAAGACCAAGAAGGGCATCGTGCCCAGCGCGGACTACACCGGCACCGAAAAGGCCGATGATTTCATCTTTGCAATTCAGACCGATGCCTCCACCCAGACCAAGGAGAGCGACTGGATCGTGTTTGCAGAGCGTGTCAAGGAGCACTCCGGTGCACTGAACGCTTCCACCGAGGACGTGGCCTATATCCGCGCAGGCACTGTCACCGAGAAGGGTGAGACCCAGCGCACCTTCTCCCTGAACGGAAACCGCTGCGTGGGCGACCCTGCGCAGGATTTCCTGCTCTCCCACAGGATTAAGTTCGGCTCCGGCACTGAGGTGGTTTTCCCCTATATCTACTTCAGCGCAAAGACCGGCAAGGGCGAGAAGGGCGCAGCCGCCTTTATTGTCACTGCCGATGCCAGCGGCTCCGCCAACAACTCCGCAGGTTTTGCCTGCGATGTGAAGGGTGTTGGCGTTCCGGCTGAGTTCAACTACCTGACCCCGACTCAGGCCGACACGCTGCCCACCAAGGCCGCCAAGGTCTGATAACAACACCACACAGCCCTCGTTCCCGGTGAACGGGGGCCCTTTTGTAACAGGAGGATTCCCCATGATCATCAACGGCATTGAATTTGATTTTTCCACCCTGAACGCCAATGACGTGGATCGGATGCTGGCCGCACAGACCCGGCAGCAGGAACGTGCTCGGACGGAGGGTAGCCGCTACACCCCCGAGAATAATTACCCTGCCTGGCTGCGCTTCCAGTGCCGCATCTTTATGGACTACCTGGATAATGTTCTGGGCGAGGGTGCTTCTGAGAAGCTTGGGCTGGACGGCAGCAACTTCAACGCCTGCCTGACGGTCAGCAAGGCCTTTGCCGAGGCCATGGCCGCAGAAAAGGCCAGTGTCAGCGCGCTGATCCACCCCGCCGAGGAGCGGGCACAGGTTTCGGCAGCACAGGCCATCCCTGCCCCCATGAACCGTGAGCAGCGCCGGGCCGCAGTCAAGGCACATCCCGCCATGGTGGATTTTCGGGCACAGGAAGCGGCAAAGGCCGCCCGCCGTGCCCAGCTGAAGGCAGAGCTTGAGGCACTGGACAATGCATGACCTGCTGACGGACACCCTGCCCACCGAGTGGGAGGGCCGCGCTATCGACCCTGACTTCCGGCCCATGGTCTGGCTGCTGATCCGCACCCGCCGCGTCAAAACCAACGAGGACAGCGCCCGGCTGATTGCATCGGCCATCCCGCTCTTCTTTGTGGAGCCGATTCCGGTGGCGCAGTATCCGGAAGCCTTTGAATCTCTGGTGCGTTTCTGCCAGGGCGGTGGCCCCGAGTACGAGGAGCGCACCGGGACTGGCAGCAGCAGCGACCCACAGGACGAGCCTGTGTTGGACTACCGGTGCGATGCCGACTACATCGTGGGGGCCTTTCAGCAGGCCTACGGCATCGACCTGACCGCCGACAAGGTGCACTGGTGGCGCTTCAAAGCACTGCTTCATGCCCTGCCGCCGGAAACGCCGCTGGGCAAGATCGTGGAGATCCGGGGGAAGGACACCTCCGGCATGGACAGGGCCGACCGGGACTACTACGAGACCCTGAAAGAGCGCTTTGCCCTGCCGGGTGGGCTGAAGGGGGTGAAGCGGAACGAAACCCTGCAAGAGCACGAGGACGCTTTCCTCGACCGCTTCGGCTGATTCCCGCGCCCCGGTGCCCTGCCCCTTCTGCGGCAGAGCGCTGCCCGTGTGGGCGGCTCCCGAGGCCTACGCCCACGGTTTGTGGGTAAAATGCAAAAACCCCGCATGTAAGCGGGAGGTAGAAATCAAGTTATAGCAGCCTGTGCCCCTGTGCCCGCGCTCCGATTGAGAGGTGGACACAGTGGCATTTGATTTTAGCGTTACCGGCAACACCAAGTTGGACACCAGCGGCTTCACGCAGGGTGTCAGCAGCATGACCGTCGCCGCCGGAACGCTGATCGCAGACCTGGTAAAGACGGCTAGCAGCCAGCTGACGAATCTTGCCCAGAGCGCGATCCGGAACGGCTCCGTCTACGAGACATCGCTTGCCAAAGTCGGGACCATCGCCGATCTTGGCAAGCTTTCGATCCAGAAGCTGGGCAGTCAGATCACGGACATGTCCAACACCATGGGCATTGCGGCCACGGATATTGCCGAGGCTGCCTACCAGGCCATCAGCGCCGGGCAGGACACGGCCAACGCTGTGGAATTTGCAGGCCAGGCAGCGAAACTGGCAACCGCCGGTTTTACCTCCACGACCTCCGCCGTGGATATCCTGACCACTGCCCTGAACGCCTACGGCTTGAGCGCCGACTAGGCGACCCACATTTCGGATGTGCTGCTGACCACCCAGAACCTGGGCAAAACCAGCGTGGACGAGCTTTCTTCCAGCATGGGCAAAGTCATTCCGCTGGCCGCAGCTTACAACGTCAGCGTGGAAAACCTGTCCAGCGGTCTGGCCGTGATGACCGCAAACGGCATTGCCACCGCTGAGGCTACCACCTACACCAAATCCATGCTGAACGAGTTGGGCGACACCGGGTCCAGCGTCGGCAAGATTTTACAGCAGCAGACCGGCAAGAGCTTTGCCCAGCTGAGTGCTGACGGCAAGAGCCTGGGCGATGTGCTGCAAGTGCTGTATGACAGCGTGGGCGATGATGGCACCGCCTTTGCCGGTCTGTGGTCCAGCGTGGAAGCTGGCACGGGTGCCCTTTCCCTGGTGTCCGGCGGCGCGGATAAATTCAATGGCGTGCTGGGCCAGATGGTGGACAGCGCCGGAGCTACCGACACCGCCTACCAGACCATGACTGACACCTTCCAGCACAGCATGGAAAGCCTCCAGACAACGGCAGAGAACCTGAGTATTGACCTGTTCGAGGCCATGGAGCCGGGCCTGAAGGAAGCCGCCAACTGGGGCACCGACTGCCTGAATACCCTGACGAGCGCTCTAAATGAGGGCGGCCCGGCGGCCATGCTGGACGCAGCCAGCGGCATTCTGGAAAATCTGACCGCAGGTGTTGTTCAGAAGATTCCAGGGTTGGCATCGGCAGCAACTCAAGTCATCACCAAGCTGGTGCAGTATCTGGCTGACCATCAGGACGAGATCTTCGATGCAGGCATCCAGCTGCTGGAACAGCTCATCATCGGCATCACCGACAACCTGCCCCAGCTGATCGCAGCAGCAGCGGAATTGATTGCAAAGTTCTCTGCCGCGCTGATCTCCCATCTGCCCGACCTTCTGAACTGCGGTGCGGCCCTTCTGACCACTCTGGTAGACGGTATCATCCGCAGCATTGAGAACCTGGGCGAAGCCGCCCTCGCCTGCATCGCAAAACTGACCGGCGTGTGGGACGGCAGTATGGATGAGTGGGGCCACATCGGCGAGAACATCGTCACCGGCCTGCTGAACGGCATCACCGGGATGTGGGACACGCTGGTGTCCACAGTCAAGGGCAAAGTCAACGGCATGGTGAGCACCGTCAAGAATGTGCTGGGCATCCACTCGCCCTCGAAGGTGTTCACCGAGATCGGCGAGAACGTCACGCAGGGCCTTGTCAATGGCATCAACACCGGTACACCTGCCGCACAGGAAGCCATCCAGAACATCGCCCAGACCCTCAACAACTACGGCCCGGATTTTGCCACCGTAGGGGCCACTATCACGGAGCAGTTCCGCACCAAGCTCACCGAGGGCTGGGCGCAGATCCAGTCTGACATCCAGACGGATGCGCTGGGGGCCATCGAGACGCTGGCAACGGCCCTCAAGGATGGCGACCTCGAGAGCCTGGGCCTGTGGGCGGCCAGCTACTTCTGGCAGGCCTGCACCAAGGAGCAGCAGGCGCAGATCAACTCCATCGCTCTGGGGGCCCTGAACCAGCTGGGCAGCGCTTTGAGCGGCGTGTTCGGGAACCTGAGCCAAATGGCCATGGGTCTGGTGGCGCAGTTCGTGCCCGCCGCGGCCAGCGCCACAGCCGGGCAGACCGCCCTGAACGTGGCCATGGACGCGAACCCTATCCTCTTTGTCATCTCCCTCATCGGGATGCTGGTGGGTGCCCTGCTGAACTTCAGCGGCAAAAACAAAGAGGTCGCCAACGGCTTCCAGAGCATCTGGGCGGGCGTTGAGGACTTTATGAGCTACATCTTCGAGGGCCTGATGCGCATCGTGGCGGCGGGCATCGAGGGCTTTGTCATCCTCATCAACGGCCTCATTGGCCTGTATAACTCTGTGGCGTGGCTCTGGTGCGACCATGTGGATTACATCAGCAATCCAGCCTGGAACTTTGCCAACCAAATTGCCGCCGACCGCAAGGCCCGGCAGGCCGAGCGGAAAAAACAGCAGGAAGCTGCCAATAACCCCAGCAGCTCCGGTTCTTCTGCCTCCTCCCAGAAGGTCATCGAGAGCATGACCGACACCAGCAAGACCACCACTGCCGACGGCAGCACCATGACCACCAAAGTGCTCACCGAGAAGCTGAAGGACGAGACCGGCAAGATCACCCAGCGGGTGACCAAGACCGTCACCGAGGCAGGTACCAAACTGGTGGACGGCGTGGAGCGCTCCTACAAGACCGTGACCACCTATGTGGACGGGGTCCAGACAAAGGTAGAGCGCAGTTTGGATGACATCGCTAAGACCACCACAGGCACAAAACCCGGCTCCACCACGCCGACGGCCCCCACCCCGGACAAAGACCTGACCGACGCTGTGGAGGCCAACACCGAGGCCCTGCTGGCCGCAAACGCGAAGCTGGCCGAGATGGTGCGGCAGGCCAATTCTCTGGTGCTGTCGGACAACATGGCCATCAGCCGGTCTGTGGCCGCTTCCGGCACGGCACAGGTGGCCGCAGCCGCCAACCAGTACCACCGGGAGGGTGACACCACGGTCAACCAGTATATCTACTCCAAGGCCCAGACGGCGGCAGACCTCCAGCGGGAAGCACGCTGGGAAGCCGACCGGGCCAAGGCCCAGAAACGATGAAAGGAGGGCTCCACAATGCCATTCAGAAAAGACCATTTGCAGCTGGTCACGGATGCCGGGGCCACTCTCGACATCGGGTGGGACTATGGCACGCCCTACTCCCTCGACCCCATCAATGGCGTAGACGTGGACGTGCAGACCGCTCAGGGTGTGAACCAGGTGGGCGTGAGCGTGGAGCGCCAGAGCGTGGCCGGGGTGAGCCGTGAACTCATCATCCACTGCCACAGCCCCCACGGCGACGCGGATGCCGCTCTGCTTCTCAGTCGGCTCCCCTACTTCACCAGCGGCTCAATGTATTTTGAGGACAAGTATTTCTGCCGGTTTGTGCTTTCCAAGACCCCCTACACAAAGAGCATCCACCCCTACCCGGTGCTGGATGTCATGCTCTTCTGCCCGAAACCCTTCTGGTACAACTTGCAGGCTCAGAGCTTCTGCATCAACGGCTTTGTGCCATCGTTCAGGCTGCCCATCAATTACAGCACGCCCCATCGGTTCGGCGTGCGCACCTCCATCGGCTGGCTGAATGCCTATAACCCCGGGGCGCTGGCGGTGCCCTTTACGGCCACCCTCAAGAGCGATGGCGCTGTGGCCAACCCGTGCGTGCTGAACATCATCACGGGCCAGAGCATCCGCATCCTGACCACCCTGACCCCCGGGCAGGTCATCGAGATCTACCGCACCACCACCGACAAGCTGGCCGTCAAGCGGACAGAGGCCGGCACGGAGGAGAACATTTTTGCCCTGCTGGACGAGGACAGCGACCTGCTGGAGCTGGCCCCCGGGGACAATCTGCTCAAGGCCACCGCCGACAGCGGTGAGACCAGCCTGCAGGTAACGGTGCGCTTTTATCCCATGGTTTCGGGCATTCTGCCGGAGGTGATCTCGTGACGCTTGACGTTTTGGACGAGCTGACCCTCGCCCGGCTGGGCCGTATTGAGGTGTGGGTGAGCCTTTACTGGGACGAGCCCTACAACACCGAGGGCGAGTTCACGCTGGAGGTGCGCCCCACCGAGGAGAACCTGTCCCTGCTCCGGGAGGGCCGCTGGCTGCGCCGCAGTGACAGCGACATACCCATGCGCATCTGCCACCGGAGCAACGAGAATCAGGACAGCAACTTAGTGGTCACCGGCTTCCCGGGGACGTGGATCTTCACCAAGCGGGCCTGCACTTCCCTCGTGAAGCGTGAGAACGCCGAGGCTGCCATGCGCAGGCTGGTCAGTGCAATGCAGCCGTGGCCAAAGCTGGAGCTGGGTGCTGCTGTGGGCTTCGACACCACCTACACTGTACAGACCTCCGGCGGCAGCATCATGGACTACCTGATGACCATCGGCGCGGCTTGTGATCTGGGCTTCCGGGTGCGGCTCAGTGGTAAAAATGACCAGAAAAAACTAACGTTCGAGGTCTACCGGCCCACCGCTGACCCAAACAACCGTTTTTCCACCAAGTGGGGCAACCTGCAGCAGGCCGCGTGGGCCTTTGGCGACAGCGACTACGCCAACGTTGCTGTGGTGCAGGGCGCAGGCGAGGGCGAGAACCGGGCCACCGTCACCGTGGGCTTGACGGATGCCACCGGTGCCGACCGGCGGGAGCTTTACGTCGATGCCCGGGACGTGCAGCCGGACGAGGAAAAGGGCGAGACCAGCAAGAGCCAGGCCTACCTCGAGCGGCTCATGGCCCGAGGCACGAATAAACTGCTGGAGCAGCTCCGTACCGGCTCCATTGAGTTGACCATCGATGCCGAGGGGCTCTCCCCTGGTGACGTGGCCTTTTGCACCATCCCGGAGCTGGGCTACAAGGCCACCGTCCGGGTGGCCGATGTCATCACCCAAAGCCAGAGCGACAGCACCACCCGCACGGTGCGGCTGGGCACGCCGGTCTGGCGCAAGCTAAGGAGATGATCTTTTGAGTAAAATTGTACTTTATCCCGCCAACGGCTACGACTTCGATGCCGCAGACGTAGCGGCCTACCTTGCGGGCCTCATCAGCGGCGTGTTCAGCGGAGATGAGGACTTCCCGGTGACAGCCGCAGGCGGGCTGAAGGTCACCGTGGGGGCGGGCCGTGGCTGGGTGCACCCCAGCCGCTTCACCGGCTACTCCATCACCAAGCGGGAGGCCGACACCCTGACCATGCCGCTGGCCGACCCGTCTCTCCCCCGCATCGACTGCATTGTCATGCGCTATGATGCCGGTGCCAGAGCCGCCAGCCTGCAGGTGCTACAGGGCACGGCATCCAGCACTCCCACGGCCCCGGCCATCTCCCGCACCGAGCTGATCTACGACCTCTGCCTTGCCGAGATCACCCGCCCGGCAGGCTCCACCAGCATCTCTACGGGCCAGATCACTGACACCCGGCTGGACGAGGCACTCTGCGGCCTCGTGCGGGACGGTGTGACCGGCATCCCCACCGACGAGCTGCTGGCCGCTGCCAAGGAGCGCATCAACGCACTGGAGGAGAAAGCCACCAGCAGTGCCGCTGCCGCCAAGGACAGCGCGGATGCAGCCAAGAGCAGCGAGACCAAGTCCGCCGCCAGCGAGAAGGCAGCCAAGACCAGTGAGACCGCCGCCAAGCGGGCCCTGCAGGACACAGAGACGGAGCACACTGCCGCCTTGCAGGCCATCGCACAGGCCCGCACCACGGCCCTGAACGACGTGGCGGCCTCCACCAAGACGGCTACCACTGCGGCAAAAACTGCCACCCAGCAGGCCACCGCCGCTGCGGGGAGCGCTTCCACCGCCGCCACCAAGGCCGGGGAAGCATCCACCAGTGCGGGGGCGGCAAAGGCCGATGCCGACCGGGCGGAGAAAGCCAGCACCAACGCGGCCAATGCGGCCATGACTGCATTGCAGAAGGCAAAGGATGCGGGCGACTTCAAAGGCGACAAGGGTGACAAAGGAGATACCGGCCCGCAGGGGCCGCAAGGGCCCACAGGGGCAACAGGAGCCAGAGGTGCCACAGGCGCTACCGGCCCGCAGGGGCCGCAAGGGCCCACCGGGGCAACAGGACCCAGAGGCGCTACCGGCCCACAGGGGCCGCAAGGGCCGCAAGGGCCCACCGGGGCGAGTGGCGTTGCATCCAGTGGCAGCAACTGGGTGCGTTTTCCGGATGGTACACAGGTGGTATGGTGTACAGGTTCTACCAAAGTAGAGTATAAAGAAGATCATGGAAGTTACTCAGTTACATATGATGCATACCGCTATACATTTCCGGTTCCATTTTCTAGTACGAGCTATGCAACATCTCTACCTATGCTAGACACTCATTTCGGCAAAGGCACAACACAATTTTATGCACGAACCGAGAGTAACAACTGTATCGTCATTGGCCGCTGGATGTGAGGTGAACACAAATGGAAATTAAACCCGGAACAAAAATCCTGAAGCCTGTTATCACGCAGGCTGAATGTGATGCCTATTCTGCCGTTGTGGATGCCATTACCGCCCACAATGCAGCGGCTGCTGTAGGCGAGGCCCTGTGGGGCATGGACGACCAGCCGGAGGCCTACGTTGTGGTGGAGGCAGGCACGCAGCCAGACCCTGCCGATGCACCGAAGCCGACCCCTACACTGGAGGAGCGGCTTGCTACGGTGGAGAGCGCCCAGGCAGATGCGGATGCGCTGAACGTTGACCAGGCCTACCGGCTGACCCTGCTGGAGCTGGGGATCACTGAGTAAAACCCTCTGCCAAGAGGATGATAACATTTTAAGATGGGGCACTGCCCCGGAAAGGACAAACCTATGTTGTACCGTACCTGTAAACGCATGATCGAACGCGGCAATCTGGAGGGCATGAGCACCAAGCTGGACGTTTTCTATGCCGCAAGCAAGTTGACTGATGACGAGTACAAGGAGCTGACCGAGCTGCTGGCCGAGAAGGAGGCGCAGAATGCCCAGAACAATTCTTGACGTTTCCCGCTGGCAAGGCAGCATCAACTGGGACAAGGTCAAGGCCAGCGGCCTTGTCTCCGGCGTGATGATCCGGGCCATGGGCAACAGCAAAGAGGGCAAACCCAGCAAGCCGTACCTCGACCCCTATTTCGCCCGCAACTACGCTGAGTGCACCCGCGTAGGGCTGCCGGTGGGCGTGTACGGCTATTTCAAGGCCACCACCAAGGCACAGGCCGACAAGGAGCTGGCCCTGTTCAAGCAGGCGCTGGGCGGCAGAGCCTTCCAGCTGCCGGTGGCTGTGGACATCGAGGACAAGCTGCAGGCGGCCCTGAGTAAGTCTGCCCTGACTGACATCGTGGCCCACTGCCTGAGCGTGGTGGAGAGCTGGGGCGTGTACGCCATGCTCTACACCGGCCTGTATTTCGGGCAGACCAACCTTTACATAGGCGGCGCGGCCCTCAAGCCATACGACGTATGGCTGGCGGCCTACCGCACCAAGAAGCCCGCCCCCGGCTGGCCCTTCGGCATGTGGCAGTACACCCGCAGCGGAAAGATTCCCGGCATTGCCACAGGCGTAGACCTGAGCGTGGCCTACAAGGACTACGCGGGCATCATCCAGCGGGCCGGACTGGGGCAGGTCAGGGGGTGAGACCGATGGAGACGATTCTGGCCGCTGTGATCACCGGCGGCGTGACGCTGATCGGTGTGCTGATTGCCAACGGCAAGACGCAGGCCGTGACCGAGACCAAGCTGGAGGAACTGACCCGAGAGGTGCGGATGCACAACAACTTCGCCCAGCGGGTGCCGGTGATCGAGGAGCAGCTGAAAGTGGCAAATCACCGCATTGCCGATCTGGAAGAACATGAATACGAAAGAGAAAGGAACTGACCTATGACTAACAGAAAAATCCCCGCCGCGACCATCGCCCGCACCGTTGTGCTGGCACTGGCCCTCGTCAATCAGCTGCTGAGTGCAGCAGGCAAGCCGGTGCTGCCCATCGACAGCGCCAGCGTGGAACAGTGGGTGACGGCTGGCCTGACCACCGCTGCCGCCATCTGGGCATGGTGGGAGAATAACTCCTTCACCCCTGAGGCCATCCGCGCCGATGAGTTGCTGGATCAGATGCAGGGGAAGATCAAGTAAGAGTACATAGCAACAGCCCCGGGGAGCCTGATGGTTCCTCGGGGCTGCTTTCTTTTGGCATGTTTCGGCATATTCCGACGCATTCCGCATTATCCGGCACATTCTGACATTTTCCGGTTAAAGTTGGATGGAAAGGATGTGCAAACAATGCCCGATGTGAAAATTACGGACTCCCCTGCCCTGCTGGATCAAATTCTTAGGCCTCTGGGGATTACCCGAAGCTCAAAGAATTACCGAGTTCTCTGCGAATGTATGGCTCTGATCTGTGAGCAGGAGGATCGGCTGGAAGCCGTACAGAAGGAGATCTATACCCCCATCTCAAAACAGCGGCGCTGCAAGTGGTCCGCCATTCAAAGTGCCGTCCGGCGTGCAGCAGAGAAAGCCTGGGCGCTGAACCCCGAGGGCGTTCAGCAACTGGCTGGCTACCCGCTGACCGGCGCACCCAGCGCGGTGCAGTTCCTGGAGATGCTTTACAATGCCGTAGTGAGAGGGTAACGAAAAGGCTGCCATGCGAGTGTGATGCGTGGCAGCCTATTTTTTCTTGATTTTCGCATAGTTTTCCGCAGAAAGTGGGTTTGACTGTGGGTTATAGCAAAAGAAAAACACCCAGAAACTTACGTCTCTAGGTGTTTTATCTTGGTGGAGCGAAGCAACCCAAATCCGAACCATTGCCCTCTGGGGCATCTTTGGCGGCGATTTCATCGAAAGTGATGGTTTTTGTGCCGTCTTTGTAGTTGAATGCAATCAAAACTTTTTCATCATAGAGATAAACGGCGTTCACGAACGTGTTGATAAGCGTTTCCCGATGGCTTTTTACGTTCGGGTCGAGTTTGCGGAACCGGGTCAGCCAGAACCGAATTTGATTTTCGCTTAACCGTGGCCGAGCGATTTTTTCTTCGGCGATCCGAACCTCAAGTTCTTTCTGCTGGGCTTCCAGCTTTTCCAAACGCGATTTGGTGGAGTTGGTCAGCACACCAGCTTGAATGGCGTTCAGCATATTTTCAATGCCGTTCTCTACCTCACGCATCTGCTTTTCCAGCAATGGGAGCGTGGTGTTTTCCTGATCCTGCAACTCCATCACTTCCGCAACGATGGCATCAATCACGGCATCATCCTGAATCAGCTTCATGGTTTCAGCTACGACCAAATCTTCCAGCCATTCCTTACGGACGGTCTTTTTCTTGCAGGTCTTGAAACGCTTCGCGGTGGCGCACTTATAATAATGATGAACGACCTTGTTTCTACCCGTACCACACTCGCCGAACATCATCGCGCCGCACATTCCACAGAACAGCTTGGTGGTGAGCAGATAATCATCCTCGGCCTTGTGGCGGGCAGGAGCACGGCTGTTCTTTTTGATTTTCAGCTGCACTTCCTCAAACAAATCCTTGTCCACGATGGCCGGGATGCTGTCGGGCATTACGATGTCCTTGAAGTGGTTTTCTCCGATGTAACGTTTGTTCGTCAGCAGCGTCTGAACACTGTTGTAGGTGAACTTCTGGTTGCGGTTGGTGGTCACACCACTGTCGTTCAGCCAGTTCATCAGTTCTTTCATGGTCGCGCCATCGTTATACCGCTGAAAGGCTTCTACCACAAAGGGAGCTTTCAGCGGGTCGACTTGAAAGAACTTCTCCTCATCCACCTTAAAACCAATGGGAATCGTGCCGCCGTTGTACTTCCCCTTCAGAACATTCTCGGTCATGCCGCGCACGACCTTTTCAGAAAGTTCTGCGGAATAGTATTCAGCCATGCCGGTGAGCATACTCTTGACCATGATACCCGCAGGGCTGTCAGAAATAGGCTCTGTGGCCGATACCAGCTTGACATGATTTCGTTCCAACTGATACTCATAGTGTGCCGAATCGTAGCGGTTTCGGGCAAAGCGGTCAAGTTTCCAGACCAGCACAATGTCAAATAACCGTTTCTCGCTGTCCTTAATCATCTGCTGGAAGTCCGGGCGGTTATCCGTTTTGGCGGAAAGGGCGCGGTCAATGTAGTGCTTAACTACCGTAATGCCGTTCTTTTCGGCATAAGCCGTACATTCACGAATCTGGCCTTCGATGGATTCTTCGCGCTGGTTGTCGCTGGAATAGCGGGCGTAAATTACGGCGGTCATGCAAACACCCCTTTCACTTCATTCTCCGCAGACGGCGCACAAGGTCGGATGCACTGTACAGCACACGAGCCACAGACACGGTATCCTCGCCCACGATGTAGAACACCGAGTAGTTGTCCACCAGCATCTGCCGCAGCCCTTGGGTGCGCTCCGGCTCGCTTTCCACCAGCGCACAGCGTTCCGGCAGGATGTTCAGCGACTGGATGGCTTCTGCAATACGGTTATACTGCCCCATAGCCGTGTCAGGCTCCAGCAGACGGTCGGCAATGTAGCTGTAAATCTGCTCCATATCGCTGAGGGCTGCATAGGAAATTTTCACGTCATACTGCTTCATCTGTGCTGTTCCCTGAACTGTGCGAATGCGCTTGCCGCATCCACAGTATCACCGTTCTGAATCTCTTTGATGCCCGCCTGCAAGGCTGCATGGAGTTGGTCATCGGTCATGATGTCAGCGTTCAGAGCCGCAGGAGCCTTCGGCAGGGACAGAGAGAAGGGAATGCCGCCCGTCAGGGTGATCTGGCGCAGGTACATATCAATGGCAGTTGCCATCGGGATGCCGAGCTGCTTCAGTACATCCTCGGCTTGCTGCTTGACAGTAGGGTTCACACGAAGATTGAGTGTCATCGTTTTTTCCATGGTTATCACCTCGGATTTATTGTAACGCTTTTTGCTTTACAAGTCAACCGAGTGCGCAACCTCAATCAAAGTTCTCTCAGTTGCACAATATTTCTCGTGATATATTGGTTAAAGTACCAAACATTTTCAAGCTGCTATTTTATTTGCAACAAATAAAACGCATTTTCCGTATATTCATTAGATTATATATTTGTCGCTTTACCAATATTTATAAAAACACAAAGGGGATAATTATGGAGATTGTATGGTTAAATACGGAAGTTGACGCTATCCATTACGTCTACGATTATGCGGTTCCTAAACAAATACCACTTGATACTTTTGAAAAATTCGTTCGGAGCAGCAAAGAAGGAACCTTGCCTGAATTTTATGTAATATCTGAAAACGGGAAATATATCGGATATATTTTATTACTAGCCGACAAAAAAGAAGATATTCCGAAGCCTTTTACATTTCTTGCATGTCATAATGGCGATACTCTATCAAAAGAAAATCACAAAAAAATCTTGGAATTTATCAATAAACAGTGTCATGCAAACGGATGGAATAAACTCGCTTGGTTGGCTGAACAAGAAAGTCATCAATTGTAAAAAAGTCTTCAGTTCTTAAAGGTAGCCTGAGGAATCATGCTCATTCTAAAACCCCACCTGAAACAGACTCTTTTAATTGAAATGCCTGTTGCAGATGGGGTTCACTTTATACTATATACTGCTTTATAAAGGATTGCACATATAAGTTATATAGTGTTTCGTGACAATCGGATTATTTAGTAACACTGAAAGTCAGCTTTGCGCCATCGACAACACTATACATATCGCCGTTGGCAGCGGTTGCAATTCCTGTAAATTCAACCTCCCATTTTCCCTTAGACAGCCCGTATTTTACATCTTCCGTACCGCTTGTACTACGTGTAGAGATAGCATAATCAAATGTACCGAAGGGTGTTCCAAGTTTATTGAAATGTAGATTAGCTTCAAAGGAAGTGATTACTGTGCCGGGGATGGTAATCGTCCATTGGATATATCCTTCAGACAGATAATCGAGTGTGCATGAACCAGAATCGCCCCAGAAAGTTTGGCGAGAAATTGGAACAAGTTCGAACGTTGCAGAGCTTACAGCCGTTCCCGTATTAACTGACTTTTTTGCAGAAAGTACTGTACCGATAGGTTCAGCCGCAATAGCAGTAGGCACTAAAGCAGTGTTGATTACGACCAGCGCAGCACTCGTTCCAGCCATTTTGAGGAATTCGTTACGAGTCATCTTTTTCATGGTGATTTTCTTCTTATGTTTTATTAACTGTTGCAATTACTTTGGCTATGTTTCATGTTCTTTTCTCTTTAATTCTGCATCGGAATCACCTCTACGCAAACTTTTATGCATTTACCTTCCACATGAACTTTTGCTTAGTCATTCTTATTGCTGCCGATCAGCTCCATCCTGCAAGCACTCCAAAAGATGTCCATAAAGCCTATTGCCTGCATATTTAAGAGAAAGCGGATATGCTCTTTTACCATTGATTTGAATGTAGCCATTTTCAGAAACCGTTATGCGAATATCTGGCATTCCGTCCATTGTTTCACCAAAAGCTATCGTGAGTTCATTGAGTGCACCGCTATCACCAGAACCACCAGCATAATCAGTGACAAAATATGTCTGCTCAAAAGTTTTGGCAATATCTATATATGTCAGGTGATCCTTTTCAAATAGCCAAGACTGGTCAATTTGAGCACCATTAGTGTCTACTGTAAGATGGTATGCTGATACTATCCTGCATTGTTTCAATGGACGTTCTATTATCACAAAGTGAGTGACTTTTATACAAATCAGTATAATCGCCAAAATCAAGGTCACAGTCATTGTGATTGTTTTTGCTTTTTTTCTCATCATAAATAGACAATACACCTCCAATCTTTTGCTCCTAATAGGAGCTTTTGCTTAGTCAACGTAGCTCGCCTTATGTTTGTGACAGCTTTTTTGAAAAAATCTCTGCTTTTCGTTATGTTTGTACGCTTATACAAAGAATCTCCATGTTATTTGTTGATTCTAACAAATAGCATGGAGTTTCATATTAAAATACGTTTTCAGCAATTTTCATAATCTCATCTCGTGAAATGTTTCCCATAATCGTGTTTGAAACGCCTCCTTGCTCCCAGCTTAAAATATAAACGGTGTCTCCGTTTTCGCTTGCACTCGTTCCCAAAGTTGCATCTGCGTCTCCAACTTTTACATTCTCATAAGTTGTATGCTCATTATCAAACGAGGACTGCTGCCCCGGCTGTATAATGGAGCAGCGAACAGTATATCCCTTGCCGCTTTCTTTTGACGAGTAAACGTGCAAAAAGTTTTCTGCTCTTTCAAATTCCTGCTCACGATCTCGTTCAAATCCATCCGGCACATAATAATCGCTGTATCCATTCGGAAGCTGTTCCAATGGTTCTCCATCCACTTGATACGTCAGCTGCATCTCAATGGGCAGGAACTTCTGAATCATCGTATAGACTGCCTTGCGGAAGTCTGCACTTACTGCAAGCGCGCCGAGAGTTAAAATTACCAGCGTCATGGCTGCAACAAGCACTCGTTTCAGCACCGGACGGCGTTTATGCAATGCTGCTTTCAGGCGAGCATCCCATCGGGAAGTGTCCGGGTAGCGTTCCTTAAGCTGTGCCGGAGTTGGCAGCTCGTCCAGTTCTTTTTGTGCATCTGCACGGAGTGCCATCATCAACGCTGCATCAAAAGAAACTTCTGTCCGCTCACTCATGGCTGTTCAACTCCTTCCACAATAATTTTCTTCCACGGAAAAGCCGCATCCGAACCACTTCATCTGTCAGTCCAAGCGATTCGGCAATCTCCCGGTTGGTGTAGCCCATCGCCAAAAGGCGCAGTGGATCACGGTACATCGGCTTCATCTGCCCAATCAGTTCTGTCAGATGTTGGATGTTATCGGCACTGACTGCTGCATCATCTGGCACTGGGGCATTATCTGGTGCGTCCGGGACTTCTTCCAGTGGTTCTTCTCGCTGCTTGCGAAGCATATCGTATGCACGGCTTCTACTACAACTAACGAGATAAGCAGCGAGTTCGTGACAGTTTTCTCGATGAATTTTAGAAAAATTTTTGGCAACGTACAAAAACACCTCTTGCAGTACATCTTCTGCCAGATACGAATCGCCCATAATTTTGTAAGCGGTATGGTAGACCAGCCGTTTGTAGGTATTATATACATCTATAAACTGTTCTTCGCTGCTCCGGTCATCCAGAACTGCCAGATACATTGCCAGCATTTTCGCCCACATCCCTCTTATCGGGAGGAATTATGTCAATTTGACACAATTCCTCTCTGCCCATTCAGATAAACCACCACGGCAATTCCAGCCACAGGTTATCCATGGCCTGTTCTTCGGTCTTTTTGGCGCGGCCTTTTGTCAGGTGGAAATATATCGCCGTACCAATCAAAGGATGTTTCTTGCCATCAGTAAAGCCATAGCGGTACAGCAGGTAAGTCTGTTCGCGCTGGGTCAGCCGTTTCAGGCCATCGTACAGTTCCCGGCGCGATTCCTGCTCTTCCATAATACTCTGCGGCTGCATGGCATAAGGGTCGGCTATGGCTTCAATGCGCCGCAGTTGTTCCTCTCCCGGCAGAACATCGTCCAGCGAAACGCGCTGGTAGCAGACGCCGTCCTTGTCCTCCGTTACCATCCGCTGCTCAAAAGCGGCAAAGGCATCTCGTACCATGTCCATCATGGCGTTGCGGATGGCAGGAGCCGCATAGGTCAGGAACTTCATGCCGCGCGCTGCATCGAACTTCGGCACAGCTTTCCATAAGCCCAGATTGCCCGCCTGTTTCAAATCGTCCGTGTCAAGGTTCAGGCCAGCCTGTGCCAAATTCATGCTGCGAAAAAGGTCATTCGCCACCTTGCCAATAAAGGACTTGTTGTTGTCGATCAGGCTGTCCAGCGCGGCAGCATCGCCTTTCTGTGCCAGCGCACAAAGCCGTTCATTCGTCTGCTTCATGGGCGTTTTCCTGCTCTGCGGCAGACTGCAAGATTCCCAGCAGACCGTTCCGCAGCTGTTCCAGTGCTTCCGGCGTGGCTCCTTCCATGCCCGAAACACTGTCCAACATTGCATCTGTCAACTGCTCTGCCGTAATCGTTGGGTGCTGCACATCCTGCCCCTTGGTCAGTTCATTGAACATCTTCTCGGTCACTTTCTTGCTCATGGCTTCCTGCTCGGCGTAATGGCTCCCGATACCCTTTTTGATTTCCTTGACCGCTGCCATGAAATACATCTCAATGTCATCAAGGTCGCCTTGGTACACAGGCTTTCTCCGAAGGCTGATGTCCTTTGCGGCTTTGGCTGCCTCCGGGGTCTTGACCTTTGTGCGCAGCAGGGTGCTCAATGTCGTGAGCATGGCATTCTGTGCTGCGATGCCGGAAGCAAAGGTATCATCAAAATACTGCGCTATGCGGTAAGTAAGCTCTGCGAAGCGGGCATTTTCCAGCAGCAGATTGACCACCTCTGTATTGACACGCCCTGTGTAGAGGTTCTTTGCAGCTTCTACGGACAAACCCAGTTCGGCAATGTCGTAGTTCTTGCGGTCAGGGATGTTGGTTTCTCCCAGCAGGAAATCCGTGGACACGTTGAACAGCCTTGCAATCTTCAGCACCTGCTCATGGGTCAGGGTTCCTTTCGCACCACTGATAAAACGGCTGATAGTGCTTTTAGAGCAGCCGATCTCCTTGGCAAGCTCCGGTTGGCTGATGTTGTGCTCTTTCATCAAGTCCGCAAGACGGACGTTGGACGGTGCGGGCAGATATTCCTGTGCCATGTGGTCGGCCCTCCTTTTTGAGCTTTTTCCTCATTATAATACGCGCTGCCGTTTTGTTCAATATACGGTTTCCCCTCTGCCCTTGCTGTTGCAAATCTGCAACCAGTAAGGGCTTTTTTCTTTTTCCGTTGCAGTTCTGCCGCTTTTTCGCCTTTCCTGCAAAATTTTCCGTATATTCAGGCAGGAAGCAAAAAACACCAGAGTTCCCACGCTGGGTACTCTGGTGCAACGCATAACACCGCCCTGCCCGGTGGCCGCAGGGTGCGGGGATTCGTGGGCATCGAGCCGCTTGTCCACCCCTGTCCGTAAAAAGTGCATTTTTTTACGGAAGAAGTTCGTACAACCTGTACGGTCTGTACTTGTACGCACCTGTACGGCAAATTGAAGCAGATTAAAACGTGCTATCGTTTATATTTTGGATTTCCGTACGTCGTACGAACCGTACAGGTTATTTGAAGTCTGTACGCAATTTTTTCAGATGCGTACGGAGCAATCAAGTTCGCATTGTGCGAACTTGATTGTAACTCTCCCGCAGGAGACGTTCCCCCTCGGAGAGTCCTCGAAGAGCCCACTACACTTTGCAGACCATAGGGATGAAAGTGTCATAGTGGGTTATTACACTTCCGCAGAAGTGCATCTCCGTTCCCCGTCACCCCTCGATGAACCTTGAAAGGAGGGATGCCCTTTGGCAAGAAATGATGGCATTGACCGCACCAGTGTTCGAAATCTCGCTGTTTCGGACAAGGCGATTGGTAACACCCAGCAGCACAATGAACGCGAAAAGGACAGCTATCGGAACCCCGATATTATCCCCCAGCGCGCTGCATGGAACGTCCACTTCAAAAAGCCAACCGCCAGCTACACTGACCTATTTGCCCAACTGGAAGCCGCTGGAACCATTTCCACGCGCGGCCTGAAGCCGGATGCCACCCACTACTGCGAACTTGTCTTTGATGTCAACTCGGCCTATTTTGACAATCACGGTGGCTACGAGTTCGCCAAGCAGTTCTATGAGGATGCCTACAAAGCAGCCGTTCAAATCGTGGGTGGTGAGCAGTATATTCTCTCGGCTGTCATGCACGCCGATGAGATCAACCGCGCCATGACCGAAGCATTAGGCCGGGAGGTCTACCACTACCATCTTCATGTGGTCTATGTGCCTGTGGTGGAAAAGCAGATCCTCTGGTCGAAACGCTGCAAGGACAAGGCACTGGTCGGCACCGTCAAGGAGACTGTCATGCAGGTCAGCCGGAGTAAGAAGTGGGCTTCCAAGCCCCTGCTGGACGATGCTGGAAAGCCTGTCCTGCAAAAGAACGGCAAGCCTATCCTGAAGAAGTCGTACAGCGTCTTGCAGGACAACTTCTTCAATTTTATGCGCGCTGCCGGGTACACCGATATAGAGCGCGGCGAACGTGGCAGCACCGAAGAACACCTGACCGTCACCCAGTTCAAAGTTCAACGGGAGCAGGAACGGCTGGACAGCCTGACCGCCCAGATTGACCAGAAAGAGCAGCACCTCACCCAAACCAACAAAACCCTCTCCAAGACCGAAAAGGAACTTGCCGCTGTGCAGAAAAAGGCCACGCTCACAAAAGAAGCCCTCATTCATGCGCGCGATCTGGATTATATCGGCAAGCGCACCTTTCTCGGTAACTACTCACTGACCGAAGAAGAATTCTCCAAGCTGAAAAAACAGGCCGACCACGGCTATATGATGGATGTGGAGAACCGCCGCTTGAAAGAAGAACTTTCCACCGCCAAGAAGGAAGCTGCTCATTGGGGTCAAAAGTATCATGAACTCTGGTATGAAGTGAAGCCCTATCTGGACGCGCTCCACCGTGCGCCTGAACTGGTGCGCAGCTTTCTGGAAAAGATTCTTGCCCCCAAGCAGGAGCGCATCATGAATGTGCCGCAGCAAAACCGCAAGCATGGGCAAGATATGGAACTTTGATTTTCGGAGGATACCATTTGAACAAAAAGAAGAAGTTAAACAAATCCGGCTACCCGGATGAAGCAATCAAGACCCTTGCACGTTGCTTTTATCCCTCCATGGTTGAGTTTTTCAACAGTGAGGAAGGCCAGCGTGAATATGAGGAATGGCTGAAAGAGCAGGAAGCACTACAAGCCTTGCCTGTTGCCGCATAAAAATAGCAGGACGCTCCCAGAGAAGGGAACGCCCTGCTTTACATAGATGTTTCTTACCGGGGTGTGTCCGCTTGGGCACACCTCTTATTTTTTTGCCCTTAATCTTCCAGTCCGTGGCTTCCGGCTGCGTTTTTCAGATACTCCTTCGGGTTTTCGTTCAAAATCAGTTCGGCATACGCCAGCGGGTCGTTATAGATGAGATAGTCCAGTTCCGTTCGCTGTGCCATGGTAACATCCAGAGCCTCTTCGACCCCGGTGCAGTCAATGGAAATTTTTCTCCCATCTTGGAGAGTCAACTCCACGCACCCGGTATCCATGTTGAACGAACAGGCTCTTGCATCGTACTTCATCATCGTGTCCTCCAAACGCTTATTGTGTGGTTACGGTCTATGACAAGGCATCGGAGTTTTGCGCCGTCCACGGGAGCCTTCGTTGTTGTACCCGAAGAAAACGAAAAATCCGAACCCTTCTCCAATCGGAAATAGGTTCGGATTTTTCTTGTTTGGTGGGCGCGGGTGGATTCGAACCACCGAAGCTGAAAAGCAGCAGATTTACAGTCTGTCCCCATTGGCCACTCGGGAACACGCCCAGATTCTGTTCACGTCCGTTGCCGGACGACTCGTTTATTTTATCAGACTGCGGGCGATTTGTCAACTACTTTTTTCGGATTTTTGCAGCTTTTCTGCGGAAACTGTCGGTAGGATCAGTTTTGGGTCAGATGTTTCCGGCGCTCGTAATCCCGCAAGGCGGCAATGGCTTCGCCGGACATGGGGTAGAGGGCAATGAGATTGAATATGGTCATCAGGCCGATGCCCACGTCGCCCAGATCCCACACCACGGTATAGGCTTCCAGGCCGCCCACCATCAGCATGACAAGGGCCAGCACTTTATAGGCTGTCTGCCAGCCCCAGCGGTCACCAAAGAGATACGCCACATTGGAGCGGGCATAGAACAGGATGCCGATGAAGGTGGAGAAGCTGAACAGCGCCAGCGTGACGGCAATGAACACCACGCCAAAGCTGCCCAGATGGTACTGCGCCGCCGCCTGCAGCAGGTCCATGCCGGTCAGCCCAGTGGTGACATTTGCGGGAGCCAGCAGCATCATAAAGGCAGTGCAGCTGCAGATGACCACCGTGTCGATCAGGACACCCAGTGCCTGCACAAAGCCCATCTTCACGGGATCATCGCAGGAGGCAGCCGCTGCCGCACAGGGGGCCGAACCGCTGCCTGCCTCATTGGAGAACAGGCCGCGCTTGACACCGTTCATCAGCACCGCGCCAAAGCCGCCCGCGGCCACCTGCCGCAGGCCGAAGGCTTCCGAGAAGATGCGGCCCAGCACAGCGGGCAGCTGGCGGAAATTTACCGCAATGATGATGACCGTCATCACGAAATAGCAAACCGCCATGATCGGCACGATAACATCCAGGCTTTTCACGGTGGCATCCTTGCGCAGGACAATGACCGCCGAGAGCACCACCAGCACCACCGTGGTCACAATCGGCGGGATGGAGAACGCATTGGCAAAGGCAGAACTGACCGAGTTGCTGATGACCTGGCTGATGCCACACCAGCAGATGAGGCCCGAAATGGCAAACAACACCGCGATGATGGAATGACGCAGCTTTTTGCCCCGCTTGCGCTCGGCCAGCACATGGATGTAGTAGGCCGGGCCGCCGCGCTGACCGCCATAGAGCGGGTCGGGCTGCCGATACTTCTGGGCCAGTGTGGATTCCACAAAGGAGGTGGAGGCCCCCAACAGGGCCGTGACCCACATCCAGAACACCGCACCGGCACCACCGGCAGACACTGCCGCCACCACGCCCACCAGATTGCCCATGCCTACCCGGGTGGCCGTGGAGACGATGAGCGTCTGAAAAGAGGAAAGGCTGTCCATGCTCTGGTTCTTTTCGCAGACAGCGGCGATCATATCCCGGAACAGCCGCACGGGCAGCAGCCGGGTGCGCAGGGTGAAGAACACGCCCGCCGTGAGCAGCAGCACCGCCATCAGCGAAATGCCGATGCCGCCCCCCACCGGCAGGGTGAACAAATCACCCCAGAGCAGGTTGTATACCGTTTCGATCAAATGGGACATTCTGAGGAGCCTCCTGTTGTGTGATTACTTTATTATAATACAGCACTTCAGGTTTGTAAATCAGAAAATCCCAGCGCAAGGAAAATAAAAAATCCGAACCCTTCTCTTTCGAGAAAAGGTTCGGATTTCCATTGTTTGGTGCGGATAAGAGGACTTGAACCTCCACCGAGTTGCCCCGATTAGAACCTGAATCTAACGCGTCTGCCAATTCCGCCATATCCGCATATTCTGTTTTGTTCGCGGGCCGTTCGGCTCGGAACGTTAGTTATTATACCACAGCCACAAGAAAAGTCAAGCACTATTTTCAAAATTGTTCGACAAAAAAATGCTCTAAATTTCGGGCACTCCGTACAGGGGCATTTGGGCCGGAATATGGTACAATAAAAGCTGACCGTCCGGCCTGTATGCCGCCGGGCGAGTAATGACGGAATGAGGGAAACCGAATGTTCAATGTTCTGATCTTCATCATCGGCGCGGGCATCATGTTCTACATGGGCCTGCGCAGTGTGCTGCAGCGCCGCCGCTTACAGCAGAAGGGCCAGCGTGTGGAGGCCCGGGTGGCAGGCACCGTTCAGAGCCGGGACGGCGCGGCTTATCTGCTTGAGTTCGAGACCGAGGGCGGCAGCCACCGCCTGCACTACCCCAAAGCCGCCAAAGGCAAGGGCTTTGCCAGCGGAGAAACGGTCACGCTGTACTACGACCCCGAAGATCCCGAGAAGATGTATGTGGAGGGCGACCGCTCCGTTCTGGGGGCCGAGGTTCTCTATTTCTGTCTGGCCGTTGTGCTGCTGGCACTGATGGTCAGCTTTAGCCGCTGAAAGGAGGTCACCGCAATGGTATTGGAACATGTAGGAATGCCCCAGCCCGGGGACTGCCGGGTGGTATTTTCCGCCAGCGCCGAGGAGCTGGAAGCGGCCATTCAGGCCGAGCAGGCCGCAGAGAACCCGCCGCAGGCGGAAGAGGACCTGCTGACTGCCGCCGTGAACCGGGCTATCCTGGCCGGTTTTTCCACATTATATCAGGAGCTTGTGGAAAAAGAGCATCTGGTGCCCGTGACCGATCCGGATTTTGAGCTGCTGGCCGTCAACCGGGCCGAAGGCTTCCGGGCGGGGGCAGAGTTCTACTGCCTGCCGCCGCTGGAGCTGGAACGTTACACCGGCTTCACCCAGCCCATCCAGCCCCGGCCCATCCGTCAGGTGAGCATTGAACTGGAAGTGAACACCCGGCACGGCGATGAAGACCGCGCCGCCGATGCCGCAGGCAAGGCGGCCCTGCGCCAGCAGGTTGCACGGGAGCTCTATGCCCAGCGCTGTGCGCAGGCCAAGGCACTGGCCCGCCGGGAGCTTATCTTCCAGCTGGGCGGCTGTGTCAAGGGCACCCTGCCCAAGGACCTGGTCTCCGGCAACTATTTTGCTGAACAGCGGAACTTCAACCTGCGGCTGCAGGCCAACAACGTCAACTTTGACCAGTACCTCAAGGTGCGGGGCCAGACCGTGGAGCAGTTCCGCACTGAGCTCCACGCACAGGCAGAGCAGAAGCTGCGGGGCAGTCTGGGCCTTCTGATGGTGGCCGAGCAGGAACACCTCTGGCCCACCGATGCCGAGGTGGAGGCCGCGCTGGCGCACTGGAAGGGTGAGCGCACCTTCCCTGCCAACGATTTCCGCAAGGTGCGGCAGGGCATCGCCAGCCAGCGGGCGGCAGAGTTCGTGGAAGCCCACTCCACCCTGCTTCCCCCGCCGGAGGAACCGGTGCTGGAAACCATCGCATAAAAAATGGGAGATGCCGTGTGCCGACATCTCCCATTTTGGTTTTTTCAGGTCTCCACGCCCTCGAACTGGCTGTTATAGAGCTTGGCATAGAAGCCGCCCTGCGCCAGCAGAGTATCGTGGTCGCCCTGCTCCACGATGTGGCCATCCTTCATCACAAGGATGACATCGGCCTCACGGATGGTGGACAGGCGGTGGGCCACGATAAAGCTGGTGCGGCCCTGCATCATCCGGGCAAAGGCAGCCTGGATGCGCACCTCGGTGCGGGTGTCGATGGAGGAGGTCGCCTCGTCCAAAATCAGCATGGGGGGCAGGCAGAGCATCACGCGGGCGATGCAGAGCAGCTGCTTCTGGCCCTGACTGATGTTGCCGCCGTCCTCAGCAATGATGGTATCGTAACCCTTGGGCAGGCGGCGGATGAAGCTGTCGGCGTGGGCCGCTTTGGCGGCGGCAACGATCTCTTCCTCAGTGGCATCGGGCTTGCCGTAGGCAATGTTCTCCCGCACAGTACCGGCACGCAGCCAGGTCTCCTGCAGCACCATGCCGTAGCTGCCGCGCAGGGAGGCGCGGGTCAGGCTGCGGATATCGTTTCCGGCCACCTCAATGGAGCCGCCGTTGACATCGTAGAACCGCATGAGCAGGTTGATGAGGGTGGTCTTGCCGCAGCCGGTGGGGCCGACGATGGCGATGCGCTGACCGGGCTTCACATCCAGATCCAGGCCCTCGATGAGGGGGCGGTCCGGCAGGTAGCGGAAGGAAACGTCCTTCAGCTCCACATGGCCGTCGGTCTCCAGCACCTTGGCGTTCTCCGCCTCGGGCACCTGGTCCTCGGCATCCAGCAGCTCGAACACACGGGCCGCGCAGGCCAGTGCGTTCTGCAGCTCGGTGACCACGCCGGAGATCTCGTTGAAGGGCTTGGTGTACTGGTTGGCATAGTTCAGGAAGATGCTCAGCTGGCCGATGGTGATGCCGCCCGCCACAGCGTAAACGGCACCCACCAGACCGACACCTGCATAAACGATGTTGTTCACAAAGCGGGTGGCGGGGTTGGTCATGCTGGAGAAGAAGATGGCCTTCAGGCTCACGTTCTGCAGGCGGCCATTCACCTCATCAAAGGCGGCTAGGCTCTCGGCCTCATGGCCAAAGGCCTGCACGACCTTCTGGCCCTCGATCATCTCGTTGACCAGGGCGGTCTGCTCACCGCGCACGGTGCTCTGGCCCTGGAAATACTTGTAGCTGCGCTTGGCAAGGAAGCTTGCCACCACCAGGCTCAGCGGGGTGATGCAGACCACCACCAGCGTGATGGGCACATTCTCACTGAGCATAAACAGCAGGGTGCCAAGGATGGTCAGCACGCCGCTGAACAGCTGGGTAAAGCCCATGAGCAGGCCGTCCGCAAAGGTGTCCACATCGGCGACCATGCGGCTGACGATATCGCCGGAGGGGTGGCTGTCCAGATAAGAGAGCGGCAGGGTCTGGATCTTACGGAGCGCGGCGTTGCGCAGGTCCCGGCTGACCGAGAAGGTGATGCGGTTGTTGCAGACACTCAGCAGCCACTGGGCCAATGCAGCCACCACGGCCACGACCACGATCTCCACCACGATGCGCAGAACACCGTTGAAATCCACATTCCCCTTGCCCAGCATCATATCAATGGCGCTGCCGCAGAGGATGGGGATATACAGCTGGGCAGCCACGCTCACAGCGGCCACGATCAGACTGCACACCACAAAAAAGCCGTAAGGGCGGATCTTTTCCAGCACCCGCCGAAGCGTTGCGTTGCGCTGTTCCGGGGTCAGCTTACTCTTTGCTTTTGCACTCATTTCTGCGCATCCCCTTTCTTGAACTGGCTGGCGTAGATCTCCTCGTAAACGGGGCAGGTCTTCAGCAGATCGGCGTGCCTGCCCAGACCCACCATCCTGCCGTCATCCAGCACGATGATCTGGTCGGCGTGCTGCAGGCTGGCGGCACGCTGGCTCACGATGAACACGGTCAGGTCACCGGGCAGAGCAGCCAGCGCCTTGCGCAGGGCCGCATCGGTGGCGTAGTCCAGCGCGCTGGCGCTGTCGTCCAGGATCAGGATCTCGGGCTTGCCCACCAGCGCACGGGCAATGGTCAGGCGCTGCTTCTGACCGCCGGACAGGTTCCGGCCGCCCTGCTCCACAGGCTCGTCCAGCCCAAGGGGCTTTGCCCTGACAAAATCCGCAGCCTGCGCAGTCTCCAGTGCGGCCCACAGATCAGCGTCCGCCGCGTTTTTGTTGCCCCACAGCAGGTTGGAGCGGATGGTGCCGCCAAACAGCTGGGCTTTCTGCATCACGACCGCCACACTGCCGCGCAGAGCCGCGCGGGGGTACTCCTGCGCCGGACGGCCCAGGATCTCCACGGTGCCCTCCGTGGCATCATAGAAGCGGGGGATCAGGTTGATGAGGCTGGATTTGCCGCTGCCCGTGCCGCCGATGACACCAATGGTCTGGCCGCGCTTTGCGGTAAAACTGATATCGGTCAGGCTGGGGGCACCGGCACCGGCGTAGGTCAGGCTGACATGGTCGAACCGCACAGCATCCCCGGCCTTATCCGCAGATGCCTCGCCCTTAAGGGCCGCGGGGAACTCCATGCCGGGCTCGGTGTCCAGCACAGCCTGCACACGGCCGGCACAGGCCAGCGCCTTGCTCACCTGCACGATGAGGTTCGCCAGTTTGACCAGCTCCACCAGGATCTGGTTCATATAGTTCACCAGCGCGATCACATCGCCGGAGGCCATGCCGCCCACATTGATCTCGATGCTGCCCACATAGAGCAGAGCCACGATGGCCAGATTGATGATGACGTAGGTCAGCGGGCTCATCAGGGAGGAGATGTGGCCCACATGGAGCTGCATCCGGGTCAGCAGATCGTTGGCCGACTCAAAGCGGTCGATCTCGCTCTGCTCCTTATCAAAGGCGCGGACCACGCGCACACCGGTCAGGTTCTCGCGGGTCAGGCCCAGCACACGGTCCAGCCGGGCCTGGGCCGTTTTGTACAGCGGGTTGGTGATGACCATGACCCCGAATACCACCACGCTCAGCAGCGGGATGGCGACCACAAAGATCCAGGCGGCCCGCACATTCACGGTGAACGCCATGATCATGGCACCAACCACCACGAACGGGCTGCGCAGGAACAGGCGCAGGAAGAGGTTCAGACCGCTCTGCACCTGATTGATGTCACTGGTCATGCGGGTGATGAGGGTGCTGGTGCCCATGGTATCCATCTCGGTAAAGCCAAGCCTCTGGATGTGCTCAAACAGGGCATGGCGCAGGGAGGTGGAATAGCCCACCGCCGCCTTGGCCGAGAAATACTGGGCCGTCAGGCTGCAGGCAAGGCCCACAACGGCCAGCAGCAGCAGGATGCCGCACCGCACAAGGATATAGTGGAAATCATGTGCTGCAATGCCCACGTTGACGATGTCTGCCATGACCAGCGGCACAAACAGGTCGAACGTGGCTTCCAGCATCTTGAACAGCGGTGCAAGCACAGCCTCTCGCTTGTAGCCGTTCAGGTGGGTAAGCATTTTATTCAAGGGGTGATTCTCCTTTCCCAGTGATAGCGGGTGTAAACTTCACAGTTCTTTATTATAGTACAGGAAATGCAAAAAAGCCAGTTCAAATCACGCCATTGCGCACCGTGCCCTGCCAGAACAAGGAAAGGGACTGCCGCACAGGGGGAGATCCCAGTGCAGCAGTCCCTTTTCATAGGAGGGTAATGATTCGGAGAACAATGAGCGGCAGACAGAAGGAAATCTAACTGCCGATCAGGCAAAGAAGGAGATGATCAGGGCTACCAGGAAGCCCACGCCGCCCACCAGCGTTTCCATGATGGTCCAGGTCTTGAGGGTGGTCTTTTCGTCCATGCCCACAAGGCTCTTGACCAGCCAGAAGCCGGAGTCGTTGAAGTGGGAGCAGACGGTGGAGCCACCTGCAATGGCAGCGGTGACACAGGCCAGGTACAGCGGGCTCAGCGCGCTGAGGCCGGGCATGGCGGAGATGATGCCTGCTGCCATGGTCATAGCCACGGTAGCGGAACCCACCGAGATGCGCACCAGAGCAGCCACGATGAAGGCCACCAGCACCAGCGGCAGGCTGGCGTTTGCCACGGCGTTGCCGATGACATCGCCCAGACCGGAGTTCTGCAGCATATAGCGCAGCACGCCGCCGCAGGCAGTGACCAGCAGGATCATGCCGGTGGGCTCCAGAGACTTGGTCATGATCTTTTCCAGCTGGGCGTTGGTGTAGCCGTGACGGGTGCCCAGCAGGTACATAGCAGCGATGGTAGCCAGCAGCAGCGCCATGAAGGGCTCGCCGAGGAAGGCCAGAACGGGCTGGATGCCGGCCATTGCAGGCACCACCTTTGCCACAGAGTTTGCAATGATGAGCAGCAGCGGAATCATGATGATGCCCACGATGGTGCCAAACTTGGGCAGCTTGCTCTCGTCAATGTCTGCCTGCTGTGCAACGTGCTCGGGGACTTCAACCATGTACTTTTTGCCGCAGATGCTGCCCCAGATGGGACCGGCGGCGATCATGGCAAAGATACCGCAGAAGATGCCGACGAGGATGACCCAGCCCAGGTCAACGCCCAGCATGGTAGCCACCAGCACGGGGCCCGGCGTGGGAGGGATGAAGGCGTGGCCGACAGCCAGACCGGCCAGCAGGGGGATGACGTAATACAGCACGGAGCGCTTGGTGCGCTTTGCCAGCGAGAAGGCCAGCGGGATGAGGATGATCAGACCGGCATCGAAGAACACCGGCATGGCCACCACCAGGCCGGTGATGCCCAGTGCCCATGCGGCCTTTTCATCACCGAACTTCCGCACCATAGTCACGGCCAGCGTCTGCGCGCCGCCGGATTCTTCCAGAATGGCACCGAACATGGAGCCAAGGCCCACCAGAAGGGCGATGCCTTTTAAGGTGTTGCCAATGCCCTCGTTCACCGAACCGATGATGTCGGACAGGGGCATCCCGGCCATCAGGCCGATGCCCACCGCGCCGATCAGGATAGAGATCATGGCATGGACCTTGAACTTGATGATGAGGATGAGCAATAGGATCAGGCCTGCAACGGCAGCAAAGACCAGCCGTGCCGCATCGGGAGTTGCAACTGCTGTCATAGAAATTTCCTCCATTTCGATTTTTGGCTGCACTTATCCAAACCGTCCGGAAAACGCGCCGGGCAGTTTTACTTTTTGTTATTTATACAGAGTGGTTTACTCCATGTAAGCGCCCTTCATGGGGCTGACGGCGTGCTGAGAGTAGAGCTTCAGCAGGCCCTTGGTGTACTTGGGAGCCTTGGGTTTCCAGTTGGCACGGCGCTGGGCCAGGATAGCCTCCATCTCTTCGGGGGTCTTGGGCTCGCCCTTCACACCCACGATGGCCAGCTTACGGTTGTGGACATCGATCTGGATCAGGTCGTCGGGCTCCACCAGTGCGATGGGGCCGCCCACCGCAGCCTCCGGGCTGACATGGCCGATAACGGGACCGCGGCTTGCGCCGGAGAAGCGTCCGTCGGTGATCAGGGCCACGCTGGAAGCCAGCTTCGGGTCGGCGCAGATGGCTTCGCCGGTGTAGAACATCTCGGGCATACCGCTGCCGCGGGGGCCCTCGTAGCGGATGAAGATGGCATCGCCGGGCTTCACCTCGCCGTGCAGCACAGCGGAGATGCACTCCTCCTCGCTGTCGTAGGGCTTGGCACGCAGGGTGGCTTCAAACATATTCTTGGGGCAGGCAGTGTGCTTGATGACACAGCCCTCCGGGGCCAAGTTGCCCTTGAGGATGGCAATGCTGCCGTCGGTGCCCTTGGCGTTGTCAAAGCTGTGGATGATGTCCTCGCGGCTGACCGGGCGGGCAAAACCAGCGGTCTTTTCTGCCAGAATGGCATCGCAGTGCTGGTAGAAGCCGTTCTTTTTCAGTTCCTCCAGATTCTCGCCCAGAGTCTTGCCGGTGACGGTCATCACGTCCAGATGCAGCATGGACTTGATCTCCTCCATCACGCGAGGCACACCGCCTGCATAGTAGAAGTACTGTGCGGGCCAGTCGCCGGAGGGACGGATGTTCAGCAGGTAGTGTGCACCGCGATGCATCCGGTCGAAGGTGTCAGCATCGATCTCAATGCCGAACTCATGGGCGATGGCGGGCAGGTGCATGGTGGCGTTGGTGGAGCCGGAAATGGCGGCGTGGACCATGATGGCGTTCTCAAAGCTCTTCTTGGTCACGATGTCCTTGGCGGTGATGCCCTTCTTCACCAGTTCCATCAGCTGCTTGCCGGCATCGTAGGCGGCCTGCTTCAGCTCCGGGGCGGTGGCGGGCATCAGAGCGGTGCCCGGCAGCATCAGGCCCAGGGCCTCGGCCATGATCTGCATGGTGGAGGCGGTGCCCATAAAGGAGCAGGCACCGCAGCTGGGGCAGGCATTGTGCTTGTAGTAATCCAGCTGGCTGTTGGGGATGACACCGGTCTTTTCCCATGCGTCAAACTTGCCGATCTGCTCCAGCGTCAGCAGCTCGTTGATGGCGCAGGCGGGGTCGCTGACCACATACTCCTTGGGCAGGGTGTGGGCTTCCATCACGCCGCCGGTGACCACGATGGCGCTCATATCCTTCAGGCGGCCGATGCTCATCAGCATGGCGGGCACAGACTTGTCGCAGCTGGCGATGAACACGCCGCCGTCGTAGACGCTGGCGTTGGCTTGTGCTTCCACCAGATTCACAATGGCATCCCGGTGGGGCAGGGAGTAGTTGATGCCGTCGTGGCCCTGTGCAATGCCGTCGCACATATCGGTTGCAAAGTAGCGGGCGGCCTTGCCGCCGTTTTCGTTGACCGCCTGCACTGCCTCCTTGACGAACTGATCCAGATGGGCGCTGCCGGGGTGGCTGTCGCCAAAGGTGCTCTCCACCAGGATCTGGGGCTTGGAAAGGTCATCCACCTTCCAGCCCATGCCCATCTTCAGCGGGTCATTTTCGGGTGCCAGCGTGCGGACTTCCTGTGAACGCAGTTCCATAATCATTACCTCCAAATATTGCTCTCTCGTCCTTTTTTCCGTAAGACCTTTTGTGATTTTATTGTAAATCCGCAGATGTCTCTTTGCAAGTTGTCCCAGGTACGTCCTACTATTTGTGCAAAAAATCTGGGATACATCCAGCACTTCGCCCAATTTCATGGGATACATCATCCAAAAAGCCCGTTTTCACCTCTTTTGGCCCGATTCACTCCAGAAAAGTCATCAGATGATTTTAGTCATAAAAACACCCTGCACAGATCTACCGTGCAGGGTGTTCCTCATTTTACAAATTGTGCCATACCAACCGTCCCGTCGTCCGGGTCCTCGCCGTCGTAGACCTTTTTGATATAGGTGCGGTTGAAGTTCAGGTGCATCACCATGGCCGACTTCGCCCCGATGGGATCATGGTTCGCGATTGCTTCCACGATCATCCGGTGGGTCATAATCGTCTCGTCAATGAGCTTTTTGTGGGTGACATTGACGAACATCATCACCGCCGTGTCGATGATCGGGATCAGCTGCCCCACCACCAGATTCTTACTGCTCTCGGCAATGCAGGTGTGAAAGGCGATATCGTCCTCGATGTAGCGGTCACCCTCGTGGATCTTCGTCTCTACCCGGTCACAGAGCCGCCGCAGCCGCTCAATGTCCTCCGGGGTGGCGTTCTGGGCAGCCATCTCCGCAATGCCCGGCTCCAGCAGCAGCCGGACATTCACCAGGTCAAACGCCAGTGCATTCTTGTCCTGCACGCTGCGCAGGTTCAGCGGGTCGGAAAGGCCCTTCACCGTGGTCACCACATAGGTGCCGGAGCCCTGCCGCACCTCCACGATGCCCTTGCTGGACAGCAGCTTCACCGCCTCCCGGATGGTGCTGCGGCCCACCCGGAACTTTTCTGCCAGCGCAAACTCATTGGGCAGCTTTGCCCCCGGCTCGATGGGGGTATCCAGAATGTAGTGGTAGATCTGATCCTCCACCTGCTCGGCCAGCAGTTTGTTTCTCAGATGTGAAAATTCGCTCATGGTATCCTCCCCTTTTGAAAAGCGCCTGGGCTAGGCCATTTCGCCTGCGGCATCGGACTTCCGGGCCTTTTTGTAGCGGTACATCTCCCGGTCGGCCCGGTTCTTCACAGCCAGCACGTCCTCCCCCAAAAAGGGAGCCGAACCAAAGGACACCGTGGGCAGAAAGTCCACGGCTTTTCGCCGCTGTTCCAGCTGGCGTACAAACTCCTGCGCGCACTGGACCTCCCGGTCTGCGTTTTCCATCAGCACACAAAACTCGTCACCGCCGGTACGGTAGCAGTAGCCGCTGCGGGCATAGGCTTTTTTGATGCAGCGGCCGATCTCGGCCAGACAGATATCTCCCTGCAGGTGGCCGTAGCGGTCGTTGATCTGCTTGAAGTCGTCCACATCGAACACCACCAGCACCCCGCCGCGGCGGCGCATCTCAGCAGTGCGGTTCAGATAACTGTTCTGATTCAGCAGCCCGGTAAGGGCATCCAATTGGTTCCACATCTCGCTGCAGTAGATAAAGTACAGCACCGACAACAGGGTAACGCACAGCCATGTAACGTGAAGCTCCGGCAGTGTCACCTGAATGATGGTCTCAATGAGCAGAAAGAACATCAGAGGGTAGATCAGCGCCCGGCTGCGGTTCTGGAATTCCCGCGCCGTGACGAAGGTGGACACCGAAAGATACACGATGGCCGCAAAGTACATGATGATATAAATATAGAAGTATTGCCCGCGGGAATAAACGTTGTCGGCGCTGACGGAGAACACCAGCCCGGCGGGGATGGACAGAGCAAGGAACAGCAGGTAGCACGCCTCGCAGCACACCGCCGCCCTGAACCAGCGGTTCATCCTCTTTTTCCGGTCCATGACATACACAAGGCAGAGACACACTCCCGGGGACAGGCCGAACCCCAGATAGTTGGACAGGATGTTCAGCCAGCGGTAGCCCGCCGGGGTGCCATCCACCGCCAGTGTCACCACCTCCAGCACCGAGATCATCGCGATCAGCGCAAAGGCAAAGAAAAATCCCTGCTTCTGCTTTTTGTTCAGGGACTCGCTGAGCTTTGTGAGGATGCACATGAAGCTCAGCACAAAAAGGTCAATGGCCGTTAATACATAAAAATATCCATTCATTGTGGCTTGTTTCACCCTTTGGACTTCTGTGATCTGGTCAGCGCGCCGACCACCTCACAATGGGCGGTCTGGGGGAAGAGATCAACAGGGGTAAAGCCCTCGGCGCGGTAGCCTTTGGCGGTCAGGAGGGCAAGATCACGGGCCATGGTCTCAGGATTGCAGCTGACATAGACCACCCGTTTGGGGGCCATGCGGGCCACGCTCTCGATGAACTGGGGGGTGGAGCCTTCGCGGGGCGGGTCCATGAAAATGACATCTGCTCTCTGCCCGGCGGCCGCCGCTTCTGTGATCCACTGGGTGGCATCGGCGGCAAAGAAGCGGGCGTTTTTCACGTCGTTGTGCCTTGCGTTGCCGATGGCATCCCGGACAGCGTCCCGGTTCAGCTCCACGCCCACCACCTGCTTTGCCCTGCCGCTGGCGGTCAGACCGATGGTGCCAATGCCGCAGTAGGCATCCAGCACCACCTCTTTGCCAGTCAGGCGGGCGGCTTCCACGGCCAGACCATACAGCACCTCGGTCTGGTCATGGTTGATCTGGTAGAAGCTCCGGGGGCTCAGGGCATAGGTCTTGCCGCAGAGGGTATCCAGAATGAATCCCTTGCCGTAGAGCACCTTTTCCTCTTCGCCCAGCACCACGCTGGTGCGGCGGGGGTTGTAGTTCTGCACCACGGTGGTCACGGGGACATGGCGCTTTTCGGCTTCGGCCAGCAGAGCGCGGACAAAGTTTTTTGCCCCGGGCAGAACCGGCTGGGCTGTCACCAATACCACCATCACCTGCCCGGACACCACACCGCGCCGCAGCAGGCAGTGGCGGAGCAGGCCGGTGCCCTTGTCCTCATTGTAAGGCTGGTAGCGGCAGGTGCTGGCCGCCGCCCGCACTGCCTGCATCACGGTGTCCAGCACTTCGTCCTGCAGCAGGCAGCTTTCCACAGGCAGCACTTTATGCGTGCCTGCCGCATAGATGCCGGACACCAGTTTCCCGCCGGGGCCCGCTGCAAAGGTAGAGATCACCTTATTGCGGTAATGGCAGGGGTTTTCCGCGCCCCGGATGGGAGCCACCGGGCCGTATTTCCCCACCAGCTTACGGACAGCGGCTTCTTTTTGTTTGAGCTGCTCGGCATAATCCAGCCCCAGCATCGGACAGCCGCCGCACTTTTTTGCTTTCAATCTGCACTCCATCATATATCCTTCCGCCTCTTGACAAAACAAGAAAAAATCACTATACTACAAATAGAAAAGGCACTGCGACAAGCGGTTAGCCCTTTTAGGTTTGAGGTTTAACTAGAAAACCGTCACCGGCCAGGGTGGCGGTTTTCGCTTTTCACCTTGATGGTAAATACCAGTCCAAAAATATGGAACGTCAAAGTAATAGGCATCGCTCTCACCTCCTTCCGGAAGTGTGGGCTAACCGCCTGCCGTTATGTGCAGTACCTTTTCGCATTTAATTTTAACACATCTTTCGACCGAATGCAACGAAAAAGCTCCCGTAATGGGAGCTTTTTCGTTTTTCCGTCACCCATAGGGATCGTACAGGTCGTATTCTTCTGCCTCCTGATGCTGCTCCTCCAGCACCCGGATGGCCTGTTCCAGCTGGCTTTGGGAAGCGCCGCTCTCGCTGGCAAGGGCGCGGACCGCTTCGGGCAGGCTGCCGCCGAACAGGGTGTCCATCCGCTGGCGCATGGCCGCAACGCAATAGGCCCGGCGGGTGACCGTGGGCAGATAGGTGTTCTGGCTCCCCGCCTTGCCGCCCTTGACCCAGCCCTTTTCCTCCAGACGGTACAAAAAGTTGAGCACCGTGGCCGGAGCCCAGCCGGTGGCGGTCAGCTTTTCGCTGATATCCCGCCGGGTGGCCGGGGCGGTGCAGTCCCAGACCGCCAGCAGCACCTGCTCCTCGGCGGCAGAGAGTGGTTTCAGTCTGTCTGAAAGTCCGTACACCGGTTTCACCTCCGATTTTTTGCTTTTACATTTGTCTCATTTCAACACGATTATACCATACCCGGCACAAACAGGCAAGCAGTAAAAGTGAGGAGCCATGCGGTAAAACCAGCATATTTTTACATTTGTCTTAAAAAGTGTTCTTTATTCAAGGACAGTTGTGTGTTTTGTGCGTTCAGGGCAGGCAGAGCAGTCCCATCTTTGTGCAAAGATACTCTTGTTTTTGCACCCCCGGAACCGGTATACTACGGACAAATCAAGCATACACCTGCCGCAGATGAGAGCGGCGGTATGGATAGGAAAGGGAGAGTTCCATATGGCACGAGTATATAACTTCAGCGCAGGCCCCAGCATGTTACCGGAAAAGGTGCTCCGTCAGGCACAGGCAGAGCTGCTGGAATACGGCGATTCCGGCCAGAGCGTGATGGAGATGAGCCACCGCAGCAAGTGGTTCGATGCCATCATCACTGAAACCGAAGCCACCCTGCGCCGGGTGATGAACATCCCTGACAACTACAAGATCGGTTTCTTCCAGGGCGGTGCCACCCAGCAGTTTGCCATGGTGCCCTTGAACTTTATGACCACCGGCAAGGCCGATTATCTTGTCACCGGCAATTTCTCGAACCTGGCCGCCAAGGAGGCCGCCAAGTTCGGCGAGGTGAAGATCGTTGCTTCCAGCAAGGACAAGAACTTCACCTACATCCCCGATGTCAACGCCATCGACTACGACAAGGACGCAAGCTACATCCACATCTGCCAGAACAACACCATCTTCGGCACCCAGTACGTTGAGGTACCTCAGGTGGAGGGTGTGCCGCTGGTGGCGGACATGAGCTCGATGATCCTCTCCAAACCTGTGGACGTGAGCAAGTACGGCTGCATCTACTTTGGCGTGCAGAAGAACGTAGCCCCCGCCGGCATGGCCATTGCCATTGTCCGGGACGACCTGCTGGGCCACGCCGCCGACACCGTGCCCACCATGATGAACTACACCACCCTGCTGGCCAAGGACAGCATGTACAACACGCCCCCCTGCTGGTGCATCTACATGACCGGTCTGGTGCTCAAGTATCTGGAAAACGACATCGGTGGTCTGGAAAACATGCAGAAGATCAACGAAGCCAAGGCCAAGATCCTGTACGATTATCTGGACGGTCAGGAGTTCTTCCACAACCCTGTGGAGCACCGCTACCGCAGCACGATGAATGTCACCTTTACCAGCCCCGACCCTGACATGGACAAGAAGTTCTGCGCCGAAGCCGCCGAAGCCGGTTTTGTCAACCTGAAGGGCCACCGTCTGGTGGGCGGTATGCGCGCTTCCATTTATAATGCAATGCCCACCGAAGGCGTAGAGAAGCTGGTGGACTTCATGGAGAAATTCCGCAAGGCAAATGCCTGATTTGTGTATAGGAGATAGGAAAGTATGTTTACGATCAAGACCCTGAACGCCATCAGCCCGGTGGGCCTGGCAAAGCTGAACAAAAACCTGTTTGATGTTTCGGTGGACACCGATGTCCCCGATGGCATTCTGGTGCGCAGCGCCGACCTGCTGAACACCACCTTCAACGACAACCTGCTGGCCATTGCCCGTGCCGGTGCCGGTGTGAACAACATCCCGCTGGATCGCTGCTCGGAGCAGGGCATCGTGGTGTTCAATACCCCCGGTGCCAACGCCAACGCCGTGGCTGAGCTGGTCATTGGGATGTTGATCGCAGGCAGCCGCAATGTAGCCGCCGCCGCCCAGTGGTGCCAGGGCCTGACCGGCGACCCCGCCATGGCCAAGACCGTGGAAAAGGGCAAGAAAAAGTTTGTGGGCAACGAGATCAAGGGCAAGACGCTGGGTGTCATCGGTCTGGGTGCCATCGGTTCCCGGGTGGCCAACTGCGCCATTGAGCTGGGCATGGAGGTCTACGGCTACGACCCCTACATCTCCATTGATGCCGCCTGGAACCTTTCCAGCCAGGTACACCACTGCGTAAACCTGAACGACATGCTCCCTCTGTGCGACTACATCACCATCCATGTTCCCTATCTGCCCACCACCAAGGATACCATCAACGCCCAGACCCTGGCCCTGTGCAAGGACGGCGTGAAGATCCTGAACTACGCCCGCGGTGAGCTGGTGAACACCGCAGCCCTGCTGGAGGCCATGGAGACGGGCAAGGTCTCCGGCTACATGACCGACTTCCCCACTGAGGCCATTCTGGGCAAGCCCGGCATCGTCTGCACCCCGCATCTGGGTGCTTCCACGCCGGAGGCCGAGGACAACTGTGCCGCAATGGCCGCGCTGGAGATCAGCGATTACCTCAAGAACGGCAACATCACCCACTCGGTGAACATGCCCGAGGTGCATCAGCCCCGTGCAGGCGGCAAGCGCATCTGCATCATCCACAAGAACGAGCCCGGCATGATCAGCCAGATCACCGCCCTGACCACTGAAGCGGGCCTGAACATTGAAAACATGGTGAACAAGAGCAAAAAGAACATGGCTTACACCATGCTGGACGCGACCGGTGCCGTAGACGGCAGGCTGGCTGAGAAGCTGGCCGCCATCCCTGCCGTTATCCGGGTGCGCATCCTGTAACACTGCCAACCCTTAGCTTTCCCCTCGCCCCATCTGTTCATGGGCGGGGGGATTTTTTTGGTACAGCGTACTGTCGGGCCAGCGGTGTATTCCCCCGCAAGTGATACGGGGCATTCCATCCCCCGCCCAACTGCCTGCGGCAGTCGGGTCCCACCCTCCGGACACTTGCTTGGGGAACACCCCGCCGTCCCTCCGGGCAGGTCTGCTGATATAAAAATCCCCCCTGCCGTCATACAGCAGAGGGGAGAAAGAAGATCAGAGTGTTTACAGCTTCTTGCCAGTCAAGAGCTCATAAGCTTCCTCATACTTGGCAATGGTCTTGTCGATGACATCCTGAGGCAGATCGTAGTTGCTGTCGGGGTTGGCCTTGAGCCAGTTGCGGACGAACTGCTTATCGAAAGAGGGCTGACCGTGGCCGGCCTCATAGCCCTCCAGCGGCCAGAAGCGGCTGGAATCGGGGGTGAGCATCTCATCGCCCAGCACCACGTTGCCGTTCTCATCCAGACCAAACTCGAACTTGGTGTCGGCAATGATGATGCCGCGGCTCAGGGCATACGCGGCGCACTTCTTGTACAGGGCAATGGTGTAGTCCCGCAGCTTGGTGGCGTAGTCCTTGCCGTGGCCGGGGAACTGCTTTTCCAGCACCTCAATGCTCTTTTCGTAGCTGATGTTCTCATCGTGATCGCCGATCTCAGCCTTGGTGGAAGGAGTGTAGATGGGCTCGGGCAGCTGCTGGGATTCCTGCAGGCCCTCGGGCAGGCGGATGCCGCAGACGGTGCCGTTCTGCTGGTAGCTGGCCCAGCCGCTGCCGGTGATGTAGCCGCGCACGATGCACTCGATGGGCAGCATGGTCAGCTTGCGGCACTTCATGCTCCGGCCCTCAAAGGCAGGCGTGCGGAAGAACTCGGGCATATCGGCGGTATTCACGCTCAGCATGTGGTTGGGCAGAACATCCTTGGTGTAGTCGAACCAGAATCTGCTCATCTGGGTCAGCACCTTGCCCTTGTTGGTCACTTTATTTTTCAGGATCACATCAAATGCAGAGATACGATCGGTGGCAACCATAATGAGGCTGTCGCCATTGTCATAGATCTCGCGGACTTTGCCTTCCTTGATGGGCTTGAATTCAGTCATAGCAAACACTCCATTTTTCCTGATAACTCTTTCATCAACGTCCTCGCCCGCTCCGGCATTGCAAAGCAACGAAAGGCAGGGTGAGCCGTTTTCCGTTTACCTATTCAGTCTATCACACTTACTGTCCGTTTGGAAGAAACAGATTCCAAGGAAAATCGCCCGCAATTTTCGATTTCTTCGTGAAAAGTGTCAAAAATCAGCAACATTTTTCGTCGAATTGACGGCTAAAGTCGTACTTTCCCGGTTGACAGCGGCTCAGAACATGGTATCATTGAATCATCAGAATTCAACTGCATCAGGAGGTAAGACCTATGGGCAAATTCCCGAAAGACTTTTTGTGGGGCGGTGCCACTGCCGCCAACCAGTGCGAGGGCGCTTACAACGAGGGCGGGCGCGGCCTGTCCAGCGTGGACGTGGTGCCTTTTGGCCCCGACCGCTTCCCCGTGGCGCTGGGCCAGCTGAAGATGCTGGACTGCGATGCCGAGCACTTCTACCCCTCCCACGAAGCCATTGATATGTACCACCACTTCAAGGAGGACATCAAGCTCTTTGCCGAGATGGGCTTCCGCTGCTACCGCCTGTCCATTGCCTGGACCCGCATCCTGCCCAACGGCGATGACGCGCAGCCCAACGAAGAGGGCCTGCGCTTCTATGAGGAACTCTTTGATGAGTGCCACAAGTACGGCATTGAGCCGTTGGTAACCCTGTGCCACTTTGATACCCCCATTGCCCTGATCAAAAAGTACGGCGGCTGGAAAGACCGCCGGATGGTGGATGCCTACGCCCACTACTGTGAGGTGCTGTTCCAGCGCTTCCGGGGCAAGGTCAAGTACTGGCTGACCTTCAACGAGATCAACATGCTGCTCCACATGCCCTTTATGGGAGCCGGTCTGCTCTTTGCGCCCGGCGAGAACGTGCAGCAGGTCAAGTATCAGGCCGCTCACCACGAGCTGGTGGCCAGCGCAAAGGCCGTCAAGCTGGCCCATGCCATCATGCCCGATGCCATGGTGGGCTGTATGCTGGCCGCCGGTCAGTTCTACCCCCGCACCTGCGCCCCTGCCGATGTGCAGGCTGCTGCCGAGGCTGACCGCGACAACTACTTCTTCATTGATGTCCAGTCCCGCGGCGAATACCCTGTCTGGGCCAAAAAGCGGATGGAGCGTGCAGGCGTTGCCCTGCAGATGGAGCCGGGCGACGAGCAGCTGCTGAAAGAGGGCACGGTGGACTTCATCTCCTTCAGCTACTATTCCAGCCGCTGCACCACTGTGGACCCCGAACTGATGAACAAGGCCAGCGGCAATGCCATCATGGATGCCGTCAAGAACCCCTACCTCAAGGCCAGCGATTGGGGCTGGGCCATCGACCCGGTGGGCCTGCGCATCACCATGAACAGCCTGTATGACCGCTACCAGAAACCGCTCTTCATCGTGGAGAACGGTCTGGGTGCGGTGGACAAGGTGGAAGCAGATGGTTCCATCCACGACACCTACCGCATCGACTACCTGCGGGCCCACATTGAGCAGATGGAAAAGGCCATCAACGAGGACGGCCTGCCCCTGCTGGGCTACACCACCTGGGGCCCCATCGACCTGGTCAGTGCTTCCACCGGCGAGATGAAGAAGCGGTACGGCTTCATCTATGTGGACAAGGACAACGAGGGCAAGGGCACGCTGGCCCGCAGCCGGAAGGACAGCTTCTACTGGTATAAAAAGGTCATCGCCTCCGACGGCGAAGATCTGGCCTGAGCCAACTGTGAGGAAAGGAATCATAGCACAAGATGACGACACCCCAAATCATTGCGCACCGCGGTGCATCCTATCTGGCCCCTGAGAACACGCTGGTCGCCTTCCGCAAGGCGATGGAGATCGGCGCGGACGGCGTGGAAATGGATGTACAGAAGACCTACGACAACGAGCTGGTCATTCACCACGACTACATGGTGGACATGCACACCGACATCTCCGGCCAGATCTACGACCTGACCATGGGCGAGCTGAAGGCTCTGGATTTCGGCAGCTGGAAAGATGCCATCTACGCCAACGAGAGGATCGCCACGCTGCAGGAAGCGCTGGAGCTCTGCGCCGGCATGGAGGGCACCCAGGTACAGCTGGAACTGAAAAGCCCACTGGAGGACGACCCCGACTTTGTGCCCCGGGTGCTGGATGCGGTCCGCGCCGCCGGGCTCACCGACCAGCTCACCCTCATCTCCTTCCACCACTCCCAGCTGCGGCAGGCAAAGCAGCTGATGCCTGAGCTGAAGGTAGGCGCGCTGACCTACGGCGCTTTCCTCAGCATGGTGCTGCCTCCGCCGGTGGTGTGGAAGGATCTGGGTCTTGTGAACAGCATGGATGAGCCCTTCAGCGAGGAAAACTGCATCGACCTGCGGAATAATCTCATCTACCGCACTGTGGCCGACAAGGTCGATATGCTCCGTGCCAACTTCCCCGGCGAGACCGTGGAGCAGGTCATCGGCCATCTGGAGGAGCAGGCGGATGTGGCTACCTACATCAAAACGCTGGATTTCCCTGTGGACATCGTCAGCTGCGAGTACCACACCGCCTATTCCAACCCCGAGCTTGTGAACCAGCTCCACGCCATGGGCATCCAGGCCGCGTTCTGGACCGTGGACACCCAGGACGCAGTCCGTTCCCTGCTGCCCCTTGGCCCTGACTGCATCGTCACCAACCGGCCTGACCGCGTGCGGGAATGGGTGAATGCGGAAATGAGGAAATAAAAAGATCACAAAACGTCCCCGTGCAGGATATCAAAACTGCACGGGGACGTTTTCTATGTCAGCGCCGCATTATCTGATGTCTGGCATCGTTATGACGGCGCTCTCCTTGCGAGCACGCTCTGCGCAGAAAACGCCCAGATGCCCATTGATCGAATCTTTGAGCGTCGTGCAGGAAATGGAAGGCTCCTCACCCTGAAGCACATGAACAAAGTCCTCCACCAGCCGCAGGTCGCCGCCGCCATGAGAGCCTGTCATGCCGCTCTTATCTCCACCGATCTTCAGGTCTACCACTTCCTCGTTCCAGCCCTTCTCGCTGGCGGTATCTATGGTGCGCACAGTGAAAACCGAATCGTCAAACACACCCTTGATCTCACCCTTCGTACCGATGATATGGATATTGCGCTCCGGCTTCGCTGTGCCGCCGATCATGTTCAGGGTCGCAGTTGCACCATCTGCAAAATTCATCAGCACCGATTGATGATCCACCACCGTATGTTCACAATCCCACACACAGCGTCCATGGATATTGTCTGTCATCAGCGACTTACGCTTGTCCTCCAGCGTCGGATTCTCAATATTCTCCAGGCAGTCCCATACATAGAACGCCCACCGATCCGGGTGATCCAGATAATGCTTTTTGGCAGAGTACAGACAAGTCTCCTCGCACTGACAATCCACCAGGCAGCGCTTGCCTGCCCCTGCGGGCTTTTTGGCAGGATCAAACTGGAAGTCACTTCCAAAGCTTGCGATCTGTTTGGGCGAAACGCCGCTCTTCAGCCACATAATGAGATCCATGTCATGGCAGCACTTTGCCAGCAGCATCGGAGCCCCGCATTTTTCCTCGTTGCCCCATTTGCCGCGCACAAAGGAGACGGCCAGGTGATGGTAGCTGACATGCTCCGTGGCCTGAATATTGATAATGTCACCGATCTCCCCGCTCAGCAGTCTCTGCTTGATTGCGACATAGAAGGGCGCATACCGCAGAACGTGGCAGATCATCACCTTCCGCCCGGTCTCTTTTACAACCTTATATAAATAGTTTACTTCCTCCTCGCTGATCGCGAAGGGCTTTTCCAGCAGCATATCATATCCTGCACGCAGGAGCGGAACCGCAGTGGGCACATGCTGGCGGTCCATGGTTCCATTGATCACCGCGTCTGCCAGCTTGGGCCTTTCTGCCAGCTCCTCAGCACTCTTGAAGCACATCTCCTCCCCGAAGCCATGCATCTCCGCAACCTTTTTCCGCCGGATCGGATCCGGATCTGCTACGCCCACGATCTTCAGCTCGTCCGGGTGTTCCAGCGCATACAGGCTGTACAGGATCGCCCGATGGCCCGCGCCCACGATGATGGCTGTGATTTGCTTACTCATAGTTTCTCTCTTCCTTTCTTTTGAATGGATCTCCGATTCCAATTTTGTTTCCAGCATATCTTTTTGTGCCGAAATCGTCAAGGTGAAGGAGCATGACATTTCATCCCGCACCATGACAAAAGGAAGAATAATCGCATCTTTGTGGATATTGTGCAACAATCATGCTCAAAAATGAGAAAATCTTTTGTGCGTTTTGTACCGAAAAATGTTGCAATTTCAAAAAGAACATGATATGCTTCTGAGTAAGGAAAAACCACTGGTCGGCAGCGTACGAGCTGAGCGGAGGTTATGGAAGTACGGGGATCTTCCCCGTCCCATTCCATAAATCAAGGAGGAAAAGATTTTATGAAAGAAAGAAAAATCAGCAGACGCGCCGTATGCAGCGCTATGGTCGCTTCCCTGGCATTGGGTGTTCTGGAGGGCTGTGGCAGCTCCTCCTCTACGACTGCTTCTTCTGCTGCCGGTTCCGGAGCAGCTGCTTCCAACGAGCGCATCACCGTGCGCATCCTGAAATCCAAGGCCGCAAACGAGGTTGCTGCCGAGCAGATGGATGTCTGGAAGGTCCTGGGCGAAAAATTCAATATGGATTTTGAATTTGATAACCCCCCGCAGGACAATTACAACGAGCGCCTGAATCTCGTGATGATGGATGCACAGCTGCCGGATATCATTATGGATATGCCCACCACCGAGGTGCTGAAATACGGCGAGTCCGGCGTGATCCTGTCCCTGAACGATTACATCGAGAACGACATGCCCAACCTGAAGAAGGAGATCGACAAGCGGGACGGTGTCGAAAAAGCACTGACTTACAGCGACGGCAATATTTATTATATGCCTATGCTGGATGAGAAGGTCTCCGGCAATATGCCCTACATCGTCCGCACCGACTGGCTGGAAAAGCTGGGCATCGAAAGCCCCGTGACCCTGGAGGACTGGGAGAACTACTGGCATCTGGTCAAGACCACCGATCTGAACGGAAACGGCTCCAATGACGAGGTTCCCTTCAGCTCCTATGATATGACCGGTCTGCGGAATTTCTGCACCGCATTCGGCTGCCTGGACGATTTCTATACTGACCCGGACGATGGCGGCAAGGTCCACTACGGCCCCATTGATCCCAAGTATAAAGAGGCTGTGACCTGGATGCATGATATGTATGAGAAGGGCTATATTGATCCCGAGATCATCACCATGGATTACGCCTCCTTCGTGCCCAAGCTCGCACAGAATACCATCGGCTCCTTCTACGGCCCTCTGGGTGGTATGCTGGCCGCCCAGAACGCCACCATGCCTGCTTCCTTCCCCGGCTTCCATGTGGAAGCAACCGTGCCGCCCAAGGGTACCGCACAGATCCATTCTTATATCGATCAGGAGCCTCGTGCGATCGCAGCAGCCACCATCACCGCAAGCTGCAAGAATGTTGACCGCGTGATTGCTCTGCTGGATTACATGTACAGCGACGAGGGCACCCTGCTGATCAACATGGGCATTGAGGGCACTCACTACACCATGCAGGACGGCAAGCCGATCTTCACCGATTATGTTATGAAGAATCCTGACGGCCTGTCTCCCAAAAACGCGATCGGCACCTTCACCTTTGCACAGAGCTCCGGCCCGTTCATTCTGAGCCAGGACGAGGTCACGCAGCTGGATGATGATTCTGTCAACCGCGCAAAGCAGGACTGCATCATTCCCTTCCTGGAAGAATCCAAGAAGTACGTCATTCCCGGCTCTACCTCCTTCTCCTCTGAGGATGATGCCGTCCGTCGTGCAGTAATGGCCGACGTGGATACTTACGTTGACGAGATGATCATCAAGTTTGTTTCCGGCCGTGAGCCGCTGTCCAACTGGGACACCTACGTTGAAAAGGTCAATGGCATGGGCATTGCAGAGGTCATCGATATCTACCAGAAGACTCTGAATGGCTGATGCCTCAGCTGGCACCTATTTTTTGATCCAGTAAAATAACGGCCGGGGCAGGAACACCCTGTTCCCGGCCTATTTTTTCCTGGGTTCTTCAGAACGAAAACAGGAGAATACCACCATGAAAACTGCCACCGCAGCAAAACCGATCACACTGCCAACAGCGAACCGCCTTGATCATGCCTGCAAAAAGTTCTGGCGCAGCCGCTATCTGCTTTTGATGCTGCTGCCCGCCCTGATCTGGTATATCGTGTTCATGTACGCGCCCATGTACGGCGCGCAGATCGCCTTCCGTGATTTCTCTCCCGTACTGGGCATCACGGGCAGCAAGTGGGTCGGCTTCAAATATTTCACCCAGTTCTTTAAATCCGAGTATTTTGGCCGTCTGATCAAAAACACACTTGGCATCAGCCTGTATTCAATTATTGTGGGCTTTCCCATTCCCATCATTCTGGCTCTGCTGATCAACGAAGTCCGCGGTAAATTCTTCAAACGCAGCGTACAGACCGTGGTGTATCTGCCCCACTTCATCTCCGCTGTGGTCGTTGTCAGTATTCTGAGCGCTCTGCTTTCTCCTTCCAGCGGCTTGATCAACCAGCTGATCACCGCCTTTGGCGGTACGCCGATCCACTTTATGGCCGAGCCCAAGTACTTCAAGACGATCTATGTTCTTTCTGACATCTGGCAAAGCGCCGGCTACGGTTCCATTGTGTACATGGCGGCACTGACCGGCATCGACCCCTCTCTCTACGAGGCCGCCACCGTTGACGGTGCTTCCAAATGGGACAAGCTGATCCATATCACGCTGCCCGGCCTGCTGCCCACAATCATCATCATGCTGATCCTCCGCATGGGCTCTATTTTCTCGGTCGGCTATGAAAAGATCATGCTGATGTACAACCCCGCAACCTATGAGACTGCCGATGTGATCTCCACTTACGTTTACCGCCGTGCCTTTGAGAGCGGCGATTACAGCTTCTCCGCGGCTGTGGGCCTGTTCAATTCTGTGATCAATTTTACCATTATCATGCTGTTCAACAAGTTCAGCAAAAAGATCAGTGAGGTGAGCCTGTGGTGATGAAAAAGAATATTGATGCGATGAATCACCCCACGAAAGTGAAGGAAACCATCGGGGAACGAATCTATACCATTGTTGTGTATCTGCTGCTGATTCTGATCAGCGCAACCATCATTCTGCCGCTTCTGCACATCATCAGCGGCTCATTCAGTGATCCCATGCAGCTGCTGACAGGCAAAGTTTCCTTCTGGCCCAAAGGCTTTACGACCTCCATGTACGAGAAGGTTCTGAAGGATGCCAGCATCTGGACGGGTTATCTGAACACGATCCTGTATACCGTGCTGGGCACCCTGATCAGCGTGACCCTTACCGCCTGCGCCGCCTACCCCCTGTCTCGCAAGGATCTGTTCGGGCGCAATATCTTTATCAGCCTTTTCATCTTTACCATGTTTTTCAACGGCGGCATGATCCCCACTTACCTGATCATTCAGAAGCTGGGCATGCTGAATAAGATCTGGGCGCTGGTGCTGCCTTCCGCCATCAGTACCTATAACATGATCATCATGCGCACCTTCTTTGAAAACACCATCCCGAATGAGCTGATCGAGGCCGCAGCCTTAGACGGCTGTAACGATATCACGACCTTCTTCCGCATTGTTCTTCCGCTTTCCGGTGCAGTGTTCGCCGTTATGGCGCTGTTCTACGGCGTTGCGCAGTGGAACAGCTGGTTCCCGGCATTGCTGTACATTCGGGATCGCTCTCTGTACCCTTTGCAGATGATCCTGCGCGAGGTCCTGATCCAAAGCGACATCGGCAACATGGCCGGTTCCACCGGTGATGTCGAGGTCATCGGCGATGGTCTGAAATATGCCACCATGGTGGTTTCCACCCTGCCGATCATGTGCCTGTATCCGTTCCTGCAGAAGTACTTTGTTGCCGGTGTTACCATTGGCGCAGTCAAGGGCTGATGGGAGGATACCACACCATGCAATCACATGATCTTTCCTTGCCTGCGTGGGGTCCCTACACCAAACGATACAGCGGCATTTCCCATGTTCCTGCGGCCAACGATGGCGTTCGATTTGACCTGTCCGTTTTTCCGGGAATGTATCGCCGCCGGGTCGATGTGCCCAATGTACGGTTTGAAAGCGGCTTTCACCCCTGGGCTGCGGCTCCGGATCTGAGCTGCTACACGTTCCGCCACGAGCTCCTGTGGAAGGATCAGCTGTATGCAGACATCTCTTTTGCTCCCTTGGGGGAGGATGCCCGGTTGATCCGTGCCGAGCTCCACAACAATACAGATGCTCCGCAGAATCTGGTGCTTCATTCTATGGCATCCGCCTGGGATCCCGTTCCTTCCTACCGCGGCTTCTCCCTGCCGGGCTGTGAGGTATCCCTGCCGGAAAACGCGGCCTTTGTCTGGGCAAAGGATTATGACACCCTGGATTTTTCCATCCACCGTCCCAATGAATGCCTGACCTGGGATGGTCTGCGCCGGGGCGAAGAAGCCGTTCCCGGCTTTGGTCAGGGATACGGCATTGGCATGAGGTTCGGCTGTTCCGAAGGCAAAGGACCTTTTGGGCAGGTCATGCCCAGCGGAAAAGGGGACACCGTTACCTTTACGCTTTCCCTTACCGCGCCCCTGCATACCCCCTGTCTCTGTGTACGGTATTGGAATCCGGCAGATGAGAGTTCCGAGTACGATGTCAACGGTCAGGACACGCTGCGGCTGCCGCCCTGTCAGAAGCCTTCTATTGCCATCCTGCCGCTGAATGCTTCCATTCCCGCCGGGAAATTCACTCTGACCCTGACTGCTGCCGGTGTTGGAGGGGCGAAGCTGGATTGTCTCGCTCTGTGCGAGCAAGCGGACGCTGGTAGCTTTACCGTCACCCTGCGTGGAGATGGCTCCCGGCCTCAGGCCGAGCCCGCCGCAGATGAGAACTATCTGACCCTGCAGTATCCCCACATTCAGGAGTGCTACGGGATCCTGTGGGACGATATCACCACCCATATTCGCACGATCGAAAACGACGAACTGGATATCTTTCTGCGTGACACCGTACACGACCATGTAAATGCCACGCTGCGCGGCAACGGAAAAGGGCATTACGTCAATCTCTTTATGGGGCCGATCCCCTTGGAGGCAGGACAGACAAAAGTGATCTATGGAGCGGTCTGTGCTGCGCCGGATGCTTCTGCCGCCGCGCTGCGCTGCCATGAGCTGCTGACGCAACGCAGCGATTGGGAGCATGTATGGCAGCAGGCTTCTGCCTCCCTTGCAGCACCATCCGCTCTACCGGCTGCCGAATCGCTTGCCTTGGGCCAACAGTTGATGAATGCTGTTCTCTGCACCAACGTTGTGTATCCGGTGTACACGCGGGGACAGTATATCCGCCACTACACTCCCGGACGCTGGTGGGACTGTGTCTACACATGGGATTCCGGATTCATTGGAATGGGCCTGGCTCAGACCAGCCTGCGCAATGCCTTTGACTGCCTGAACACCTACCTGATGCCCCCGGATTCTGTGGACGCTGCTTTTTTGCACCATGGCTCCATGGTGCCAACGCAGTTTTATCTGTATGCCGAGCTGTTGAATCGCACCAGCAGCAGAGAACTTGCCGCCTACTGCTATCCGCGCCTAAAGCTGTACTACCGCTTCTTCACCGGGCAGGAAGGCGGCTCCACTACCGCCAACCTGCACAGCGGCCTGCTGCGTCCCTGGGATTATTTCTATAATTCCGGTGGATGGGACGATTATCCCCCACAGCAGGAGGTCCATCGCCGCCGTTTGCAGGCCAGCTGCGCGCCCGTGGTCACAACTGCCCATGCGATACGCTGTGCCAAGATCCTGGCGTACACCGCCCGCCTGCTGGGCGAGACAGCCGACGCAGATGCTTTTGATGCCGATGCGCTTCGCTTGGGGCGTTCCCTGCAGACTGCATGGGACGAGGAAAGCGGTTACTTCGGGTACCTCCTGCACGATCCTTCCGGTGATGCTGCAGATATTCTGCGCACCGAACAGGGTCTGAACTATGATATGGGCATGGATGGCGCTTCGCCGCTGTTTGCAGGTGCCTGTACAGAACTGCAGAAGGAACTTCTGTGGCAGAAGCTGCAGAGCCCGGAACACCTGTGGTGTGCCTGCGGCCTTTCTACCGTGGATCAGAGTGCGCCGTACTATCGGCGTGACGGCTACTGGAACGGCGCTGTATGGATGCCTTATCAGTGGATGTTCTTCAAATCTGCACTGGATGCGGGCCTTGCCGATTTTGCTTACCGCATTGCCGACACCGCTCTTACCCTGTGGCAGAACGAGTGTGCCGAAAGCTACTGTTGTTTTGAACACTTTATGATCGAAAGCCGCCGTGGTGCCGGCTGGCACCAATTCAGCGGGCTTTCTTCTCCCATTGTACAGTTGTTTTCCGCTTACTACCGCCCCGGCACCCTCACGACCGGTTTTGATGCCTTTGTCCGGCATACGGATTGGGCACCGGACAACAGCGCCTTAAATGCCACACTGGATTTTACCGCAGCGGGCCGCAGCACTGTTCTGGCTGTTCTGCAGCCGGGTCCCAAAGCTGTTACAGCCTCTGTGCCCTGCACCGTGGTCACACGCCATGATGGGCTGCTTGAGCTGACCTTTGCATTGGATGCTCCCTGCACCGTGACCATAAGCATCCATTCCTGAATCCGCCTGTAAAAAGAAACGAACGATGTCCGTCCAGATCGGATGACATCGTTCGTTTTTTCTGCGCTGAAATCAGTTGTCTCCTTTGCGAACTGCAGAAGGCGAGAGCTGATACTTCCGCCGGAATGCCTTATAGAATGTATTCGCTGTGGAGAAGCCGCACTGTTCTGCAATATCCGTAATATTCAGATCTGTCGTTCTCAGCAGCTGCATCGCATGATCCAGACGCAATTCTTCCACATACTCTGTATAGCTCTTTCCGGTTTGCTCCTTCAGGAATTGCGAAAGATACTTTTTCGAGATCTTAAACTGCTCCGCCGTCATCGCCGCATTGATCTCCGGATTCTGGAAATTCTGTGCCAGCCAGTCCAGAATATTCTTTTGAAGCGCATCATTGTGGCTATGCTTCAAGAATTGCACATGGTTGCAGATCTCCACACAGCAGTCCTGCAACCGGCTCAGCATCTGGCGGGCAGTCAGTTTAGAGTCATAACTGCACAGATAGGCGATATCCGGACAGCATACCCTTTCCGCCGTGTTCAGCAGAATGCCGCCTGCCGTGTAAAAATCCTGCTTGAAGTTTTCCGGGTCCAGATTATCCACCGAGAACAACTCACTCAGAAGCGAAACCGCTTCTTCCGTGCATCCGGAAAGCAGATACTCCCGAAGCCGCGCTGCATTGGTTGCATTGACCGTGGTACCGCGCTGCGCACTGCTGTTCCCCAAATAGCAGATCTTCTGTGTTGGATCCGCATAGGCCGCCACATTGCGGGCCTTCCAATAAATATCTGACAGCTGCTCCATTTTCTCAAAAGGATCACTCAATATCAGGGGGGTTGTCAAATGCAGCGCATCATACAGCTGCTCTGTGCGGAAACACATTTCCCGCAGTTCCTCTGCCTCATCCGTTTCCTGCGTCAGGATCACCAGGATCAGGTCATCTGCCGTTGCCTGTACATAAAATCTCTGCCCGTAAATTTGACGTATCTGCTCTGACACCACCACAGTACGCAGCTCTTCTTTCAGTGAGCACTCGGCGTTTTCCTGAAGAGATGGGATCAGCAGCAGGAAGTTATAGGCTTTCAGCTGCACCGCATCCGTCAACTGCTGAAGGGTTTCCTGACTCACAGACCCGGTGCGCAGCAAAATTTCCATTTTCCCGTGTTCCAGCTCGCTGCGTGAATGCTCCAGTTCCCGCGCCAGTTCATGCTGGCTGTTCACATTACGGAGAAAGATCTCATTCAGCACTTTCCGTGATGCCAGATCCGACTCGTCCAGCGTATCCAGCATCGGACGCAGGCTGTTCATATCCTCCAGTGTCATGCAGACGCTGATCAATACACAGCCCAGAACGCCCACGATCAGATACAGACAAATTGCACGCTGTACTGCCAACAGACCCGCTTCGTAGAGCGATGGCGGCATTCCAATGACCGCCGTTGCATTCAGAGATGCCACATATCGCGTTGCCATCAGATAGCGCTTTCCCTGATAGGTCTCCCAACCCGTATCATCACTCGTCAGGGAAAGTGTCGTTCCGTCATAGTTGTTTCCCGCCAGGACAGTTCCGTCATCGGAAATCAGGCAAAAAAGGCCTTCCTCACGCCATTGCTGCTGCGAAAGAAACATCGAAACGACATCTTTTTCCTTGATCAGCACCGTCATTGCGCCGCAAAGGCGGCCCGCCGTGTTCACATAGGGCTGATATACTGTGACATACGAATTGCCATAGCTGGAATGCATCAGTTTGACAACATGGGCGGGCTTTATCGTCATTACGTCGATCTGATTCTGTGCATCCCATTCCTCCTGAGACACATCCTCATACTCAAGTGCTCCCGGGTAAAAATTGCTATGGCTTTCATACGCGCTCCGGTCATCCAATATGATGCCATTCCGCTCAAATGTAATATAGCTGTATGTGATCACAGAGGAATCGTAGGTCTTATCCTGTAACGATTTGCTGGCTCTCGCCAGTGTCTGATAATCTCCCAGAATACTGTTATCATAACTGCTGGCAAGCAGAGTATACTCCGTTTCGCTGAACAATTTGTTCGTTGTACTGCGGATGTTGCTCAGGCATCGCTCCAACTGGGTGGTGCCGATCGCCAGCATTTCCATCGTGCTGGAGGACTGCGCTTGGATCGTCTGGCGGATCATCAGGCTATACAGAGGAACCACGACCAGGAAAAACCCAACCGGAATACAAAGATACCTTAAAAGCCTTCGGATCCAGTTTCTAACAAACAGTCTCTTACGCATCTGCAAAAGCTCACTCCAAGCAATGATGATTTCTATGGAACTGTTGGCTGCACCTGTAAGGCGTTTATGGAGCTGGTGCATGTTGCACAGCTCCTCCCTCCGCAATTTCGCAGCATCTTTCTAATTATTTTACCACAGAAGGATTTTTTCCTCAACATTTTTATTGATTTGTAACAAAAATCCACTTTATCACCATGATTTTCAATGCTTGAAAATCTCTGTCAGATGGTCTATCACTTTGCTCCGCAAACCGTGTTGTCGTTCAAAGCCACCACCCGGGGCCTGATTGTCTGAGGGAACTCGATTCCCTGGCCCTCTGATTAAAAGAGCCCACCGGGCAGAACACTCTGATTTTGAAACTTTCGAGTTTACGTCGTTTTTTGTGCAAAGCATCGTGATTTTCTGCCCGGCAATTTCTGCACCCTTTGTCGTATTTTGCAAGTCAGAGTGCCCATTGCATCCCTTGAAACCGTGCAAAAACAGTGCAGAAACCGTGCACTTACTCTGGGACAAATAAAAAATGATGATTTTTGATCCATGACTTGGTGGCGATTTGAGTGACCACAAAGGTATATTTGATATATAGGAAGAAGAATGCCCACTCGTCTGAGGAGTTCTCAGAAGAGTGGGCATTTCTGTATAATGGCATTTTGTATATGTCACTTGCCACTTTTAGCATGGAGGTTGCCATTTGGGGAATGAAGTTTCCACTTTTTATATGGCAAGTTTCTGCGCTTTCCGCATTGCTTTTCACATTTTCCGTACAACTCCGTGGTGCTGTCTGCGGTCTCTGGCGGCTGCTTTTCTCCACAAAGCATGACCTTGGCAGAGAAAACGCCATTCTGATGGGTAAATGTGCTTGCACCGCCGGTCTTTTCTGCAATATGCTGGACAGACTGGATGCCGATCCCGTTTTCCTTTCGCTTGGACGAGCGGAAGAGCCCGCTTTTTTCGTTGACTTCACCGTCAAATGCGTTTTCCACTTCGACCAAAAGAAGCCGCTCGGCATGGACATACGCGGTGATCGCGATCTTGCGCCGAGCGGGTGCGGTGCGCAGGCTGGCCTCGAATGCGTTTTCCAGAAGATTAGACAGCACCAGACACAGATCAATCTCGTCCACAGGAAGCACCTGTGGTAAGTCGAGTTTGGCACAAAAGGGAACACCCTCACGCTTTGCAAGGGCGCAATAATAGCCTGCGACACTATCTGCCGCACGGTTTTCGCAGAAATTCATGTCCAGATCCGGGATCCGGGCGGCAGTTTTTGCAAGGTAGGCTTTCAGGCCGTCCAGATCTCCTGCCTCGGCCAGTGCGGAGATCTGATTCAGCTGGTGGCGCATATCGTGCCGCGCCTGCCGGGCTTCTTCAATGGCGGCTTTCAGGCTTTCATAGCGCTGCTGCTGCATAGAAAGAAACTGGTTTTTCTGCTGCAATCTCGCATTCCGGTTAAGGCTGTTTGCCATCAGCAGAAAGATCGCATTGAACATGAACATCAGAAACAAAAGCGCGATGCTCATAACGATGTAGACCTGCAAGACCCGCCCTGTCCGGAGCGTTATCTGGTAGCGCGGGGTTATAAAAAGGTTCAGCAGGATGAACACCAGCGGAAGCACCCAGAACACATACCACGTCTGCGCAAAATTGTCATCCTCCACCATCGCGCGCACTGCGTGGGTGGCGGGATAATAGGCTGCAGCAGCGGTCAGCCAGCAGATCACGTTATAAAAAATGCAGGCGCTAAAACAGAACCACGGCTTGTCCGGCGGCAGCTGCAGCCGGATCGTGATCGCCGTACCAACGGCGCGGGACAAGCTATTCAGGCACGCAAATACCGCGCAGACCGCCAGCGCGATGGTCCCGGATTTCCAGAGAGAGAGCCGCAGCGTTTTGAGATACAGGAAAATTGTCACAATCGTTATGAACAGCAAGGGGAACGCGGTCGAGAGACCGAAATGAGAGCAAAACAGCCCGCCGCCAAGGCAAAGCCCGAACAGCAGCGGCACCTCCCATACCGCAAGCTTTGCGGAAGACTGCTTCAGATAGGAGCGCACCGGAAAATACGCGAGCAGCAGGCCGGGAAACACAACGGTAAGCTCCAGGATCGGGCGCAGAACATCCTTCAACCCACACGCCCCCTTTGCAGCAGAAATTCCATAAACGCCTGTCGGGCGGCTTTCAAAAGCTCCTGACTGACATAGACCTGGCTGCCGTCCGTCATACAGAAGGCGGCATCCTGAAAATCGGCAGCATTCTCCATATTGATGATCGTACCGCGGCCACAAACAAAAAAGCGCGGGTCCTTTTTGAGCGGCTCTGTGAACGCCTTGAAACTCTGGCGCATGGCAAGCGTTTTGCCGGCAGTGGTGCGGATATTGATGATGTGGGCGAAATGCTCGGCGGATATGATATCACGATAGCGCAAATGGATGTCGCTGCCATCCACCTTCACCGTCAAAACCGGCTCCGGGCGGGGGAGTTTTGCGAGCATTTCATCCAACAGACCAGACAACTCGGCCTCTGAAAAGGGCTTGACCAAATAATGAAATGCCCGTACCTGAAACCCCTCGAGTGCATGGTCTGTCGAGGTGGTGGTAAAAACCAGAAGACATTCTGCGTCTGTTTTCCGAAGTTCCTTTGCCGCGTCCATGCCGCTTAAACCATCCATGTAAATATCCAAAAATGCGGCGGTAAAGCGCTGCGCTTCTTCTGCCGCCAGAAAAGCTTCTCCGCTGTCAAATTCTAAAAGCTCTGCTTCTGTACCGCGCTGACGCAGCTGCCGTGCCAAGCGCTCCTTCAGCAGCGTGCGCTCCGTACCAAGGTCATCGACGATCGCAAATCTCATGCTGTACCAAGAAGCTATTGTTATAGCTTCCAACCTCCTTTATAAACTCTTTCATCCTGATTATAGCACAGTTGCCCGGTTCTGTCGCAGCAGAAAACGGGATTTCGTGACGGAAACCGGGCTTTCGTGCCAAACAGCTTGAAACAGCCGTATCCGCCCGTATACTAGAGACAGAGAATCTCAACAACGGCAGAAGGAAGGAGGGACGCTGTGTATCGAATCGCCGTGCTGACAAACAGCAGGGCGCAGGAAGCTTTTTGGGCAGAGCAGATCTTGCAGTTCTGCGCCGAGCATTGTTTATTTCCCCAAATGGACTGTTACCACGATCAGGAAAGCTTTTTTGAAGCCGCGCGCTGCGAGCCGCTGACAAATGCCGTGATCGCCCTGCCGGGGGTGGATGGATTGAATGCAGTAGAGCATCTGCACGCGCTTTGTCCCCAAACACGCGTTATCTGGTGCAGCGATCTGAATTTTTCGCTCCATGCCTTCCGGCTGCGTGCAGACTACTTTCTGCTGGAGCCAGTGACCGAAGCCGCTTTGCGGCAGGGTTTTTGCATCTGGCTGGATCAAAAAAATCCGGCAGAGCAGCGCCGACCTGACCGCAACGAACACAACAAGGAGAACGACTTATGAAAAAGAGAAAGATCATCCACTCTGCGTTGAGCTTGTCGCTGACCGCAGCATTGTGCCTTTCCATGGCCGCCTGCGGCGGTACGCAGACGCCCGCAGACAGTGTCGCCGCTTCTCAGCCCTCTGCACCGTCCGCCGTGGTGCAGCCCTCTGCTGCGGAGACGACCTCTGCGGCACTGCCTGTGAAGGCCTTGAACCCCAAGCAGGTGGAGGAAAACCCCTACATGGCCAAGAGCGATGCAAACATTCATCACGACGGCTACAACACCGACTCGACGGATGAGATCCTGCCGCTTGCGATCTATCCCGAGATCAACGTTTCCTATGAGACAACGAATGCAAATGCTTCTCCCGCTATCTATTTTGACAGCTACGGCCATGCCGTTGTGCCGCTGCTGGGCGGCATCGCCATCCGCGACCTGAACGCCGAAGAAACAGAAACGCTCGGCTATTTCTCGCCAAAGAAGCATGACGGCGGCGGTTACGTTATCCAGAGCTCCTATACCTTCATGGACGCGTCCAACCGCATCGTCTGCCCCACGAGCAACAACCATGTGCTGATGCTCCGTGCAACAGATGAAAACGGCAATGTGCTGCCCGAATTTGAGAAGGTGCTGGACATTGATATCAAGGCTGCCGCCGAAGCTGCGCTTGGAAAAGAGCTGACGCAGAATCTTTTGTCCGTGGTCTTTGACTACGACGGAAACCTCTGGTTTGCAACGGGTGGCTTCCGCATTTATCCGCAGCGCCAGCAGCAGGGCGTCATCGGCTATATTGCCCGTTCTGCCATTGATGCGATCCTGAATGGCGAGCAGACTGACCTTTCAAAGGCTGTCTTTGTCTACGAGCTGACCCCCGGCGAGGGTGCCGAGAACGGCATCGCCGCCTCCAAGGACGGTGCGGTGATCCTCACCAACCAGAACTGCTATCTTCTGCGTGCAGAAGAAGGCGTAGACGTTGTGTGGTGCACGCCCTATGAGAGCGCGGGTGCAAAGGTGAGCGGCGAAGGCGATAAGACCACCGGCGGCGGTCTTGCATGGGGCGGCGGCTGCTCTCCCACACTGACACCGAACCTTGTGCTGTTCACCGACAATCAAGATATCGTAAACCTTCTTGCGCTCGATATGAAGACCGGCGAGGTCGTGGCAAGCGCCCCGGTGCTGGATGACCTGCCCGAGGGCTATCAGGTAGCCGTTGAGAACTCTGCCATCGTCTATGACGACGGCAATGGCACCGTCAGCACCATCGTCTGCAACTGGTTTGGCGCGGGCAATGCAGGTCTGGCGGACCCCAACAACGACTCCTCCATCCAGAGCTACGCCAATATTTACGACCAGAACTGGCTCATGAAGGGCAACGTTATGATCGCCCCCGGCATCGAGCGCATGGACACCGTAAAGACCACAAACGGCTACGAGATGAAGAGCATCTGGAGCCGGAACGACCTGAGCGACACTTCCATCCTGAAGCTTTCCACCGCAACGGGCTATATCTACGGCTATGTGCAGGATGTGACCACCGGGATGTGGCAGTACATCATTCTGGATTTTGAAACCGGCGAGACTGTTTTCACGATGGATGTTTCCAACAAGTACGGCTATAACAACATGGCCATTGGAATGTATGCCGGCAACAGCGGCAATGCGCTCTACTGCCCGACAGGCTATCTGGAACTGCTTCGTTTGCAGGACCGTTTCGTTTATCTGCCCGAAATGCCCTACCGCAAGGTCGATCTTGATCAGGCAGCAAGAAATGTCCTCTTGCAGGAACAGTTTGCGCAGGACGGCGGCGAAGGCACCGTTGCAAGCTGGCGCAACACTGTGACCGTCCGCAACGTACATCCCAACACCACGGTAGCTTTCCGCATGAATAACCTGTCCGGCAGCACCTCCGGTCTGACCCTCTACGCCTATGGCGTGGGCGGCAAGCTGGCAAAAGTCGATCCTGCACTGTGGTCGATCACAGACGAGGACGGCAAGGCTGTAACGGAACTTACCGCCGGTACGCTCTATGAGCTGCGCGTGACCGTCGCCGATGGCGGCGCGCTCGACCTGAGCGAGACGGAAAAGGAGATCAGGCTCTCCGTTGTACTCGGAAAATAAACATAAAACGCCCGCCCACCGTGTCCAAATCTCCACGGTGAGCGGGCGTTCCGCTTCCTTTTGAAGGCAGACCGGAATGGCGATTTTGCAAAGGGTCCTCATAAAGTCTGACATGGCAGCCTCCTTGTGCTTTCCCGTTCCACCAGCTCCACCGGCAGAACGATACCGGCATCGCAGGGGGTGCCGTCCCGCAGGGCTTCAAGGCGGCGGATGGCAGTCCTTGCCCGGAGCGCCGCATCCTGATGAATGGTGGTCAGAGCGGGAACGCTTTCCCGGCTTGCCAGTGTATCATCAAAGCCAATGATCTGCACATCCTCCGGGACGCGGATGCCCTGTCCCTGCAAAAATCGCATAAATTCCAGCGCAAAGGCGCTGCGGAAACCGTCTATCCGCTCCTTGTCCATTATACCGTTTTTATCAGTACATTCTACCACTTTATGCGGTCACATGGGTGGCATTCTCTTTCACCGAATTGATCGTATCCATCAGTTCACTGCCTGTTTTGCCATCAAACAGGCGGGTAAACAGAATGGGCTGGTCAAAGGGTGGTTTCATCAGAACCGCTTTGCTTTCCACATAACCGTTCTGCTCGATGTAATGAATGACCTTCTGCACGAATGCGATCTGCTTTGCATTCAGCGATTCGTCATTGATAAATTTGGAAAATGCCTGCATGGCAGCATCGTGGTCCAGCTTTGCCACTTTACGCACCAGCAGACCAAAGGGTGTATCCCGAAACTCCCGTGCATAGTCCTCTTTGCTGCCCAGCTCACAGGTGAAGATATGTTCCAGCTCGGTATAGTCACCCCGGGAAAGCGGAATGTTCTGGGTCAGCTTGTGGATGGCCAGCGTATCGCTGCGGTGCTCCATGATGTAGCGGTTCACACGTTCCCGGTACTCGCCAAAATCGTAGCCGGGATCCAGCGTTTTGCCCTCGGTCTGTTCCAGTACCGGGTCGGCAAGGGCCGTGTAGACAAGTTTTTGCCCTTCTACACCGTCCACCAGAAACTTGATAAGCTCCCGCAGTTCCTGCCGCATTTCCTCAAAGCGGAGCAGATCATGCGAGGTCAAAAATTCGTCTGTCTGCACCTCGCGGATGAGCGGCAGCTTTGCCTGCACCTGCGGGATGGTAGCTTTCCCTTCCAGCATTGCCGCCGTGCTGCGCAGCTGTTTCTGGGCGCGGCCCAGCCCCGGCAGACCCTCCAGTTCACAGAGCAACAAGCCATACACAAAGTTATCGAACCGCTTGGCAGCTTCATCTTTGTCGTCCAGCGAGATGAGTGGTGCCACCTCTTTCATCAGAGTACCCTTGTCCGTTTCGGTCAGGCTGACAAAGGCTTCCGGCTTTTGATAGTGTTCCACGGCCTGTCGGTGCAGCCGCACGGATACCAGCTCCGGATTCAGCGCTCCCACTTCGGCACGGCAGGTCTCCGTTAAGATCTTGCGCCAGTTTTGGTAGTTTTCGTCCGCATAGACTCCATCCTGCAGCGCGGCGGCGATCCGCACCTGCTTGCAGAAAATGCTCTCGGACAGGCTCTTGGTGTCCGTGCCCTCATAGCCGTTGGGTTTCTGACGGAAAAATTCAAAATTGCCGCAGTAGTCGAAGATCAGAAACCGCCGTTTGCCCGTATATTCGCCATCGATGGCATCCACGCAGGCAAGGGACGGGCAGAGCCGCGTACCACGGCCGATCATCTGCCAGAACTTCGTTTTGCTGCGTACTTTTTTGAAGAACACCAGATTCACACACTCCGGCACATCAATGCCCGTATCCATCATATCCACCGAGACCGCAATAAACGGCGGCTTGTCCGGCTGTTTGAAATCGTCAATGATGGACTGTGCATAGGCATCGTCGCAGACCACCCGCTGGATGAATCCCGGGTACTGGGTCTCCAGCTGCGGGTAGAGCTTGCCAAAGCGTTCCCGGATAAACTCCGCATGGCGCTTGTTCTGGGCAAAGATGATGGTCTTGCCGATGTGGTCGCCGCCTGCCGTCCGGATGCCGCGTTCCATCAGGTCTTGCAGCACCGTGTCCACGGTGTTGGCGTTGAAGATGAACTTATTCAGCTTTTCGGATGGGATAAAGGTGGGCAGGGTGTCGTCCTCGGCAAAATCGTCCTCGTAGCGGGCCTTATCCTCCGGCGAAAGCTGGTCGTAGTGGATGCCCTCTTCTGTGAATTTCGTCTTGACCTCGTAGTTGTAGTAAGGCACCAGCACATGGTCGGTGTAGACCGCCGTGTCGTAATCGTAGGCGTAGGTGGGGATGCCGTGCTCCATCTCGAAAAAGTCGTAGGTGTTGCGATCCACATCGGTTTTCGGGGTGGCGGTCAGACCCACCAGAATCGCATCGAAATAATCAAAAATGGCGCGGTATTTCTTGAAAATGCTGCGGTGGCTCTCGTCCACGATGATAAGGTCAAAGTGGGCGGGCGAAAACAGCGGCACGCCGTCCTTGGTCTTGGCGTTGTCGATGGCGTTGAGCATGGTGGGATAGGTGGAAAACACGATGCGCGCGGCCTTATCGTCCTTGGAGGAGCATAGGTTGCACAGCGACTGGTCGGGCAGATACTTTTTGAAGTCGTCCTTTGCCTGCTTGACCAGCGCAGTGCGGTCCGCCAGAAAGAGCACGTTGGTCACATGACCGCCCCGGCTCAGCACATCGGTCAGGCTGGATGCGGTGCGGGTCTTGCCTGTGCCCGTTGCCATGACCAGCAGATTGCGCCGGAAGCCCTGCGCGATGTGGGCGCAGACAGCCCGGATGGCGTTTTTTTGGTAGTAACGGTCGGTGATTTTATCGTCAATTTCGATGGTGTCCAGCGGTTTTTTCTCGGTGCGGCGGTTTATCAGTTTCTGCAAGTCGTCCTTGCAGAACACCCCGCTCACAGCACGCTGCGGGCCGCTCTGCTCATCCCAGAAATAGGTGGTGTAGCCGTTGGTGGTAAACAGCATCGGACGGCGGCCAAACTTCTGCTCCAGACAGTCTGCATAAAGCTGAGCCTGCTTGCGCCCGATGTTGGGGTCTTTGGTGCTGCGCTTGGCTTCAATGACCGCCAGCGGCAAGCCGTCCTTGCCCATCAGCACATAGTCCGCATAGCCCTTCTGCCCCAGCACGCCGTTCATGTTGTCCACTTCGTACTCGGTGCGCACATCGGCGTCCGGCCCGGTGAATTTCCAGCCCATGGCCTTGAGGTCGATATCGATGATCTTCTGACGCGTCTCGGCTTCGGTCAGGTCGGCGGCGGTGAAACTGCGGCTCTGCTGGTTCTTCTGTTTGCAGGCCGTGTACGCCGCCGAAAGGCTCTCCACCTGCTTGCGCAAGGCTTCCAGCTCGGCATCTTTTTGGGTCAGCAGGCTTTCCTGCTCCCGGATCTTCTTTTCGTCCAGCGCTACCTTTTCGCCAGGGATGGCTGTTTCATCAAAGGAGCGCTCCACATAGTCCGTGCCGTAGCAGTAATCCACCCACTGAATGAAATCGAACAGCCCCCGCAGGCTGAACACTGCATCCGCCGCCGACACACTATGCCCCGTATGTACCGCCAGATTGCCCGCCTTCACGATGCTGGGCAGCACGCTCCACACATCCCGGTCCACTGCGAACCGGAAGCTCGGCTCATGCAGCAGGGATTGCAGGTTGTCCTTGTAGGGCATCGTGATGGTTTTGTCTGCCGCATACACCCACTTCACCGCCAGCTCCAACGCCTTCCGGCACCCCACCGCGCACATCGCCGGGGAGGTGGAGAACACTTTCTCGGCCTCGATGGCAGAATTGGCGAAGAGGGAGTATTCGGGGTGGGTGGAGAGATAGGAGAAGTTGGACATAAGGAGGGCTCCTTTCGATTTTTTTATCTTTCTTTCTGACTTCTTTCCAGTTCTTGCAGAACATTTTCTGTATTACGCGCCACTGCGTCGCTAATACCTTCAATAAGCAGATCTATTAGTTCATCAATATATGAATTATTTATATAATACTTCAAATCTGGTTTTTGATTCAGGTGATACATAATTACACGTTTGATTTCATCTTTATCGTTTCCAAACACACTCTATCCCTCATATTTCATGGTAATAAATTTAATACGCATTGCTAAATCATCTATCGTTTCTTTCTGCAATACATACCATCGCTCTCTTGCCTTTTTCAAAGCACATACTTCTTGAAGATTCTGACAACCGATACAAATTTCTTTTAAAATATCCTCATCCCCATCGGACTGTTCACTATCGGACCTCATTGTAAAATTTCTTATCCGTCGAATATTGATTTGCGAAAAAACGTTTTCACTTAAAATATTTTCTATAATATTTTCACCTGCATTTCTATACGCGCAAGTACTTTTTCCATGTTTTGAAAGGATTTTATCACACTCGGATTGGATTGCTTTTCCAGCCGTTATTCTTAGATTTAGATAGTCTGCAATTGTACTTTCCATCAAGCTCATTTTATTCTCTATTGATTCTGGAACGTCTAGAAGTCGATGATCTCTCTCTATTCGGTTCCACACACCATAAGCAGGACTTCTTTGTAATGTATCATGCATAAAGTCCGCCCATACAAAAGACGGGTATCTGTTTTCATTCTCTAGAATCTCTATATTTTGCATAAGTTCATCATACAACGGTTTATAGATAGTATTCTTTTTCAAAATTTCTCTCTGCGATTTTTGCTGCATCTTTGCAACACCAATTGAGCCAGCTAAAGAGAAAAAGCCACCGACAAGCGCACCTAGCAGTGCACTAAAGCTACCATCTTCTACAGGCATTTGAGGTATCATTCCTCGTACGCCGTAATAAATCAGTGCCATCAATCCAAATATGCCACATAAAACTATAATTACTGTCTTGTACTTTTGCACTTCAAAACGTATTTTTAGCCATTCGTATTCCATTTTTAACCATTCCATCCCAATTCTGCGGCCAATACTGCCAAACACGCACAAAATGCCTGTTGTTGATGTGCCACATCCATCTTATTCGCAGCCTCACATAAATCATGTGTTGCTTTCACAGCTTTTTGAACCTCTGCATTTTGGCTCTGCTGATACTGCCACATTGCCTGCGGCGGAATCGATTGATAAAAATTTTTGTTTACATAGGCAGGATTAAACATCTGATCGTAGAACTGGTTCATCGTATGTGCTCCTTTCGCATCGTCGAAATACCATATTTTTCCTCATTGTAGCACATACCTTATGGTATTTCAATGTTTTATACAAAAGGACGCAAATTTCGACATGTATTTCAGAACTTTCACCAGAATCATGGTGCTCACAGGGAAACTCCCTCCGTCACGGCTTCGCCGTGCCACCTCCCTCTAAGAGGGAGGCTTTTACCTTACCTCTACGTCATAGGCTCCCTCCCAGAGGGAGCTGGCAAAGCCGCTAGGCTTTGACTGAGGGAGTATCTTCCAGTTCCTGAACCCGCTTTCTGACTTCCAAATCAATTGCACTGCAAACTTCTTGAAAGCTCTGCTCTATTTCCAGATTAGAAAACCGAATCACCTTCACACCATATTCGGCAAAAATGGCGGAGCGTTCTTTGTCGTATGCCAGTCCCTGCTCATCATAATGCTGTGAACCGTCCACTTCCACGACCAGCCTTGCAACGTGACAATAGAAATCCGCAATAAAGCCATCAATCGTTTTCTGACGCTGAAAGCGCATCGGATAGCCACGCAGAAAATCATACCAGAGATGATTTTCCTGTTTGGTTGCGCCCTTGCGCAGTTCTTTTGCACGAGGGATCAATTTTCCTTGATATGGCAATGACATCTGGACGTGCTCCTTTCTGGAACTCCCTCCGTCACGGCCGCGCCGCGCCACTTCCCTCTAGGAGGGAGGCTTTTCGGCACCGCCACGTCAAAGGCTCCCTCTCTGAGGGGGCTGTCGCCGTCAGGCGACTGGGGGAGTTACCCAAAATATTCCTGCATCAGCGCCTTTTTCATCAATTCCAACTTTTCAAGGCTTTGCTGTCCCACTCCTTCCGTCACGGCTAACGCCGTGCCACCTCCCTCTAAGAGGGAGGCTTTTGCCTTACCACCACATAAAGGCTCCCTCCCAGAGGGAGCTGTCACCGAAGGTGACTGAGGGAGTCACCCAAAATATTCCTGCATCAGCGCTTTTTTCAACAGTTCCAGCTTTTCTAAACTTTGCTGTACGGTCTGCTTCTGCTGGTCTACGTGCTCTACAAAGGTGGCAAAAACTCGCTGCAATGGCAACGGTGGAATCACAATTTCTAAGTCGCGGAGTTCTGATAGGTTTATTTGCTGTAAAGTCGCACCTCTTGTATGTTCTTTGATATATTGTTGGCTTTTTTCCATTTTGATATATTCATTCAAATAAATCGAATCAACCTTTTTCTTATCGTATCGGATTACAGCAATTCCACGAGTAACATTCATTCCTTTAAAACGGCTATCGGTCAATGCAGTGATTCCCGTTGTCCCTCGTACGGTAATGAGTAATTCGTTTCCATTGAGTTCAGTTTTTTTGAATCCATCGCCAAGTGAACGGTCTATATATTTAATACTATCTGTTTTAATTTTACCGTCCGCAAAATCGACCGGACGCAAAACTCCCATATCGCCGGTTCCATCGTCTCCGGGTTGAACAATTCCATAGGAAAGCCCTGCCCCTTCAATGATTAGAGAAATAAGGCTGTTACGTGGGTATTCACTTTCTCCAAACATCTCCACAAACCGCGCCTTTACCAGCTCATCCAGTTTAGCAAGTTGCTGGTCTCGAAATGCTATCAATTCATCGACCTTGCTCAGCGTTTCTGCAATTTTTCTTTGTTCTTCTAAGGGCAAAACAGGAATTTCAATTTTGTTCAACTCTTTTGCAGACAAATGCTTTACTGTGACAAACGGCGTTTTTTCTTCGATTCGCTTTAGTGCAATGGGCATAAAGTAAAATAAGTAGTCTTTATCAATACTATCCTTTGGTGCTAATCGGCAAACTCGCTGATTCAAAAGTGCGGGTGTTTTTCCCCACTTTGCAATGTTGAATTCACCATCCATACCGATGAGTAAATCATTTTCGTGTACGATATATTCACTCTTATATTCTTCTGTTGTATAGGTTTCAGAATATCCCCTTACCACATCGCGGATTCTGATAAGCGGCATTCCATCACTATCTGAAAATTTTGCAGAGTCAAACGGAAAGCCATACTGAATAGTACAGACTTCTGGAAGAAGTTTTTTCATCACACCATCTCCTCCAACTCTGCCAGACCCTTGGTGATCTCCATTTCCAGCTCATGCAGGTCGGCCAGAATTTCCGTGGTCGAGGGATACTCCACCGGCACATACTCGGTCTCTTTGTACTTATTGATGGATAAATCGTACCCGTTGGCGGCAATTTCTTCTTTGGGCACAAAGAAGCTCTGCTCGGTGCGCTTGCGGTCAGTTTCGGCATCAAGGTTATGGAACCGGGCGATGATGTCCGGGATGTCGTTTTCCTTCACCTCGGTGCGCTTGTCGTCCAGCGAGAAGCCGTCGACTTTCATGTCGTAGAACCACACCTTATCGGTGCCGCCTGCACCAGTCTTGGTAAATACCAGCACCGCCGTGGACACGCCTGCGTAGGGCTTGAACACGCCGGAGGGCATGGAGATGACCGCCCGCAGCTGATGGTTTTCAATCAGTTCTTTTCGGATGCTCTGGTGCGCTTTGCTGGAGCCGAACAGCACGCCGTCCGGCACGATGCAGGCGCAGCGTCCGCCGGTTTTGAGCATCCGCAGGAAGAGCGCAAGGAACAGAAGCTCCGTCTTTTTGGTGTTGGTGACGGCCTTCAGGTCGTCGTTGATGCTCTCGGCATCCACAGTACCCTTGAACGGCGGGTTCGCAAGGCAAATGGTGTACTTGCTGCAAATGGAGTTCTGCTTCGACACGCTGTCCTTGTAGTCGATCTCCGGGTTCGTGATGGAGTGGAGCATCAGGTTCATGGCCGAAATGCGCAGCATGGTGCGGTCCATGTCAAAGCCAGTGAACATCGGGCCAGCAAAATGCTGCCACTGCTCCGGGGTCATGCTGTCCTCGTAGTGGGCGCGGAGGTACTGTGCACTGGACACCAAAAAGCCCGCCGTGCCGCAGGCGGGGTCGCAGATGAAGTCGTCCGGCGTGGGCTGCACCAGCTCCACCATCATGTCGCGGATGTGTTTGGGCGTGCGGAACTGGCCGTTCCGCCCTGCGGTTGCCAGTTTGCCCAGCATATACTCGTACAGGTCGCCCTGCATATCAAGGTCGGCAATGTCGTGGGTGTAAAGATCCTCCAGCCCAGTGATGATCTTTTGCAGCACCTGCGGCGTGGGAATGAGGAACATGGCATCGTCCATGTACCGCGCAAAAGCGGTGTTGCCCTCGTCCGGGCGGGTGGGGTCGTCTGCAATCTCCACCAGTTCGCCGTTCGCATCAAAATCCGGCAGACGGCCATACTTCATCTTTTTGATGGCCGGGAACACCCGCTGCTGCATGGTCAGGAAAATTTCGCGGGAATCTTTATCCTTAAAGCGGCTCCACCGCATAGACTGTCCTGCTTCGCTGGCCGGAAAGATGTGTTCCATCTTTTCGCCTGCCATGTTCTCAAAATCTTCGGTGGCAAGTTCTTTCTCGTCCAGTGACCGGATGAACATGAGATAGGTCAGCTGTTCAATGACGGTCAGCGGATTGGTGATGCCGCCTGCCCAGATGTCCGTCCAGATTTTGTCTACCTTATTTTTAATGGCCCCTGTTACCATGCGTTCCTCCTGAATGTTTGCCAATCGCAAACGCTTTGCATCTTGAATTTTTGGTGATAATATCACAATTTTATTATAGCAGTGTACGATTGCATTTTCAACGTAGAGTGTTTAGCAGAAGTGCTTTCTTTATCGCAAGGCAAGAAATCAGTGGAACGTTAAAACAGCAATTTGCGATATGCAATTCAACGCTGTTGCTGTTGCATGAAGAAGTTGAATTGCTATAAAACGGTAAAGTGGATCTGCATTTCACAGACCGTTGCTTCTCGTGCTGCTGTTTCCAAAATAAAGTTGATGATAGCCCAACTGCGCCAGATAACAAAGCTGTCCTCACGTTTCGGCGGCTGAATCAGCGCACAAAGTTCTTCCTGCGTGTAAACGTCCTTGATGGTTTCTTGTGCCTTTACCATCTTGATTTTGAACGGTGCTATTTCGTCCTGCTCCATGCACCAGTAAAGGAATACTTTCACCGAACGGATATAATGGTTGACGCTGTTTGCAGTCATTCTGCTATCCGTCAAGTGGATAACATACCGCTTGAATCCTACCTCATTCACGGCTAACTGCTCATCTGAAAGGAACTTCAAGAACCGTGTAATATCATACCGATAGCCGTTCAACGTGGCTTCTGCCGTGCCAGAATACTTCTTATCATCCAAAAAATCTTGTTTTAGATTATCAAACCGGACTGCACTTTTCTGAATCTTCTTCATTTTTTCTGTACCTCTGACCTCTAAAATTTTTGAAAAAATCATAGGTACAAGCTCAAAATGTCCGCATAAAACAAAAAAGACGACAAACCGTTTCTTTCAACGATTTGTCGTCCTTTTGGTGCGCTCGAGGGAACTCGAATCCCTGGCCCTCTGATTAAAAGAGAGTAATTCTCAGGATAACTTCGTCTTCATATTCATCAAATTTACCGATAAAGCGTTATTTTCGTCTCATTCAGTTACAGACTACTCTGCATTGTTTCTGTGCATTGTCGCATTTTTGTCGCGCATTTTTACAATACTATAAATAGGACTTCATTTATTTCCCAGCTTACAGTTCCTTAGCAGATTTTTCTCGTAGGATATATAATAATTTTCAATTTCGATTGTGCTGTAATTGGACAGATCTCATATGGAAAGATTTCCATTGTCGCGCAAAAAGTTACTGGCTCAGATGCTAAATTTCTCCGGACGTGATTTTGAGCCATGGTGTTGGAAATGTAGTCATTTATGTTTGATATGGAACGATTCTATTCATTCCGAGTCACATCAATTACCATTTATATAAGAAAACCGCGTGAATTGCCAGAGCTATAACTCTACGCTCCGACTGATCCACACTGTGAAGGGGGTGCGGACAAAATCTTGGACTTTAGATAGAGCAGGAGGGAAGCAATGTTCAGCTATGAGGATTGAATAAAAGCAGTGAAGCTGTATGCGAACCTAGTTAATCAAATGCTGGAAAATGCATTGCTCTTACTGGAACCTGGCGAACATCCTATCATTCATTCGGATCGTGGATGTCATTATCGTTGGCCTGACTGGATTCATATGGTAGTCCAAGCCGGCTCGGTTCGCTCTATGTCCAGGAAGGGATGTTCGCCGGATAATTCTGCTTGTGAGGGCTTTTTCGGCCGTCTGAAGAACGAAATGTTCTATGGCCAATTATGGCAGAGGGTAAGTCTTGACCAATTTATGGAGATACTGGATAACTATTTACATTGGTATAATGAAAAACGGATAAAGCTCACATTGGGTGGGTTAAGTCCGGTAGAATACCGACAAAGCCTTGGACTCTCCTTGCTCCGCCTCTGTATTTTTCAGACTGCTCTCAAAAATGCATTTTTTCATGGTATTATTATCGCATTTTGGAGAGAGCAGGGAAAGACATGGTTTCATTAGGCGGGTACGAGCGGAAGAGTTATCTGTTTTCCCCAGACCGGTATAAAATATGGTGACTACTCAGAGAAAACACGTTTCCACAAAGAAACAAGGCACCCGACGTTTAAATCGGGTGCCTCGTTTTGTTTGTCACGCAAAGTTTCCCAGACGAAATTTCCCAAAGGCTGCATCTGCTTGAGGCGCTCCGGGTGGGTCAAAATCGCTATATCCGGCAGATGTTCGAATCGGATGCCACCCGGCATTACAAACCCTAATGTTAAAAAGCATGTGGTTTCGTTAGGTGGCACTTATTTTCGTTTTAGAGTGAGGTTCAAGCTTGTGACAATTTGAAGAAATTGTTTCTTTTCAGATTGATTGGCCACGATTCCAAGCATGACCGCCGCATAAAGAGCCGTATAAAGAAGGACTCCTGCACCAAATTTCCAAATGGACCCAGCTGGTTCTATTTTAAGCTGCTGCTTCAGAATCAGTGCACTCATTGTCAACAAAACTGCAGTAATGATGACTGGAGCTGTTTCTTTCCAGAATTTTTTGATATCTAGACCAGCTTTTCTCTGGAAATACCAATTCATAATCAACCCACTGGTCAGGAACATGGAAACACCTGTTGAAAGTGCGGCACCTACAATTCCAATCAATTTTGTAAACAAGACAGTTGTTACAATATTCAGGACAGCGCTCAGGAAATAAATCTTTGCACGAAAGCCATATTGCCCCTTGATCTGCAGAATGCAAAGCCCGAGATTCTGTGCAAGATCGATGGAAAAAGGAAGCATAACGATAATTGCAACCCAATAGGCTTCTTCGTAACCTTCTCCGACCCACAACAGCAGAAATTCACGTCCGAAAATGATGAAGCCGGACAAAATTAGAAGAATGATGTAGAAGGTGATTCGTCCTATCCGGATGAACAAATCCGAGACTTTCTGCAAACCGTTTTCTTCCTGATACAAAGCGCTGATTTTTGGATAAAAAACACCGGAGACCTGTGTGCCGAACTGCATATACATCATGTAAATTTGAGCGCCGACAGAATAAACGGCAACGACTGCGGTGTTGAACATCCGTCCCAAAATGACCTGATCTGTTTTCCAGAAGATCTGATCCGCAATGCTTCCAAGCAGGATGGCAGCAGAAAGACCGAGGATGCTTTTCACGATCCGGGAATCTTTGGGCTGTTTTGTGATCCGTATTTTTAGTTTTTGGGTCACATAGCCATACCGAATTCCAATGGTCAGGAGGTTTAGAAGGACGATCACCACCGAGACTGTGATTGCATATGGGATCCGACTGACGCACAAGATGACCAGAAGCGGTTGGATGACCTGCATCAGGATGGATAATATCCGCAAAAAGGTGTACTTTTCATGCCCGGTAAGCACAGTCAGATAAACCGAACCCTGCAAGGTGAAGGTCATATTTACGAACAGAAGGATCAGAATAGCAATGCTTTCGTTCAGCTCCGAGGTGGTGAATGAAGCTGCATAGAAGCTCCGGAAAGCAAATATCACAGCAATTCCTACAAAATCCAGAAGGAGTGCCAGAAAACGATAAATGCTTCTTGCCATCGACAGGGTCACAGAGGCTTCTTCATGGTCGCTGCGCCCCAGTGCATTGCAGTAATTTCTTAGAATACCGGCTGATACACATGACTCGAAAACAGTGACATACGAAAAGAATGAGCCGACAATCTGATACAGTCCGTATTCACTTTGTCCGAGAAAGTACAGGAGAACTGGAACGTAGATCATACTGACAACTACGCTCAGGAACACTTGTATATAGGATAATATTGCGCCTTTTTTTCGTTCGTTCATGATTTCGATACCGTGTCTAACGTTCTCTTTATTTTCCGCCCTACTCCGAACAGAAGCCACGATAGAAAATACATCCTATGAGCCAGCAGAAAAATCAATATCTTGGAGTTTCGATTCAGATACTGTGCACCTGGACATTTTTTTTTCAAATATCTTTGATAGCAATCCTTCTGCAAAAAGTTCGTCAATTCCAAGCGAAAAACCCGATATTCCGCTAGACGGAAAAAGCTGAAATATGCCTCAAAACTGACAGCTATTCCGTTCAATGCCGAATAAGACGCACCGATTTGTTCCAAATGCCTATATCTATATTGATTTGCAAATGCCTGAAGTTTTTTTTGAAACACTGCATCCCTTTCTTTTATTGCAGGATTCCGCCGCCGGGTAGCAGACTGTGGGTTATTCCGATAATTGTAATAATCATATGGAGAGAATGCGATGGAATAGGCCTCGCTGAATGCATGGCAGTTGAACAGCAAATCCTCCCCCCGGACAAGTTCCCGATCAATTTTCAAGTTTGTCCGACGAAGGAAATCACCACGGTACAGTTTCCAACACATACTGGCGAAGTTTGTCTCCGGAAGGCCATTCTCCGGACGCCTTACGCCACAGGCTGATAAAGCCAGCTCTTCCGTTATAGCACTTTCTAGTTTATGCAACTCCGTCATATTTTCCGGCAAATTCATGTGACAGCCAAAGCATACGATTTCTGCATCCTCAAATTTCGGCTCTAGCACCCGAAGCTTTTTCATCGTATCAGGCTCAATGGTGTCATCCGCGTCCACGAACATTATCCATTTCCCACGGGCCAGCTCTATGCCGTGATTTCTGGCTGAACTGCACCCCTGATTTTCCTGCTGGATATACCGGACTCGCACATCTTTGGCCGCCCACTTCCGGGCAGTGTTTCCACTTCCATCTGTTGAGCCGTCATCGATTAAAATAATTTCAATATCCAGTTGTGTATTTCCGCATACAGTTTGAAGACATTCTTCAAAATATTGTCCCGCATTATAAACCGGGATAATGATGCTAATCCATGGGCTTTCATTCATTTCAATGACTCCTCGTTTTATCTCAAAAATGTCAGGAAGTTAATATGCACATTTTCAACAATAGCATTGCCCGATACGGCATTCTTTAAGAACAAGACTTTCTATTTCACCGCATATGTTCCTGAATGAACTTTTCAAACTTTGGAATAAAATAGTGCTGATACAATATTCTTTTGCTCAGACTTTCACGATACCGGTAAATATTGCGGAATGCAGGACTCACTTCTTCTGGACTTGTGGCGCTTTCTTTCATTTCTTCCCGATGTTTTTCTACCCATCGCATGGATTCTTTTGTTAGATTTATTATAAAAACTTTTTTCTGAAAAAAACCTCTCAAGCTGTTCATGCTTAAGCTGGCAAGCATCCACCACCGGAAATTTACAAATGCATTCCGGATTGAATCATTTTCTGCAAGACCAGTTTCTTTAACGGCATTCACAAGTTCTGTATACTGAAGTTCGCTTTGTTCATACATCGATTTCTGATATTTCGTTGTTGCGGCATTTTCGTTCAGATGATTATAATTGTATCCCCTTTGAGAAATCAAATTAACTCCCGAAACATATCGGAGATACTTTACAAGAAACACAGCATCTTCACCAATAAACAGCTTTTCCGGAAATGCCAGACTGTTTTCTTCAATAATTGCCCGTTCATAGATTTTGCCCCCTCCTGCGCGAAAATAATTGCCGAGGTCATAGTGGGCAGTTGAGCGTGTAAAAATCGCATTTGCGATTAGCTCCTCCTGACACAGACCTTCCGCTCTCAGCTCCTCTGTCTTCAGAACATTCCGAGGCCAGTAGCATACAAAGCCCCAGATATTGATGCAGTTCTTCTGGTATTTTTTTAATGCCAGTTCAACAATGTCCTCGTCCAGCCAGTCATCAGAATCCAAAAACACAACGTACTCTCCGATGGCACTCGAAAGACCCATATTCCTTGCCGCAGAGACTCCGCTATTCTTTTTATGAATTACCCGGACACGAGTATCTTTTGATGCGTATTCTTCGCAGATTTTCCCAGTTTCGTCCGTGGAGCCATCATCTACAAGGATAAGTTCCAAGTTCGGATAAGACTGGTTCAATACACTCCGAATGCATTTGTCTATGAATTTTTCAGCATTGTATGCAGGCACAATAATGCTGACTAGTGATTTTTTCTTTTCCATCTTATTATTTTTTAGCTGACATTCCAACGGATGTCCTTATATTTTGTTTGTGTACAGTTTGAGCAACGCTTTGATATGGATGATATTATTCTGCCCTATCAGCCTTGCAATCCTTCTCTTGAATTTGTTTCCGGATCTTGTCCACGACGCAGCATAATGGTGAATGGAGTATGTATCCTCACACAACAGATTTTCACCACCGTACGGATCAAAATACCGAGGAGGATAAACTGTCACCTCATCCAACTCCGTAATTTCACTGTTGCTCACTTTACCATAAGAGCGGATCACGGCATCGTTCAATGCTGGGCAAGCCAGTTCGCGCGCACGCAAAGGAGAAAATGTTAAATCGTCATACGATTTTAACATTTTCAGTAACACCGGATTAGATTTTGTTGCACCAAAACCTAATCCGGTATTACATAGAAATTCATTTTGCTGAATTCCTATGTAACACCCATGCTCCCGAAGGGAGTCGAGATTTTTTCGAAGCTCCACATCCGTATCCAGATAAATGCCGCCATTATCATACACGACCTTCAGCCGAGCGTAATCCGAAACAAACGCCCAAACCTTTGCTTTATAGGCTTCCCTTACAAAAGGATGTTGTCCCACATCAAAATTACTTTCATCCCAACGTATGATTTCATAGTCCGGGCACATTTTTCTCCATGAGGCAATGCACTTTTTAACCTCAATCGGGAGTTCCTTCCCGCCAAACCAGCAATAATGAATAATTTTAGGTATCATTGCCTTTTCTCCTATTCTAACTAGAATCAAAAGTACCACTCAAACGGATATGTTGTCTGCCATTCTGGAGTCCGATAGATTGTGATAATGACTCCATACAGCGCAAATAGAATCAATGCTGCAACTGTTACGATCTTTCTATTTTTTCCACGTTTCAACTTTGAAGCTTGTTCCGAAAATTCCGCCACAGCATAAACAGAAAATATCCCTGAAAATCGCGTTAAAATTGTTGCCTGATTTGCCGCAATCAAAATTACAATATTTACAAGTGCCATGCGATATAGCGACAACTCAACTACGCTCTGCCCTGCTTCCCATTTTTGATTTTTGATCCATCGTGGAACCATCAACATCAGTGCGTAGACAATAATTTTCAGAACAATTGCCAGTCGTGCCTGTCCGTCCATATACGCACCTGCCACGTAATATTGGTATTTAGGAAATATCCTCAATAGAAAGTTTATCATCGGCCACATCAGCAGAACAATTCCAACAGCACAAACTGCCATCAGTCTTTCAAACTTCCACTTCTTTTTCAACGAGTTCACTCGATGCTCTTCAAACCACCAAAGCATCGGCCATGTCAACAAAAAAACATATGCTACAGCATGGAATTGCGCTGCCAGAATCACAAGAACAACAAAGCGAAGCAATCTCTTTTCAATCAGCATATCATATGCAAAGAACAATATTGCCATCGCAAGTGCCTGCCGCTGTATGCTCATCCAGCCATCAATTTCCAGCATCTCAACGATCAGACAGACAAATAATCCCGGTGCTTTACACCACTTATTTAGCCACCGAGCGAGAGACAGATATACAATAGCTCCTTCTGCAATCAGAACACATTGTCGACTTGAAAACAACCTTGTCAGGACATATGTAAATAGCATATACCCCTTCTCGAATCGTCCATTGGAGAGGACCATTTTCAGCGTCATTTCCTTTACAGCTTCAAATAGGTCAGTATACGCTCTGGTGTCATTACCAATATTTTCGCTATGGAACATTGTCATCAACGCCAACGGAAGCAACGCCCAAAAGAGGTAAATTATCTTCTTTTTCTGATTCATTGGCCAAAATGCTTTCATAGCATAAGCTGTCAAAACTTCATAGCCCACTAAGCCGAGAAATTCTACTGTTGCAAGCACACTTTCCTCCATAATTAACCATTTATCCACCAACAATAGACTTGTTCTAACCGATTTCCGCACCCTATATTAGAGAAGTTGCTTAATTTTAGGCGATCGGCATATTGCTCCCTCTTTGCATTTTTTCGTAACGCTATTTCAAGCCGACTTGCCCAAGCCTCCGGCGTATCGTTCAAACTCACATAATCAACAAGATCTGTATATACCATCTCACGCGTAACTGTATCAGATACTACCATCGACAATCCCATCGCCTGTGCTTCAACGCCTGTTACTGGAAGTCCTTCAAAAAAGCTGGGGAGAAAAAATGCATCCATGCCCTGATACAATTCCACCGTATCGTTCCGGCTTCCCAAAAGCTTTATATATTTTGTAAGCTTTTTCTCTTCTATATAAGTTTTCACCCGTTCCTCAAGTGGTCCATTTCCAACCCACCAGTATTCTGCATTCGGAACATTTTTTAATAAGCATTTAAAAACGTCAATTGCAAAAAATGGATTTTTTTGCTCTGCCAATCGTCCTACCGTTCCTACTACAAACTTGTCTGTAGCATTCATCTTTTGCTGCACAGATTTACGCATCGTTGGATCAAAGCGGTATTTTTCTGTTTGAATCACATTCGGAATCACCGTAAACTCTTGATCTTCGAACATTGCACGGCCTGCCAGCTGTGAACATGCCGCATAATTTGTCGCCAGCGAACGCAACACTGGAAGAAAAAACCGATTTCGGAACGCTTTAGCAGGTGTCTCTCCCATTTTTGAATTATGACTGTGCAAAATCCGTACCGGAACACCTGCCTTTTTTGCGCACCACATCATTGGAATAGAAATATGCAGGGTATTATCATGGATGATGTCATACCGACCATCCGACAAAATTTTATTACAGACTTTAACATGCTCAGGAAGGTTTTTGATACCCGGAAGAAAAAACATTTTTCCACCTGCAGCCTCTACCTCAGCATAATAAACAGAGTCGCCCTCTTTGTAAGATACAATATCCACCTGCACCTCATCATGATTGAGATTACGCAGGTAATTCATCACAAAGCTTGCCACACCGTTTGCAACAAAAAGATTAGGAACAAGCATTAACACTTTTATTTTTTTCATACAATTCTCTTATATCTGTAAGAACGAGTCATCCACATTCATGTCAACTTTTCTCATAACTAGATATTTACTTTCTTTTGCCCTCTGCAAATCATCTTCTGTTAAAATATCCGGGCTGTTCGCACCTTTTTGAAAATGTAAATATGTAAGATAGTCTGTATTTTCATCAGCATAAGGTGACAACATCACCAATGTATGAAAGAAGGATTCATCCGGACAAGTTGTATTTTCATAGAATTTATAATATTCCGGATGTATAGTGAGGTACTGCATAATCCAATCAATTGTTTCTCTCTTTAATGCCCACCATGAACTTCCAAAATAGAATTCTATCCCTAGCTGTTTTCTCTCGAAAATTTTCCACGTCCGATTGTATCCTCCGGTGAATTCAACCCACCCCCTCTTGATGATCTTTTGCCACGGTTTTCTGCCAATAAGTTTAATTGGAAAATAGATTTGATTTCGTTTGTCTAAATTGTTTTGTTTATGGTTCCCGTGATTTTTACTATCCCAATACTGAACAAAATTCACGCCGCTGTGTTTTTCAAAGAACTTTACAATTTCATCTGCTGAACGAAGCGGCCAATCCTGCCCGCTGATTAACCAATAGTAATCATAGCCCCCCCTTATACCAGCAACAGCTGTATTCAGAAGATTTAGCGTTGCCATAACCTGCGAAATTTGTGCCCATTCCACCGAAACACGCTGTTCATCCGGAAGCACAAACACATTTTCTCTATGAATAATTTTATCTGCAAAGTCAGCCTTCTTATCAATATGAAGATAGCAATCAATATCCGGGTGATTCAACCTCTCTAGGAGAAGGTTGATCTGTTTCGGATTTTTATGGCATTGAATCAAAATTGCAATTTTCATTATATCCTCATTTCTTTTTTGAATCCTTGATATTTCTATATTTAAGGAATCCCTTCACCATATACCAACATTCATAATAAGAAGCCTCTATCGGATTCAGCCCGACATACCGATATGTATTCCAGTTCATCTTCGCGGCCTTAATCTTATTGCCTGACTTCGATGACTTTGCAATACGGTAGATGAGCAGCGGCTCATCCACGCCATAGGCTTTCTTTCCTTCTTTCAGGATGCTGAGCCAGATTGCGAAGTCCTCGTGCATATCATCTCCAACGGCATAATGCTTTGCATACAGTTCCTTACGTACCAGTGCAGAAGAATTGGACAGTACATTCTGTTTCAGTAACTGTCGATAAGTTACCTCAGCCGGAGCATGGAGATACCAACCGATTGATTGCCCTTCCGAATCCATAAAAGCAGAACCTGTAAAAAGGAGGTCAGCATTGGTTCTTCTCTGAAAGTCAATCTGCTTTTCCAGTTTTTCCGGTGCCCATGCGTCATCGCTGTCAAGAATCGCGATCCATGAACCTTTCGCTTCTTCCAGTCCATGCTTGCGCGTATAGGACACACCGTTGTTCTTTACATTAGAGATAAGACGGACACGACTATCCTTGGCCGCAATACTTTTGACCAACTCTGCCGTTCTGTCTGTTGAGCAATCATTGACCACAAGAAGCTCAAAATTCGTGTAGGTCTGGCTCAAGACTGAGTTAATCGCCTGCTCTATTGTTTTTTCTGCATTGTAAGCAGCCATAATGATACTAATCAGGCCAAAATCATTTTGTATCATACGTCAGTCTCCTGCCCCATCGCCGTAGTAGCACCCTCTGCCACACCTTCCGTGCTTTCCGGCATAAACAGGATCTTCATGGTCGCCAGCATGATTTTCAAATCCTCGATCAGGCTGGGATGCGCAATGTACATCAGATCCATCTGCAGCTTATCGTAGGGGGTGGTGTTATACTTGCCGTACACCTGTGCATAGCCGGTCAGACCCGCCTTGGCCTGCAGCCGCAGAGCAAACTCCGGCATTTCCTCACAATACTGGGCAGCGATCTCAGGGCGTTCCGGGCGTGGGCCTACAATGGACAAGTCTCCCTTCAAGATATTGAGAAGCTGGGGCAGCTCGTCCAGACGGCAGGCGCGGATGATATGGCCGACCTTCGTAATACGGTCATCCTTATCACCGGTGGAAAGGCGTGCCACACCATCCTTTTCGGCATCCACACGCATCGAGCGGAATTTCAGGATTTCAAACTGTTTTCCGTCTTTGGTAAGGCGAACCTGCTTGTAAAAGGCAGGGCCACCATCAGACTTGACGGCAATGACCGTGATGAGGAACAACGGGCTAAGAATCACCAGTCCAACCAACGAAACCACAATATCCATCAAGCGCTTCACAAACAGATACTCCGGGCTTGCCATATAGCGACCCACCCGCAGAACCGGCAGATGGAACATGTGCATCGGCTGTGAACCGCTCATGATCACATCGCCCACGCGAGGGATCACGAACACATTGATGCCCTGCCCTACGCAGTATTTCAGGATGATATTGCGCTCATGGCTGTGGACACCGCTGATGAACACGCTCTGCATGTCATCCAGCAGGCTCAGGTCGTTCAAGCACTCTTCCACGTTCAATGTCATCTTGACATCGTATTTTTTCGAGAGGCCATACTCATTGATAAGCTTTTCCAGTCCATGACGAACATCGTAGACCACCGCAGTAGGCTGAGGCGGAAAGGTCCGGAAATACCAACTATGGGCGCATTTTGCCCACAGGGTTGCCATCACGACCTGTCCTGCAATCGCCGCAATGCCCGGCAGAATATTGCAGAGCCGCCGAGACATCAGGCAGATCACGATATACAGAATGCCGTCTGTCGCCATTGCCGCCAGCACTTGCCCATAAATCAACTCTGAAATGCGCTGCAAAGACATCCAGAACGCATCGTAGACTTTACCCAACAGAAAGAACAACACCGCAAACAGACCGATCATGGTCCAGTTGCCCCTCCAGCCAAACTTTGCATAGACCTGATACGAATAATACAGCTCCCAACAAAGTACAAACGGAATTGTGATCATTACCAAATCGATGATTTTTACGATCTTCAACATCACATCATGCTGAAATTTTGACATAATACCCCAATAACTCCTTTAGCTTTTTCTTTTGCTCTTCGCTCAACTTTTCCGACCCGCTTTGCAGCAGCCGTTTCTGGTTGTACACCCATCGGCTCAGCCAAATGCCATCCACAGTCTTGTATTTTGCCGGAATATCCAGATTTCCATGGCATCTTTTATATTCCTGCGCCAGCTCGTACCGGTGCTGCCACGAGTCCGGTTTCTCCCACTGCATTCCAACGGCATCCAGCAACTCAATGCGCTCTTGTGATAAGATTGCATTGCTCTTCTCCGGATTCCGATATGCATACTGCTGCCGCCGCACCCATTTTCCAAGAGCATAGCCCTCCGGTGAAACATAGGCCACCGGAACATCAAGGTCTCCATTTGCCTCAAAATAACGCTTGGCGGCACCATAGACCTCGTTCCACTGGCGGTCATTACGGTTTCCCCAATAGATTCCTATTTCTTCCAGACGGCCGATTTGGTCTTGGGAAAGCATTTCTTTTGCATATGCCGTCCTCTGATTCAAAATCCACGCACCCAGCTTTTCGCCCTCTTCAGTCGTGTAATTGACAGGAACATTCAAGTCGCCGTGCTTGGCGGCATAATTCATAGCAAGTGCATATCCCTGTTCCCATTTGGCATCAAATACGCTCCATATCATTCCCATCTGATCTAGTTGTCGAATGCGTTCTTCCGTCAGCTTTCCATCGTTTCGGCGTTTCCGCGCATTGTTGATCCACTTTCCCAGAGGATAGTCATCTTTCGTTTTGTATTTCGCCGGGACCTGCAAATTCCCAAACTGTTCCCGAAATTTTCTCGCTTCTTCCAGACCACGCTCCCATGCGGCATCGTTGCGATTTCCCCACTCCATCCCGATGCTGTCCAGCCGTGCGATTTGCAGTTCGGTCAAGTTCCCCGGAATCTGTCCCGCACGAACACGGCGCTGGGTCGTCAGCCACTCGCCAAGGCTCAATCCCGCTGGTGTGGTATAACGCTTTGGAATATTCAGGCTACCATGCTCCGCATAGTAAATGCTTGCCTCCGAAAAATAATGGTCCCAACTAGAGGACAAGCTTGCTTGCAGCCGCTCAAACAGCACCCGGCAGTCGTGCACCTGCTCGATGACCTCAAACCGCTCGGTGACGATCTTGTTGCCCTCACCGTTGGCATTCAGGCGGTAGGCCGCCTCCTGCATCTCGCCCTGTAACCCCGCAATGCTGCACAGACCCTCGAAGTTGTTGACTACATCGAGGATAAGCGGTGTAGAATTTTCCCCAGCGGTCAAAGCGCGTCCAATCTGCTGCTTGTATATGATGGGTGAAATGGTGGGCCGGAACAGGATGACACCTGAAATGCCTTCTACATGAACTCCCTCGTTGAGCATGTCGATGCAAAACAGCAGCTTCAGGCGGTCACTTTCATCGGCCTTGAAGTCGGCAAAAGCCTTGTCTGTACCGGGGTCATCCGAGTAGGCTTCGTAGACCGCCACTTCCGCATTCACCTTTGCAAACCACTCCGGCACATGAGAGATCATTTCATCCATGTGCTCCTTGTTGGCGCAGAACACGATGTACTTTCCAGACTTGTTCGTGATATGATGAGCGAAAACCTTATCTAATCCATCTGCCTGTTCCAAGGCGCGACGCAGGGCATCCAGATATTTTTGATTTACGTCCTGAATCCCAGCAGAACGCAGATTATCCACTCTTGTCTGATAGCGTGCCAAGTCTTTCTGGTACTGATAGACGGTGGTCACATAGTTCGGAGCAGGCAAAATACCCCTGACGATTGCTTCGCCAAGGGTCATGTCGCTCGCAACACGGCTGTCAAAAAGTTCTTCGGCCATGTCACGGTTATTATCCAGATACCGAACGTTTGTTGCTGTCAGCCCCAGAAGCTTTGCGTCCGGGCATAACTTTAACAAAGTCACCGTACTTTCGCCCCAACATTCCGCACCGGCACGGTGGAATTCATCGAGTATAATATAGGCAGGTTTCTGCGCTGCGATATCATCCAGTTGCGCCTGGGTGCAGCACATCAGTTTGGCATAGGTATAAAAGTGAACGTTTGCCAACGGAAAATCCGGGTCGTTCCTTTTCAGGCTCTCCAGCTGTGTCTTGAAGATATATTCACTGGGCGAAAGCCAAATCACGACCTTCTCCGGGTTGTCCTCGATCAGCTTGAACGCAATGTAGCTCTTTCCAGTGCCGGTCGGGTGGACAATGGCGGCCTTGCCATACTGCTCCATCATCCAGACTGCCGCATGATATGCTTTCTCGTTGTGTTCAAACAGACGCAGTGCCACCATGTTCACCCCTCTCCGCAATTCAGGGGTATCCTTCACATGGAAAATGGAGGATACCGTTCCTTTGACATCGTTGTCTAAAATCTCATCTTATTTTATCATGGTTATATCTGGGATTCAATAGAAAACATCATAAATGTATCACATTTGACCCTGAAAAGCATCGCGAAAGCCGGATTGTTTTTGTATTATGCCCAGTTCTGTATAATAATTCCAGCTGTAAACGAAGATTGAGAAAATAAGGGGTCAGATGAGGGTCTAAACAGCAGGAGGAAACAGCGATGGCGCGACGGGGAGAAAACATTCGTAAGCGTAAGGACGGTCGGTGGGAAGGCAGGTACATCAAGGCGCGCACACCGGAGGGGAAGATCCAGTGGGGTTACGTTTACGGAACGGCCTATGCGGAGGTCAAACGGGTACTAATCCAAAGGAAAGCCGAGGCGGGCTTTTACAACCTGAATCGAACTGACCTGACCTTTGAAGCACTGGCCGAGGTATGGCTGCATTCCCTGCGGAACAGTATAAAAGAATCCACCTATGCGCATTATTCATACACACTGCACAAGTATCTTCTTCCGGTTTTGAGCAAAGTGCCCGTTGCATCCCTTGAGGAAAGCTTTCTGGAGCGGGCCATGCAGCAGATCGTTGCGCCCACAGATGCCGCACACAAACCGCTGGGAAACTCCTCTGCCCGGGAATGTCTCTCCATGCTGCGCCGCATCTGCAAATATGCCGCTCATTTACGTCTGATTCGTCCAATGGAGCTGGAAGTTGCGTTGCCAAAAGCCAGCGACAAAATTTCTGCGCCTCTCTCCCCGGCGGAACAGCAGCGACTTCATCAATATGTACAGGCGAACCCTACGCCTCGCAAAATTGGCTTACTACTGGGGCTGGAATTGGGGCTTCGAATTGGTGAGATTTGCGGCCTGCAATGGGGCGATTTTGACCTGAAACTCGGCACGCTGAACATCAATCGGACGGTCTGCCGAATTTCCTGTGGAAACGGCCATACAAAGGTGGTCATCCAGACACCCAAAACCCGCACCTCCCGCCGGGAAATTCCAATCCCGAAACAACTGCTTATTATGCTGAAAAAGCTGCGCGGAAGCGCCAGCAATGCTGCGTGGTTCCTGTCCGGCAGTGAATCTAAACCCACCGAACCCCGCTGCTATCGGAAAAGCATCAAAGCGTATCTGAAGCAGGCGACTGTCCGTCAAGTGCGCCCGCACGCGCTGCGCCACACCTTTGCAACGACCTGCCTGCAGGCGGGGTGCGATGTAAAGACCCTCAGCGAATTGTTGGGACATGCCAACGCCAACATCACCTTGCAGCGCTATGTGCACTCTGACCTGACCCGAAAGCGCAGGGAGATGAACCGGATATTCTCCCATCAGGTATCTATGAGGGGCAGAAAAGCGCTGAATCTGTTGGAATAACGCCAGATTTTGTCCATGGCCCTCCATTTTCCATGTGGAGGATACTTTTTTCTTTTTTGAGCAACCTTCTCCTTAACGCAAAAAGGCCCCTGCCCATCACATTTCTGTGAAAGGCAGAGGCCTTCTGTTGATAGATTTTAATGTTTCAGCATCCGGGCAACCGCTTCATCCGTCAAAGGCTTCCCGTTTTTGCTGAGAAACAGGTTCTTGTGGCGACTGGGGTATTCCTTTAAATAGGCATCCCGTAGGGTACGATACTTCATCAGCTGCTTGGACAGCGCAGGCGACTTTGGCACCACGCGTTCCTTGCTGCCCTTGCCATGCTTGACCAGAATATAGTCCGGTTTGATGTCTTCCGGCTCCATCAGGATCATCTCATTGCAGCGCATCCCGGTGTCGAACAGCAGCATAATGATGGTCTTGTTCCTCACCGACAGGAAATCTGTCCCATCATAAAACCGGATCATCCGCTTCATCTCATCTACGGTAAAGGTATCAATGATGGTTTTAGGCTGACGAAGAGGCTTCACCTTCTTGGCCGGGTTGTCCCGTTCGTCCAGATAGCCCTCGGTCACCAGATAATTGAACCAGGTCCGCCAGACTTTGAGCAGATCATTGATGTACCGTGGCGTACTGCCCATGTCCTGCTTTTCCTTCATCAGATCCCGGATGTGGTGTGGCTTGACCTCCTCCAGTTCAGTGATGTGCTTCGATTCCAGAAAGTCCACCAGAAATCGTGTCGCTACCCGGTAGTTGCGCAAGGAGCCTTTGGCAAGATGGCGGCATTCGCAGTCGTACAGAAATTCATCGCGGAGATCCTTCAAACGCATAAAAAAACACCCTTTCTCTCATGGAAGAACCACAAAAGAAAGGGTGCAAAAATCTCTAAAATGGTTGTCGTACCAAATCAGGCTTGTTCGTAGTTGAACAAGACAAACTCCAGTCGACAAAGCATTTAATTTTTATCGCAGCTACGAGATCAGCAGTTCTCAGCGAAGTACTTAATGGTACGGACCATCTGAGAGGTGTAGGAGTTCTCGTTGTCGTACCAGGACACGACCTGAACCTGATAGGTGTCGTCGTCGAGCTTAGCGACCATGGTCTGGGTAGCGTCGAACAGAGAGCCGTAACGCATGCCGATGACATCGGAAGAAACGATCGGATCCTCGTTGTAGCCGAAGGACTCAGAGGTAGCAGCCTTCATAGCAGCATTGATGGACTCCTTGGTGACATCCTTGCCCTTGACAACGGCAACCAGGATGGTGGTAGAACCGGTGGGAACGGGCACACGCTGAGCAGAGCCGATCAGCTTGCCGTTCAGCTCGGGGATGACCAGGCCGATAGCCTTAGCAGCGCCGGTGCTGTTGGGAACGATGTTCTGTGCGCCAGCACGAGCACGGCGCAGGTCGCCCTTGCGCTGAGGACCATCCAGGATCATCTGGTCGCCGGTGTAAGCATGAACAGTGGTCATGATGCCGGAAACGATGGGGTAGGTCTTGTTCAGGGTGTCAGCCATGGGAGCCAGGCAGTTGGTGGTGCAGGAAGCAGCAGAGATGACCTGATCCTCAGCGGTCAGAGTCTTCTCGTTGACGGAGAAGACGATGGTCTTCAGGTCGTTGCCTGCGGGAGCAGAGATAACGACCTTCTTTGCGCCAGCCTGGATGTGAGCCATGCTCTTCTCCTTGCTGGTGTAGAAGCCGGTGCACTCCAGAACGACATCAACGTTCAGCTCGCCCCAAGGAGCATCCTTTGCGTCCTTAACAGCGTAGATCTTGATCTCCTTGCCGTCGACGATGATGGAATCCTCGGTAGCCTCGACAGTGTGCTTGGCTTCGCCGATCTTGCCGCAGAAGGAACCCTGAGCGGTATCGTACTTCAGCAGGTGAGCCAGCATCTTGGGGCTGGTCAGATCGTTGATTGCAACGACCTCGTAACCCTCAGCATCAAACATCTGACGGAAAGCCAGACGGCCAATACGACCAAAACCATTGATAGCAACTCTAACAGCCATGTTAATAGTACCTCCTAAATGTTCTTACCCTTTTATCGGATAATAATCACGGTATCTTTATTATAGACCAAATTGCGGAAACCTTCAAGTGCCCGCCAAAAAATTAACAAGGTAATTTCACACTTTTTTGTTTTTGAACGATTTTCACAGCTTTTATGGGAATCTTTTCAGCAATTCAACCAACGGCGTGTCGGGGTATTGCAGGCCTTCCGTCACTTCCTGCCACCCGCGCCACAGTGAAAAGCCCCAGCGCGCCGATGCAGCACATGCCAAAGCCAAACAGCACCTCGGGCAGGTCAGCTACCGTGATGCCGTGGAACAGCAGCACCAGCACCCGGGGCAGCTCCCAGCAGAAGCAGAGCAGGAACGTGCAGATCCCGGCCTCGCACAGCTGGCAGCCATTGGACGTTTCCGGCAGCCAAAGGGCGCGGATCATCGCCGAAAGAAACACCAGCGCGGCCAGCATCTGCCAGACCATGGCAGTCGGTTCCACCCGGTGCCAGCTGGAGCTGTTCTCCATAAAGCGGCTCAGCACCCCCCAGTAGAACACCGCCGTGCCAAGCACCGCCGGGGTCATGCTCCGGCCGGGCAGACGGTATTCTCCCTTATGCGTCCAGCTGCGGCCCAGTCGGATCAGCCAGACAGCACACACCAGCTCCAGCACGGCACGCACCAGCGCGCCAACGCCGGTCATGCCCACTACCAGGCGCACCGCACCGGCCAGGCCGACACACACGCCGCCCAGCACCGATGTAACTCCCACCGGCCTGCAGGCACTGCGCAGAACAAGGGGCTGGCGGGCCAGCTTCCGGGCGGCAATGATGCCAACGACCAGCGCTGCCCACAGGCCGCCGTACCGCAGCCAGACAGAGCCCGCCGTGCACAGGCCGGTGTTCCAGTCCGTCCACAGGGCCAAGTCAAGCCCGCGCCCAATGGCAAGGGCACCACCACAGGTGAAAATCAGCACAAATAAAGCGTTCATCAGCGTTCCTCGATCGGTTTATATTTCTGGCGCACGCCCAGATATTTATAGGCGGGCCGGATGATCCGGTTGGCAAAAATGACTTCCTCCACCCGGTGTGCGCACCAACCCGGCACACGGGCAATGGCGAACAGCGGGGTGTAGATATCCTCAGAGATGCCCAGCATGTTGTAGATCAGGCCGCTGAACAGGTCCACATTGGCGCACACCGGCTTGCTGCTGCCCTTCTCCTCGGCAAAGATATCGGGAGCCAGCCGCTCGATGCTGCACAGCATGTTGTACTCTTCCTCAAAGCCCTTCTCGTAGGCCAGGTGCTTGGCGCGCTCCTTCAGGATAACCTCACGAGGGTCGCTCATGGTATAGACCGCATGGCCCATACCGTAGATCAGGCCGGAGCCGTCGCCCGCCTGCTTGCGCAGGATGCGGCGCAGATACTCGCGCACCTCGTCGTCATCCTCTGGGTGCTCCACATGCTTGAGGATATCCTGCAGCTGACGGTTGACCATCAGGTTGGCACCGCCGTGCTTGGGGCCCTTCAGCGCGCCAATGGCGGCTGCAATGGCCGAGTAGGTATCGGTGCCCGAGGAGGACAGCACACGGGCGGTGAAAGTGGAGCAGTTGCCGCCGCCGTGGTCTGCATGGACCAGCAGGCACATATCCAGCAGCTTGGCTTCCTCGTGGGTGAACTTCTGGTCCGGGCGGTAGGTGCTCAGGATGTGCTCCGCCGTGCTCTGGCCTGGCTTGGGCATGTGGAAGAACATGCTCTGCTTATCATAATAGCGGCGCTTCATCTGGTAAGCGTTCACCATCATGGTGGGCATACTGGCGATCAAGTTGATGCTCTGGTTCAGGATATTCTCCAGCGTCAGGTCCTCGGCGTGCTCGTCGTAGGAATACAGGCCCAGCACGCACCGCTGCATCTTGTTCATAATATTGGGCGAAGGAGCATTCATGGTATCCATAAAACCATCGGGCAGGGCGCGGTGCTCTGCCAGCAGCTCACAGAAATCGTCCAGCTGCTCCTGGGTGGGCAGGCTGCCGAACAGCAGCAGCCAGATGACCTCTTCAAACACAAAGCGGTCGTTGCGGTAGGCCTCATTCACGATCTCGTTGATGTCCACACCGCGGTAGATCAGACGGCCCGGAATGGGAATGACATGCCCCTCCTGATCCTTTTTGTAGCCCACAACGTCACAGACATTGGTCAGCCCTGCCAGCACACCGGTGCCATCCGGGTTGCGCAGGCCGCGCTTGACACCGAGACGCTCACTCGTCTCCGGGTCGATGTAGTTGTTTGCCAGATACTCTTCACACAGCGTCCGCATGGTCTGCGGGTCCAGCGACGCTACTTCTGCATGGGTATAGTTCATGCGCGAATTTCCCCTTTCTCTTATTTCTTTCTTATATACTTTCCGGCCATCCACCATGATGGCACACCCTTATGATAGCGCTTTTGTGAACTAAATTCAAGTCTTGGATGAAATGTGCGCTTTTTCACCCCGCCGGGCTGGTACACTATGCCCAGAAAAATGCCTGTCCGGGAGGGAAAACTACGATGAAAAAGACATTCTTTCTCCTCTGCACCCTGCTGCTGGTGCTGGGTACACTCCTGCCGATCGCCGGTTACCGGCTGACACTGGCGGTGTTCGGCCCGGCACAGGGGGCTTCTTCCGATCCCCTGCCGGGCACTGCAGCTTCGGAAGCCGCCCCGGACAGCGCCGCCGTGCCGCCCTCCGATCAGGACAGCGAGAGCTTTCTGCTGGCCGACCAGAGCGCCGGGGCCGTGGTCTCGGTGCCCCGGCGGGAATATCTGATCGGTGCCGTGGCAGCGGAAATGCCCATCAGCTGGCCGGACGAGGCGCTCAAGGCGCAGGCCATCGCGGCCCACAGCTATGCCCTCTACTGCCGCGACCATGCCGCCGAACCGGCTTCCGGCTGGCTGAGCGTGGACCCCGTCCGGCGGCAGGGATACTTAACAGATGCAGTCCTCCGCAGCTACTGGGGCACCGCCTATGAGGAGAACTATGCCC
>OJKE01000037.1_pt1 | contig 109336 bp, 98 predicted proteins | sample 1596501 | NCBI WGS metagenome assembly OJKE01 (sample SAMEA4350125, study PRJEB24818) | metagenome | biome: human; feature: gut; material: faeces | place: Denmark | collected 2013-09
CTTTTTTACCAACAGTAAATCCTTTCTTCAGCTTGTTACAGGTTTCTGCCACCATGGAACTATCTATGCGAACTATGTTTTTGGCCTGCAATTCTTTTTCTGTATATAGCTGAGACAGACGGTTATATAATAAATCAAAAGCCTTCTCAAAGAAGTCGAGATTTACATTAGCCAAACGGGTAGATATGGATCCGTGTGTTACGGTAGCATCCAATGCTACGTTGAACAAAGTTTTATACGTAGGATTATTGAAGATTGACTCAAGTCTTCTTTGACTAACATGGTCGGCAGATAAGAAGGCAAAGACAAGAAGGTAGAAAAGGCGCTCACCGGTTAATACCTTGGCGCAATAATCCACCTTCGTGTCTTTTGCTATTTTTGCGATTTCTTCATCTGGAATCATTCTAAGAATATCCCATGCATGCACCTTTATTTTGCTCATATTTGCTATTTTCTATTGTTTCTATCTACCTGCAAAGGTACAAAAAATAATTGAAATACGCAAATAAATAACTGATTATTAAGTGGTTATAGATGTTAAAAAATCTATTAACCACTTATGATTGCAAATCCGCCGGAACGCCTAACGGAATCAAACATTAAAACGCCTAACGGAATTAAACATTAAAAACTAAACATTAAAACAATGAAGAAGGATACCTGGAAAATGGTGATTCAGATTGCGATTAGCATTCTCACCGCAATAGCCACTTCGCTTGGTGTTTCAAGCTGCGTGTAAGCTGCAAGGAAGCAGAACGAAATCTGCATGTGATTAGTTTTTGAGAAGATTTTATCTATTACAGAGAGTGTGTCATAAGTCCATGACGCACCCTCTTTAATGGCATTATTTCAGACAAACAAAAATAGGATCTGTTTCACAACAGATCCTACCACATACTTACTAAAACTAAATTAACCACTAAAAAAACTAATATCTTTATTCCCTATCACTTTAGGGAGATTTTCCATTATCTATGTATTTACTTAAATCCTTCTTTTTTATATTTGCAAAGATAGAACTTTTCTGCGAAACGACCAAATTTTCTAGCCTTTTTTTACTAAAAAAAACGAAGAAAGCTCTGTTTTTTGCATTCTTTAAACCTTCGGCCTATTTAAAACTTGTAGCCCACCGTCATCAGCACCTGGTGGCGATTATTATCTACCTTACAAGAAGTAGGGAGATTGTCCAATGTAGCATCATCCTTATTCACATAGCTCATAAACGGATAGAAATCACCCTTCTGGGTAGCATACTGATAAGCTACATCAATATTCAAGTTCTCGTAGTTGAAACCCACACCGCAGGTAAAGCGATTCATCGCTTTCCAGTTGGTATAATCGGTAGAAGTAGCGATATCTACACCATTGCTGCCAATCGACTGATCACGATAGGCATTGTCTCTGAACATCGGCGATACATAGTTGTAACCGAAACGGAGAGAAAGCATAGAGGTTGGCTTGATTTCAGCTCCCACCTTCAAGGTGCTTACGCCCTTCAGGTTGGCACGGGTATCTGCATTCATCGCATCATCGCTGCTGCTTGACTCGTAATAATCACCCCAGTAGTAATCGTAGTAACCGCCATCCTTCACACGGTTGTCCATGTGGTCGTACCAGGCATACTCGTAGGTTGCACCCAGGGCAAGATAATTGCCCACGGTATGACCCATACTGACACCCACCTTCCAAGGAGTGTTCAAGCGGAAGTCGTAATCCACAGTCTGTCCCTTATCACCCAATGTGTAGCAAGGCACATTGACGATATTGCCAGCTGCATCCTTATCCTGGAAAGTAGCTGGCGCATTTTTGCCATACATACTCAGATCGTGGGCTGCGCTGAGCGAGAGATCGTAGAACACCGGAGAATTGACGTAGGCACCGATGCGGAAAGGAGACTCCTCTACCGGACGAAAGATGATACCAGCCTTCACGTCATATCCAGTACCCGTAATCTTGATCTGCTCGTAGGAATCACTGAAGTTGCCATCCACTAGATTCTCTGCATAGAGGGAATGACTGTTGTAATGAACATCGTGCAAGCCGATGGTAAGACCGAGCCATACTCTATTGCCGATAGAACCGCTGATGTTGAAATCGTAGCTGCCGATGTAGCCATGCTGATATTGTCCGAAGAGATAAGAGTTGGCTTCGGCGTAAGACAAATAGCCATTAGAGGTGAGGCTAAGCAGACCATTCTGATAATTGCCTGCATTATCCTTGTAACCGCCAAAGTTTGCATCCACAGAGCTCCATCCATCCACACCCTCTGCATTCTTGGCTGCAGAGAGTTTGTTCTGCGAAGCATTCGTGAGCGAATTGGCAGCGGTAAGGATCTGTCCGAAGTCGGTACTCTTATGATAATTGAACGCAAGATTGAGTGCACTGGAGTTTCTCATCTTCGTTGACCAGACTATACCTATCTGATCGAAGGTTGGATGACTCTTCTTGCCGTCGAAATCGATGGCATATTCGCCAAAGGAAACGCTGTTATCAGCACCGCTCTGGGCGATGACACCAGCAGTGAGGCTGATCTGATTCTTGCGGAAAAGACCCACACCGGCTGGGTTGGTGCTGATGGTAGAGATATCGGCACCCAAGGCCTCCATCGCACCACCCATACCTACATAGCGGGCGGTACCCGTGAGTTGGCTGGCTGCCAACTTGGTATCCTGATAGGTTTCCTGCGCAGCGGCACTCATGGAAGCCACGAGCGCACTGGCAAAAAGTATATGTTTTAAATGATTCATATTATTTCTAATTTTAATTGTTTATAAAGCTTTTGCCCTTTCAGGGCGTATTCATAAAAACCACTATAACCCAGGGCGATGCCCTGGGCTAGGAGCTTTTGGGCCTTCAGCCCGTACTTGAACCACATACGAAACTCCAGTAACAGAGTATTTCAGGGCGTGCTGGCAAATGGCAAATCCTTTCAGGACGTTTATCGGCGACCTCCGAAGCTGCCGCCACCTGAGCGACCGCCACCTCCAAAGCTGCCACCACCGGAACGACCGCCGCCAAAGCTGCCACCTCCGCCTACGCTGCCGCCACTGAAGCTGCCGCCATTACCAAAGCTGCCGCTGTTGCCGAAGCTGGAATTATTGCGCGTTCCGAAGTTGGAGTTGTTGTTGAAACTATTGTTCTCACGACGCTGACCGAAGCTGCGGTTGGAACCGCTTCTGCGGGTATAGGTATTGTTATTGCCCTGCGATCCGCCATACACATATCCATGAGAAGCATCGATGCGACCCGGATTGTTATATCGCTTGCCACCGGCAAAACCGCCATAGCTTACATGCCCAATCATCGGACCACCCCAGTACCAAGGGCCATACCAGCCACCCCAGCCATAATACCATGGGTCGTACCAGCCACCATACCATCCGGCATAGCCATAATACCATGGATCATACCAAGGATCAAACCATGGGTCGTACCAGCCCGTATAGTAGCCGTATCGCCAAGGATTGTGCCAGCCCCACATGCGGGAGCGCCAATAGTATGGACCATAGCCATAGTAGCCATAGAACCAAGGATCGTAGTAGCCATCCCAGCGACTCATTCTGCGGGTATTGCCGAAATCCTCTTCCTCGTTGATATACTTCTGGGCGAAGTAAGCATCATCGTAGATGCTGTCGGGTGCCACACCCTTGCCTACATGAAACTGGATGATATCGTTACCGAGTGAATCAGTACCCACCTTCTCGTAATGGCTCAGGAATCTGCCACCACGGTTGTACTCATCCACATTCCGGTTGCTGCCGCTCCAGAAGAGGGCATAGATACTGTCGCGGCGTGCCTGCATAGCCTTGTACTCACGCAGTAACGCAGCTTTTCTCTCAGCCTTCTCCTTCGCCTCCTTCTTCGGGTTGAAGTAGAGGTCGTCGTCCTGTGCCATCGAAGTGAATGGCATTGCGGCTGCCATCAGGACTGCAAGAAGATACATTTTCTTCATTGTATATTTCTCCTATCTTTTCTGTTCTTTATGCAAAATTATCACTTATTTTGATGCAAAATTACAGAATTTCCCTAAATAATTGTAGGTTTTCCCCTATTTTTTTATAATTTTGCAGAAGATTTAAAGGATTTCAAACTTTTTAGAACATCCGTAAGCATTTTTAGGACAAAATCAATAGAAAAAAGACATGAAATATTTAGTAGCGACATTCAATATCGAGACATCGGCCGACTTGATGCAAGCCTGCCAGGACTTGCTCGCCGACGGTGCTGCCGAGGCTGGATTCGAATCGTTTGAAGAAACCGAAACGGGTATGGAGGCATACGTGCAGAAAGACCTCTTCGACAAGGAGGCGCTGGATGCCTACATCGCCGACTTCCCTATCATGGACACCCAGATAACCTACGACATCCAGGATGCCGAAGACAAGGACTGGAACCAGGAATGGGAGGAGCAGGGCTTCGAACCTATCTTCGTGGGCGACCAGGTAGTGATCTACGATGCCAAACATCCGGAACTTTATCCGGATACAAGCGACCGTCCCGACATCATCGAGATCGGCATCGAGGCAAAGCTGGCCTTCGGAACCGGCAACCACGAGACTACCCGTATGATCATCGCACAGCTGCTGGAGATGCCTGTCAAGACCAAGCGCATACTAGACTGCGGAACGGGTACGGGCATTCTGGGACTCACCGCCTCGAAGCTCGGTGCCAAGGATGTGGTGGGTTACGACATCGACGAATGGAGCGTGGAGAATGCCAAGCACAATGCCGTACTGAATGGTGTAGATAACATGGAGGTACTCTTCGGAAACAGCAGCGTACTTAACCACGTGAGCGGTGTCTTCGATGTAGTGATGGCGAACATCAACCGCAACATCCTGCTGGAAGACATGAAACTCTTCCGCAGCGTGATGAATATAGGCGGCACCCTGATTCTGAGCGGTTTCTACGAGGAAGACGTGCCTGTATTGCTGGAGAAGGCAGATGAACTGGGACTCCACGAAATAACAAGACAGGTAGATAACAACTGGACCTGCCTGGTACTGGGAGCGTAAAACCAGCAGTAAAGAACAAAGCCCGAATATTAGGACATCATAAAAAAATAAAGCTTGATCTTTCCCCCTTGGAAAAATCAAGCTTTATTCTTCTTCATCATTATCCCACAATTTCTTATCCTTGTCATTGCTGCCGATGCAAAGCTGGCGCAGATCGTAGTAGCTGCCGTTGTAGATATCGAAATCCACATAGCCCTTGATGCCCGGAAGCTTTCCTGCATCCGTATGCTGCCAGAACTTCCACTTGCCCTTGTACTGCACCTTATCTACATAATAATGCGCTATCCAGTAAGGATAGTCATCGAAAACGGGTGCGCTGAGATACTGCTCCTTAAACTTGTAATAGGTATAGATGATCGGTTTCACATGATACCTATCCTCTACGATATGCAGCCACGTGAGCACATCGCGCTGAAAATCCTCTACACTCTTGTCATCGGGCTTATGCTCGATGTCGAGTACGGGCGGAAGATCGCCATCCGTAAGATGCACCTGCTCCAGAAAGTAATATGCCTGTTCGCGAGCCGTAGATTTATTGCTCCAGAAATGATACACGCCACGGATGAATCCATAGTCGCGAGCCTGATTGAAGTTCTCGCGGAAATTCTCATCCAGGCTGCTGGAACCCTCGGTACTCTTGATGATGACAAAGCGCACAGGACAGCCCTTGATCATCGCATTGTTGAGCTGCTCCCAGTCTATCTTGCCCTGATAATGAGAGATATCAATGCCATGAATCTCGTAGCCTTCAGGATACACCTCATCGCCATAGAGGGCACGCCATCTGAAACCGGTAGGACCTACGAAGAAATGATAGAACAGAAAAACATACAGCACTACTACCGCCGTTCCACCAATCCACCATGCCAATCGGGGATAACGCAGAAAAACAGAAGACGAACGCCTTCTGCCACGAGAGCCCCCACGCCGAGAAGAAGTCTTCCTTCTCGCCACAGTACCCTTTTTTTGTGAAGAAGCCGTTCGTCTTGTTGACATATAATAATATGATTTATTTCTTATTACTTAGCCTGCTCCAACTGGAGAGTCTTTGTGGTCTGATCGCAAACCTCAGATGGACCCCAGTACTGGATAGGACCTGGATATACATAAGCTGTCTCCTTAGCCCACTGCTCACGCTTAGAAGCGAAGAACTTGAATGGAGCACCGTCGAGCTCTACGAGAGCCTTGCGGATAACAGGCTTGTTGGCACCGTTACGACGCTCGATGTTCATCATCATTGTGATAGGCACACCACCTGCAATCCACTCAGCAGCAGGAGCTGTGGTGTTCTTGATGATTGACATGTAACCAGTCTTGCCGTTAGCGATGAGGCGAGATGCGTTGAAACCGAGTGAGTAGCAGTAGTCAGCATCGTAGTTAGAAGGAGCTGCGCAACGTCCCTCGTAACCGAAGAAGTGGTGCTGAGCAGAGAACTTACCTACGTACTTGCCCTCCTTCTTCCAAGCAGCCAACTTCTCAGCTACCATGCGAGAGAGCAACTTCTCTGTCTCGATGAGAGAAACCTGTACGTTTCCGTGAGGGTCACGGTCGAGGCAAAGCTGGCGAGCTACGTCAGCTGGCAAAGACTCCAATACAGCGAGGTTATCCTTAGCGATGGCACCCTTAACGAATGCAATCTGCTCCTCAGCGCCAGCAAACTCACGGCTCTCGCCTGTTGCAGGGTCTGTAAGAACCTCGTTCAACTCTGCGATGAGCTTCTTGATAGCTGGGATGAACTCGATCAAGCCCTCTGGGATGAGAACAGTACCGAAGTTATTGCCCTCAGCAGCACGGTTAGCTACAGCTGTAGCGATGTATGTTACAACATCGTCCAATGACATCTCCTTAGCCTCTACCTCCTCAGAAATCAAGCAGACGTTTGGCTGAGTCTGGAGTGCGCACTCGAGAGCGATGTGAGAAGCTGAACGACCCATCAACTTGATGAAGTGCCAGTACTTGCGTGCAGAGTTACAGTCGCGCTCGATGTTACCGATGAGCTCAGAGTATGTCTTGCAGGCTGTATCGAAACCGAAAGAAGTCTCGATCTGCTCGTTCTTCAAGTCACCGTCGATAGTCTTAGGGCAACCGATTACCTGAACGCCATACTTCTTGGCAGCATAGTACTCAGCGAGAACGCAGGCGTTGGTGTTAGAGTCATCACCACCGATGATAACGAGCGCCTTGATACCGAGCTCACGGAGAATCTCGATACCCTTCTCAAACTGGTCTTCCTTCTCCAGCTTGGTACGGCCAGAACCGATGATATCGAAACCACCAGTGTTACGGTACTCGTCCATGATCTCAGGAGTAATCTCCATATACTTGTGATCAACGAGACCGCCAGGACCGAGGATGAAGCCATAGAGCTTGTTAGCTGGGTTGAGAGACTTCACACCGTCGAAGAGACCAGAGATCACGTTGTGACCGCCAGGAGCCTGACCACCAGAAAGGATGACACCTACGTTGAAAGCAGGGAGTTCCTGAGCCTCGCCAGCCTCGAAAGTAATAACAGGCATTCCGTATGTGTTAGGGAAGAGAGCCTTGATTTCTTCCTGGTTACCTACTGACTGAGTTGCTGCACCCTCAACTGCCTTTACAGGACCCTGAAGCGCCTTTGGCAACTTTGGCTGATAAGCCGCTCTTGCAATCTGCAATGCACTTTTTTCCATAATTCTTTTATTAATATTTAATTAGTTGAAACTTCAAAAACACTGCAAATTTAAGGTTTTTCTACGAGATACGGAAAGAAAAATGCTAAAAATGAGTTAATATCGATATTTTTTTTGATTTTCTATTGCTTTTCCAAAGAAAATGATTATCTTTGAGCCAATGTTTTTAACCAATTATTAATTTAGAAATAAGAATTATGGCTAACAAAAGAGATTTAAAACGCACTATCAACTACATCACCAGCGAGCTTTTCGCTGAGACTGTAGCAGCGTCTTTGTACAATGGCAAACCTTCTCAGGAGGACGTAGATGGCATCCTTTCATCTATCGTAATGGTCAATAGCGACTTCATCAAGCGCGTTTCTCACCCAGAGCCTGGCATAAAGCCGGGAGCATACTATCAGAACCTGATTCATGACTTCAACAAGCAGGTGAGCGAGATTATCGACCAGATCTCCAATATGGGATAAGCCCCAAGAAACGGAGAAGAACATCCATTATACCTATAATATATAGATAATAGATAAAAAAAAGCAATGATCAAGGACATCTGTCAGTGGATATTATACAAGCGAATGGGATGGAAGAAGGAAGTAACCATCGACTTTCCCAAGAAGTACATCATCTGTCTTGCACCACACACCAGCAACTGGGACTTCCTGATAGGACAGCTCTACTCCAGAGCTGAGAACATCAAGAGCAACTTCCTGATGAAGAAGGAATGGTTCTTCTGGCCGCTGGGACCTATCTTCAGAAAGATGGGTGGCGTACCGGTGTGGAGAAGCAAGCATACCAGCATGACCGACAACCTGGCCGAAGAGGCTAAGAAGCGCGAGAGTTTCGGTCTCTGCATCACTCCGGAAGGTACCCGCTCGCTCAACCCGGAATGGAAGAAGGGATTCTATTTCATCGCCCTCAAGGCAGGCATCCCTATCCTACTCTACGGCGTGGATTACGAGAAGAAGGTGATACAGTGCACCAAGATGATCATCCCTTCGGGAGATGTGGACAAGGACATGCGCGAAATCAAGCTGTACTTCAAGGATTTCAAGGGAAAGAAACCTGAGAAGTTCTCCATTGGAAATATCGACTGACAAGCAAAAAGACAAGAAGGATGTGTCATAAGTCCAGATAATGGCAACTTATGACACACCCTCATCATAGAAGAACGTGAAAAAAACGAGATTTACAAAATATGGGCTGATAAGCAGTCTGCTTATCTCTTCCGGATTCATGCTGCAGGCATTCGATGAGGGAAACAGTCATGCATGGGGAAACATCGAATACGATGAAGATCCGTGGGTGTTCAATGCCTCACGCCCCTACTTCGTGACTGCCGGACTGCAGAACCGGCATCTCTCACTATGGGCATCGCACGGAAGATACTGGGATGCTGAAAGAGGATGGAAATGGCAACGTCCTAACCTCTTCTGTACCACGGAAGACCTCTTTACCCAGACCATTGTGGTGCCTTATCTCATCCCGATGCTGGAAAATGCAGGCGCCATCGTCTTCACTCCCCGTGAACGCGACTGGCAACAGCAGGAGATTGTTGTGGATAACGACGACAGACACTCTATCTCCTATCAGGAATTCGTGAACGGCAAGAAATGGAAGAACTGCGACTCCCTGGGATTCGCCAACCTCCAGGCTTCCTATCAGGATGGAGAAAATCCGTTCCAGATGGGTACCGTGAGACAGGCGAAGGCTACCAAGCGAAAGAAGAACAGCCTGGTAAGCTATCAGCCTAACTTCCAGAAAGAGGGAAAATATGCCGTTTATGTAAGCTACCAGACACTGCCCAAGAGTGTGCCTGATGCCAAATACATCGTCTATCACAAGGGACAGGCTACGGAATTCACCGTCAACCAGCGTATGGGTGGCGGCACATGGGTATATCTCGGCACCTTCGAGTTCGACAAGGGATGCAATGAGTTCAACCGTGTGGTCTGCACCAATCACGCTTCACGCAGAGGTGTAGTAACCACAGATGCCGTACGATTCGGAGGCGGTATGGGCAACATCGAACGTGGCGGATTCGTAAGCGGACTGCCACGCTGCCTGGAAGGAGCAAGATACTACGCCCAGTGGGCTGGAGCACCCTATAGCGTGTATGGCGGAAGAAAGGGAAAGAACGACTATGCCGACGACATCAACACCCGTTCGATGATGACCAACTGGCTGGGAGGCGGCAGCGTATATATGCCGGCAATAGACGGCAAGCGCGTGCCGATAGAGCTTTCTCTCGCCCTGCACAGCGACGCAGGATACAACCCTGACGGACAATCCACCTGGGGCGCACTCGCTATCTGTACCACCGACTTCAACGATGGTATGCTGAACAGCGGCATTTCAAGATTTGCTTCAAAGGATTTTGCTAAGGCTTTGAGAGATAATCTTGTAGAAGATATGACCAACACCTTTAGTTCATTCGGGAAACGCTATCTCTGGGATAGGAACTATTCGGAGACCCGACTGCCGGAAGTACCATCGGCAATCATCGAAATGCTCTCTCACCAGAGCTTCCCGGACATGCGCATCGCACAGGATCCGATGGGCAAGTTTACCATCGCCCGCTCCATCTACAAGACCATTCTCAGATTCGTGAGCAGTAACCATGACGAACCGTATGTAGTACAGCCTCTGGCACCCAACCACTTCAGCGTGGAGGTGGATGAACTGGGTTATGCCAGCCTCACCTGGAATGCGCAGCTTGACAAGACGGAACCTACCGCCAAGCCAACCAGCTACATCGTTTATCAGGCAGAAGGCAAAGGCGGATTCGACAATGGTACGATGGTTCGCTCCAACATCTACAACGTGAAGCTGGAGCCAGGCAAGCTCTACAACTTCCGGGTAGCAGCTGTAAACCAGGGCGGCGAGAGCTTCCCATCAGAAACCCTCTCGGCACTCTATAACCCTACTGCCACCAACAAGATTCTGATCGTGAACAATTTCCATCGCCTCGCCTCACCACAGGTGGTAGATAACGACAGTATCCAGGGCTTCGACTTCGACCAGGACCCAGGCGTAAGCTATGGTCTGACGGCGGGCTGGAGCGGCAAGCAGCGGGTATTCGACATCCATAGAATGGGTATCGAATCTTCCAGCGGACTGGGATACAGCGGCAACGAGATGATAGGACAGTTTGTGGCAGGCAATGACTTCAACCATACCGTGGAGCATGCCCAGGCTATCGCTTCCGGCAACAAGTACAGCATCGCCAGCTGTTCGAGCGAAGCCATCCTTTCGGGAAGAGTGAAGATGACCGATTATCAGGCAGTGGATCTCATCAATGGTCTGGAACGCTACGACGGTTATACCCACCAGTACTACAAGACCTTCACCCCAGCCATGCAGAAGCGCATCAAGTACTATGCCCTCAACGGCGGAAAACTGCTTGTGAGCGGCTCCTACAACGGCAGCGACATGCAGGATGAAGAGGAGAAATCATTCATGGGCGCTATCCTGAAAGTAAACTATGAGCCTACCGGCACCAAGTTTATCGTGCAGGATGTCAATCCGGAAGATTCCACCATTACCGAGCGAGACAGCATCGTAACCACATCGCCAATGGTAAGCGGACTGGGCAAGGAATTCAGCTACTATCATTCGCTGAATGCCAAGCATTATGCAGCCACCCACCCGGAGATACTCAAGCCAATAGGCAGCACAGCCTTCTGCGCCATACGTTATCTAACGGGAACCAGTGCAGCAGTTGCCTACAGGAGTACCAGCTACCGCACCTTCACCATGGGATTCCCACTGGAGTGCATCAGCGATGAGAAAACCCGCTACAGCATCATGCAGGGTATTCTGAAGTTCTTAACAGAATAAATTTAAAATCAATAAAATATGTATAAGATTCAAGCAAACCAGTCTGGTACACGCTCTATCGAAGTGAGCGACCAGCATTTAGAGACTATTGACAAGTATCAGTTGCTCCGCAACCTCGTAGATAGCAATGGCATCATCGACGAGGAAGTGCTCGACAAGTTAAGATTCAACGTCCGTTCTCTTCTGGAGAGCAGCGACATCAAGGACAAGGAGTTGCTCGACCTCTGCCTCGACGTGATCTACAACCAGAATATGAAGGCACTCGGCCTCCACAACCTCGTATTGCTCTACGTAGATTGGAAGGACAAGAAGGATGCACAGGAAGCAGCTGAGGCTGAGCCAGATGCAGTGAATGACTAAAGTATATTGAATGGATTATAAGTTAACAGATTTTCTCCCAACAACCAAGAAGGAGTGCGAACTCAGAGGATGGGACGAACTGGACGTCATCCTCTTCTCGGGTGATGCCTACGTAGATCATCCATCCTTCGGACCGGCTATCCTCGGAAGAATCCTGGAGGCTAACGGCTATCGCATAGCCATCGTGCCTCAGCCCGACTGGCATGGCGACTTCCGTGACTTCAAGAAGCTCGGTCGCCCTCGCCTCTTCTTCGGCGTATCTCCGGGAGCCATGGACTCGATGGTAAACCGCTACACGGCCAACCGCCGTATGCGTAGCGAGGATGCCTTCAGCCCTGACTCCCGCCACGACATGCGTCCCGACTATCCGTCTATCGTCTATACCCAGATACTGAAGAAGCTCTATCCCGACGTACCTGTGGCACTGGGCGGTATCGAGGCATCACTGCGCCGCATCAGTCACTACGACTACTGGAAGGATGAGCTCCGCAAGTGCATCCTCTGCGATTCGGGTGCCGACCTCATCCTCTATGGTATGGGCGAACGCTCTATCGTGGAACTTGCCAATGCATTCGCCGAAGGCAAGACCATGGACCAGATTCACGAGATGCCGCAGGTGGCTTTCTACTGCAAGGAGAAGGACATCCCTGGCGGATTCAAGGAGGATGACATCATCCTGCACAGCCACGAGGAGTGCCTGCATAACAAGAAGGGACAGGCGGAAAACGTGCGTCATCTGGAGGAAGAAGCCAACAAGATGCATGCCCAGCGCATGATTCAGGAGACCGACGGCAAGTATGTGGTGGTGAATCCACCATTCCCGCTGATGACCACCGAAGAGCTGGATGCCGCCTTCGACCTGCCTTACACCCGTCTGCCTCATCCTAAGTACAAGGGCAAGACCATTCCGGCATACGAGATGATCAAGTTCTCCGTGAACCTGCATCGTGGCTGCTTCGGTGGTTGCTCGTTCTGTACCATTTCGGCACATCAGGGTAAGTTCGTGGTTTGCCGAAGCAAGGAGAGCATTCTGAAAGAGGTGAAGAAAATCATCGAGATGCCTGATTTCAAGGGCTATCTGAGCGATCTGGGCGGTCCTTCGGCAAATATGTACGGTATGCACGGCAAGAACCAGAAGGCTTGCGAGGTATGCAAGCGCCCATCGTGCGTGAACCCTCAGATTTGTCCGAACCTGAACACCGACCACAGCAAGCTGCTGGAGATCTATCATGCCGTAGATGCCCTGCCGGGTATCAAGAAGAGCTTCATCGGTAGTGGTGTGCGCTACGACCTGCTCCTACACAAGAGCAAGGACGAGAAGGTGAACCAGGCGGCAAGGGAATATACCCGCGAGCTGATCACCAAGCACGTGAGCGGCCGACTGAAGGTAGCACCGGAACATACCAGTCCAGAGGTATTGAAGTTCATGCGCAAACCATCGTTCGATCTCTTCTACGAATTCAAACGCATCTTCGACAAGATCAACAAGGAAGAAGGTCTCAACCAGCAGATCATTCCATACTTCATCAGTTCGCATCCGGGCTGCCATGAAGAGGATATGGCTGAACTGGCAGTAATTACCAAGGGACTCGACTTTCATCTGGAGCAGGTACAGGACTTCACTCCTACCCCAATGACGATTTCTACGGAAACCTGGTACACGGGATACGACCCATACACCTTGGAACCAGTATTCAGTGCCAAGACCCAGAAGGAAAAGCTTGCCCAGCGCATGTTCTTCTTCTGGTACAAGCCAGAGGAGCGCCGCGCCATTGAGAGCGAACTTCGCCGAATAGGCAGAGCGGATCTCATCGACAAGCTATACGATAAGAAGAGCTTCGGCGGAAATCATGGCGGAGGTTTCAAGGGCAAGAAGACCAACTTCGATGACAAGGCGATTGGTTCTACCTATGATAATCCGGGCGTAGGCAGAGGTGCTAAAGGCAAGCGTGGTGCCGGCAGAAATGCAGCAGATCCAAATGGCGGAAGAGGCCGTGGCAGAAATGCAACAGACCGCTTTGCACCAAAGGGATATGGCAATGTAGGTTGCTATGATGAGGAGAAATACCTCAATGAAGGCCGTCCTTTGAATGGTAAATCTTCAAGAAACGGTCATGCTCAGCAAGGCAGAGGAAATAATGCTCAGCAAGGCAGAAGCAACAACGCCAATGCTAATATCCGCGATGCAGTAGCCGCAGCCAGAGCCGAGCTCCGCAATCAGAAAGAGCAAGGTGCCGGCTTCTTCAAGGACAAGAAGAAAAAGAGTTTCAATCCTAATTTCGACACCGACAACCACAATCGCAAGAACCGCTATAACAGCGGAGACAAGAACGAGCGTGGCAGCGGACGTGGAAACCAGGGAAGAAACGAAGGAAGAGGCAGGAGAAGATAATATGAAATGAATTAAAAAATCGCCGTTTATCCCGAATATGAGATAAACGGCGATTTTTTAATTAATATTGTCTCAACGCCCCGAGTAATTCGGCATTCTCTGTCTTGTTTCCGATGGTGATTCTCAGACAGTTGCCGCAAAGCTGAACCTTATTGCGGTTTCTTACGATGATGCCCTGTGCCACCAGATAATCGTAGATGGCCTGCGCATCCGTAACCTTTACCAGGAAGAAGTTGGCATCCGTAGGATAAACCTTCACGGTGATAGGCAGATCCAGGAAGGCAGCCATCACCTTCGAACGCTCCTGAAGGATGTTCTTCACCCACTCATCCACCTTCAATGGATTCTTCAAGACCTCAAGTGCCTGCTGCTGGGTAAGCAGATTCACATTATAAGGATACTTCACCTTATTGAATATGTCAATAATCTCCTTGCTGGCAAACGCCATACCCAGACGAAGCGCTGCACAACCCCATGCCTTACTCATCGTATTGAGCACGATGAGATTAGGGAAATGCTTCAGCACACCACGGAAGGTACGCTCAGACGAAAAATCGCTATAAGCCTCATCCACAATGACTATACCATCAAAGAGACGAAGCACCTCTACGATAGCCTCGCGATTGATGTGATTGCCCGTCGGGTTGTTAGGGCTGCAGAACCATACTACCTTGGTATTCTCATCGCAGGCATCAATGATCTTCTCTGCAGAAATCTGATAGTTCTCATCGAGCAACACAGAGCGATACTCCACGTCGTTGACATCAGCACAAACCTCATACATACCGTATGTAGGAGCGATGGCTACCACATTATCCTTTCCAGGGCGACAGAACACACGGTAAACCAAGTCGATGGCCTCATCCGAACCATTGCCCAGGAAAATCTGGTCTTCAGCTACCCCCTTGATCTTACTCACCTGTTTTTTCAGTTCCACCTGCAGTGGGTCAGGGTATCGGTTATAAGGGTCATTATAGGGATTCTCGTTGGCATCGAGGAAGACGCGGGCATTTCTGCCAGCGAATTCCGTGCGTGCGCAACTGTAAGGTGCCAAGTTCCAGATGTTTTCTCGGCACAAGTCTTTTAAATCTTTCATACCTTACTTTTATTTTAGACTTTTTACTCTCAATCTCATGGCGTTGGCATGTGCCTCCAACTGCTCGTTCTCCGCCATCGTCACCACAGCATCACCTATGTTACGAATACCTTCTTCCGTGAGATGCTGGAAGGTGATCTTGCGGTTGTAACTGTCGAGGTTCACGCCATTGTAAGCCAGTGCATAGCCATGGGTTGGCAGGGTATGATTGGTACCGCTGGCATAGTCGCCGGCACTCTCACATGCATAGTTGCCCAGGAATACGCTGCCCGCATTCACCACTTTCTCGGCAAGCTGCTCATAATCAGCAGTTGCAATGATGAGATGCTCAGGGGCATAGGTATTGCAGAGATCGATGGCTTCCTCTTCGTCCTTCACAAGGATGAACTTGGAGTTGTCCAATGAGGTCTGCGCCATCTCCTTACGTGGCAACTGTTCCAACTGCATTTCCACTTCCTTCTTCACATCTTCCAAAACCTTCTCGGAGGTAGTGATGAAGAAAACCTGAGAGTCGAAACCGTGCTCAGCCTGCGACAAGAGGTCGGCAGCCGCAAAGACAGGGTTGGCAGTTTCATCAGCGATGAGACAAACCTCCGAAGGTCCTGCCGGCATATCGATAGCCACATCGTGGAGAGAAACCTGCTGCTTGGCAGCCATCACAAACTGGTTACCCGGACCGAAGATCTTATATACCTTAGGCACACTTTCTGTTCCGTATGCCATCGCACCGATGGCCTGCACGCCGCCAGCCTTGAAAATCTTGCTTACGCCAGCAATTTTTGCCGCCATCAGGATAGCTGGATTCACCTTACCCTCCTTGTTAGGAGGCGTGCAGAGAACAATCTCCTTGCAACCGGCAATTTTGGCAGGAGTGGCGAGCATCAATACGGTGCTAAACAAAGGTGCAGTACCACCAGGGATATACAATCCCACCTTCTCTATCGCCACGCTCTTCTGCCAGCAGGTGACACCAGCACAGGTTTCCACCTTCTTACCCTCAAACTTCTGGCTCTGATGGAATGCGGCAATGTTATGATGGGCGAGGTGCAAAGCGTCTTTCAGTTCTTGAGAAACCAGTTGCTCAGCCTCTTCGATTTCAGCTTCAGTCACAGCCAAAGAATCGAGATGGGCATGATCAAACTTCTCCTCGTAACGCTTCACGGCTTCATCGCCATGGTTCTTCACATCGTCGAGTACACCTTGTACGGTCGCATTCAACTGCGATACATCCAGGTGTGGGCGTTCTACAATCTCGCTCCATTCCTCCTTTGCAGGATACTTTATTACCTTCATTCCTTATTATACTTTGAAATTTATTAATACATTGAACTTTGCAAACAGTTCAATGTTACAATATCATCTTCTCGATTGGTGTCACCAGAATGCCCTGTGCACCGAGTTCCTTCAACTTACCGATGATTTCCCAGAAACGCTTCTCATCGAGAACGGTGTGGATAGAGCACCACTCCTCGTCTGCCAATGGGATGATGGTAGGGCTCTTGATACCTGGCAATACCTGGGTAATCTCCTCTACCTTCGCCTTAGGGGCATTCATCATCACGTACTTCTTGTCCTGGGCAGAGCGTACAGCCTCGAAGCGGAACAGTATTTCGTTGAGAATCTGATGCTTCTCATCATCCATCTTCCAGTTGCCGATGAGCAGAGCCTCGCTCTTCATCACTACCTCAACCTCGGCGAGATTGTTGCTTACCAGTGTAGAACCAGAGCTGACAATATCAAAGATACCATCTGCCAGACCGATACCCGGGCTAATCTCCACAGAACCAGTGATGACGTGAATGTCAGCATTGATATTGTTCTTCTTCATGAAGTTGCGCAGGATGTTAGGATAAGAGGTAGCAATCTTCTTTCCATTAAACCATTTCAATCCTGGATAATCAATCTTCTTAGGGATGGCAAGACTCAAGCGGCACTTGCTGAAACCCAATCGGTCGATAATCTGTGCGTTTTCACCACGCTCTACAAATTCATTCTCACCCACGATACCGATGTCGGCAACGCCAGAGGCTACGCTCTGAGGAATATCGTCATCGCGGAGATAGAGCACCTCCAGAGGGAAATTACTTGCCTGCACCAGAAGTGTGCGCTTTGAGGCGCTTACCTTGATGTCCGCCTCTGCTAAAAGATTCATTGTGTCGTCGAACAAACGACCTTTACTTTGTACTGCTATTCGTAACATATTTCTGTATTTTGTTTGAAAAACATTGCAAAAGTACATAAAATTGTTAGAATATGCAAATAATTTCGCACTTATATGCTTTTTTTTTGTACTTTTGCAGTCGCAATGAGAAAAAAATTATATTTATACACATTATATTCGCTGTTTTTGCTTGCCAGTTGCGCTGACAAGAAACCGCAACAGGAACTCACTCCCTGGGGAACTCCCGTGGGCGAAGTGGAGTCTATGGACGGTTCTGACGAAGAGGAATCTGACGAAAACGCAGCAGATGGCGATGCTGGCGCTCAGGCTCAGCAACGGGGTTTGTCGCTGTCGGATATCCAGGACAATGGCGAGCTGATCATGCTTACAGTGAATGGTCCTACCACCTATTATGATTACCACAACCACGGAATGGGTCTGCAGTACCTGCTCTGCGAGAAGTTTGCCCAGCAGATTGGTGTGTCGTTGAGAGTGGAGGAATGCAAGGACACTACCGAGATGATTCAGAAACTCCAGAAGGGAGAAGGCGACATCATCGCCGTTCCCCTGCCCCGTCATATATCAAAAGGTGAAAAGTCATCGGCAGGAAAGAACAAAACGGCTGCAAAATCGGTTTCCGGAGATAGCAAGACTATCAATCTACTTTTCTGCGGCGTAACACCAGACAGAGGCAAGACGCAGTGGGCGGTAGTTGGCGGCAACAAGAGTCTCGCCGATACACTGAACGGATGGTTCAAGCCAAAACTGATAGCCGAGGTAAAAAAGGAAGAGTCCTTCCTGCTCTCTACGGCAAGCATCCGCCGACATGTCTATTCTCCTTTCCTCAACCGTTCCAAGGGAGTCATCTCCCGCTACGACCATCTCTTTATGAGATACAGCGGAACAGCACGTATGGACTGGCGCCTGATGGCAGCACAGTGTTACCAGGAGAGTTGCTTCGACCCGAATGCCAAATCATGGGCTGGTGCCTGCGGACTGATGCAGATCATGCCATCTACCGCTACCCACCTGGGATTACCGATGAGTGCTATCCACGATGCCGAAGCGAATGTGGCAGCAGCAGCCAGATACATGGCAGAACTCCAGGGGCATTTCTCGGATGTAGGCGATCCGGCACAGCGTGCGCTCTTCGCCCTGGCTGCCTATAATGGCGGTTTTCACCATATCCGTGATGCAATGGCACTGACCAGGAAACATGGTGGCAACCCACAGAACTGGGGACATGTAAGAGAATACGTGCTGCGCCTTACCCAACCCGCCTATTATGGCGACCCTGTGGTGAAATATGGTTATATGCGAGGTACAGAGACGGCAGATTATGTAGATAGAATCCGTGCCCGCTGGAGCGAGTACTGCGGTGGAGCCAGCTTCCACGAGAGCTATCGGGGCGGCAGCCGTGGTCCGCACATCGGAAGAGGTGCCGACTCCTTCAATGGAGCACCGGTAAAATCAAAGAGAAACTATCAAAGGAAATACCATATATAAATAGGTATAAGGAAAATCAAATACTCTAAAATGACAAAGGCTTCTGCGAATCCGCAGAAGCCTTTATCATTATTTCAAAACTTCATCAAGCAAGGTGTAGAATGCAGGATCCTCACCCACAATGGTCTTCACAATCTTGCCGTCAGGACCGATGACAATCTTGGTTGGGAAGCCCTGAACAGCATACTTGTCGAGTACATCGCTACCCTTTGGATTATAGACGTGAATCCATGGCAACTGATGCTTCTCTACGGCAGCCTTCCACTTAGCCTCGGTATCGTTGCAGTCAACACCCAGGATTTCGAACTTACCCTTATACTTCTCGTAGTACTCCTTCATCTTAGGCATACCCTTGATACACCAGATACACCAGGAACCCCAGAAGTCGATGACAACATACTTGCCACGGAGGCTGGAAAGAGAGAATGGCTTGCCATTGATGTCATTCAGAGTGAAGTCAGGAGCCTCTACACCGGAAGCCTGAACCTTCTTAGCCTTCTCCTCCATCTCGGCCTGCTTCTTGGCACGCTCAACGATAGGCTCATAGAAAGCCTTCATCCTACCATTCTTCACCTGAGCAGAGAGCATATCAACAGCCTTCTGCATATTCTCGCAACTAGACATTTCGCCAATGAGAGTAGCACTAGCCTCGTAATCAGGATGCTGACCGATGAATGCCAACATCTTCTCCTCCTTTGCCTTTGTCAGAGCAGGAGCCTTCTCATCATATTCCTTCATCAATGCCTCACGGTCACCACCATTCTTCATCTTCTCGCTGATAGACTTCTCGAAATCAGCCAATTCCTTGTCAGCTTCATCCTTTATCGCATCAACCTCGGCAAACTGCTTGTAGAAGTTGCTACCCTTGATATCAAACTTTGTCTTCAGATCACCTACCAACTCAGCAGTCTCACCAGGCACACCTACCAACTCGAAAGCTACAGCACGTCCGCCACGGAAAATCGCAGGCTGTGCAAACATCATCTGCTTAGGTTCATTCAAGGTAACAGAATAAGTAAACTTATCCTTTTTTACCAAGATAGTATCACGCTTTTCACCTCTACCCTTATAGACAATGATGGTATCGCCCATATTCTTCAAATTAGCCTTGAGCTGGAAAGTTCCGCTCTGAGCCATTGCAGCTGTTGATGCCAACACCAAAGCTGCACTCAAAATCATTTTCTTCATTGTATATTGTTATTATTTTTATTTTCAGAATCATCTCGTCTTGATTATCCCATCTTTCTTATAAGACTCATCTGATAATCGAAGATGCCTGATTTCTCCTTCATTTATTCCTCATACTCCGTGGTATCCTCGATACCCGCCTCAGCCAGGGCTTCCTTGCGTTCTACGCAGGTACCGCACTTTCCGCAGTGCTTCTCGCCACCCTTGTAGCAACTCCAGGTCTCGGCATAGTCAATACCGAGTTTCTTGCCGATGGCTGCAATCTCACCCTTGGTGATGTTGGTATAAGGAGCCACCACGCGAACATCTACGAAGGTGCCAGCCTCGGCAGCCTCATCGATTGCCTTGATAAATTCAGGGCGACAGTCCGGATAGATAGTGTGGTCGCCGCCGTGATTGGCGATGAGCACCTTCTTCAGATTGTTGCTCTCAGCGATACCGATGGCGATACTCAGCATGATACCATTACGGAAAGGCACCACGGTAGATTTCATATTGTCATCGGCATAATGTCCCTCAGGGATGGCATCGGCACCTTCCAGGAGAGAGCTCTTGAAATACTGATGCATGAATCCCAGATCAATGGTGATATGCTTGATACCCAGTCGCTCGCAGTGCATCTTGGCGAAAGGAATCTCCCGCTCGTTGTGATTGCTTCCATAGTTGAAACTGATACCCAGGGCTATCTCGTCCTTCTTGTCATAGAGCAGGGTAATACTGTCCATACCGCCGCTCACAATAATTACTGAATCCTTCATTTATTTTGAACTTTTTATTTTAAAGTCAGATTATACAATATTCATAAAGTCAAATTGTACACAAAAATCTGCGGAATCCGAGAAATCTGCGTGAGATTTTACCCGAACAGGCAGCGAAACGCCTCTTCCACCTTCCTTACGGGATGAATCTCTATCTGATATTTCTTATGGTCGAAACCATGATAATTATATTTCGGAATGATGATATGCTGGAAGCCGAGCTTCTCTGCCTCAGCGATGCGCTGCTCGATACGGCTCACCGGACGAACCTCGCCACTGAGTCCTACCTCACCACACATACACCAGCCCTGCTCTATCGCTGTATCCACATTGCTGCTCAATACCGCAGCCAGTACACTCAGGTCCATCGCAGGGTCCGTCACTCGCAGTCCGCCCGCAATGTTCAGGAACACGTCCTTCGCCATCAGTTTGAAGCCCACTCGCTTCTCCATAACTGCAAGGAGCATATTCAGTCTTCGCTGGTCGAAACCCGTTGCCGAGCGCTGGGGAGTTCCGTATGCCGCCGTGCTCACCAGAGCCTGCGTTTCCACCAGGAACGGGCGCACACCCTCGATGGCAGCACTGATGGCAACACCCGACAATCCGTCGTGGTCTTCCGTAAGGAGCAGTTCCGACGGATTGCTCACCTGTCTCAATCCTCCCTGCAACATCTCGTAGATGCCGAGTTCCGAAGTGCTTCCGAATCGGTTCTTGATGCTTCGCAGGATGCGGTACATATAATGTTGATCACCCTCAAACTGGATGACGGTATCCACAATATGCTCCAGGATCTTCGGACCAGCCAGGGTTCCCTCCTTATTAATATGTCCGATCAGGATAACAGGGATACCGCTGGTCTTGGCAAATCTCAGGAGCGATGCTGCGCATTCACGCACCTGAGATACTGAACCAGGAGAACTATCCACACTCTCTGTAGCAATTGTTTGGATAGAATCGATAACTATCAGTTCTGGAGCCACTTGCTGAATATGGGAAAAGATTTTCTCCAACTGTGTTTCGCAGAGAATCGTAATATGATCGAAGGCATTCTCCGGTGGAGTTCCTGCCAACGAAGCAACGTCTTCTGCCGAAGTTCCCTTCAGCATCGCCTGTCCCTTCGCCAGTCTGTCAGCTCTCAGCTTAATCTGATGAGCACTCTCCTCACCGCTCACATACAGCACCCTTCTGTGTTTCATATTCAGGATGGTCTGCAGCGTAAGGGTACTCTTTCCGATGCCCGGTTCACCGCCCAGCAGGGTGATGCTTCCCGGCACCATACCGCCACCCAGTACGCGGTTCAGCTCCTCGTCCATCATATCGATACGCGGCTCATCCACAGCCGAAATATCCTTCAGATTCATCGGCTTGGCATCCGCGTCGGAGTGTTGCCCACCAAACATGGTAGCAGCCCCGCCATGCCTCATGGTCATGCCAGCGCTTTTAGCCGCCTGCGATCCCGAATCAGCCGCAATGCGTATCTCCTTAAAAGTATTCCATTGTCCGCAGCTAGGGCATTTACCCATCCACTTGGCACTTTCCTGCCCGCAGTTGCTGCAAACGTATGCTATCTTATCTTTTGCCATAACGATTGAATTTGTCGGCAAAGGTACAGTTTTTTTTCTTTAAACACTAAAAAAGTAACCATTTTTACATTTTATAACCATCGTTTTGCAAAGTAGATATGGCAAAAAAGCTTATCTACCACAAAAAATCTTTAAATCGTAGCAGAAAGATTTGGTAGTACCGATTATTTTTGTTACTTTTGCCTACGGAAAGAGTTTGTTACGACCCGACACCACTCCTATTTTTATATAGTATGCACATAGGAGCCTGATAAGCTCACTAGTCGTAGGGCAAAGGTCGTTTCAGCAGTAAACAGAGTTAATAACATAATACTAATATAAAAATTTAGGTAAAATGAAAATTGAGAATTTTAACTTTGCTGGTCACAAGGCAATCGTACGCGTTGATTTCAACGTGCCATTGGATGAGAATGGTAATGTAACAGACGACACTCGTATCCGCGGTGCCCTCCCTACTTTGAAGAAGGTACTCGCAGACGGTGGTGCGCTCATCATGATGAGCCACATGGGTAAGCCAAAGGGCAAGGTTAAGCCAGAGCTTTCACTCTCTCAGATTGTTAAGAACGTATCAGACGCTCTCGGTGTAGAGGTTAAGTTTGCTAAGGACTGCGGTAACGCTGAGGCTGAGGCTGCTGCCTTGAAGCCAGGTGAGGCTCTCTTGCTCGAGAACCTTCGTTTCTATCCTGAAGAGGAAGGCAAGCCAGTAGGTGTAGAGAAGGGTACTCCTGAGTTCGACGCTGCTAAGGCTGAGATGAAGGAGCGTCAGAAGAAGTTCGCTGCTAAGTTGGCTTCTTACGCTGACGTATATGTAATGGACGCATTCGGTACAGCTCACCGCAAGCACGCTTCTACAGCTGTCATCGCAGATTCTTTCGACAAGGATCACAAGATGCTCGGTTTCCTGATGGAGAAAGAGGTAAAGGCTGTTGACGCAGTTCTCGGCAACATCAAGCGCCCATTCACAGCTATCATGGGTGGTTCTAAGGTTTCTACCAAGATCGGTATCATCGAGAACTTGTTGACTAAGGTTGACAACCTGATTCTCTGCGGTGGTATGACTTATACATTCTCTAAGGCTCTCGGTGGCAAGATCGGTATGTCTATCTGCGAGGATGACAAGCTCGATGTAGCTCTCGACGTAATCAAGAAGGCTAAGGAGAACGGTGTAAACCTCGTACTCGGCACAGACTCTATCTGCGGTGACGACTTCAAGAACGACTGCAATACCCAGGTTTGCCCATCTAACAACATCCCTGACGGCTGGGAGGGTATGGACGCAGGTCCTGAGACTCGCAAGGCTTTCGCTGCAGCTATCAAGGGTGCTAAGACAATCCTCTGGAACGGTCCTGCAGGTGTATTCGAGTTTGATAACTTCGCTGGTGGTTCTAAGGCTATCGCTGACGCAATCGCTGAGGCTACTAAGGAAGGTGCATTCTCACTCATCGGTGGTGGCGACTCTGTAGCTTGTATCAACAAGTTCGGTTTGGCAGATCAGGTATCTTATATCTCTACAGGTGGTGGTGCTCTCCTCGAGGCTATCGAGGGTAAGGTATTGCCAGGTGTAGCAGCTATTGAGAAGTAATCAATAGGTTTCTATATAAATTGAGTTCGGGGGCATCCCATCCGTGGATGTCCTCGAATTTTTCAATATAAGATACCCTGCCTTAATAATCACGATACAGTATTCCCTTTATTCAATATATTATTAAAACCGAAAATTTAAAAGAAATTAATGGATTGGATTATTAATCTTTTCACCAACACAGAGTCGGTGGCTCACATCGCCCTACTCTACGCAATCGTGATTGCTGTTGGTGTGTATCTGGGAAAGATCAAGATCGGTGGCATCTCGCTGGGTGTTACCTTCGTGCTCTTCGCAGGTATCCTGGCCGGCCACGTGGGCTTCACGGGCCCTAAGGAAATTCTTACCTTCGTGCAAGACTTCGGATTGATACTCTTTGTCTTCATGATTGGTATGCAGGTGGGTCCTGGCTTCTTCGAGAGTTTCAAGAAAGGTGGTGTGACGCTGAACTTGCTTTCTGCCACAGCTATCCTGCTCAACATCCTCGTGATGTTCGGATGCTATTACCTCTTCTTCGACACCAGCAACCCACAGAACCTGCCTATGATGGTGGGTACCCTCTATGGTGCGGTTACCAACACCCCAGGTCTTGGTGCTGCCAACGAGGCATTGCTCAGTGTTTTCCCTAACGGTGCTCCTAGCATCGCCAACGGTTATGCCTGTGCCTATCCTCTGGGTGTGGTTGGAATCATCGGTGCTACCATCCTCATCAAGTACATCACCCGCGTAGATATGGCTGCAGAAGAAGAGCAGCTCAACGAGGAGGAGGCTGCCAACCCTCATGCAAAACCTCACAATATGCACCTGCGCGTGGAGAATGCCTACATCGCAGGCAGAACGCTGAGAGAGGTTTCAGAGTTCCTGAATCGAGACATCGTCTGCTCAAGACTCCTCCACAACGGAGAAGTGAGCATCCCTAACAGCAAGACAACATTTGAGGTAGGCGACGAGCTGCTCGTGGTTTGTGCTGAGGCAGATGCAGAGGCCATCAAGGCTTTCATCGGTCCTGAGATTGATGCAGAGTGGGACCGCGAGAAGGATGAGGTTCAGCATTTCGTATCCAGAAGAATCATCGTTACCCGTCCTGAGATGAACGGTAAGACCCTTGGCAAGATGCACTTCTCCAGTGTATATGGTGTGAACGTGACCCGTATTTCCCGCCAGGGTATGGATCTCTTCGCAGGCCGTAACCACCACTTCCACGTGGGCGACCGCGTGATGGTAGTAGGTCCTGAGGAGAATGTAAACCGTGTGGCTGAAATCATGGGTAACTCTGTAAAGCGCCTCGATGCGCCTAACATCGCTACCATCTTCATCGGTATCATGGTGGGTATCATCTTCGGTTCTCTCCCATTCGCTATCCCTGGCATGCCAGTGCCATTAAAGCTGGGTATCGCAGGTGGTCCGCTCATCATCGCCATCCTCATCGGCCGTTTCGGTTATCGCATGAAGCTGGTTACCTATACCACTACCTCCGCCAACATGATGCTGCGAGAGATAGGACTGGTACTCTTCCTGGCGAGTGTGGGAATCAAGGCTGGTGCCGGATTCTGGGACACAGTGGTTCAGGGCGACGGATTGAAATATGTGGGATGCGGTTTCCTCATCACCATCATTCCTATCCTCATCGTGGGTACCATCGCCAGATTGAAGTTCAAATTCAATTACTTCACCATCATGGGTATGCTTGCCGGTACTTATACCGACCCTCCTGCACTGGCTTATGCCAACGCATCCTGCTCTAAGGAGGCTCCAGCCGTAGGTTACTCTACCGTATATCCATTGAGTATGTTCCTCCGTATCTTTACAGCCCAGATCGTGGTGCTGTTCTTCTGCGGAGCATAAACGCTTACAAAAGTTAACAAAACAACTAGTAATAGTTATAAATTATAAAAGAGGTGCACAAAGATAAAAAATTGTGCACCTTTTTTGTTGCCTTTTCACAAATTATTCGTAACTTTGACGCATTAAAACAACAGACAAGAAAACCTAATGTGATTTTCTTAAAAATGAAAACTTCTAAAACGTTGATATGCGTATGAAGAAATTGGGATTTTTGATAACCATGCTAGTCATCGCATCCTTGCCCGCCTGGAGCCAGGGAGCCAAGAGCATCCGTATTACGGAGGTGATGACCCACAACCGTACCAACCTCGTAGATGAGTACGGTCAGCACAAACCATGGGTGGAATTGAGCAATTCCTCCTTTACCACGTATAACGTACGTGGTATGTTCCTAACCACCGACCGACGGGTTCTCAACAAGAATCTTTCGCCCGAAGCACGCCGACAACTGATGTGCCCCTTGCCGAACAACGAGCCCCGAACCACACTGGGCGGCAAGAAAAGCATCGTCATCTTCGACAGCAGTTCCTGGTACAAGGACGGCTGGAACGGGCAGTTCTGGAAGGCAAAGGATTCTTCCAACACAGGTCCTTTCCACCTCAATCTGATTCTACAGGAAAAGAAGCCCAACTGGATAGCCCTCTATGACGGAAATGCCGTGGACTTGATAGACTCCGTAAGCGTGCCTGTATTGGCAGCCGATGAAAGCTATGAATTGAGCCAGGATTTCAAGATATGGGAGAAAGCCATAGCTGGAGCCATCACCCCGGGCTATCTGCCACAACACGTAGGTCTGAGCAAGGCACAGCTTCTGAAGAAGCAGGATCCATACGGCATCGGCATCTCCGTGCTTTCAATGGGCATCGTATTCTCATGTCTCGCCCTCCTCTTCGTCGTATTTTGGGCATTCGGAGCCTACATGAAACACAAGCAGCGCATCGCCCGTGCCACCGAGAAGCATGCCACCTTATTATATAAGACCGGCAAGAAGACCATTGAGGTAACGCAAGACCTGAGTCATAAGACCAACGTAATCTTGAAAGATGGTCTGAAGACCAAGGGTATCGACAAGGAAATCTACATGGCGGTCATCTCGCTCGCCCTCAAGGAATACCTGGAGGATGTGCATGATGTAGAATCCGGCATCATTACCATCAAGCCTAAACAGACAAGATGGAATGCTCCGAAATTCAATAATATCAATAATTCTAAATAACAGAAACTATGGCTAAGTATCAATATACAGTGAAAGGAGTCGATTACGAAGTCGAGATCCAGGATATAGAAGGCAACATCGCCAATGTAACCGTGAATGGCATCCCATTTGAGGTAGAAATGAAGCAGCCAGTAAAGGCTGGCAAGCAGAAAGTAAAGTTGGGAGGGACAGCTAACGAAGGAGCTAGCAGCTCATCATCAGCCCCTCAGAGCGCAAAGGCATCTGCGGATTTGCAATCCGCAGCAAGCAGCGGTCAAACAGGAGATGCAGGACAAGCAGCTGCCGGCAAGCCAGTGGTAGCCCCTCTGCCTGGCACCATCAACGAAATCAAGGTGAAGGTGGGCGACAAGGTTAATGCAGGCGATACCGTCGTGATCCTCGAAGCCATGAAGATGCAGAACAACATCGAGGCAGAGACTTCCGGAACCATCACCGGCATCAACGTCAATAAAGGCGATGCCGTGATGGAAGGAGATACGTTAGTAACCATTAAATAGATAGCTTATGGATTTCATCATACAAAACTTCAATGAGTTCCTGACCTATACGGGCTTTGCAAACGCCACGGCAGGAAACCTCGCCATGATCGTGATAGGAGTTATCTGCATCTGGCTTGCCATCAAGAAGGATTTCGAACCACTTCTCCTGGTGCCCATCGGACTGGGCATCATCCTGGGCAACATCCCCTTCCGTGCTGATGCCGGACTCGAAATCGGCCTGTACGAAGATAACTCGGTGTTGAATATCTTCTATCAGGGCGTAAAACAGGGCTGGTATCCCCCACTCGTATTCCTGGGCATCGGAGCGATGACCGATTTTTCGGCATTAATATCCAATCCGAAGCTGATATTAATCGGTGCAGCTGCCCAGTTTGGCATCTTCGGTGCCTACATGATAGCACTGGCTCTGGGGTTCGAACCGAACCAGGCAGCCGGTATTGCCATCATAGGTGGTGCCGACGGACCTACCGCCATCTTTCTGAGCAGTAAGTTAAGTCCTAACCTGATGGGAGCCATCGCCGTTTGTGCCTACTCCTATATGGCATTGGTGCCAGTAATCCAGCCCCCATTGATGCGTCTGCTCACCACCAAGGAAGAGCGCGTCATCAAGATGAAGCCAGCACGTCAGGTATCACAGACAGAGAAGATCCTCTTCCCTATCGTCGGTTTGCTGCTCACCACCTTCATCGTGCCATCAGGTCTGCCATTGCTCGGTATGCTTTTCTTCGGAAATCTCCTGAAGGAAAGTGGAAAGACGACTAGACTTGCCAAGACAGCAGGCAGCAGTCTGAATGACATCGTGGTAATGCTGCTCGGCTTGACTGTAGGCTGTTCTACCCAGGCATCTGAGTTCCTCACCCTGAACACCATCAAGATCTTCGCCCTCGGTGCCCTGGCATTCATCATCGCTTCAGCCAGCGGTATCCTCTTTGTGAAACTGATGAACCTCTTCCTGCCAAAGGGCAAGAAGCTGAACCCACTGATCGGAAATGCCGGTGTGAGTGCCGTGCCTATGAGTGCCCGCATCAGCAACAACCTCGGTTTGGAGTACGACCGTCACAACTTCCTGCTCATGCACGCCATGGGTCCGAATGTTGCAGGAGTCATCGGTTCCGCCGTAGCCGCCGGTGCCCTGCTGGGATTCTTCAATTGATATAGAAATTAAAAGTGATATAAAAAAGTTCGCCCTGAAAGGGCAAAAGCTTCCAACATCCAAAGCTTTTGCCCTTTCAGGGCGAACTTTTATATTCATCCGAATACCCAGGGCGTTGCCCTGGGCTAGGAGTTTCTGCCCTTTCAGGGCGTGCATCCTAGCTCTTCTTGATCGTCATTTTTCCTTCGAGCGAGATGATGATTTCCACCTGATAGCTCATGCTGCTGTCCGGCATAGCCAAAACCACTCTATAATGAAGTCCATCGGTATCCACCTTTTTCAGTACGATATCACTCAAAATCGCCTGCTTGAGGAACTCATGAGGAACCTGTCCATCGAAATCCTCCTTGCGGAAGTCACGGCCGAAAATCCTGCTGGCTCCCCGGTAGATGTTCACGTTCACGATGTTGTCGTAATAGACATTATCCACCTCTACGCCATCATCATTGTATGAACTCTTGAAAACCTTATAGGTAGTAGGGTTCACCTGCACATAGAGATGCAGCTTCTCATCGCCTGCATACACCACAGAATCTCGCTTGATAAGCGTATTCTGGTTGAGAACCACAGGCTGATTATGCTGAAACTGCTGCAGATAAGAAGTATCGTCTGTCTTGACGAGTTTCATGATATCGCCATTCAGCACCTTAAACTGGAAGATATGGGCAGCCTGCTTGACAATCGGATATTTAGTCGTATTGGCACCCTTCATCACCAGTGTATCGCCAGCTATATAGAAATATACCGGTTGGCTGGTAGAATCAGGATAGTAGATGGTGTCACCCTTCACGCGAAAGACAACATTATCTTCATCATCGCCATCCAACCAGATGCCCTGGAGCATTTTCTTGGCAGCAGTATCCTCCTTTACTCCGGCAGAATCCTTACCCGCAGACTTCTGTCCGCAGCTGACCATTGCCGCCAGGAGGCTTGCACACAACAATATGTTAATAACTTGTTTCATCTTTTCACGATATCTTACTCAAAATACTCAGCCTCCTCAAAAGACAGCGCCTTATTGAGGTCTTTTTCTGAGAGCAATACATTTTCGCCCTCAATAGGCCACTTGATACCAATGGTTTCATCATTCCAGCGGATACTTGCCTCAGCTTGAGGAGCATAAGAGTTATCTACTTTATAGGTAAAGATTGCCTCGTCGCTGAGCACGAGGAAACCATGCGCAAAGCCACGAGGAATGAAGAACTGCAACTTGTTCTCCCCGCTCAGTTCCACCATTACATACTTGCCGAAGGTCTTGCTGTCTTTACGCAAATCTACCGCAACATCCAGGACCTTGCCCTTGATGACACGCACCAGTTTAGCCTGCGAACTTTCGCCCTTCTGATAATGAAGGCCTCGAAGCACGCCTCTACTCGACATAGACTCATTGTCTTGCACAAACTCAACATGATAACCAATGTGGGCATCGAACTCAGCCTGTTTCCAAGCCTCGAAAAAGTAGCCTCTAGCATCATCAAACACTTTAGGCTGTATGACCCACACTCCTTCTATTTCGGTCTCTGTATATTCCATTGCTATACTTGTTCTATTTTTTAGTGGCAAAGGTAATACTTTTTGGCGATATGACAAAACAAATTAAACTTTTTATCACTCCTTACGAAAATTTCCCTTAAAATAGTTGTCCAATTCCCAAAAAAGCCGTACCTTTGCAAAAGATATTCAGAAAAAGAAGATAAACATTTAGACGTGATAGAAATTAACCGACATATAGAAATTCTGCTCTTGAGCAACGATTGTGTAATCGTACCAGGCTTTGGTGGATTCATGGCTCATCATGTAGATGCACGTTACGATGGCAGAGACAATATGTTTTTGCCACCGCTGAGAACTGTAGGATTCAATCCGCAGCTCACGATGAACGATTCCCTCCTTGCACTCTCGTACGTGGAGACTTACGATATCAGCTACCCTGAGGCATTGCGCCGTATTGAGGATGAGGTAGTTGAAATCAGACAATCATTGGAAAACGAAGGTAAATTCGAAATAGAAAATATCGGTATGCTCTTCCTCAACGAAGATGGCAACATCAGTTTCGAGCCATGCGAGGCAGGCATTCTTACTCCCGACTTCTATGGTTTGGGCGGTTTCGACATGCTTCCTATCGCACAGATTGACAACGGTGAACAGCAGAACGAGAATCAAAACGTGGCAATGACTGTAAATCTTGCCAAGGATGAACAGCCAGTTAAAAACGAGACAGAAGCACCTGCTGCTCCTGCCAACAATTCGGTATTCATCGCAGAAGAAGAGGAGGAAGAGGAAAAGGCAGAATTCATCAGCATCAAGAAGAGCTGGCTGCGCAACATGGCAGCAGCCTGCATCGCCCTCATCGCCTTCTTCACCATCTCTACTCCACTCGGAAGTCCTACTATCGAGAAGAGTCAGATTGATACAGGGATGCTCACCCGCATCATGCCTAAAGAGATGACTCCGGTAAAAAGCAATGAACTGCTGCTCCCTACTGATGAACCGAAGCTGATGGAGACCACTCCTACCGACAAGGCAGAAAAAACTCCGGCAATGGCACAGGATAGAGAAATTGCTACTCCAACAGCCTCTTATTACAGCATCGTATTGGCAAGCCGCGTGACCAAACGCAATGCAGCCAGTTATGTGGAACACTTGCAGGGCAAGGGCTTCAAGGAGGCAAGAGTGCTGATTACCGACAACAACGTAAAGGTGATTTATGGAAACTACCGCTCTGAGAGCGAGGCATATAACACCCTCAACCGACTCCATACCAACGAGGCTTTCACTGATGGCTGGATTACAAAGGTAAAGGAATAGTTTACATTATTATATATAAAAAGAAATTAAGGAAAGAAAAAATAGATATGAAAAGAGTACGTTGCCCTAAATGCGATAATTTCATCACGTTCGACGAAACCAAATACGAGGCAGGCCAGAGCCTGGTCTTCGTTTGTCCGAATTGCAACAAGCAGTTTGGCATCCGTATGGGCGTATCCAAGCTCCGCGAAACCCGCAAGGAAGAGCAGATTGATGAAAACGCCAATGAGAATGGCGTAGGCTCCATCGTTGTTATCGAAAACGTATTCGCCTACAAGCAGGTCATCCCTTTGCAGATGGGCGACAACGTCATCGGAAGATATATGAAGAACAGTGGCATCAACTGCCCTATCGAGACCGTAGATCCGAGTGTAGATATGAACCACTGCGTAATCAATGTAAGCCGCGACAAGAAAGGAAAATTGAAATATGTGCTGCGCGATGGTCCTAGCTACACCGGCACCTTCGTAGATAACGAAATCCTGGGCGACCGTGAGCGCCGTGTCATCGAAGACGGCACCCTCTTCACCATCGGAGCCACCAGCATCATCCTCCGCACGGCAGACAGCGAGGAGGAATAATGGGGAAAATAACAAGTTGAAATAAAACCAAGGGTTAGAGTAGGAAAAATCTTACTCTAACCCTTTTTTACTGATAAACACGTATAAATATACCAATAATTCTTACTTTCTGCAAGAAATCATAGCGATATAGTAATCTTTTTGCTAATATTTTCGTTAGATTGAAAGAAAATGTGTACCTTTGCAACAGAAATTAGCAATACGTGGGACCAATACTCCCGATACGTACAAAAAACAGAAGAATTACGTTAGGTTATGGATGTAGCAATCGTAAAATACAATGCCGGAAATATCTATTCCGTAGTCAACGCCATGAAGCGTTTGGGCATAGAACCAGTACTCACTGATGATGCCGAAATGCTCCAGAAGGCAGACCGCGTGCTGTTTCCAGGTCAGGGTCAGGCAAGGGAAGCCATGGAATATCTCAAGGCTCACCAGCTGGACCAGGTGATCAAGAATCTCAAGCAACCCGTATTGGGCATTTGCGTGGGACAGCAGCTCTTGTGCCGACATTCGGAAGAAGGCGATGTAGATTGCATCGGCATCTTCGATGTGGATGTGAAGCGATTCCAGCCGCAGAAGCACGAAGACAAGGTACCAGCTATGGGATGGAACGAGATATACGATCTGAAGACGGAGCTTTACAAGGGATTCGGAAACAGAGCCGATGCAGCAGATGCAGCTATGGGAGAAGCCCTGCAGCACCCCTACTCCTATTTCGTACACAGCTACTATGTGCCACTCTGCGAGGAGACCATCGCCAAGGCTGATTACATTCTGCCTTACAGCGCATCGCTCCACAAAGATAACTTCTATACCTGCCAGTTCCATCCGGAAAAGAGCGGAAAGGTAGGAGAACAGATTTTAAAGAACTTCCTGGAAATAAAATAGCAATAAAAGAAATATGATAGAATTAATTCCTGCCATCGACTTGATAAATGGCCAGTGCGTTCGCCTGACAAAAGGCGATTACGACCAGAAGAAGGTCTATAACGACAATCCGGCTGAAGTAGCCAAAGACTTCGAGAAGCTGGGATTCAAGCGACTCCACGTAGTGGATCTGGACGGAGCCAAGTCGAAGCATATCGTAAATGATGCTGTACTGAAGGCGATTACAACCGAAACGAATCTGACTGTAGATTTCGGAGGCGGTATCAAGACCGAGGAAGACATCGAGAAGGCATTCGCTGCAGGAGCCAGTATGGTAACCGTAGGCAGCATCGCCGTTACCAATCCTAACCTCTTTATGGAGTGGATAGATAAATATGGTGCCGACAAGCTTATCCTCGGAGCCGATGTAAGAAACGGCAAGATTTCTATCAATGGATGGAAAGAGGATTCTTCAGAAGACCTCCTCCCCTTCCTCAAGAAATACATCGACAAGGGTGTGCGCTATGTGCTCTGCACAGAAATCAGCAAGGATGGCACCCTGCAGGGACCTGCCATCGAACTATATAAAGAGGTAATGGCAGCCTACCCTCAGCTTCACCTCATCGCCTCGGGCGGAGTGAGCTGCAATGAAGACATCGAGGCTCTGGAAGCCGCCGGCATCCCAGCTGTAGTCTTCGGCAAGGCATTCTACGAGGGCAAGATTGATGTAGAAAAGTTAGGAGTTAAGTAATCATAAAGTTCAAAGTTCAATGGTCAAAGTTCAAAGTAACAAAGGTTTGGCAAAGCGAATCGTCCCTTGTCTTGACGTGAAAAACGGAGAGACCGTGAAAGGAACGAACTTCGTGAACCTGAGAAGCGCAGGCGACCCGGTAGAACTGGGCAAGGCCTATAGCGATGCAGGTGCCGATGAACTCGTATTCCTTGACATCACCGCCAGCTTCGAAGAGCGCAAGACCTTTACAGATATGGTAACTCGCGTAGCTGCCGAAATCAATATCCCGTTTACCGTGGGTGGCGGCATCAACGAGCTGAAGGATGTAGATCGACTCCTCAATGCAGGCGCCGACAAGGTCAGTATCAACAGTGCAGCCATCCGGCATCCGGAGCTCATCAACGAGATAGCCAACCATTACGGCTCACAGGTCTGCGTCTGCGCCATCGATGCCCGTCTCGATCCCGACGGCTGGCATTGCTACGTGAAGGGCGGAAGAGAACGAGTAGAACTCGGTCTGTTTGATTGGGCTAGAGAAGTTGCCGACCGTGGTGCCGGCGAGATTCTCTTCACCAGTATGGACCACGATGGCGTGAAGCAGGGCTTTGCCAATGAAGCCCTTGCCCGCCTTGCAGAGGAAGTAAGCATTCCTATCATTGCATCGGGTGGAGCTGGCAAAATGGAGCATTTCCGCGATGCCTTCACCCAGGGAAAGGCAGATGCAGCACTGGCAGCCAGTGTCTTCCACTTCGGTGAAATCGCCATACCTGACCTGAAAAATTACCTCCGAAAAGAAGGCATCAACGTCAGGTTGTAAAACGGAGCCTTAAGGGAAAATATATTTTTCCTTAAGGATAGATAAATCCCCTATGATAGGGCGGAATTGACAATGGAGTAAGCAAACAATTAAATTGTAAAGATAAAATGGAAATAGATTTTGAAAAAATGGGCGGACTTGTTCCTGCCATCATCCAGGACGCTGTAACCAAGAATGTCTTGATGCTGGGATTCATGAACAAGGAAGCATACGATAAAACCATCGAAACCAAGAAGGTTACCTTCTGGAGCCGTTCTCGCAACTGTCTTTGGACCAAGGGCGAGACCTCAGGAAACTTCCTCAATCTGGTAAGCATTCAGATAGACTGCGACAACGATACCTTCCTGGTAAAGGTTCATCCAGATGGTCCTACCTGCCACAAAGGCACCGATACCTGCTGGGCTGAGGAGAATACGCTGAACCCTATCCTCTTCCTCTCAGAGTTGCAGGACTTCATCGACAAGCGCCACGAGGAGATGCCTGAGGGCAGCTACACTACCAGTCTCTTCAAGAAAGGCGTGAACAAGATGGCGCAAAAGGTTGGAGAAGAAGCCATTGAGACGGTTATAGAAGCTACAAACGGAACCGACGACAAGCTCATCTACGAGAGTTCCGACCTGCTCTACCATCTCATCGTACTGCTTACCAGCAAGGGCTTGCGAATCGAGGATGTAGTAAAGGAGCTCCAGATGCGACACGATCCGGAATGGGACAAGAAGCGCCGCGTAGCAAAGAGCAAGGGAGAAATGAAATAGCCCCAAAAGCATTCAAGAACATTAAATAAAGGAGAAAAAATTAGGATGTTAATAGATTATCAAAACGTCAGCATATACCAAGCCGACAAGTGCGTGCTCAAGGGCATCAACTTCCATGTGGATGAAGGAGAGTTCGCTTATCTCATCGGAAAAGTGGGCTCGGGAAAGAGTTCACTCCTGAAGACCCTCTACTGCGAGCTCGACCTCGTGGAGGGTGAGACCGACAAGGCAGAAATCCTCGGCAGAGACCTCAAGACCATCCGCCGCAAGGACATTCCAGCCCTGCGCAAGGAACTGGGCATCATCTTCCAGGACTTCCAGTTACTCCACGACCGCAGCGTGCGCAAGAACTTCGAGTTCGTGCTCAAGGCTACCAAATGGAAAAACAAGAAGGACAGAGACAAGCGCATTGAGGAAGTGCTCAACGAAGTAGGCATGATTGAGAAAATCGACAAGATGCCTCACGAGCTCTCCGGTGGAGAACAGCAGCGTGTGGCCATCGCCCGTGCCCTGCTCAACAATCCGAAGATCATCATCGCCGATGAGCCTACGGGAAATCTCGACCCAGAGACCGCCAGCAACATCGTGGGACTGCTCAAGGATATCACCAAGCAGGGTACAGCTGTAGTGATGACAACCCATAACATCCCAATGCTCGACAAGTTCCCAGGCATCGTATATCGCTGCAAGGATGGTTTACTCCACGACGTGACCAACGAGTACAACCACATCGACCTGACAGAAGATGGCGAGGAGAATTAAACGGGGAAAATACAACAAAAGAACAATAAAAATTAAACATTAATATAATTTTACGACTATGAAGGTAATGAAATTCGGAGGTACTTCTGTAGGCTCACCAGAGCGTATGAAGGGAGTAGCCTCTTTGGTTACAGAATCAGGTGAACCAACTTTCATCGTATTGTCTGCGATGAGCGGTACAACAAACTCTCTCGTTGAGATCTCTGACTATCTTTACAAGAAGAACCCAGAGGGCGCCAACGAGGTAATCAACAATTTGGAGAAGAAATACATGCAGCACGTGGAGGATCTCTACTCTACTGATGAGATGAAGAAGACTACACGCGAGTTCCTGCAGGGCGAGTTCAACTATCTCCGTTCATTTACCAAGGATCTCTTTACTTCTTTCGAGGAGAAGAGCATCGTGGCTCAGGGCGAGATTATGAGCACCAACATGGTTGTAAACTACTTGAAGGAACAGGGTGTAAAGGCTGTATTGCTCAACGCATTAGACTTTATGCGCACCGACAAGAATGCAGAGCCAGACCCACAGTACATCAAGGAGAAGCTTGCTGACATCATGGAAGATAACCAGGGCTATCAGATCTACATCACCCAGGGCTTCATCTGCCGCAATGCATACGGCGAGGTAGATAACCTGCAGCGTGGTGGTAGTGACTACACCGCATCACTCATCGGTGCAGCTCTCCCAGCAGACGAGATTCAGATCTGGACAGATATCGACGGTATGCACAACAACGACCCTCGTGTGGTAGAGCACACAGAGGCTGTTCGCCAGTTGAACTTCGAGGAGGCTGCTGAGTTGGCTTACTTCGGTGCCAAGATTCTCCACCCTACCTGCGTTCAGCCAGCCAAGTATGCCGGCATCCCAGTTCGTCTGAAGAACACCATGGATCCTAAGGCAGATGGTACCATCATCGACAACGTCATCGTACGTGGCAAGATCAAGGCTGTAGCTGCCAAGGACAACATCACAGCCATCAAGATCAAGAGTAGCCGCATGTTGCTCGCTACAGGTTTCCTCCGCAAGGTATTCGAAATCTTCGAGAGTTACCAGACTCCTATCGACATGATTGCTACATCTGAGGTAGGTGTGAGCATGAGTATCGATAACGACGCTCACCTCAACGATATCGTCAACGAGTTGAAGAAGTATGGTACTGTAACCGTAGATTCAGACATGTGCATCATCTGCGTGGTAGGTGATCTGGACTGGAGCAACGTAGGCTTCGAGACCATCGCTACCGATGCCATGAAGAACATTCCGGTACGTATGATTTCTTATGGTGGCAGCAACTACAACATCTCATTCCTCATCAGAGAGAGAGACAAGAAGCAGGCTCTGCAGAACTTGAGCAACGTATTGTTCGAGAAGTAATCACATATTCAATGTCTCCGCCCCATCGGGGGCGGAGATATATTCTGATTTAACTATATAAGATATTAACAATAAGCATAAGCGAAATGAAAGGTACATTTCCAATAGATAAGTTTCAGGAGATACAGACTCCGTTCTACTATTACGACACCAACGTGTTGCGCCAAACCTTGAAGACCATCAATGCAGAGGCTGGCAAGCACGAGGGCTTTGAGGTACACTATGCCGTAAAGGCAAATGCCAACCCTAAAGTGCTCAACATCATCTGCCAGGCTGGTTTGGGTGCCGACTGTGTGAGCGGAGGAGAAATTCAGGCTGCCATCAATGCAGGTTTCCCTGCCAATAAGATTGTGTATGCCGGTGTAGGCAAGAGTGATTGGGAAATCAACCTTGGTTTGGACAAGGGCATCTTCTGCTTCAATGTAGAGAGCGTCCCGGAATTGGAAATCATCAACGAACTTGCCGAGAAGAAAAATAAGATTGCACAAGTTTGCTTCCGCATCAACCCAGACGTTGGTGCTCATACCCATGCCAACATTACAACAGGTTTGGCTGAAAACAAGTTTGGTATCGCTATGCGCGATATGGAGAGCGTGATTGAGGAGGCTTCCAAAATGAAGAACATCAAGTTCCTGGGTCTGCACTTCCATATTGGTAGTCAGATACTTGACATGGGTGACTTCGAGGCTCTCTGTAACCGCATCAACGAGCTGCAAGACCAGTTGGAAGCTCATCACATCGTAGTAAAGAACATCAATGTTGGCGGTGGCTTGGGTATCGATTACAACCATCCAAACCGTGTGCCTATCCCAGATTTCAAGGATTACTTCGATACATACGCCAAGAAGTTGAAGTTGCGCGATGGACAGAAGTTACACTTCGAGTTGGGACGTGCCGTAGTGGGTCAGATGGGTTCGCTCATCACCAAGACTCTTTATATCAAGCAGGGCACAGCCAAGCAGTTTGCCATCGTAGATGCAGGTATGACCGACCTGATCCGTCCTGCCCTCTATCAGGCATATCACAAGATAGAGAACATCTCTAGCGATGAACCTGCAGAGACATACGACGTAGTAGGTCCGATCTGCGAGTCGAGCGATGTATTCGCCAAGGCTGTAGATCTGAACAAGACCCATCGTGGCGACCTCATTGCCCTCCGTTCAGCCGGAGCCTATGGTGAGATCATGGCGAGCCAGTATAACTGCCGCCAGTTGCCAAAGGGATATATCACAGAAGATTTTTAATTCAGTTAAGAGTTAAGAGTTTACAGTTAAGAGTTAGGAGTAAGGAATCATTCCTTTCTCCAACTTTCTTTATTACGAGAAAAAGATAATGATGACAATTAGTTTAACAACTATCATAGCAGGCGCAGTAGTGGTATTATTGGCAATCCTCGGATCGCTGATAAATCCATTTCTGCGCTCGTTGCGTTTTCCTGACAATGCAGAAAATGAGGAAAATCCTGCTGAGGAGGAAACTGATTCTACAGCAGAAACAACAGCTAAGGAAGAGGAGGAATCCTTGGAATCTAGAGAACCTATCTCGGTGATTATCACCGCTCACGACAATCTCTATGAACTGGAGCATAATCTACAGATGTTCCTGCAGCAGAAATATCCTGCCGATTATCAGGTAATCGTGGTTTGTCAGAGCACCGATGGTGAGACCCAGGATTATCTGAAGCGCATGGCAGCCGAGAATTCTCACCTATATTATACATATATTCCTGAGAGCTCCCGCTATATGAGCAGAAAGAAACTGCAGATTACACTGGGCGTGAAGGCTGCCAAGTATGAGTGGATCATCCTCACCGAACCTACCTGCACCCCATCCAACGACAAGTGGCTCTATACGATGACCCGCAACTGCCAGGAGCCTAACCATCTGGTTCTGGGCTATGTAGCTTTAGACGAAGCAACAAAGGGTGTTCGCCGATTCGACAGCATCCGCAAGGCATTCTATCTGCTCCGCCGTGCCCAGCATAGCTACGGCTACCGCACCCACATGCCAAACGTAGCCTTCCGCAAGAGCGATTTTATGCGCGAGCAGGGCTATCAGGGCAACCTGGAGTATGTGCGCGGAGAATATGACTTCCTGGTCAACAAGTATGCTGCCTACGGAGATACTGCCGTAGAACTCGACTGCGATGCATGGCTCATCCATGATGAACCAACCGACAAGGCATGGCACAATGCCCACCTTTACCTCCAGGCATCCCGCAAGAGTCTGACCAGAGCCAAGTCGATGATGTCGCTGATGGCAATGGATCATCTCTTCCCTCACCTCAGCCTCATCGCCTCGCTGGCCACCCTGGCATACGCCATCCTGATGCAAGACTGGATTCTGACTGGCATTGCAGGTTTCGCCCTGCTTCTACTCCTGATTCTCCGCACCGTCATCGCCCACAAGGCCATCAAGCATTTCGACGATGACATCTCTATCCTGAAGCTGCCATTCTATGAGTATGGCATCATCTGGAGAAATCTTGCCAACAAGATAAGATACTGGCGTGCAGACAAGAACGACTTCACCAGTCATAAACTGTAGGATTTTAGAATCAACAAGCAAACTTAAAATAACGATGAAAGTATATTTGTTCATTTCCAAACATAAGAAGACGCTGAAGATGTATCTTCCTTACATCGAAGCGCTGCAGCAGAAGTTCGACATCACCAGTAACCTGGTAGATGCCGATATCGTGATGATACTGGGAGCATGGACAAGACAAGGTGCCCAGCTCGCCAGAATGTCTCGCAAGATGGGCATCCCCTACATCGTTTGCCCACTCGGCGACCTCTCAGAGCGCAACTGCCGGAATCCGCATTTCAAGCGCAGTCTGCAGACCCTGATGTACCAGAAGGCGATGTACAGGCACTCAGACCTCATCATCGCCACCACCCCATTGGAGAAAGCCTATCTGGAGAAACTCGGATGGAACAAGCACATCACCCTCATCCGATACTTCGGCTACAGTCATCTCATCACCGAAGAAGGTACGATGGAAGACTGGCAGGAGACGGATGCCTCTACCCTCGCCGACTTCGAGCGCAGAAAGGCAGAAGCCATCGCCCAGCAGACCCAGCATGCCATCATCGCCCAGATTATGCAGATTCAGAGCAGAATGCCGCATAAGAACATCCCACAGAAGTATCTCGACGACCTGCATACCTTATTATATGCAGACGATTATGATGAGGATGCTATCAACGAGGAACTGAAGAAGCTGAAACTCGACAGCTATGCCGCCTCCGTATTCCAGGCGATGACCGACAAAACGGGACTTACCGAGGGATTTATGCCACTTCCTGCCAAAAAAGGCAGAAAGAGCAGGGAGATTCTGAAGTATGTAAAGTAAGAGACTGACAGTAGTTGACCTGTATCAAGGGGCTGACTGCCAGTATTTGACTTGTATCAAAAAATCGCTTTCTTTCATCATTTTGTCACCCATTTGTTACCCGAATTCAAAAAAAAGGCATTACCTTTGCACTCGTAAAGATGAAACAAGAGATCTTGAGTATGCGAGATGAGAAGTCTTATATATATAAAGATGAGAAATCTCAAGTACAGGAGAGATGGAAGGTTTCAGGTAAGAGAGATTGTAAAAGGATAACATGTAGAACAGGAGACCGAAAATGCGACGGCTCCACAAAGATTGAGAAAGGAAACAAATTATGATGACAACAGTAATGGCACTCGCAGTAGTAGCAATTATGATTGCTAAGGCAATCAATGTTAACAACCACATCGAGATGGGTAAGTAATTACTCCATCCCCTTGTAGGAAAGAGAATGAAAGAAGAGCCCGGTGAGGCTCAAGTATTAACGAAAAAGAAAGAAAGGATAACGATTATGAAAACAATGTTGAAAGAAATCAAGAAGGTCATGAAGGCATTCATTGCAAACTATAAGATTGCAATGTCAATTTATGGCGAAGCTATTTGCAAAAGTCATGGTTATGCTTGCGCATAATCACTTGAAATATAAAGGAAGCGTGCTGGTATTTACTTACCGGCACGCTTTTTTCGTTGCCTCCAGCGTTAATATAGATTAAATAATCCGCCTTTTCTACGATAATTCGGAAATTATCTATACTTTTGCATCTATAATTATCACGGGGGTGCTGAGCAATCGGCTGAGATTATACCCATTGAACCTGAAACAGGTAATGCTGGCGCAGGAAAGATGATAGATCGTTTTACACCCAGGCAGAGATAAATGCAACCTACTCTTGCTTCTCTACAACCCCTTTGCTTTCATCAGGCATACCCCCGTGTTGACAATTGTAAATTTATAAATGTAAACATAGGAACAGATTATGAAAGTTATCATCAACAGCAAAGAAACTGAGATTCAGGCAAAGACAGTCAAGGAACTTGCCCAGGAACTCGATCTTCCAGCTACAGGTTGCGCTGTAGCCATCAGTAACGAGATGGTACCTCGTGACGAGTGGGAAAGCCACGTGATTCAGGAGGGTGCCGACATCGTGATTGTAAAGGCATTCTGCGGAGGATAGGATATAATGTTTAGTGTTTAATGTTTAGAGGACTATGGCTAAAATATCATTAGACAGATTTCAACTGCAGTTCATCTCTCATCAGAATGAGAAAATGAGCTATCTCGATGGCATCCGTGAGGCATTGGCTGGCGGATGCAAGTGGATTCAGCTCCGCATGAAGGGTGCCACCGATGAAGAGGTGCGCCCTATGGCCCTGAAGGTCAAGGAATGGTGCAAAGAGCAGAATGCAACCTTCCTCATTGATGACAGAGTGCAGCTGGTGAAGGAATTGCAGGTAGATGGCGTGCATCTGGGCAAGAACGATATGCCGATTGCCGAAGCCCGCAAGATTCTGGGCGATGACTTCATCATCGGCGGTACGGCAAATACCTTCGAGGATGTGAAGGCTCACTATGAGGCCGGTGCCGATTACATCGGTTGCGGTCCGTTCCGCTTCACCACTACCAAGGAGAAGCTCTCTCCTATCCTCGGTCTTGAAGGATATAAAGAAATCATCCAGAAGATGAAGGCAGAAAATATCGATATCCCAATCGTTGCCATCGGTGGCATCACCAAGGAGGATATCCCCGACATCATGAAGACGGGAGTTAACGGCATCGCCCTCAGCGGCTGCATCCTCAATGCCAAGGACCCGGCGGCAGAAACCCATGACATCATGGAAATGATGAAAGTATTCAGATAAGCAACGCTAGGCATCCAGAAAAAACAAAGCCCGCTAGGCATCCAGAAAAGACAAAGCCCGTTAGGCATCCAGAAAAGACAAAGCCCGTTAGGCATCCAGAAAAGACAAAGCCCGTTAGGCGTCCCGCCGGATTTGAAATCCGGCGTAAAAAAAGGTCCCAACCTATTTAAGATCTGAGGATTTGAAATCCGCAGCAAACTAGGTTGATAAGGGGATTACAAATCCCCAGGTTTAAGTGGTCGAACTTTTTTTAACGACGGATTGCAAATCCGTTGGAACGCCTGGCGGATAAAGGGATTCAGATAAGCAAACATTTAAAAATAAGAATAACAGAAAATGGAAAAATTAGTAATTGCAGGACGAGAGTTCAACTCCCGCCTCTTCCTCGGAACAGGAAAGTTCAACAACAACCAGCTCATGGCTGAAGCCATCAAGGCTTCTGAAACAGAAATGGTAACCGTTGCCATGAAGCGTATCGAACTCGAAGACAAGCAGGACGACCTGCTCTCTCATATCGTGCAGAACCCAAATATCCAGCTTCTTCCTAACACCAGTGGCGTGCGCAACGCCGAGGAGGCTGTATTCGCAGCACAGATGGCTCGCGAGGCTTTCGGAACCAACTGGCTCAAGCTCGAAATCCACCCAGACCCTCGCTATCTTCTTCCAGATTCTATCGAGACTCTGAAGGCTACCGAGAAACTGGTAAAGCTCGGTTTCGTGGTATTGCCATATTGCCAGGCAGACCCAACCCTTTGCAAGCACCTCGAAGAGGCTGGTGCTGCTACCGTGATGCCACTCGCTGCACCTATCGGTACCAACAAGGGTTTGAGAATGAAGGACTTCCTGCAGATCATCATCGAGCAGGCTACTGTTCCTGTGGTAGTAGATGCAGGTATCGGTGCGCCTAGCCACGCAGCCGAGGCCATGGAGATGGGTGCCAGCGCTTGCTTGGTCAACACAGCCATCGCCGTTGCAGGAGACCCTGTAGAAATGGCTAAGGCATTCAAGGAGGCAATAGTATGCGGTCGCCGTGCTTACGAGGCAGGTCTCGGAGCCATCAGCGATTGTGCCGAGGCAAGTTCTCCACTCACCGCATTCCTCAACGAATAATTATTATATGATAATCCTTTAAACATTATGCCAAACGATAAGAAAGCTTACGCCCAGAGAGAAAAGGCGTATATGCAGGGAAAACTTTTCCCACAGATCAAGGTTGGAATGACCAAGGTAAACCTCACTCCTACTGTTGTGAAGGATGAGCGCGGCATTCCACATACAGAGCCAAACGCTCCGGTTTACATCTACGATACCAGCGGTCCTTACAGCGACCCTAACTATCAGGTAGATTTGAAGAAGGGCTTGCCAAGAATGCGCGAGCAGTGGATTATCGACCGCAACGATACCGAGCAGCTCAAGGAGGTTACCAGCGAGTATGGCAAGCAGCGTCTTGCTGACCATAGCCTCGACCACCTCCGCTTCGAGCACATCCAGTTGCCTCGCCGTGCTCAGGCGGGCAAGCACATCACCCAGATGGCTTACGCCAAGGCTGGCATCATCACTCCTGAGATGGAGTATGTGGCTATCCGCGAGAACATGAACTGCCAGGAGTTGGGCATAGATACCCATATCACCCCTGAGTATGTGCGTGATGAGATTGCACGCGGACGTGCCGTTCTTCCTGCCAACATCAATCACCCGGAGAGCGAACCGATGATCATCGGCCGCAACTTCCTCGTGAAGATCAATACCAACATCGGTAACTCTGCCACTACCTCCAGCATCGAAGAAGAGGTAGATAAGGCTGTGTGGTCTTGCAAGTGGGGAGGCGATACTTTGATGGACCTCTCTACCGGCGACAATATCCACGAAACCCGTGAATGGATTGTGCGCAACTGCCCTGTGCCAGTAGGAACCGTGCCTATCTACCAGGCTTTGGAGAAGGTAAACGGCAAGGTAGAGGATCTGAACTGGGAGGTATTCCGTGATACCCTCATTGAGCAGTGCGAGCAGGGTGTTGACTACTTCACCATCCATGCCGGCATCCGTCGCCACAACGTGCATCTCGCTGATAGCCGTCTCTGCGGAATCGTGAGCCGTGGCGGTAGTATCATGAGCAAATGGTGTCTCTACCACGACCAGGAGAGCTTCCTCTATGAGCACTTCGACGACATCTGCGACATCGTGGCACAGTACGACGTAGCCCTCTCATTGGGCGATGGTCTGCGCCCTGGCTGTATCGCCGATGCCAACGATGCAGCCCAGTTTGCCGAGTTGGATACCATGGGCGAACTTGTTACCCGTGCCTGGGACAAGAACGTGCAGGCATTCATCGAGGGTCCTGGTCACGTGCCATTGCAGAAGATCAAGGAGAACATGGAGCGCCAGCTCGACCACTGTCACGAGGCACCATTCTACACCCTCGGCCCATTGGTTACCGATATCGCTCCAGGTTACGACCACATCACTTCAGCCATCGGTGGCGCCCAGATTGCATGGCTCGGCACCGCTATGCTCTGCTATGTAACACCGAAGGAGCACCTCGCCTTGCCTAACAAGGAAGATGTGCGCACAGGTGTGGTAACCTATAAGATTGCCGCTCATGCAGCCGATTTGGCTAAGGGTCATCCAGGTGCAACCATCCGCGACAACGCCCTCTCCAAGGCCCGTTTCGAGTTCCGCTGGAGAGACCAGTTCCACCTCTCTCTCGACCCAGAGCTCGCCTTGAAGTATTTCGAGGAAGCAGGTCATACAGACGGTGAGTACTGCACCATGTGTGGTCCAAACTTCTGTGCAGCCAAGTTGACACACGATTTGAGAAAGTTTAAAAAGTAAGAAAATGTTTTCAGACGAATTAAAGAATATCAGTTGGGAGGAGACCACGGAGCGCATTGCTCGAATGACCGATAACGATGTGCGTCGTGCCCTTGCCAAGGACCATTGCGATGTGAACGACTTCATGGCGCTGATTTCACCGGCAGCCGAGCCATACCTGGAGGTAATGGCGCGTCTTTCCCGCAAATATACCGAGGAGCGCTTCGGCAAGACCATGTCGATGTTCATTCCTCTCTACATCACCAATTCATGCTCCAACTCCTGCGTGTATTGCGGTTTCCATCGTGAGAATCCGATGGCCCGCACCATCCTCACCCCAGAGCAGATTGAGAACGAGTACAAGGCAATCAAGCAGTTGGCTCCATTCGAGAACATCCTTCTCGTTACGGGCGAGAACCCGGCAAAGGCTGGCACCCCTTATCTTGCCAAGGCCATCGACATTGCCAAGAAGTATTTCTCCAATGTGAAGATTGAGGTGATGCCGCTCTCTACTGAGGATTACAAAACCCTCGCCGACCACGGCATGAACGGTGTCATCTGTTTCCAGGAAACCTACAACCACGAGCACTACAAGCTCTACCACCCACGTGGCATGAAGAGCAAGTTTGAGTGGCGCTGCGATGGTTTCGACCGCATGGGTATGGCAGGCGTTCATTCCATCGGTATGGGTGTGCTCATCGGACTGGAGAAGGAGTGGCGCACGGATGTAGTGATGATGGCTCATCATCTGCGCTACCTTCAGAAGCACTACTGGAAGACCAAGTACAGCGTGAACTTCCCTCGTATGCGCCCTGCACAGAACGAAGGTTTCCAGCCAAACTGCTACATGACCGATAAGCAGTTGGCACAGGCTACTTTCGCCATGCGTATCTTCGACCACGATGTAGATATCTCCTACTCTACCCGTGAGCCTGCCTACATCCGTGACAACATGGCAACACTGGGTGTCACCACCATGTCGGCAGAATCAAAGGTAAATCCTGGTGGTTACCATACTTATCCTCAGGCACTGGAGCAGTTCACCGTGAGCGATGAGCGTACCGCCAAGGTAATCAATGCCCGCTTGAAGGAATTGGGCAGAGAGCCAGTATGGAAGGATTGGGATGCCTCATTCGATTTCTTCGGAAATATCGCAAACGGATAAGATAAACATATAGATATAAAAAAAGCGCCTTGAATGATTTCAAGACGCTTTTTTTATATCTGTTTCTAAAAGACTTATTCCTTCAGCCATCCCCCAATCAAGTCGATGATTTCCTGTCTGGTTGGCTCAGGGAACGACAGGATGCGGGTAAGATGTGAACCGCCATGACACATATAGACATGCAGGTTCTTCTTGTTCTTGGTGAAAGGCAATCCATAGATGCCCGATGCACCCCATGGGTCGATGTCACCATAAATATATACCATCTTCGGATCATTCTTGGTCAGGAAATCCACGGTATAATTGTAGAGCTTTGGCGAGAACTCCACGTTCTCGGCACCCTTCGGCACCATCAGCTTCTTCAGATAACCCTTTGCCGACTTGATGCTCAGGTATCTCTTGAATGGCTTGGTGTAATATCCGTAATATCCCAACTCTTTGGCAGCCTGCACATCGAAAGATGCAGTGGCATTGTAGTTGGTGAAATACTCCGGCTCACACATGTTGATCCAGTATTTGAACACCTGGTCGTCGGTGGTATCATTCGTAGGAATCTTCCTGATATCCTCACCCCACTGCCAGAAGGCGAAGGCATACTCAAACACCGAATAATCGAAAATCTCGGCGATAGGCGCATTGAAGCGATACTGCTTCTCGCTACAGTACTTCTCGAACATCGGCAGCAGCGCAGCCTTGCGCTTGAAGAGCAGCAGCTGGAAGTTGAGCACCTTCTGTCGGTTCTCCTTGGTAGAAACCTCATGCTGCAGGAACTTCTCGTGTCTGCCATCCTCCACGCCCTTGTTCAGCGGTGCAACGTATGGCACGGAGATGTCCACATCATTCGGGAAGTAAGCGCGGTAGAACATCGTAGTCTGTCCGCCCTTGCTGATGCCCGTGGCAATCCACTTGCCCTTGTACATCGCATGCAGGGTCTGGTTGACGTGGTGCAGATCGTAGAGCGAGTTCTCCACGGTGAGATAATCCCAGTTGCAAGGACTAGGCATCGACTTGTCGAAATAGCGGTACTCCACGGTGATGATGTTGGTATCGAAGAGCTTGGAAAGTTCCTCGATGTATCCCTCGCGCAATGCATACTTGGCGTTGTAGCCTTCAGTTACGAGCACGGTAGGACGGTCGAATCCTCTGTGGCAGAGTATCACTCGCTGCTCAAAACTGCCCTTGGAAGCATCCTTGGCATCCAGTTGCTGCTTGATGAAGAACACATACTTTTCCGGGAAATGCGTACTTTTCAGCGTTTCCACGTCACTCACTCCAGGCAGCGTCGCCAACAGCTTGCCCGCCTCTCCCAATTCTGCCGCCAGCATCTGCAAAGGCAGGATGAAGAGCAGCAGCATCAATTTCAAGAATTTCAATTTCAATTTCATTTTCTTCTCTCTATTATATATTTATTTTTTTTACTTTCGTAAATGGTCCCTGTTGCCCTGAACCAACGTTCACCGCCCGAAGGGAAAGGTAAAGGCAAAGGGCAGAAGCATAAAATTACATACTGCAAAGGTAAGGATTTATTCTTGTCTGGCAAAGAGAAGCGCCACCTTTTTATTATATTTGCTGCAATTTCCGTTTTTTTTTTCAGAAAAGAACGCCTAAAAAGGCAAAAAATAGCAAAATAGAGCATTTGTTTTGAGTTTCAAGTGGTTGTGGCAGTCTTTGGCTTTAGTTGTCAGTGACAAGGAAATGAGGAAAAAGCAGATTAGAGAAGTAGAAACGCTTTCAAATCATTACCCAATGGAAACGCCCTAATAAGCATTTTTAACGGTGGCGGTTCATATTTCCCCATTCTGCGTAGGTTTTGGCTTTGCCATGCAACTCTCATAGTTTAATTTTGCACCGAACAAAAAAGTAAGAATTATGAGATGCACTTTCAAGACAGTCTTCTATGTAAATGGAAGCAAGGAGAGAAACGGAATTGTCCCTATCATGGGACGTGTGACAATCAACGGAACTATCGCACAGTTCAGTTGCAAGCAGAGCGTTACCAAGGCTATCTGGGATGCCAAGGGCAACAGAGCCATAGGTAAGAGTAAGGAAGCCAAGGAGGTGAACTTCGTGCTTGACAACATCAAGGCGCAAATCGCCAAGCATTACCAACGTCTTTCCGACCGTGAGGCGTTCGTTACTGCTGAAATGGTGAGAAATGCCTACCAAGGCATTGGCACGGAGTACGAGACTTTGCTCAGAGCTTTTGACAAGGAGAACGCCGCCTTTGCCAAGCGTGTCGGCAAGGACAGGGCAAAGACTACTTACAACAAGTACCTAACGGTGAGAAAGTATGTTGCCGAGTTCATCAAGTATCAGTACAAGCGCAGCGACATGTCCATGAATGAGCTTACCGAGGAGTTCATCCGTGACTATTGTCTGTACTTGAAGAATGTGGTAGGACTTGCGCAGTCCTCCATTTGGATTTACTCCATTCCGCTGAAACATATCGTTACGACCGCACACTACAATGGCAAGATACCGAGAAATCCATTTGCCATGTACCATGTTGACCCAGACCACAAGGAACGTGAGTTCTTGACATTGGACGAGCTAACCGCCATGACTGAGATAAAGTTGGAAGACCCAAACATGGCTTTTGCGAGAGACCTTTTCATTTTTGGTTGTTGGACAGGTATCTCTTTCATAGACATCAAGAACTTGACGGAGGACAACATCTGTATAGTTAATGGTGCTCCTTGGATTGTGTCGAAGCGTCAGAAGACAGGTGTACCATTCCAAATCAAGCTGATGGATATACCTATACAGATTATTGAGAGATACAAATCATTCAGAAAAGACTGTCACTTATTCCATATTGGTGACCATGGAACTATCAATAAGCATATCAAGCGAGTTGCTGCAATGTGTGGTATCAAAAAGCAAGTTTCGTTCCACGTATCTCGTCATAGTTGGGCAGTTTTGGCTTTAGAATATGGTATGCCGATAGAGAGCGTGAGCAAGATTCTCGGTCACACGAACATCACCACAACACAGATATACGCCAAGGTGACAAGTAACAAACTTGACCATGACATATCTGTTTTTGAAAGTCGAATCAAGGGGCATTTGCCTGTAATAGGAGGAATGGTATGAAAAGGACAATTATCACTATGGACGGAAATGGGACACTTTCCATTCCGTCCAACTTAGAGAACTTGTGGATGGGTGAAGGCGAGTTGGTGAATATATTTCATGCCACAGCTCCCAAACTCAACTCTGTGATACGAGCCATATATAAGGAAGGTATGCTGTCTATGTCAGAAGTTCAACGCAAGGACAAAACTTCCGTTGGCGTTTGGCAAACGCTGTATAGTTTTCCGATGATAGTTACCATTAGCTTTCGTCTCCACTCTTTTGGCGCAGCACAACTTCGTGATGCAATCCTCAAGAGATTGTACGGAGCAAAAGAGAAAAGTACCATAATCCTACAACTCTATGGAGGTACAAACACCTTTAGCTAAATATGATTGAATACTTGGCAGTTTAGTGAGGTGCTGTCGTACTGATTCATTGTCGTATCGAGAAGTGTTGTCGTGAGAAAAAGCAGAACTTTTGATGTCAAACGTTTTACATGTTTATCGTATGACATATAAAACGTATGACATGCAGGAATACATTTTTGTTCATCCCGAGGAAAGGTTCGCAAGGAAACCTCTCTTCGGGATTTTTTGTTTCATCTTATCCCGATTGGCTACATCAAGCACCTTGATTTCCAATCTTTTAACATTGCCGGTGCAAACTTCTCCATTCTGCGTAAGTTTGTGTTTTGCATTTTGATTTTCCGCCCTTACCTTTGCAACTTTAATTTTATCAACTCACAAAGGTTAGATTATGAGCAAGACAAACGACAACAAACAACCTGTAGCTGTGGGAAGCAAACAGCCACAGGCAGCACCTCCGACAAACGAGATGTTCATCCGTGTTGGCACTACCTTATACAAGGTGGTTGACCAACCTACCATCACAGGAGGAAAGGTAAGAAAGCGCATCCCATGGAACATGGAGACCTTGCGTCAGGACTACGGCAAAGAGTTCGTCAAGTACGTTCACAAGTATGACGGCTTCTGTACCGTTCCCGAACATGTGAACCACCGCACGGTGATAGACGGTTTCCTCAACCTATACGAGCCGATAGGACATAAGCCGATGCAAGGGGACTTCCCTAATATCAAGAAGTTGGTTAGTCACATCTTCGGTGAGCAATATGAGCTTGGCATGGACTACCTGCAACTGCTCTATCTCAGACCTGTGCAGAAGTTGCCCATTCTGCTGCTCGTATCAGAGGAGAGGAACACAGGCAAGACCACGTTCTTGAACTTTCTGAAAGCGTTGTTCCAAGACAACGTGACATTCAACACCAACGAGGACTTCCGCAGTCAGTTCAATTCCGATTGGGCTGGCAAGCTGCTGATTGTCGTGGACGAGGTGTTGCTCAGTCGCAGGGAGGATTCCGAGCGGTTGAAGAACCTCAGCACCACCCTCTCGTACAAGGTGGAAGCCAAGGGCAAGGACAGGAACGAGATTTCCTTCTTTGCCAAGTTCGTGCTGTGCTCCAACAACGAATCACTCCCTGTCATCATTGACGAGGGCGAGACCCGATATTGGGTGAGGAAGATTTCATCGTTGCAATCTGACGATACCGACTTCTTGGAGAAACTGAAGGCGGAGATACCCGCTTTTCTGTTCCATCTGCAAGGCAGAACGCTATCCACAGAGCACAAGAGCCGAATGTGGTTCGCCCCCGAACAGATAGCGACCGATGCTCTGAGGAGAATCATACGCTGCAACCGTAACAGACTTGAGGTGGAAATGTCGGAGCTGTTCCTTGAGGTCATGGAGAACACCCAAACCGACAGTTTGCAATTCTGCCTCAATGACGCAATCGCCTTGTTGCAATGCAACCACGTGAAAGCGGAGAAGCACCTTGTGCGAAAGATAGTGCAGGACTGTTGGAAGCTGCAACCTTCAGAGAACGCCCTCACCTACACCTCATACGAGTACAACTACAATAGCAGCGGTCACTACTCGCCAACAAAACGTGTGGGCAGGTTCTACACTGTAACGAGGGACAAGCTAAATAGCATATAATTTTGTTGAATTGTTGAATATGATGAAAGAAGTGTTGAATATCAAGTATTTAAGGCTCAACATTTTCTCAACAAATCTCTCAACAAAAGAAAGAGACTGTTGAAAAGAGAAAACATGACAGCTAATGCCTGTCTTTCTCTTTTGCCCGATGATTTTGTTGAAAAGAACCATTTGTTGAGAGTTTGTTGAGAAGATAAGTATTTGACTATCATACCAATACATACCATTCTCAACAATTCATCAGAAATACATACACCACTTAATCCACAGTAAGACATGAGCATTCAAGAAGCAAAGCAAATCAAGATTGCAGACTACCTGCAAAGTTTGGGACACCGCCCTGTCAAGCAGCATGGCGCAAACCTTTGGTACAAGTCACCGCTGAGAAATGAGAGCGAGGCATCTTTCAAGGTGAACACCATGATGAACAGTTGGTTCGATTTCGGAATGGGCAAGGGCGGCAACATCATCATCCTTGCGTCATACCTCTACGCATCAGACAGCTTGCCATATCTCTTGGACAAGATAGAGAAGCAAGCACCCCATGTACGCCCGATCGACTCTTCTTTCCCTCAGCAAGCTTCCGAGCCGAGTTTTGAGAGATTGGAGGTTAGGGAACTCAACCACCCTGCACTCCTGCGCTATCTGAGCGAGCGGAATATTGACCTGTGCATCGCCCGAAAGGAATGTGTGGAACTCCACTTCTCGCATAATGGCAAGAACTACTTCGCCATCGGCTTCAAGAACAAGTCGGGCGGTTACGAGGTTCGTAACCGATTCTTCAAGGGTTGCATGTCCCCCAAAGACATCACACATATCCGACAGCAAGGCGAGCCAAGATACGCTTGCTATGTGTTCGAGGGCATGATGGACTATCTTTCCTTTCTCTCGTTACGCATGGAAAAGTTTCCGTCTTGTCCGTCATTGGAAGCACAAGACTACGTGATACTCAACTCAACAAGCAACGTTGACAAGGCTATTGACGCACTCCACGGCTACGAGCGCATCAGTTGTCTGCTCGACAACGACGAGGCAGGGCGGAAGGCAACGCTTGCCATCGAGAACGCCCTCGGCTATCATGTGAGGGACGCATCCCACTTGTACAGCGAGTACAATGACTTGAACGACTATCTGTGCGGAGTGAAATCCAAACAGTCGGTACACCAAGTACAGCCTGTTAAGCGAACCGTTCCACCTCGGAAGAGAGGCGCAGCCTTGGGCATGTGATGTGTTTTCTGCCCCAATGGCTATTCTGAACGGAAAAGCCATAGCTCAATAGGGCGTTTTCTTGACGCAGTGGCATGCCACCGCTAAAAACGCCCATTTGAGCAAAGGGGGCATCCCCTTTTGAATCCCCGTGAGCCATGCGCAGGGCGCAATGCGGCAAGCGGATTTGTACAACTCAAAAACAAGTTTATTATGGGACATTTCAGTTTGGATTTCAAGAAGGCAAAGGGCAGCTCGGACGCAAGGGAGTCAGACCACATAGAACGCAAGGTGATACCAGACAACGCAGACCCAACGAGAACGCATCTCAACCGTGAACTGGTCAAGATGCCGAGTGGTGTGTACGGTCGTGACGAAGCCGTCTCCCACCGCATCAAGACTGCAGGCATCAAGCGAAAGATTACCAACGACCAGGTTAGGGTGATAAGAACAGTTCTTTCGGGAACACATGAGGACATGATGAACATCGCAGAAAAAGGACAGCTTGACGATTGGTGCAACGACAGTTTGAAATGGTTGCAGGACACATTCGGCAAGGAAAATGTCGTGTCAGTTGTTCTCCACATGGACGAGCATACGCCACACCTCCACGCCTCCATCGTTCCGATAGTGACAGGCGAACGGAGAAAAGCCAAGGACAAACCTATGGGAGAGGGCAAGCGGACATATCGTAAGAAAGCCAATGTCGTAAGGCTGTGTGCAGATGATGTGCTCAACCGTGACAAGATGGTCGGCTATCACGACAGCTATGCGGAAGCCATGGGCAAGTATGGATTGAAACGAGGTGTCCGTGGATCGGATGCGAGGCATACCACTACGGCACAGTATTACCGCAACATCAAGCGAGAGACGGAGAGACTTCAAAACTGTATGAAGCTGCTGCAATCCGATGTGGAGGAAGCGGAGCGACTGCTCAAACAGACCAAGAGTGAAATCAACACGGAGAAGCTACAGGCAGCCAAGACGGAAGCCAAGACAGCCTTTGTGTCGAAGATTGGTTCTCTTTTGGGCAGTGGAAAATTGAAGGAGGTGGAGCAACACAACCGAAAGTTGTGCGAGCTTGTGGCAGACCGAGAGCAATACATAGATGAACTCCATGAGAAGGTGCAGCGAATGGAATACAGCCACAGTAAACAGCTTGACGAGATGCAGCGGAAGCACCAATCGGAGGTTGCGAATTTAGAGAGCAAGCACTGCACGGAGGTAACGATGCTCAACGACCTCATCCGTAAAGCCAATCGTTGGTTTCCGATGTTGGAGGCACGCTTGCAAATGGAAGACCTGTGCAGGAAGATAGGCTTCACCATCGAGCAAATTGGAGTATTCCTTACAGGAAAGGCGTTAAACTTTAGCGGTTCACTCTATTCCGAGGAGCACAGAAGAAAGTTCAATGTGGAGAATGCGGAAATCAAGGTGTTTTCTGATTCTACCAAGCCGAACCAACTGTTTTTGTATATCAATAGACAACCTATTGGTGACTGGTTCAAGGAGCAATGGGATAACCTAAAGTTACGTTTATCTTCACAACGTAAAGGCGTTAGACTATAAATCCAATGAAGGGTGCCAATAAGGACACCCTTCATTGGATTTATTAATTGTTTATGTTTTGTATATTTGACACAACATTAAATGCAAATCTACCATCAAGCCCTTTGATGTAGATTGTTTTTGCATTCATTCTATCTGGCTGTATGCCGATACCATCTTCAAATGGGACAAAAGACAATATTTTCCCATAAGGTAAACGAATTGATTTTTGAACAGAATAAAAATAAACATTCTTGTTTGTAATTATCAGTGAGCCAGAATATTTTGGCTGAAGGCTTGAAGTAACTAAAGGCTCTCCTTTAAATGCTCCGACACGATAGTATATACCACTTGCTACACGGACACTGATGCCTCTTGATGCCCCGACAGATTGACGTCTAACGACTTCTTCATACAAAACAACTCCGACAAAAGGCCAAATCAAAATCTCATCCTTTTGAAAGTTTATAGGGTTTCGTGTCAAAGTTGCTCTATGTGGAGTAATTCCATGCAAAATATCTTGAACAATAAGTGATTTTGTAAAATCAACATATTGGCTCTTGCTTGCAAGTATATCTTCTGAAATATTCATTTTTGCAGTAAGAGCATCTATATATTTTTCTGTTTCATTTGGAATTTCCGACATCAAATTGTATTCATTCAAAGCAGACAGTAATGCTTGCAAGAAGCATTCTTTTCTCAAATTCACAGGCAACGCATTTCATTGACAGGTCGTAACCCATTAGTGTCCCGTAAAAATCGGGACACTAATGAGTTCAAAAGGGAAACAGACATTCTTTCGCCATCACTTAGCAGTCCCATTGATTTCCCTGCGATATTCAGCAGGAGTAAAATGGATGAACTTCTGAAACTGCTCGAAGAAGAGAGTCGGCGTATTGTAGCCGGAACTGAAAGCCACTTCTGTGATGGTCAGATCAGAATTGGCAAGCAGCTTGCAGGCGTATTCGATGCGGATTTCTGCCAACACCTGGAAGATGCTTTTATCGGTGGATTTCTTGAAATAGCGGCAAAGCGAAGTCGGATTCTGACCTACAAAATCAGCAACATCCTTCAGCACCACCTTCTCACGGAAGTTATTATATAAATAGGTGTAGATTCTGCCGATAGGCTCCTCCAACTCAGGTTGTCTGTTGGCATTGTTATAAGCCGTTGATGACAAGAGTTGCGTTTCCTTGCAATGATGCAGGCGGTCGAGAATCTGAAGCAGGATGATAAGCCGAGAGGTGTAAGTGGATGAATCGAAAGCCTTCATCATCTCTAAGAGTTCATCATACAATCCCTCATCATAGAACCGGATTCCATACTGGCTCTTTGAAAGAAGCTCTGAAATATGGGCGTAATCGGGTAGATTCAAAAGAGACGAAGGAAACAGATCGGGACTGAACTGGATGGCTTCGCCACTACTATAGAGTCTATCTTCCTGTTCTGTTACAAGCCCAGGTTTAAGTCCTTCTTTCCCAGCATTCTCCCCACTCTTCATCCGGCTTTTACAAAGATGAAGATGCGGAACATTGCTTCCTATCAGCGCAACATCACCTTCTGTATAAGGCGCAACGCCCTCGCCAACGAACTGCTTTCCGCTGCCGTGGGTGAAAATCATGAGTTCATACTCCGCATGCTTATGCAGGGGCAGAACGAACTCCGGATAAGTAATATGGCTGCACAAGGTTGTCATTTTGTGCGCAATCTTTCGTTCTAATATAGGCATAATCTCCATTTATCTGCGTTTGTGCAAATATCCACTATGATAACGCAAATATAATGGATAATATTGTGCGAGATTAGCCGTAATTTTGCACCCACAAATAAAAATAGAATAGAAACAAATACAAAGAAGAGAGAAAATGTTAGAAACTTTATCCGTATTTCAATGGTCAATCCTGGCACTGGCTGCATTGTGCATAGGAATGTCAAAAACCGGTGTGCAGGGAATGATGCTCCTTATCGTGCCCTACATGGCAATGGCTTTTGGAGCCAAGGAATCAACAGGCGTTATCCTTCCGATGCTCTGCATGGCCGACATCATGGCTGTGGCTTACTACAAGCGCATAGCCGACTGGAAAACTGTGGCAAAGCTCTTGCCAACAGCCTTATTAGGCTTTCTCGTAGCACTTTTTGTTGACAAGCTCGTCCCGGCACAGGGATTCCGCCAACTGATGGGTTGGACGCTCGCCCTGGCGATGGCAGTAATGATTTGGAGCGAAATATTCGGCAAGGAAAACAGATGGATGCATAAATGGTGGTATTCTGCCCTCTTCGGTCTGCTCGGCGGTTTCACCACAATGATAGGCAATGCTGCCGGACCGGTCATGTCAGTCTATCTGCTCTCGATGCGCAAGGAGAAGATGGAATACATCGGCATTAACGCCTGGTTCTTCCTCGTTGTCAATCTGCTGAAAGTTCCTTTCCAAATCTTTGCCTGGGACAATATCACCTGGGGCTCGTTCTCACTGAACCTCCTGATGCTTCCGGTAATAGGAATCGGAGCCTTGCTCGGAATCCGTCTGGTAAAACTCTTCCCAGAAAAAGCCTTCCGAAGATTCATCCAAATTGTCACAATACTTTCTGTAGCAATGATGCTCGTATAGGTCATTGAGAAATAGTATACAAAACTATTGAGACCAATTCTTTTATCGGTCTCGTCTGAAATCGTTGCGTCCGTCTCCATGCCACCATGCGCCCAGGAAGGCGAGGATGGCACGGAAAACGATGTAGATAACGATGATGTCAACAAATTCATTCATAAGTTTGATATTTAGCGAGTTATTCAATATATATTCACAACCGGAATGCCCAAACAGTTGGCTTTCTTGAAAGTGTAGTAACGCGAGTTCGGGATAAGGATTGCATAAAAAAATAGGGTAAAACGAGCTAAATTAGTTCGTTTTGTCCTTTGCTAATTCATTGATTATTAGTAACTTTATAGTGGAATAAAAAACAAATTACTAATGATTAGCAAGGACAAAATTACTGAAATTTTCTGTATCGCAGACGACTTTTGCAAAGAACTTGAGAAAGAATTCGCAAAAAAAGTACTTCCAGATAGTGATAATGCGCCCAAAAGGCACCGCAAGCGTATGATGTCTGATGCAGAAGTCATCACTATACTGATTTGTTTCCACTTTAATTCTTACCGCAATTTTAAGCACTATTATCTGTATTGTGCACGAACAATGTGGAAGGATTTATTTCCTAAAACCTTTTCATACAATCGTTTTATAGAGGTTATGCCTCGTTGTTTCGTTGCAATGACGATGTTCTTAAAATTAGCAGTGTTCGGTAAATGCACAGGTATTAGTTTTGTTGATAGTACGTGCATTCCTGTTATACACAACAAGCGCTTTTACAGCATGAAAGTTTTCAAGGATATTGCCACAAAGGGTAAAAGCACCATGGGGTGGTACATAGGCTTCAAGCTACACCTGCTATGCAACGAAAAAGGTGAAATAATAAACTTTAATCTTACGAAAGCCAACGTCGACGATCGCAATGAGAATGTTATGAATGCATTGACTGACAAGGTTTTTGGTAAGTTGTATGCAGATAAAGGTTATATTTCTCAGACTCTTTTTGGAAGACTTTGGGATAAAGGCGTTCATATTGTTACAGGACTTCGCTCAAACATGAAACAGAAACTCATGCCACTTTATGATAAGATTATGTTACGCAAGAGAAGTGTCATTGAATCTGTAAACGATATGCTCAAAAATGTAGCTCAAATTGTACATACTCGTCATCGGAGTTTGCATAATTTCATTATGAATATTTTGGCTGCAATGGGGGCGTATTGCTTCTTTTCTACCAAGCCTCATGTCAACTTTGACTATGAGATTCCCCCATCTGACGGGCAACTTGTAATTTGGCAATAAAATAAACTTACATAATTTTGACAGGTGACCATTTTATGGCCACCCTTTGTAGGTTGGATGGTTTTCTGCTCTTTACTTTTTAGAATATAATCTCGAACTCGCGTTAATCATAACTGAAAATAAATCATAAAAGATAAACTATATTTTTGCGAGCCGAAGTTTTTGTTGTACTTTTGCAACCGACAAGAGTTGTTTGACAAGCAAACGTATGCATATTGCAGAAATTAGAACCGTTGCTAAATCATTACCTCCATTGAGGTGAAACACTCATAAATCGCTCATTCTAAGCTATTCGGCAGATTTTAGCGTAATTTTTTGAGAAAAACAAGGCTAATAGAAATTATTTTTGTAATTTTGTAGAGGAAATCAAATCATTGTAAATAAGAGTAAAAATATGACTAACTTACATCAATCAGTAACTCATTTTGCAGATACCAAACCCCATTATGCCCTGCTCGACGGATTGCGAGGCGTGGCTGCATTGCTCGTGGTGTGGTATCATGTGTTCGAAGGCTACCAGTTTGCATCCGGCTCAGCCATCATCCAGGAAATCAACCACGGCTATCTGGCGGTTGACTTCTTCTTCATCCTTTCCGGTTTCGTCATCGGCTACGCATACGATGACCGTTGGGGAAAGACATTGACACTGGGAAAATTCTTCAAGCGCCGCCTCATCCGCCTGCATCCGATGGTAGTGATGGGTGCCTTGATAGGACTCGTAATGTTCATCCTTCAGGGGGCAGTAACCTGGAACGGCACACCGGCTTCGGTACCTGCGATGATGATAGCCCTACTCTGCGCCATGCTGATGATTCCCGCCCTGCCAGGTTGCGGATACGAAGTAAGAGGCAATGGCGAAATGTTTCCGCTCAACGGCCCCGCCTGGTCGCTCTTCTTCGAGTACATCGGCAACATCCTCTATGCCCTTTTCATCCGGAGGCTCTCCACCAGGGCTCTGGCTATTCTCGCCGGTATCCTATCCATCCTGCTGCTTTGGTTCACGGCTACGGATGTTTGCGGCTACGGCATGTTTGGTGTGGGCTGGACGCTCGATGGTCTCAACTTCTGGGGTGGGCTTCTGCGCATGCTCTGCCCGTTTACGATAGGAATGCTGCTGTCCCGTGTTTTCCATCGCATCCAGTTCAAGGTAAAGGGAGCGTTCTGGATCAGTTCCATCATTCTTCTCCTGCTCTTCCACGTACCTTATATAGAGAGTATGGTTGGCGGCAGTATTGTGAACGGCAGTAATGTGGGCGGCGCTGATGGCATCACGCTGAATGGTGTTTTCGAAGCAGTGTGCATCATTCTGATTTTCCCGGCGATAGTATGGCTGGGAGCGAGCGGAACAACAACCGACCGTTTCAGCACCCGCGTCTGCACATTCCTGGGCGACATCTCCTTCCCGCTCTACATCGTTCACTATCCGTTTATGTATTACTTCTATTCGTGGCTCATCGAGAAGCAGCTCTTCACGCTTGGTGAAACCTGGCCCGAGGCGCTCATCACCTGCGGAGTTTCGATAGCAGCCGCCTGGCTCTGTCTGAAGTTCTACGACCTGCCAGTGCGCAGATGGCTGGCGGCAAAGATACGAACAAAGAAAGGTACTCGCAAGTAAAACTACGATAAAATTGAAAATCCCCCCATTTTTCTTGCGAAATCAAAATATTCATCGTATCTTTGCAGAAAGAATGTGCAGAAAGATGGATAGCGCACAAAAAGCCATCCTAAAAACATAGGAGATTAGATTATGACAGAAATGAACGATAGAAGATTGCCAGTAGGTATCCAGTCTTTTGAAAAAATCAGAAAGGGTGGATACCTATATGTTGACAAAACAGATATCATCTGGCAACTTGCCAACAGAAATAAAACGTATAATTACCTGAGCCGCCCACGCCGCTTTGGTAAATCAGTGCTGGTTGATACGCTCGAAGCCTACTTCATGGGTAAGAAGGAACTCTTCGAGGGTTTGAAGATTATGCAGATGGAGACGGAATGGGTGAAGCGACCTGTCATCAGACTGGATATGAGCCAGGCTGGCGCTGAACCGGAAAGTCTGAAAGGTTATCTGGACTATACCTTTCAAGAATATGAATCTTTATATGAGATAGAATCGAGGGGTAACTCTCCCTTAGCAACTCGTCTGATAGAAATTATAAAGACTGCTTATAACAAAACGGGGCAACAGGTGGCCATTCTCATCGACGAATACGACTCTCCATTGCAGCATTCCTGGAAGACTCCTCAGCACGAAGCATGTACCGCTATTTATAGAGAAGTATTTGCCGTATTAAAATCTCAGGATAAATACGAGAAGTTTGTCTTCATCACCGGCATCACCAAGTTTACGCAAATCTCTCTCTTCTCTGTGCTCAATAATCTGAGCAACATCAGCTTTGAGCCGGAATATGCAGCCATCTGTGGTATTACAAAAGAAGAGGTGCTGCGCGATTTCAAGCCTGAAATCAACAAATTGGCAGAATACGAAGACTGGACATTCGATGAAGCTGTAGCACAACTGACGGCATATTATGACGGCTATCATTTCAGTCGCCGCAATATGGTGGATGTATTCAATCCGTTCAGTCTCATCAATGCCTTGGCAGATTCAGATCTGAAGAACTACTGGGCTTCATCGGGTGCAACCTCTCTGTTGCCTAAGTTTGTGGATGACATGGAACTCAAATTGGGTAATTTTGATCCGTGCACCATTCTTCGCCAAACCATAGAGACATCGGATGTCACAGGCGGAGGAGCAGAACTGTTCCTCTATCAGTCTGGTTATCTTACCATTAAGGATTACCAGATGGGAGTTTATATTTTAGGATTTCCTAATTCTGAGGTAAGGCAAGCACTTTATGAAACAGTGTTACCGGCACTTACCTTGCGAAGTAATGGTGATATACAATCTACCCAATCTGGTCTGTTTCTTGCCCTTCAGCTTGGCAATCTTCCCGAAGCTATGAAATACCTGAAGGCGCTCATTGCGGATGTGCCCTACAGCAACAAGAAGCTTGCCAGCATGGACATGGAGGAGCGTTACCGTCTGATTCTGAGTACAATTTTCAATGCCATCGGCTGCCGTGTGGAAGTAGAAAAGATGATTGCTACGGGCAGAATTGATATGGTGGTAGAAACCACTAACTTCATCTATATCCTGGAGCTGAAGCTATCTAACAATGGCGGCATTTCTGCAGCCGAGAACCAGATGAAGGAAAAGAGTTACACCGAGCCCTTCAAGGCCGACAAGCGCAAGGTCATCGCCCTGGCAGTGGAACTCGATGAAACGGGCAAGGGATTGATAGATTGGAAAGAAGTGGAATAGCATTTTGGGATTGCATTGGTCTGATTAATACCAATGCAATCCCGGCTTGTATTTCTTGGTGCTGTGGTTTATACGATATACTACGCACGCCATCATATAAGAAGGAATGACGTTGGTACTCTTGCTGCTGATGTAGCTACTTGTTTGTGTATATTCGTTCCGACGGATTTGCAATCCATCGTCTAAAAATGCCCCAACCTCTTTAAGACCTGCGGATTTGCAATCCGCAGCAAGCAAGATTGCAAATCCTTTTTTGTCATCCAGGTGAGGCGGATTGCAAATCCACAATGCCCTAAATGGTCGAACATTTTTTATGCCGGATTGCAAATCCGGCAGGACGCCTGACGGTGGTCCAGAAAGGTGGCCCAGAAAACAAGAAGGTGGACCATAGAAAAGCAGTTGTTGCCTCTTACCGCAACAACTGCTTTTTCTTTTACAATATCACCAGCTATTCTACTACAATACTTACTGTATTATAACAAAAGCATCCTTCTCCTGCCTACATCTCCTTAATCTCCAGCGTCACTTCGTTTCCTCGCCACACCGCCTTCTTGATGCGCTCGTAGAGGGTGGTGAAGAGCGGGTGGCTCTTCAATACATAGCCGGGGGCATGAACCTCGCCCACCAGGATACTGCCCCTGCCCATCGTAAACGGACCGTTGCCCGGCTGAATCATCGCACATGGCAGGGAGGCGAAGGCTGAAATATCGCCAAACTCATGAGAATGACGAGCCTTGCAGCAAAGCTCACACTGGGATGAATCCATCGGAACCAGGAACGGCATCTTGCGATGGTGATAGATGCACTTGCCTATGCACACACGATACTTTCCTACCGGAAGACAATCTGCCTCACGCTCTACGGTGCCGCATACCTTCACCAGCTCAATCCCTTCGCCAGCAACTTCTTTCACAACTTTGAGTGTGCCCATGATGGTGCCACGCTCACGCAATAGACGATTCACATAAATTTCCATATCTACCTAAATTAAATTAAAAAGCAAATTAAAAAACATAATAAACATAACAATAAAAAGCATAATTATCAAACACTTACGCTGCTCTGAACCTTGGCTTTCGCCTCCTCCAGCGTCATCCCTTCACTACGACGGAGCTTGAGATAATACTCACTCAAATCCTTGCAACCTTCGGGCAGCTGATGGTAAACCAAACTGGGCAATGCTTTCTTCAGCTCAAAGTAAAGACTCAATCCTGCTTCGTCCTGATCTGGGAAGATGTGAAGATTTCTTCCGGCAAGAAGCCCTTGAAAACGGCGGTCGAAAAGCGTGGCACTGGGAATGGCTATGGCATGAATGCCAAGGGTCAATGCCGTCCAGCAATCAGAGGGTCCCTCGGTGATGAGCAGCGGTTCATCAGGAGGATAATCCTTCAACCGGTCGAGCCCATATATCATGCGATGACTGCCTGGTGCAAACTTGAATCGGGGAATCTCCTTCGGCTTTACGTCATCAGGCTTTACTTCATCAAGAGATACCTTATCCATATCGGAAGATGACTCAGACTTCTTCTTTCCCAGATAGCGGCTCTGCACGGAAACCAGTCTTCCCTCCTGGTCGAAATAGGGAAAGATGAGCGATGGACCGTCAAACACTCCACGCCCCACTCTCGCCATGCATACGCTTTGCTCCGTGCTCACTATCTGGCAGACCTTCAATGCCTCCGGGCTGGGCAACATAAGCCGATGATGGGCATTCTCTATTCCTTTCTCCACTACTGAAAGATTCTGCCAGATGTCCATGTGAGACATGGGTTTCTGCAAAATGCGCTCTCAGGGAAGCCATTCTTCTGTCTGATGCCGTAACCGCCTTTTTCACATCTTTGCGATGAGTATCTCTGTGCTCATCGGCGATATACACATCAAAATGATCTGCCAGCCAATGACATGCCTCGCTGAAGCCCAGGTTCAGTCGCTCTCTCACCAGTCCGATGGTATCGGCAGAGAATCCGCAGCTATAGCAGTGGCAGGTGTTCTTCTTTACATTGAAGGCGAGACTCGGATGATGATCATCGTGATGGATGCAGAGGGCTCGCTTGTTGCGAAGCCCCATGCCCAGAAGATCAGCCACCTGCAAGATGTCGAGCTCGCGAAGTTTCTGAATATCAAACTTATTTATCATATCTTAAACTAACTGATATTACTTTTTTTTCTTAGAACTACTGATGGCACGTGAAGCTTTCTTGCGCAAGTTACCGGTAGCAAGTTTCTCAATCCATCCTTTGCGTTTCCAATTACATATTACATTCTTCAATGGTGTGCGCACTCCTTTACGAGTTAAAAAATCTTCCAGGAATTTACGAGAAAACTCTTGCGGCAACTCGTCAAAGTAATTACAGGTCTTATAGGGGTGAGATTCAAAATCTGCATTAATCTCATCATAGATGGCTCCCCATTTACCTAACATATTGTGCAAGATACGATCGGCACAAGCCAAATATATCTGCTTCACCAGGCGGCGGATTTCCTTCTGGGTCTTTACACCCTCTACCTGATAAAGGTATTGCATAAGCGAAGCTATGCGAAAGGCACTTACACTGCTACGTTTATAAAAGACATCAAGAGCTTTTGACATCGACTTCATTACGTCACTTCTACGAGCTTCACACCATTTCTTCACCGTAGGATCCAACCAACTCGTATCAAGCAAGCTTTCCTTACGTAAAGATTTTCCGTCTTCGCTATAACAGAGCGACATGAGTTTTTGCAAAGTAGTATCTATACTTTGCTTCTGTTCCTCTGTCAAAGGCTTGAATATCAATGGGTTTTCTCCCAGCTGAGAATTCACGTTGCAAAGGATAGTACGGGTAACGCTACCACCTTCTATGGCTGCTTTATCCATATATCGGTTTACGGCTGCAGGCGTGCCTGTATAGACATAACACAACATCAAATCTACCACAGCCGAATAGCTGGCTTCACTCAAATAATCCTGACCAAATTCTGAGCCCAGGTCATATCCAGTCTTGTTGATTTGCTTGATGTCAGAAAACTGTCGCTTGCTGGCCTGCACGATAGCACCGATTTCATCGGCAAACTGGAAAAGCGTTTTCGGCGTACCAAACAGCTTCATTGGAGCATCGGCTCTCTTGATGAGCATAGAGAGCGAAAGATTCTCGTGGAGCAAGGTGATGTCTGTCTTTGGCTCCGGAGGCAATTTGCCATCTTTTTTACCTTGGCGTCGCTTCAATTCGGCATACTTCTGCTCCTCTGCCCTTTGCTCGGTATCACGCTTGATAAATGGATCCATCAGATAACGCATCAGATAACGGGCAAACGATTTTCCTGAGCTCTGATCACCACATACCAGCACATGAAGAAGAATGGCAGAAAGCGAATTATCGTAAACATAATTGAGGCGGATACGAGTGGCATATACGGCAAGCATAGAACTCGCCACCGCCAAGGTAGAAAACTTGAGCTCACTGGGTGCCGTCATCATCCACTCTCTTACTCCTGCAGGATAATCCTTGTCAGGAATGAGTGGTTGAAGTTCTATGGAGTCAGAATGGGACTTAGCAGTATCCTCTTTATTACACTCGACCACTGATTGGTTTCCAGCCTGGGTCGAATCGTTTGGCTGGTGAGCAGGGCAAGTCCCCGACTTGTTCTGCTGCAAGGTATTATTTAAATCTTGCATCATCATCAATAATTTGATTTTGATGCTGCAAAATTAGTAAAAAAGGGCATAAGCGAGGTGTTACGCAACACGACGCAACACCTCAAATTTTATAAGTAACTAACTGCCATGCAACCTTTTACATGGCTTAAAAAGAAAAGAAACAAAACTATTGGCACAACAACAACACAACACACCAATAGAAGTTTAGTTATAGAGATCTTAGCAAAATGCGCAGTTCATCTGCTTCACTAGGCCACGAATTAGGACGGCTTTCTAACTTAAATTTTCCCGCCCCACTCTTAGCCTGACTAAGAACAGAGGAATTATTTAAATCCTTAAATAAATGCTTAAACGAATCCCATACAATATTTTTGGTAGAAGGATCTAAAACCTTCAACTCATGTGCCACCAGTTTTACCATATAGCCTAGTGACCGTTTAGATTTTTTCCAAACGAGCATCGACCCATCCTTCTCACACCATTCTTTTTCAATGAGTTTTCTCCAAATAGCTTGCGCCTGCTTAGTATATAATTTATCATCATGCTCCGTAAGAGGAGGAGCAATTACGATTTCATCGTCTTGCAAGACAAGGCATCCTTCAGAATCAGTAAGCAAGGAGTCATCATTATTCATATAATCAAGAAGCCATTCTTTCACTTTCAGACTATACTGCCTATAAGATTCATTTTGATAGAATTCCTTCACAAACAACATCATCATCTTGGACTGCTCACAGGCAGAGGCAAACAGGTGATTTCCAAAACGCAGATAGTGGAGATTCCCTGGACAAGCTTCATCACTCAGCTTGCCCAGACAATTATGCAATAATCCCAGAATAAGACATACATACTCTTCCACTTCACTATCAGGACACTCGCAGTTGGCCAATTCAGCCATATCGCAAAAGGCTTCCCACTGCTTATCCCAAGCTTCTTTCATCATTCTGCATACCGCCTCATTATCAGATTCGCACTTGATGCCGTCTATCCACCCCATCAGGATTTGAAAAATTTCCTCGGGGCGCAACTTCAATCTATAATCAGGCCGAATATACTTTCCGCCAATGCTTTGTTTCATCAGATACAAGGGATTAGCAGCATAGCGCTTTCTGACTTTATCTCTTGACTGTATGTCTAGTCTGTTCATTCTGCTTATCTTTATTAATTTGATTAAGATTAGTGATTATACAGTCAAACCAGCTCTTCAAGACATGTAACTGTTTTTTATTCTCATCTCTTACTTGCTCTTCAGTACCTTCAGGCTTGATGAATGCACTGCTGTCCAAACGCATGGTAAAAGGAGCAGATGCCTCTGATGTAATCCAATCAGGATTATTATCCACCTGGGCCTTGACAACAAATCCACGCTGACAAGCTAAAGCTACTACCATACCAAGATTATATTCAGCCCGCTCTAAATTAAGACCTGTTCCAGGAAGAGCATGAAAGAAAAAGCCACCGTTACCTGCACCAATGTCATTCAACATTTCCAGGAACGAAGTGAACAAGACGGCTTTCTCTCTAGTTTGCTCATCAATACCAGTATCTGCCAACACTTTATCCAAATCAAGATGAAGCCCTGTCAGCATGCAGCCCTGCTTGATTTTTTCCTTTAAAGTGTACCAAAACTTGTTGGAAGATGTAATCTGTCGCAAGTCAACTCCATAACCACCATTTTTCCCGACTAGCTCATTCCAATAGTTTTCGAGTCCTTTTCTTACGGTCTCTAAATTGGCAAAACATTTTCTTTGGTGCTGGATTCCTATAAGAATACCCTCTTTTTGAGGGTCTCTTGCATCCAATACCAGAGAAAAGTCAGGATAGGTTGGGACAATTTCTTTGTCTCTGCAATCCTTCTTGTCTCTGGTCATATTTTTCTTTTTTTCGATGGTTACATAGGCGAAGTCTTCAAGAATAGCTGCTCCATAAGCGGTTGTTCTTTCTCCATTACCATCCAGGAAAGCAATATCCATCAGATGTTTCAGGATAAACTCTGCTATCATCTTAGTTTCTGATTCAGAAGCAGGAACCCCTGCCATGAACGATTCTATTCTCAATCTATAAAGAGTAAATTTTGTTTCGATCATTGTTAATTGTTTTTGATTGTTTGTATAAAATGGCATTATGCCCTTTCACCCTACAAAGATACAAAAAAAATCACAAACCACAAAATATTATTGAAAAAAGTAAAAGTGAAAAAGTGAAAGTGAAAAAGTGAATTTTCAATGAGAACCCAAAAAGCGCCTTGCAAGAACTATGTATTACCAAGGGATAAAAGAAGAAATATAGTGAAGAAAAAAGGAGTAGTACTTACGCGCGTACATTATTATATACGTGTACATTAATATATTGTATTTCTTTTCTCTTTTACATCGTACACGGAATCTCTGAAACTGACATCTTTCTCGCCTGTTCCTTGATACCTCTGTGAATTTCACCTTTTCACTTTCACTTTTTCACCTTTTCCTTTGATCCCTCTCCCCTCCTCGCCCCTTTTCCTGCGTCGCCACGTAGCAATTCCTGCGTCGCCACGTAATATTTCCTACGTCGGGACGCAGGAAATGGCAGCTCTATCGAAGGGGATTTCATGCCTCACATCACAACTGCCGGGACAACTCGCTACAACTGCCGGGACAACTATTGCATTCCGCCCAAAAATGTTGTATCTTTGCATCGTCAATGAAACTCATTGATGGGGCTCTCTGCCGGACAGGATACCGCGGAACTGCAGGGAGGGGGATGCCCGATACAGAAACTGGATTATTCACTAAAAAGAAAGGAATGAAGAAAATGAAAAAGGAAACTTGGAAGACGATTCTGCAAGTCATCGTCACGGTGCTCACTGCACTCTGTACGTCACTCGGAGTTACGAGCTGCATGTAGTATATGTAGAAATTAAATTATTCACTAAAAAACTATTTGAATTATGGGTATCAAAGTAAAAGCTATCGAGCGCAACGTCGCTTTTGAGAAGGGTAAGCAGAAGTGGGCATACGTTATGCAGGCAGACCTCTACGGTCAGCTTACCCAGAGTAAGGTTATCGAGGAAGCTGCCGTGCGCAGCGGACTCGCCAAGCAGGTGATCAATGCCGCATGGGGTGCCATCGGAGCAGTCATCACCGCATGGGCCACCGAGGGTCACTCCGTGGCTGTACCGGGACTCGGCTCCCTCCGATTCGGTCTGAATTCTACCGCCGTGGAGGATGTCAACAAGGTGAGCAGCTCGCTCATCAACCGCCGCTACATCATCTTCGTGCCTAACGCCGACATCAAGGAGGAGCTCGCCAAGACCAGCGTCAACATCACCTGCTACGACCGCAACGGCAAGATCGTGAAGCAGGTTACCTCTGCCGACAAGAACGACACCGGGGAGGGTGACAACAAAGATAACACCAACCAGGGCGGAGGTACCAGCCAGGGAGGAGGTACTTCGCAGGGTGGAGGTACCAGCCAGGGTGGTGATTCCAACCAGGGTGGCAACACCAGCCAGGGTGGCGGTTCTACCGATGGCGATGGTAACGGCGACAACGTAGATTTCTAAAAACAACGCAGATCTCTAAAAACAACGGAGATCTCTAAAATCATCAAGGTGTGCCAGATTACAAGGAAGTGAATCTGGCGCACCTTCTTTTTTTTATCTTTTTCTCCTTAAAAATGGTCTTTTTGGAAAAACCTCATTCGTTATTCAAGTTTTTTTCGTAACTTTGCACGCGAAATCAATAGCCTGGAATATCAAACAGCTTGGAATATCAAACTGGCTGGAATATCAGATAGACTATAATATGAATATGTATTTAAAATAAGATATAAGATATGAAATCTCACATCAAAATTTATCTACTTGTCTGTATCGCCGCCCTGCTCCTTACGGGCTGCGATACCGTATTCGATGTTCACCCTTACGATGTTCGCATAAAGGGCGAAACCGACTTGAATGCCAAGAACATACAGAAGATAGAGCAGACGGTGAAGAGCAAGGATACCATCCGGTTTGCCGTGATCAGCGACAGCCATCAGTGGTACGACGACCTGCAGAAGGCGGTTAATGACATCAACAGCCGCCAAGACAGCATCGACTTCGTAATCCACTGCGGCGACATCTCCGACTTCGGCGCTACCCGCGAAATGAAGTGGACACGAGAAAGAATGCAGAAACTCAAGATGCCTTCGGTGATACTGCTGGGCAACCACGACTGTCTGGGCACGGGCAACCAGACCTACGAGGCCATCTACGGCGACCCCGACTTCAGCTTCATCGCCGGAAAGGTAAAGTTCGTCTGCCTCAACACCAATGCCATCGAGTATGACTACTCCCGTCCGGTGCCTAACTTCGACTTCATGGAGGCGGAACGCTCTGCCGATTCGCTCGACTTCGACCGCACCGTGGTGTGCATGCATGCACCTCCCTACTCCGAGCAGTTTAACAACAACGTAGCGAAGGTATTCAATTATTACATCCACGAGTTCCCTCGCCTGCTGTTCTGCCTGGACGGTCACGGTCATCATACCAAGACGGAAGACCTTTACAACAACGGCACCCTGTTCTATATGGCAAGCAGCGTACACTTCCGTCAATATTACATTTTCACCATCACACCAAAGGATTATCATGTTGAAGTCATCGATTTTTAAGTTCAGTATATGGGCGATCCTCCTGCTATCGGCAAGCACAACGGCAAACGCCGGCGAGGAGGGGTCAGGAAAGGAGAATTTAGGAAAGGAGAGTTCAGAAGAAGATTCACTCACCCGATACGACAGGCGCATCCTCCGCTATCGCAAGCACTGGGATGTGCTGATGCCTACGCAGAGCGTGATACAGACCTGCGGCAACATGGGTATCATCTCGCTGGGTATCGGATGGGACTACGGCAAGCGAAGCCAGTGGGAGACGCATCTGCTCTTCGGCATCGTTCCGAAATATGATTCGGATGAAGTAAAAATGACAATCACGCTGAAGGAGAACTTCATTCCCTGGCGAAAGGACTGGGGAAAGGGATGGCAGTTTGAACCCCTGGAGTGCACGCTGTACCTGAACACGGTGTTGGGTCACGATTTCTGGACAAAGCAGCCTACCAAGTACGAGAGCGGATATTATCCCTTCTCTACCCGAATCCGCCCGAATCTGGGATTTGGCGAACGGTTTACGTATCAGATTCCGAACAACAGGCGCAAGCGCGTGAAGAGCCTCACGCTCTTCTATGAGTTGAGTACGAATGATATCTATTTCATGCGGTTCTACCGCAACGGCAATGCCGGTTTCTGGGATGTCTTCGGACTGTCGTTTGGTGCAAAAATGCAGATATTATAAAGGGATAGTGAATGGGGGATTGCAAATCCCCCGGTTTTATAGGTCGAACCTTTTTTAACGACGGATTGCAAATCCGTCGGGACGCCTGACGGGAGACTTTAGGATTTAAAAAGTGAAAAAAAAGATGGAAACAGAAGAGATTGTTCATAAGCTGGAGGCGAAGGGCATCAAGCCCACCTCCAACCGCATACTGGTGATGAAGACTCTGGTGAATGAGCAGAATCCGCTGAGTCTGAAGGATTTGGAGCAGAAAATGGTATCGGTGGATAAGTCGAGCATCTTCCGCACGCTGACGCTCTTTCTGGAGCATGATGCCGTTCATGCCTTCGAGGATGGAAGGGGGATATTGAACTACGAAGTGTGTGAGGAGGAAGGAGTGTGTGACCATCATGATGGTCATATTCATTTCTACTGCGAATCATGCCACCGTTCGTTCTGCATGGAGGATATCCATATTCCGAGCTTCGAATTGCCGGAAGGATTCTATCCTCACTCCGTCTCCTTCGTCATCAAGGGAGAATGCCCTGAGTGTAGACGTAGGCATCGCTGAAAGCAATGCCTATTGTTTTTACAACAACAAAAAAAGCTCCGAAGAAAGATGAACTTCTTCGGAGCTTTTTTGTACACCCTTAGGGATTCGAACCCTAGACCCACTGATTAAGAGTCAGTTGCTCTACCAACTGAGCTAAGGGTGCAGCAAGCTTGGCAGTTGAGTTATTTCTCAAAATCGGTTGCAAAGGTACTGCTTTTTTCTGACACCACCAAATTTTTCGGCAACTTTTTTCTTTTTCATGCGCATTTTTCTGATTTTCCATACATTTTCAAGAGAAAAAGTGTATCTTTGCAGCCACTTATACATTATTATATATGTAGAGCATCAAAGAACATAAGAGAATATAAGAGAAATCTTATCAATTAAGAAATCAAAAACATAAGAGAATATGAACGGAATATACACTATCCTGCTCCTCGTGCTGAGCAACATCTTCATGACGCTCGCATGGTATGGACATCTCAAACTCCAGCAGACGGGCACCAGCAGCAACTGGCCACTCATCGGAGTCATCGCCTTCAGTTGGGCGATCGCCTTCTTCGAATACTGCTGCCAGGTACCAGCCAACCGCATCGGATTCATCGACAACGGCGGTCCATTCAATCTGGTACAGCTCAAAGTGATACAAGAGTGCGTGTCGCTCATCGTCTTCGCCATCATCGCCAACATCCTCTTCCAGGGGCAGGGCCTGCATTGGAATCACTTTGCCGCATTCGTCTGCCTCATCGCTGCCGTGTATTTCGTCTTCATGAAATAACTGAGTCCACTTTAAGAAGAACAATTATAACAAAATAAAAGAATAACCGACAATGGAAAAGAAATTACGTGTTGCTTCCCTCTGCGTGCAGGGAGGCTATGAGCCGAAGAACGGCGAACCGATAGAAGTTCCTATCTATCAGAGTACTACATTCAAATACGACAACTCTGAGGAGATGGCGATGCTCTTCGACCTGAAGAAGGAAGGCTACTTCTATAGCCGACTCCAGAACCCAACCAATGATGCTGTGGCAAAGAAAATCGCACAGCTCGAAGGTGGTGTGGGTGCCGTATTGACCTCAAGCGGTCAGGCAGCCAACTTCTATGCCGTATTCAACATCTGCGAGGCTGGCGACCACATCGTTACCTCTAATGAAATCTACGGCGGCACCTTCAATCTCTTCGGCGTTACCCTGAAGAAGCTCGGCATCGAGTGCACCTTCGTAAACCCTAACGCCAGCGAGGAGGAAATCCAGAAGGCTTTCCGCCCTAACACCAAGGTGGTGTTCGGCGAAACCATCAGCAACCCTGGCTGTGCCGTGCTCGACATCGAGAAGTTCGCCCGCATCGCTCACAAGAACGGCGTGCCTCTCATCGTAGATAACACCTTCGCCACCCCTATCAACTGCCGCCCATTCGAGTGGGGTGCCGACATCGTTACCCACTCTACCACCAAGTATATGGACGGTACTGCATCGCAGGTAGGCGGCGTAGTAGTGGATAGCGGCAACTTCGACTGGATGGCGAATGCCGAAAAATTCCCTGGCCTCTGCACACCGGATGAGAGCTACCACGGACTCACCTACGTGAAGGCTTTCGGAAAGATGGGATACACCACCAAGCTCGTGGCACAGTTGATGCGCGATCTGGGTTCCATCCCTGCTCCGATGAACTCATTCATCCTGAACCTGGGTCTCCAAAGCCTGCACCTGCGCATGCGCCAGCATTGCGAGAATGCACAGAAGGTGGCTGAGTTCCTGCAGAATGATGAGCGTGTGGCTTGGGTTCACTATAGCGGACTGAAGGGCGACGAGTATTACGATCTTGCCCAGAAGTATATGCCAAACGGCACCTGCGGCGTCATCGCCTTCGGATTGAAGGGCGACCGCGAGACAGCCATCAAGTTTATGGATTCTCTGGATATGATCAACATCGTAACCCATGTGGCAGATGCCCGCACCTGCGTGCTCCACCCTGCCAGCCATACCCACCGTCAGCTTTCAGACGAGCAGTTGAAGGAGGCAGGCGTTGCTCCAGACTTGATCCGCCTCTCGGTAGGTATCGAGGATGTAGAGGATATCCTGGATGATATCAAGCAGGCATTGGATAAAATCTAGACCTTAATTCCGCAACACTATTATAACTTAAACTTTTAAAAATGCAGTTTGGCAAATTATTGCTGCCAAACTGCATTTCTGTATTCAAGGGGAGTACATCCTGCTTGTTTCTTAAACCAAGTGCTGAAATGGGCGGCATACTGAAAGCCTAACATACCCGCAATATCGCTTAAAGAAACTTCGCGGTTGGCCAGCAATTCTTTGGCGTAATGAAGCATTTTCAAATGGATGTGTTTCAAGGGCGAAAGGCCTGTGGCTTTCTTTACCAAATCACTAAAATAGTTTGTGGAAAGGCAGAGCTCACCAGCGCAATAGGCTACCGTGGGAATGCCCAGCAGGAGAGGCTTATTGGAGGCGAAATAGTGGTTGAGCAGTTGGTCGAAGCGTTCCAGCAACTTCTTGTTTACGGTCTGTCTGACATCAAACTGACGTTCGTAGAATCGGCGGCAATAATCCAACAGCAACTTTAAATAGTCAATCACAATGTCAGTATCTGACGCATCTTCTCTTTTCAATTCCTCTTCGATGCTATGCAACAGCCCCAGGAAAATTTGCTTCTCTGCAGCATCGAGCTGGATGGCTTCCCGCAGACTGTAGTCAAAATACGTATAATCTTTTAGCAAAGGAAGCAGATAGGTTCCCTTCAAAAGGTCGGGATGAAACAGCAGGGCATGGCCTTTCACCTGATGAAGCTTCCCGTCATCTTCTGATCCTGCTACTTGGCCGGGAGCCAGACACACCAACGTGTCGGGCTGGTATTCGTAGATGCCCATACCATAGCGTAAATCGGTAAACTTTACTTCTTTCAAGTAGATGGCATAGTAACCAAACACTCTACGCAAATTGGAGAAACGGATTGGTGGGATCCTGCTGAAATCAACTACATGGATGAGTGGGTGTAATGGCGCAGTACCGATCATCTCACAATAATCTGCTATCTGGTTTATCTTATCATTCATTCTGTTCATACTGATGCACTTAATATACCCTTAATTCAGCAACACTATTATAAATTAAACTTTTTAAGTACCTGAGCAACAAAAAGATGCCCAGGATTTTGCCATATCGAAGAATTCACTTATCTTAGTGTTGCAAAACAAACAAGAGAATTCAACGATAGCCATGGCAAAGATAGTGCAAACCGAAAGCAGAGCACAAGTTTACTTGAATGCTCTGCAGAGGTGCAGCCTATCTTATGCAAAGATACAAATTAAATCTGAGAAACTCACTCCTTTTGGAGGAATATTTTCGGGTCGTGGAGCAATTTGACTCCACATTGTCTTCTGTAATCGACTCGACCCTCGGTCTAAGGTGTAGATATCGCTTTTTTCTGTAAATTGCGTATTTTATTCAAATAAATGGGTAAGGCCACTTCAAGAAAATCTCCGTAACTTTGCACCCGAAATCAAGAAGACGTAAAGGTTATGGATACAAAACAAAAGAAAATAGTAGGTTTGGTGTTGTCGAGCTACTTGGTAACAGCGATGAATGGTGCAGTTATCATCACAAGTTTGCCCCAAATGGCAGCAGAGTTACAGCTCGACTTATCTACCCTATCATGGGTGCAAAATATTTACGTATTGGCTTGGGGAAGTCTGATGCTGATGGGAGGTAGAATGAGCGATGTGCTGGGCCGGCAACTTATGATGACCGCCTCGCTGTTGCTCTTTGGGGGCGGAACGCTTTGGGCGGGTCTATCAGCTTCAGCTTTCAGTCTGATTGCATCTCGACTGGTTCAGGGGATTGGCGCTGCCATTTTGGCCCCCACTTCATTGGCGCTGATTATGGATTATTTCGAAGGAAGCGAGCGCGTACGTGTCGTTTCGTGGTACAGCTCCATCTCCGGCATAGGCATGTGTGTCGGACTTATCTTGGGAGGAATTCTTACAGAAAAATATTCGTGGCGATGGGGATTTTACTCCTATTTACCCCTCATCGGGTGGATGATATACCTCAGTCATTTCACACTGGGCAGGCAGACCCCTTCCAAGAAATCAGTAGCAAGCTTGGACGTGAAAGGCACTTTGCTCTCAGCATTAGGCACCTTTTCTTTCATTTATGCCATTAATGGCTCGGAGCACCCTTGGGTATTTGGCACTTTGGCACTCTTGCTGCTCACCTTATTCTTACAGGTGGAGAAGCGTGCCGCTTCGCCCATTATGCCCCTGCGTCTGTTTGGCAGCGTGCGAAGCCGAGCCCATGGAGCGCGTATCCTTTTTGCAGGTGCCATGATGGGATATTACTTCTTCATCTCGGAATATTTACAAGAGGTACTTTCGTTTACGGCGCTGCAGGTGGGATGGGCCTTTCTACCCCTTACGCTTTTCACCTTCGTAGCTGCCATATTAGTGCCCGGCATGGTAGGTCGCTTTGGCAATAAATCGACATTGACCCTGGGCATGGTACTGATGCTGCTGGGTTTTTATTGGACGATGCAGATTTCGAAGCAGAGCGATTACTACCTTGACATAGCGCCTGCCATGTTGCTTCTTGGCGTGGGACAAGGATTTGTGATGAGTCCGCTCACCAATTTAGCCATTATAGGCGTGGAGGGTGCTGACGCCGGTGCTGCATCTGGCCTTGTCAACGCCACGCATCAAATAGGGTGTTCCCTAGGGCTCTCCATCATGGTGAATTCATCGGCTCATTTCACGCAGTTGGCAGATATTTGCCGACAAACGATGCGATGTGGTTTTGTGTTTATGACGATTGCCTTTCTTTTAATTTGGGCAAGCAAACAGAATATTCATTTAATCAAAAAAATATGGAAACAACAACGTTAAACAATGGTGTAAAAATGCCCATGCTGGGCTTTGGTGTGTATCAGATTCCTGCTGATATTTGTGAAGACTGCGTAGTGCAGGCCTTAGAAGCCGGCTATCGACTGATAGACACGGCTGCTGCTTATGGCAATGAGGTGCAGGTGGGCAGGGCAATTAAGCGAAGCTGCGTGCCTCGCGAAGAACTTTTTGTAACCACAAAAATGTGGTTGCAAGATGCTTCGTACGAAGGAGCTAAGCGTGCCTTCGAACGCTCTCTTCAGCGCCTCGATCTCGACTATCTCGACCTTTACCTCATTCACAAGCCGCTGGGCGACTATTATGGTGCTTGGCGTGCGCTGGAGGAGTTGTATCACGAAGGACGCATCAGGGCCATTGGTGTGTGTAATTTTTCGCCCGACCGATTAGTCGATTTAATCTGCAACGCTGAGGTTGTGCCGATGGTCAATCAGATAGAAACTCACGTTTTCTGGCAGCACAACGCATTTCATGAACTCATGGCGCGCAAGGGCGTCGTGCATCAGTCGTGGGGTACATTTGTGGAGGGACGCAACAATTTCTTCCACAACGAGACACTGCAAGCCATAGCCGACGCACACGGCCGTAGCATTCCGCAAGTAGCCCTTCGCTGGTTGTTGCAACGAGGCATTGTCTGCATACCTAAATCGGTGCATCGGGAGCGAATGGAACAAAACAAAGCCGTGTTCGACTTCACGCTTTCGCCCGAAGAGATGGCACGCATCCAAACGCTCGACCTTGACCGCTCGGCATTCTATTCTCACTTCGACCCCGAAAAAGTAGAATGGCTGAATCAGATACGTTACGATATTTAAGGTAGAGGAAATGATGGCGCCCTGTAAGCGCAAAAGCATTCAAAACTAAAGCTTTTGCCCTTACAGGGCGTCTTTTGTCAATGGCCATAAAGAGGACGTGCCGGAAACAGGACTTCTGTCCTTTCTCTTTAGGCGAAGAGCATTGGCTTAGGCGTGTTTACACCAATTTAAAAATCTCACTAGGCGTCTTCCGCTTCAGCACTTCCAGCTCGAAGTCCTTTCCGGCAATGATGCCCTTGCTCCTGAGAATCTGCTCCACGGTCTTTCTCGCCAGTTCGGGATGATTATTCTCCTCACTGAGATGGCAGAGCCATACGTGGCGGAGACTCGGAGTGGCGAAGTCGGCAAGCGCATGGGCACATTCATCATTGCTGAGATGACCGTTCGGACCCAGGATTCTGTCCTTCAGATACTGAGGATATTTTCCTGCCAGAAGCATCTCCACACTATAGTTCGATTCTAGCACCAGATAGTTCGCCTTGCCGATGAACTCCTGAATCTCCTCCGTGATGTGTCCCACATCCGTAATCAGACAGAATGTGACACCCTCGTGCTCCACGAAATAGCCCACATTATCCGTACTGTCGTGAGGCACCCCAAACGGAGTAACCCTGAACTCGCCCACCTGGAACGGCACACCTTTCTCTATGATGTGCGCATGATTGGGCACGATTTTCTTTCGGACGCAATAGTTGCGCTCGATACCTGCATGAACTTTACGGGTTGCATATACTGGTAGATGATAGTCAGTACTCAAGCTCCCCACCGACTTTACATGGTCGGCGTGGTCATGGGTAATGAGGATATGATGCACATCCTCGAAGCGCAATCCATAGTTATGGAAGTGCTTCTTCAGGGTTCTGATACCTACTCCTACGTCTATCAATAGCGAATCCGTTTCAGTGTAAAGATAGTAGCTGTTGCCACTGCTTCCACTGCCAAAGGATATAAATTTTAGCATTTTAATTGTTATTTTCCCTGCAAAGTTAGCAAAAAAGATTCTTATTACAAAGTTTTTTACTATCTTTGTGCCCAAAATAAGCAAATAAATAGAAATTTTAAGATTTAGGAAACATGGTTAGGAAAACAATATCCTGTATGGCTATCGCCGTAGCAGCCATACTAGCAAGCGTTTACACCCTTACGGGATGCCAATCTCATCAGGGTGACGAAGACCAGCTGGAGAATGACATCGATTCATTCGCCACCTACTACTTCAACTGGCAATTCCCCAAGACTCTGAAGTACTGCACCCAGAGTTCGGAACCCTGGCTCCGCTATGCTGCCAGCAACGTGCATCAGGCGGATGTAGATCTGCTGCGCACCAAGGCTGAGGATGCCACGATAGAGATCAACGACATCGACTTCAGCGACGACGGAGCGAATGCCACCGTCAGCATCACCGTATATAATTTTCTGCAGATGGACACCATCGGGCAGGAAGCCCACCTCGTAGAAGAGGCCGACTTCCACCTGCCGATGCGTATCGAGAACGGGGTATGGAAGATTAGAATGGTAAACCTACCGCGAAGTGAAAGGCGAAATCACGACTGAGCTTTGGGTGAATAATCGCCCAATGCTCATCCCCACTCTCGTAGGCAGGATTGATTGCCTTCATACCCATATCGAACCGGAGGATGAAATAATCGAAGTTCAACCTCAGACCCATACCATACGCCGCAGCAATCTGCTTGTAGAACTTATCTAACTTAAACTGTCCGTTAGGCTGCTCATCATATTTTCTGAGCGTCCAGATATTACCAGCATCCACAAACAGGGCACCTTCGAATTTCCAGAACAAAGGAGTACGGTACTCGGCATTCAGGTCGAGCTTCATATCACCCGTCTGGTTGATGAAGTCGATGCGTCCGTCATTGCCCTTGTATCCGCCAGGTCCCAGCTCTCTTACGCCCCAGCCTCTCACAGAGTTGGCACCACCCGAAAAATAACGTTTCTCGAAAGGCAGCACCTTGCTGTTGCCGTAAGGATACGCCACGCCGATGCCCGCATGCAGCGCCAGCACATTGCGGTCGTCGAAGCGCACCAGATGGGTATAGTCGAAATCAGCCTTGGCATACTGGGCATAGGCGATATTGATGAAGGTACGCTGTCCCTGAGAATTTATCTTGAAATTCAGCGCCTTGGAGAAAGCGCTGAGCAGATTGCCCGAAGACTCCACATTCAGTCGGAAGGCATCTACCTCATCGCTATAGGTCAATCCGAAACCCATCTTCATGATGAAGATATCCTCGTAGTTATAGCGCAGGATGGCATTTCTGTTATCTACATCATCCAGATAGTCGCGCTTGAAAGTCTCTGAAATCCAAGGCATATACACATAGTTGAGGTCGAGCAGGTCGAATCGCCAGTTGAGATGATGGCGGGGTTCAGCCCAGCGGTAGCGCCATGCCATGGAGAAGACGCGACGATGGAACTCCGGACGGTTCTGGAGGTCCCACGCCACCGAATACTCCGTATTGGCAGTCTGTCTTCTTCTGAAATTCTTAGACAGCAGCGGTGCCACGAAGCGTGGGAATACCAGCTTGCTCTCTATCGAATACTCCTGATAGTTCTGGTCCTGATAGCCCTCCAGTCCGGTGATAGCCTCGTAGGCACCACGCAGCTCGATACTCAACTGTTCGCTACCCCGGAAGAGGTTTCTGTTGGTATAGGTGAGCGAAGCCGCAGCACCCAGGTCGCCAGCCGTATTGGTTCCTTCCGGCTGGAAGGAGATGGTAGAAGGCTTGTTGGTGCTGATCTGGATATTGCAATCGAGCTTTCCGCTATCGGGAGCTTCCACGAATCGGATATTGGTATATTTCACCGCCTGCAGGCGTGCGAAATTATTATACGTACGTTGCAGGTCAGAGGCGCTGTAGGGACTTCCCTCCTTCAGGGCAGTGGCATTCAGGAGCACCTGATGGCGCAGGTGGATGCGGTCGCTGTCGTTGCTGAGATAGTTGATTTTCCTGATCTCGTATCGTGAGTGTGGGGTTTCCGGCGCATTACTGTTAGCCTTGTAGTTCATCAGATGCAGGGTAACGCCGATGTCTTTGCTGCCCGTGATAGTATCTGCAGAAAAGTGGATGAAATCCTTGTTGAAGCGGAAGTATCCATCATCAATGAGGAGATTGGAAATACGCTTGCGCTCATTATCCAGCGCCTCTACCGTGAAACGCATTCCCGGCTTCAGCATCTGGTTATCAGGATTATCCAGCTGCAATCTATCCTGTATGTTCTTATCCTCTATGTCATACTCCACCTTGCCGATGAAGAACGGCTCACCGGGATGCAACAGATAAGTGGCATCCAGCTTCGGGGCTTTCTTCCGCTTCCTGCCCTTCGCATTCTCATTCTCGCCATCCATCTCATTCCTGGTTCCGGCATTCGCCCAATCCTCTCCGTGAACGGTGGTATAGAGGGATACGCCAGCGTGCAGGAATCCCTGGTTCTGCATCGCCGTGAGCAGGTCCTGGCAAGTGAGTCGAGCCTGGATGGAATCATAGATGACGGGCTTCTTGCTGAACGGGTTTTTAAAGAGTGCAAAGAGCTTTGGCTTCTCTTTCTGTCGCACATACTGCTTGAGCGCCCCTGCATCATATTCCGCAGAGTCGCTCTTCACTTCCACCTTATTTAATATATACTCCCCCTGCTGCACATACTTGCTGGCAGAACATCCAGCCAAAACCAGTGGCAGGGCGAGTATTGAAATCTTCTGTATTTTCACGAATCTAATCCTTTTAGATTGCAAAGATAGTGTAAATCGAAGAAAATACAAAATATTTAGCACTTTTTATTTTGTATTGTCTGCTTTTTATGCTACCTTTGCATCCATTAAAGATTAGAAACAACAACAAATGATTAGCAAGAATAAGATAAAATACATTCGTTCGCTCGAACTGAAGAAGAACCGCAACAAGGAAGGAAAGTTCGTGGCGGAAGGTTTCAAGGTAGTAGATGACCTGCTCGCCCTGCAACCTGCCGACCTCATCGTGGCTACCCAGGAGTGGCTCCACGGCAAGCACTTCGCGGATCAGACAGAGGTGATCGAGGTGACAGAGGAGGAGCTGAAGAAGGTAAGCTTCCTGCAGCATCCGCAGCAGGTGCTGGCTGTTTTCAGACAGGATACCGGCTGCAATAAGCAGGATTCCAACAACTCTCAGGAAGAGGTGGAGGAGAAGAACTTCGGTTTTTCTAAAATCAACACCCATGAACTGAGCCTCGCCCTGGATGGTGTGCAAGACCCGGGCAACCTGGGCACCATCATCCGCATTGCCGACTGGTTTGGCATCACCCACATCTACTGCAGTCAGGATACTGCCGACGTGTATAACCCGAAGGTGGTACAGGCCACGATGGGCAGCATTGCGAGAGTAAAGGTGGAATATGGCAACCTGCTGGCTCTGGTAGAGTCATTGCCTGCAGATGTACCCGTATATGGCACCCTGCTCGATGGCGAAAACATCTATCAGCAGCAGCTGGAAAACCGGGGACTCATCGTGATGGGAAACGAAGGAAAAGGCATTTCGCCTGCCCTTGCCAAGAAGGTGAACCGAAGACTGCTCATCCCGAACTTCCCGGAAGGAAGAGCCACCGCCGACAGTCTGAACGTGGCTATCGCTACCGCCATCACCTGCTCGGAATTCAGAAGAAACTTTTAAGGACCAAAAAGGTCAAAAGTGATTTTTCGGAATAGTTAAACAGCATCAAATCATATAACTATGGAAGTAAATGAATTATTTAAGCAACGCAGCATAACTGCCTGCATGAAAGCATCCTACAATACCGTAACGAGCGACATCCGTTCGCTCGTCAAGCAGACATGGGTTACTCACGTGCCCTTCGCAGTATTGCTGGCTATCGTACTTTACTTTCTCCTCCCCAACAAGTCGCTTCACGATTGGGGAGAAGCGAATCCGATGGCTTCATTCATCTTGCAAACCATCATCTACGCAGCCACCCTCGTGATGGCGGCAGTATCATTCTGGCATCTCCTGCCCCACAAGCAGCTCTGTCCTCAGGGCGAAAAGCGCAAACCGGGCAAATCGCTGGTCCGCATCCTCCGCCACTTCGGAGGCTTCCTCATGACCTGCTTCCTGGGCATGATGATCGTAGGCATCGCCACCTTTATCGCAGCCGTGCCTACCATCATCCTCATCATCGCCCAGTTCTACTCACAGTTGGGTGCACTCCAGGGCGATTCCCTCGGCGTGCCGGGTTATTTCACCCCACTCCTCTTCCTCGTCTTCACCTTCACCAGCCTGCTCATCATCTATGCCCTCACCTGGCTCGGCATCGCACTGGCTTACCAGTATGCATCCTACAAGGTGCAGGATGAGGAAAAGAAAAGACTGAAGGAAAGCCAGCAGCAGATGGCTGTAGAAGAAAACAAGAAGTATTAATCATATTAACATAAAAGAGATAGAAAGAGACATGAAACAGACAAGATTACTCTTCATCGACCGCGACGGAACCCTGATTCAGGAACCAGCGGACGAACAGATTGACAGCTTCGAGAAGCTGGTATTCACCAAGGGCGTATTCCGCAACCTCGCCTTCATTACCCAGCACACCGACTACGAGCTGGTGATGGTGAGCAACCAGGACGGCCTGGGCACCGACTCCTTCCCGGAGAACACCTTCTGGCCAGTCCACAACTTCATCATCCAGACCCTGGAGAGCGAGGGCATCCACTTCGCGAAGCAGCACATCGACCGCCACTTCCCTGAGGATAACTCGCCGATGAGAAAGCCGGGCACGGGCATGCTGACCGAATACATCGACAACCCGGCATATGACCTGGCAAACAGTTATGTAATCGGCGACCGTGAAACCGATGCCCAGCTTGCCGAAAACCTGGGCTGCAAGAGTCTGATTCTCGGAAAGGATGGCATGGACTGGGACAAGATAGCCGAGATTCTCTTTGCCGGCGACCGCATCGCAGAGGTGAAGCGCACCACCAAGGAGACGGATATCTACATCAAGGTAAATCTCGATGGCTCAGGCAAATGCGACATCTCAACCGGTCTTGGTTTCTTCGACCACATGCTGGAGCAGATAGGCAAGCACGGCATGATGGACCTCACCATCCACACCAAGGGCGACCTCTATGTGGATGAGCATCACACCATTGAGGATACGGGTATTGCCCTGGGCGAATGCCTGCTGCAGGCGCTGGGCGACAAGCGTGGAATAGAAAGATACGGCTACAGTCTGCCAATGGATGATTGTCTCTGTCAGGTGGCATTGGATTTCGGCGGTCGTCCATGGCTGATCTGGGATGCCGAGTTCCACAGAGAGAAGGTGGGCGAAATGCCAACCGAGATGTTCAAGCATTTCTTCAAGAGTCTGAGTGATGCGGCAAAGATGAACCTCAACATCAAGGCTGAGGGCGAGAACGAGCATCACAAGATAGAAGGCATCTTCAAGGCGCTTGCCCGCTCGCTGAAAATGGCGGTGAAAAGAGACATCTATCACTTCGAGCTTCCTAGCTCAAAGGGAATGCTGTAACCAATTGATAATTAATAATTGATAATTAAAGCCCGACAAGATTCACAGAATCCTACCGGGCTTTTTGGTTTTTCAAGAGTTAGAGATTCAAGAATTATCCCTGACTAAAATTTAGTCATGAACTCCACAACAATCTTATCCTTTTCTGAAGTCTTGGCAATGCCACCCTTGCGATAGAAATACTTCTCGTAGTTGATACGGATATCGGAGATGAATGGCTTGGCAAGGCTCAGGGTTACACCGCCCGTAACACGATGGCGCTTGTAATCATTGATCTTCAAGGCACCGAGTTCGGTATCAGAACCGCCATATCGGGTACCATCGCTGTGGTCGCTCATGAAATCATATCTTGCCAATGGCGAAACCTTCCGGATGATGCTCTTCTGATTGCAAACCGGAATATCATAGCATACGAATCCATCGAAAGCATGCACATCGTGGAAGGCATCCTTGCTGTAATGCTTGTAAAGATACTCTGCCTCAGCTATGAAACCACCCTTGTGGAAGGTGATACCACCATCATACATCGTTACCGTTACATCAGATGGCTTGATCTTCTGGGTACTCAACACCAGGTTCACATTCGGGAAGAGGAACTGAGCCTTGGCAGAATAGTTAACGCCCTTGGTCCAGTAATCCTTCTGGTTGGTCAAGCCCGAACCGTTGAAGATACCGGCATTCACCACGATAGGGAAACCAACATTCCAGGTGTATCCGATTTCAGCACCCACGTCGCGCACGTTACCCACCTGCTTGGCGATGAACGAACGGTTGGCAAAGTACTGCTGATGAGGAGAACGGTGGGCATCGATGGTGAATGGCACACGCTCCTGACCGATGGTGAACTGCAGGGTCTTCCAAGGCTTGATGCGTGTATAGGCATCGAGCATCTTGATCTTACCCTCGTCGCAGAGGTCGATTTCCGCCTTGTAGCTTACAACAGGTGTTACATTTCCAGCCACGTTGATACGGGCCGTACGCACCTCGAATCGTCCCTCCCCCTCTTCGGTCTGGTACTCATACTTTGAGCGGATGGTTCCACCAATGGTCATGGTCTTGGCGAAATTCTCAATGCCCTTCTCAACAGAGCTTTTTCCAGAATTCTGGGCATTCATTCCCATCGACACCATCGTGAGTGCCATCAACAAATACGTTTTCTTCTTCATTTCTTACCTTATTATATATACACGTAAATCTGATTTTGTTTATTCCGAATGAAATCTTTTCCTACTGATGCAGAAAGACATCTTCTTCGTTTCGCCTGCAAAGGTAAGGAGAAGATATTTCTACCGTAAAACATAAATATTACAAAGATGTTACATCATACATTTGTAATACCCGTAATGTTTCTGTAATATCAGTAATATGGTCGTAACATCATCTTCATAAACACGTAATCGCTTTTTCTTTTCCATCTGAAAATATCACCGTATCTTTGCAGCCGAAAAGAAACATTAATTTATTTATACAGGATGAAGGAAAATAAGAAAGCAATCTTGGAGATTCTTAAGAAGAGTTCCAAGAAAGACGGAAAGTTTGAAAACTTGGTGCTCAATCTCGCTTTACAGAAGATTGACAGCGACAGTTTCGAGTACGATGGCAATGCTGTTTATACCAACAACAAGAAGCGCCTGGTATATTGCATGAGTCAGGAGACAAGCTTCACCATTCCAGAGGGAGTGGAGATTATCGGCGAGATGGCGTTCCGCGGCAAGAAGGCCTTGAAGAACATCATCATTGCCAACAGCGTAAAGGAAATCGAGCGCGATGCTTTCTACGATTGTGATGAATTGGATAACGTTTATGTACCTGCAGGCGTAAAGATTGTAAGAAGCTATGCCTTTGCAGAGTGCGACAAGTTGAAGAAGATTACCTTCGCTGGTACCCCAGAAAAGGTAGGTCGTCATACCTTTGAAGACTGCGATCAGTTGCACGACATCATCGTGCCAGCAGGAAGCAGCAAGTTCTTCCGCAAGGAACTCCACTTTATCGATGGCGACACCGACTATTTGGTTTTGGAGAAGGCTGAGAAGAAGGCTGAAAAGACAGACAAGAAGGCTGAGAAGAAGGCTGAAACTTCTGAAAACAAGGCTAAGTAAGAGCCTGCAAAAGTAAAGAAACTCAAAAAATAATAGACTAAGAGAAATCATGACTAAAGAAGATATGATGAAGAAAGCTTATGTAGAACGCGACATCAGTTGGATGTACTTCAACCATCGCATTCTGCAGGAAGCAGAGAAAGAGTATGTGCCATTGTTGGAGCGCCTCTCTTTCCTCGGTATTTACTCCAATAACCTCGACGAGTTCTTCCGTGTCCGCGTGGCATCGCTCAACCGCATGCTCGACCAGAAACTCGACAAGGATACCGAACAGCAGATTAAGAAATCTCTCAAAACGATTAACAAGCTCAATGAATCTTATTCGAAAGAATACACTGAAGCGGTGGATACAGTTTTCCGCGAACTTGAAGTACACAAGGTTCGCCTGCTCACCGAAGACCAGCTCAACGACGAGCAGAAGGAGTTCCTTACGCAGTTCTTCTACGACAAGCTCAATGGTTCTGTCAACCCTATCTGGCTCAACGAGATAGACGACCTCTCTACCCTGGAGGACAACCGCATCTACCTCGCCGTAGAAAAGGCTGAGGATGACAAGAAGAAGAAATACGCCGTGGTAAAGGTACCGGATAGAGTCTATGGACGCTGGGTAAAGGTACCGGCTAGCGATGGTTTCGACAACATCATGTATCTCGACGATGTAATCAGATACTGTCTGCCACTGGTATTCCTCGGTTTCAAGAAGAGCACCTACCGTGCCTACAGTTTCAAGTTTACCAAGGATGCAGAGATGGAGATGGACAATGATGCCGACTTCGGAACCATGGAGAAGATTGCCCTGGGCGTAAACAGCCGTAAGAAGGGTGAAGCCGTGCGCGTGATCTACGACCAGGAGATGCCGAAGGAACTCCAGAAGAAGTTGCGTGAGCGTCTGAACACCAAGGAGTTGGATGCTTCACTGGCTGGCGGAAGATACCAGAACCATAAGGATCTGATGTCGTTCCCTGATTGCGGCCACAAGGAACTGAAATACGAGAAATGGGCTCCTATCATGAAGCCGGAGTTCCTCTCCAACGAGAGCATCCTCGACCAGATTCGTGAGAAGGACCGCTTTATCCACGTACCTTATCATAGCTTCAACGGCTACATCCGTGTGCTCCGTGAGGCTGCTACCAAACCAGAGGTAAAGGCGATCAAGACCACCCTCTATCGTCTGGCGAAGGATTCAAAGGTAGTCAAGGCACTCATCACCGCTGCCCGCAACGGCAAGAAGGTGACTGCCGTGGTAGAGCTTCTGGCACGTTTCGACGAGGAGAGCAACATCAAGTGGAGCAAGCGCATGCAGGAAGAGGGCGTAAACGTGATCTTCGGTGTAGAAGGACTGAAGATTCACTCCAAGCTGCTCTATATCGAATCAAAGAAGGGCAACATCGCCTGCGTGGGAACCGGAAACTTCCACGAGGGCAATGCCAAGATCTATACCGACTATCTGATGATGACCGCCCGTACTAAGCTGGTAAACGAGGTGGCTAAGGTATTCGATTTCATCGACCGCCCATTCTCACCATTCCGCTTCAACGAGCTCCTCGTCTCTCCAAACTCCATGAAGAGCCGTATCCTGCGCATGCTCGACACAGAGATCAAGAATGCCAACGAGGGCAAGGAGGCTTGGGTGAAGATGAAGATCAACCACATCACCGATACCGATATGGTAACCAAGCTCTATCAGGCTTCAAAGGCTGGCGTGAAGATAGACATCGTAATCCGCGGTAACTGTTCGCTGGTGCCAGGCATCGCCAAGCTCAGCGACAACATCCGCTGCGTGGGCATCATCGACCGCTATCTGGAGCACAGCCGCATCCTCATCTTTGCCAACGGAGGCAAGCCAAGATACTTCATCGGTTCTGCCGACTGGATGCCTAGAAACCTCATCAACCGCATCGAGGTGCTCACCCCGGTATATGACGAGGATATGCAGGCAGACCTGCTCCGCACCATCTCCTATGGCATGAGAGATACGATGAACGGCCGTGTGGTAGATGGCAAGGGCGGCAAGGAGTTTGTAGAAGGCGAGCCATTCCGCAGTCAGGAAGAACTTTATAAAGCCTACTACGAAGAGCAGGAAGTAATCAAATAAAAAAATAGCAAATGTCAGCAATGAATTTAGCATCCATTGATATCGGCTCCAACGGAGCCCGACTCCTCATCAAGCGCTTCGATCCCGAGGCAATCCGAGAGGAAGACCGCATCAAGAAACTCATGTTCATCCGCATCCCACTGCGATTGGGTAAGGATGTTTTCACCCTGGGAAAGGTTTCCAAGGAGCGTGAGAAGATGATGCTCCACATGATGAAGGGCTTCAAGCAATTCATGAAACTCAATGACGTAGAGGCATTTCGCGCCTGTGCCACTTCAGCCATGCGCGATGCCGAGAACGGCAAGAAGGTGCTCAAGAAGATAGAGAAGCAAACCGGCATCAAACTCGAGATCATCAAGGGTCAGGAGGAGGCACAGCTCCTCTACAACAACCTGGTAGAGAAAACAGACTCCAACGAGGGCAGCTTTGCCTACATCGATGTGGGCGGTGGTTCTACCGAGGTGAGCATCATCCACGATGGTGTTCTTGCCGAGAGCTATTCCTACAATATGGGTACCCTGAGAATGCTGAGCGGCAAGGTGACTGCCGATACAGAAAAGCTCTTCAAGGAGAACCTGACGAGATATGCCGAGCAATACGGTGACATCAAGATCATCGGTTCGGGTGGCAACATCAACAAGTTGAACAAGCTGGCACGCCACAGTAAGCAGGATGCCAAGACTCTGACGCTTGCCGAGCTGAAGCGCCTCTACTCGATGATGCAGCCCCTGAGCATCGAGGAGCGCGAAATCTCTTTCTCCCTGAAAGAAGACCGTGCCGACGTCATCATTCCTGCCGCCGAGATTTTCCTCAAGGCATGCGAATATCTGAAGTGCGAAAACATCATGGTGCCAAACATCTCGCTTGCCGACTCCATCGTGGATGGACTCTATGAGAAGATGATGGCAAAAACCGAAGAATAACCCACTTCATCCACAAATAAAATAAAAGATATGTCTATATCTCAAGTTTTTATGCTATCTTTGCACAGAAATGTGCGAAGGTAGCATTTTTTTGTTTACCTTCCGCCTCTTCTTGCGTCATACACATAAAAAGGAACAAATGGAAGAAACAGAATTTGAACATATCGCCCAGGAAATGCGCCCCAGGTTGACGGCACATTGTCAACGCTATCTCTCGGCAGGAACCCTTGCCGAAGAAGCCGATGACATCGTGCAGGAAACCCTGGTGAAGCTCTGGAAGATGCGCGACAGGCTCTCTGAATACCAGAGCATCGAGGCGCTCGGCATCACGATAGCCCGAAATCTCTGCATCGACCATCTGAGACGCAACAAAGCCCAGACTGCATCGCTGGAACAGATGAAGCATCCCGCAGAAATCTGTACGGCAACCGAGCGTACTGACCAGGCCATCATCGGCGAAGATACGCAAAGGCGACTCAACAGGGCGATGGACCGGCTTCCGGATACGCAGAGAAGAATGCTACTATTGAGAAGCGAGGGAAAGAGCCTCGATGAGATTGCCGAAATCTGCGGAGCCAACAAGACGAGCACCAAGACGATGATTTCTGCAGCAAGAAGATCATTGCTGAAAATGATGAAGTCATAAAAGGCAGGAAATGATGAAAAGGGAACTCTAAAATGGGAATTCTAAAAATGAAAGAAATGAAGAAACTAGAAGATATAACCTATCGCCACGAGCTGATAGAACGCTACCTCGATGCTGATACCAGCGTGGAGGAAGAACAGGCATTGGCTGATTTCTATCGCCATTGCGAGGATAAGGATTTAACGGATGAGGATCTCGACATCAGAAACCTGATGCTGGGAATGGAGAACTATACTCCGAATTTCCATCAAACAGAAATGGAAATGATGGAAGAACTGGACGGAAAAGAAGAGATGAAAGAACTGGATAGAAAAGAAGAAGCTGATGGACAGCTGCAAATGAAAGAGATGTCCCTTGCAGCTTCAAAGAACCACAAAACAAGATGGGTACGCCTCTCTGCGATACTTCTCGCTACGGCGATGCTGGCAGGCCTCATCTTCCTGCTCTTCCCTATCAAGGATTATTTCTCATCCTCTTCTGAACAACAACCTGGCCTTGCCAACCTGGTTCCTACAGAGCAGGTGGTTCGCTCGCAGCCATCTTCCGAGGATGAAGACGGGAACCTGAACGCATACGAAAAGATGGAACGTGCCGACTCCCTCTTTCTGGCTGCAACCCAGGATATCGTGACTCCACAAGAAATGAAGTCAAGCAAGATGACCCTTGCCAAAAGAAAGAATATCGCAGAAAGAAGCGAGAAACATGCAGGGAAGACTGCAGAAAATACAGAAGAGACCTCTTCTGAAACAGAAAGAAGCATTCATGAAGATTTCAATCAGATTTATGAAGTAGCCTCTGCCGCGCTGCCTTCTGCCGAGCAGCTGACCATCAACCGCCAAGGCAATAACATCGTTATCTCAACCCTGGACAACGAAGGCAACATGCAGCATTACACCATCAATATCCCAGATGCACAAGATGGTAGTTATCAGCTACTTCCATTGGCACAGTTAAACGAATGATAAAACATTTCACGCTGAATTATAAACATTTCACGCTTATGAAAAAGTATATTTTCACCATTGCATTTGCCCTGCTGGGCATAACCAGCAGTATGGCATCCGAGGCAGATACCCTGCGTATCTACAGCATCGACGGCGAGCACATTCCAAACTTCACCGGCAAGGAACTCATCGGTAAAACCATCAAGAATTACCAGGTAAACACCAACGTCCTGCCGGCACCCAAAAGAGATGTGATAGAGATTCATATCATCACCACTACCACACCTCCTGCCCCCAAGCCAGCCCCTCACTATCTGATCAAGGGCAGAGAGCAGGAACTGACTGAAGAGGAATTCAACAAGATTTCTCCCAGCAAGATCAGAGCCATCGATGTCTTAAAAGAGGGCACCAAGGCCATTCAGGAAAGAGGCCTGAAGGAGGATGGCAGAGCCTACATCATCGTTACTCTGGAGAAATAACAGATAAGACGTATCCCTTTTTCTTCAGCGACTCAATCTTAACGGTCGCATCATGCTGAAGAGCATGGCGGAGATACGTCATCTGCACATTCACAGCCAGGGAGTTGGCATAGCTCACGGTACCCCACACCACCTCCTGTATCATCTCCTTGCTTACTACATTGCCGATATTCTTCGCCAGCAGACGGAGGATATCGGCTTGTCGGCTGGTAATGAGCACACGAGAGGAACGGGTGCGAAGCTCATTGTTGTTATAGCAGAAGGTGGTTTCTCCGAAATGATACACCTCCTCTTCTATCGTCTCACTCTCATTTATGGAGAACCGCTCCTCTATTCTTGCCAGCAACTCTTCCGGATAGAAGGGTTTGGCAAGATAATCGTTTGCCTTCAGGGAGAAACCTTTCAGTCGATCGTTCTTCTCCGTACGGTCGGTGAGGAAGAAGATAAGCACCTTCGGGTCGATGGTTCTGATGCGCTCAGCCACCTCATAGCCATCCATCTCCGGCATATTGATGTCGAGCAATACCAGGTCGGGCTTCACTTCCGGGAACTGCTCCCATGCCTTCTTGCCATTTCCGGCATAAGTCACATCGTTGCCATGCTGCTGCAGGAAACTCTTCAGCAACATGGAATACTTCAAGTCATCGTCTGCAAATAATATCTTGATCATTTTTTCTGTTGTTTATAGCGTTAAACCGGATGCATCAGGAGTGCTGCGGGATGACGATTGAAATTCTGGTTCCCTTGCCCACTTCGCTCTGCATCATTTTTCTGCCCCCATGGGCCTTCACAATCATATCCACAAAACTCAAACCCAAGCCGATGCCTAGCTGCATCATATCCGGGTAAGCATTGCTGCGATAGAACTTCGTCCAGACTCTCTGCTGCTCGTCGGGCGAGATGCCGATGCCATTATCTGATACAGAAATCATGACTTCCCCCTTCACGGTATCTCGGCAGGCAACATGGATATTGACAATGTCGCCGGAATACTTCACCGAGTTCTCCATCAGATTGCTGACCACATTCAGAAGCTGGTCTCTATCTCCCATCATCCTATCGGAAGTGCGCTGGTAATCGAGCGAAACATTCACCTCCTTCTGCTTATTCTTTCGATAAAAAGCCACCAGATTCTGCAAGGCGGCATGGATATCGAAAGAAGTTATCTGGAGTGGGATATGTTCCTCTGCCCTGATTACTTCACGGAGTTTGGCGAGATAGGCGGTCAGGTTATCGCTCTCCTCTCTTACGGTCTCCATGATGAGGGCATTCTCATCCTTCTCATCTGTCTTTTGGGCAGAGAATACGGATACACACATCTTCAGCGTCTGCACGGGGCGCTTCAACTCGTGAATCATCGTATGCACAAAGTCGCTTCGCATCTTATCCACCTTCTTCTGCAGGAGCATCACCTTGATGAGATAAGCTATGCTCAGGAGAAGCATGATGGTAACCAGCAGACTTCCTATCATCTGCCACATCATTCCCTTCAGGATGGGCAGCATCAGCACCTGCATCCTCATCTGCATCGACTGATACTGAATAGGATTGAAAGGCACTTCCACCAGCATTTCGTGATGAAACAAGGTAGGAGGCTCTACGATTCTTGTCTGCCACAGACGATGCTTTCCCGTCTTCATCTCTGCCCCGATGAAATCATTGCCCAGTTTCCTACTGATGAAACGGTCAAAATGCGCCTTGTCAAAGCGGGTAATCTGGTAAGTGATGTAAGTATTCAGACAATCAAAAGAATTGTTAGAATCCGTCTCACGCAAATCGAAAGTATCTCTCTTCTCCATCACGTTGCCGAATCCCGGCCTGCTATACACCACTCCACCAATGATTGTATCCGTATCCAGCGGAGAGCAAACCGTAGTACAGGGACCCTTGAAGTCTGAAAAATATGCCGAGACGACATAACCGATATGTGATTTTTCTTTTACCGCCGCTCCGATATTTGTCAGATAGGCAATAATCGCCCGTTCCGCCTTTTCGGCGTTTTTCTTCCCCATCTCTCCCATCGAATAGGTTACACTATTGTAGAGCCAATAGGTCTGCAAGCCTATCAGCAGGAAAGAGGAAAGGATGGCGAGCAGCCAGACTTGTTTGATTCTTCTATTCATATCATTTTTTCTTTTTTCTGTGCAAAGGTACGAAGATTTCACTATATATAATAAGGTGAAGCAAGATTATTTTGCCAGCGTAATGTTTCAGTAATGATTATTTGCGATTTTGAGCCCGAAAAGCTGTTCCTTTGCAGACGAAAACAAAAAGCAAGGAAGAAAATGAAGAAAGAAACAGTTTTATGCGCGATGCTAGCCACCGCCACCTGTGCAACAGCACAAAATGGGAAATTCCCGGCATCCGGAGTTTCCGCTGACTCGGTACAGACGGAAAATGATTCGATCAAAGCTGATAAGGAGATCGAAGCAAACAAGGAAGCTGAGACCAAAGCTGATAAGGAAGCCGAGATTCAAGCCGTAACCGTAACAGGTCATCGCCCGATGTACAAGATGAGGAACGATGCCCTGGTTACCCGTGTCCGCAATACTCCTTTGGCAAAGGAGCCGACGCTGGAAGATGTATTGAAGCACATACCCGGTATGAAACAAACCGCCGATGGAAGCCTGGAGATAAACGGGCTGGGAGCACCCACCATCTATCTCAACGACAAGAAGGCTACCTCTGCCGAACTCTCTCATCTCGATGTGAAGCAGATAGATGAAATAGAACTCATTACCACTCCTGGTGCAAAATATGATGCAACGACGGGAGCCGTACTGAGAATCCTGACGAGAAGAACAGACGAGGGTATATTCGGCAAGATGCAGGTGTATGATGAATTGAGCGAGGTGAACACCAACCACGAGGAATTGACTCTGGGTTGGGTAACGAAGAAAATTTCGCTCACAGGATTTTACGGTTACACAGACAACCGTTACAATGTGCATCAGCCACAGGAAGCGCTCGTAAGAGCTAATGATGGCGAATATCTCTTCGGAGCCGACCGCCATGGCAAGAACAAGGCAAATTATAACGCTACGGAACTCAACTTCGACTGGTTAATCAGCAAGCAGCACGAAGTGGGAATACAATGGGAAGGGCTTTGGCTGAATGGCGGTAGAAGCGAGAAACAGCAGCAGTACTATCGCTATCCTAACCCAGCAGGAGAAGATACAAATAGCGAAATGAAGCTTTCTGATGCTGATGGCGAGATGAAGTATTTTGATGCGGAGAGCCAGCAATGGGGACACCAGCGCAGCCACCACTTCAACCTCTTCCATCTGGCTAAATGGTCGAAACATCTCTCATCACAGATTTATCTGGACTATGCCAGAAACAAGGATTCTGACAGCCAGCCTATCACGGAGAAAGAAGGTAGCGAGATGCAGGAAACCCTCAACCGCTCTAATTCCAACTACGATATCTATAGTGGAAGATTCGAAGTCAAGCAACTCATCTCAGACAAACATTCCATCAACTATGGTGGCGAATGGAGCCTGATAGAAGGCAAGGGTAGAACCGAAAGTTCTGCCGATATGCTCGGAACTACGGAATACAAAAACCACGATACTAAGACGGCAGCTTACCTGCAATATCAAGGTGAAGCTGGCAGATGGAGCTGGTGGGCAGGCATCCGATATGAGCATCTCACCTCCCGATACACCAATCTGTCGGAGAAATCTCCCGATAATATGGAGCGCCATTACGACCAGTGGTTTCCATCGTTCGGCATCACTCTCAACGAACCATCGTGGCATCACTCGCTCAGCTTCCGAACTACCACCGCCCGACCTTCTTTCAGTCAGCTCAGCGGGAACATCTACTATATCTCGCGCTTTCAGTATCAGATCAGCAATCCGAAGCTGCAGCCTGTCAACACCTATCGTCTGACCTACTCGGTGCAATGGAAAGATTTCATGGGAATGCTGAGATATACCCGTATCGACCACTCCATCATGTATGTGCATGAAGTGCCGGAAGACAAGCCTGTAAGATACGTGAGTACATTCATGAACTTCAACAAAATTCAGAAATACATGGCCTATCTCAACTGGGGCCACGTCTTCGGCTGCTGGCGTCCAAATGCCAATGCAAGCATTACTTACCAGCGCTTCTCCGTAAATGATCATGGAGAGCTAATCAGTTACAACGGAGCAACTTGGGATGCATCGTTTGACAATTACTTCACGCTGCCAAACGACTATCAGCTGTCACTCTCCTACCGTTTTGACAATGGCGGACAAGTGGGCAAAACGAAGTTCCGCCCCACTCAGAACTGGAGTCTTGGTGCCAACAAATCGTGGATGGACGGCAGATTACAGGTTGCCTTCAGTGCCAATGACCTCTTCCATCAGCAGCTCTTCAAGGAGCGAACCCACGAGCATGCCGTTGACTTCTCCCAGACTGAGGATTACAAGCTATGGAGCTACAAGTTGACCGTAACCTGGAAATTCAACAAGCGCAAGGGAAGATACAACGGCATGAACAGTGCGGAAGATGAATTGAACCGACTGTAGCCGGACAAGACTCTCTTATCTTAATGATCTTTATAATTTCAAGTATCCGGGTTATCCCACTCCCAGCAGTTCTACTTCGAAAATCAAGGTAGAACCGCCTGGGATGCCCGGCTGCGAGAACTTGCCATAGCCCATCTCGGCTGGGATGTAAAGTTCCCACTGGTCGCCCACGTGCATCTGCTGCATGGCAACAATCCAGCCATCTATCAGGTCGCTCAATCGCATGGCGAACGGCGTGCCGCCACGGCTGGAATCAAACTTCTTGCCATTGATGGTCCAACCGGTGTAATGAGCCGTCACGATGCTGCGTCGGCTAGGCTGTGCTCCCTTCGGGTCGCCCTGCTTCAATACCTTATAATATATACCACGAGGCAGCGCCATAACGCCCTCCTCCTTTGCCTTTTCCTCCAGCCAACGCTTGTTGGCCTCAACATATTCTCTTTTTGCCATAAATCTATTTTGTTTTATATTCACCTTCCACTTTGAGCTTATCTCCATCCAGGTTTACCTTGAAGAGATGAGGTACACGGATATATCTGCCCTGACTATCCACATAATGACTGTGTACAGACATCAGCCACTGCCCCTCGAAGGTTTGGAACAGCATACTATGACCGAAGTTAGGAGGAGTTATAGGTTCCTTCTCCTGAATCCACGGACCATCCAGGGTTCCACTCTTGGAATAAGCAACACCCTGGGTATAAACATTATATACCCATGAAGTCCAGAGCATACCCAGTTTTCCCGTCTTGGTACGGAAGAGCCAAGGACCATCCGTCACCTTGTTGGGAACAATCTCGCCCTTTTCATTCTTCTCCTTACTCCAAGGACTGTCAGAAGCACGGAACAGGACCTTGCCCTTGCCGATGGTACCACTCAAGTCAGACTTCAATCTTATCTTCTCAATCGTACCATTCCAATTCTGCAGCCATTCACCGCAATATACCATATAAGGTTTGCCATCCTTATCAATCCAGAATGTGCCATCGAGTGTAGGCTGATTGGCAGGCAGATAGGTAGCATCACCAAATGGGCGATAAGGTCCTGCTGCCTGATCACTCGCCAGAACCTGGCAGGCACGACGCTCTATCTTGTTACCCTTCACCTCATCTATAATGACAGCTGGATTGGTAAAGGTTGCAAAATAATAGTATTTTCCTTGATACTGATGCAGTTCTGCCGCCCAGATTGCAGGTTTCGGTCCCATCCACGACTGAGGATCAATCTCTGCCACCTTCTTCGGTCCTTCCCAATACTTCAAATCCTTACTGGTCCACATCATGCCGCCTGTACCCGTCATATAATAAGTATGAGTAGCCTTATCTGCCAGGATACATGGATCACTCAGTTGGATGGAATCCAAAGGAATCTGCTGGGATACGGACTGTGCCGCTCCCTTCTCTGCTGGAACGTGGGCATTCACATTCAGAAATGTTCCACAAGCCAACCCCAGAGTCAATACAATTGATTGTTTCATATTCTGATTTGTCTTTAATGAATGAATTGTTCGTTGTAATTCAGCCGGTTCTCACCAGCTTTATATTTTGCGGCGCTAAATTACAAAGAAAAAATGAAATAGCCAAGTTTTTGAAAGAATAATTCCTGCATCAATCTTTTTTATCTTAAAATTACGCTAAAATCTGCAGAATAGCTTAAAATGAGCGATTTATGAGTGTTTCACCTCAATGGAGGTAATGATTTAGCAACGGTTCTAATTTCTGCAATCTGCATACGTTTGCTTACCTAACAACTCTTATTAACTGCAAAATTACAACAATAACACGAAACCGCAAGGGATTTTTGCAACTTTTTACAGTTAAATTTCTGTAATTATATAATGTGGCATAATCGTAATCACAGAAAAAGATGTATTTTTGTAGGCAAGAATCATATAAAAACAAGACCCGATAGCTTGACGAATCAGAGGCTACCGGGAATCAACGCTACAAAGATAGTGTTTTTTCTTGTTACAACCAAGTAAATGGACGATTTTTTATGGAATATTTAGAATTTGAGCGAATCTTGTCTGCCAAACGAATGCAGAGATATAAGGATGCTGCGAATGGTGACACTCGCAAGGCTATGGCTTTGTATCGCTACAACTTACGTTTGTCGCAGGAGATGTTTACGATAGTTAGCTGCTTTGAAGTGGCATTGCGTAATGCGATTGATAGTCTTTTGGTGCCGACCTTGGGAGAGAATTGGCTGAAAGATTCTGTTCAAGACAATGGAATATTCTCCAATGGACGCATGAACGAGACAAGGAAAATCATAGAAAAGGCATACAACCGATTGAATAGACAAGGCATATACTCTCATTCCAAACTGATTGCAGAAATGGAATTTGGTGTTTGGAAATATATGTATTCCTCACTACAATATCGTGTGACAGGACAATGTCTGCTAAGGGCATTCCCTAACAAACCTCGTTCGTCAGCTGCGATTCAATACAACAACACATACATATTCAATGAACTAGACAAGGTGAACAGTTTGAGAAACAGAATTGCACACCATGAACCTATCTGTTTCAGACTTCATGCATCGGAAATTGACACAAGTTACATCGTCAATGAATACCAGAAAATTCAGACTTTATTCTCTTGGATGGGAATAGATTCTCGCTCAATGTTGTATGGGCTCGACCATGTGCAGAGTGTCTGTTCCAAAATCAATGCCTTAAAATAATTCATATTTACATTCTTTAACCAAATTTCGTGCAGTCATCAAGCCATTGGTGTATCTATATCAAAATAAATAGTACGAAACAATTCGCTCATGGCTTCGAATATAACAACATTAGTAGAAAAAGCAAAACTAGGTGACGCTGACGCTTTCAGCACATTATACCAGATGTATTATCCTAAGATGAAAGGGATATGCATCAATATTCTTAGAGAGGACAAGGCTGTCGTTGATGACCTTGTCCAAGATGCTTTTGTACTTGCGTTTGTTTCGTTGAAAGACTTGAAAAATACTCATAGGTTTAGTCAATGGCTTACAAGTATCACCACTAACCTTGTCTTGAAATATCAGGAGAAAGGTAAGAAGTACAATTTCATTTCCTTGTCTGAAATAGAGGAAGATTTTAGTATCGTGTTGGAAAATGACAGTGCTTCCCAGCAATCAATTCAGTATGAGGAAATCATGTCGGCAATAGACAATTTGCCAGAAGGGTATAAGAAAATATTCAATATGTCCGTATTGGATGGCTTATCACATCGAGAAATCGGAGAATTGCTTGATATTGCCCCACATAGTTCTTCCTCACAATTGGCAAGGGCAAAGGCAATGTTGCGAAATACATTGTTTCCAAGGGCTATGCTTCTCATCGCATTGGCGTTGATAGTCATTCCTGTATATAGATATTTTACAGCAAAGAAGAAACTCGTTTCTAAAAATGATGTGAATATAGTTAGAACCCGAAAGCCAAGTAAAGGCATTACGTCTATGCAAAAGAAACCTAATGTTTCTGTTAGTAGTGCGCAAAATGCTGTTTTATGCTCTAATTATCTAAGTGTTCAACATGGAAAGAACACTGTAATAACTGTTAGTGATTCTATTAAGGCTGGTCAAAATGTTATTGTCGAAATATCCGATTCTTTGCAGGAGAGCCAACATTTTTTGGCAGATAACAAGCGAGATAGTATCATCATAAAAGATTCTGTCTATACACCTATTCCAAATGAGGAAAAATGGATTGCAGGTGATACAAGGACGCACAAGAAAAGTAAATGGCAATTGCTTGCAGCAGGTTCTTTGGGTACTACTCTTGCACAAAACGTCTATAAGATTATAGCAGGCAGCGGTGATGATATAACGAGTGAACAACCATCAGAAAAGAGCTTTACGACATGGGAAGAGTATGCGGAATATCTACATCGCTTAACTCCAACAGACCATACGGCTGAAAATGTTGCCATGATGGATATTGCCGATAACAACAAGGGTAAAATTGAAGAGGCAGAACATCATGACAAACCTATAACATTAGGATTGGCTGTGAACAAGAATATTGGAAAGCATTGGAGTTTGGAAACAGGACTCCAATACTCTTACTTGAAATCATACTTCACCTTAGGTACAGGCGATTACCGTGTTGACAAGGAACAAAAGTTACATTACATCGGTATTCCTGTCAAGCTCTCATACCAATTCATGAGGTACAAGAGGCTGTCAGCTTATGGTTCAGCAGGAGCAAGCATTCAGATACCATTATATGGAAAGACTTATGCAGATTATATAGTAGGAGGAAAGTCTGGCTATACAACGGATTGGAAGACAACATCTTCAATGCAGTGGACTGTTAACACAAACATTGGAATACAATATCAATTTGCACCAAAGCTGACTTTATTTGTTGAGCCTACGCTGAATTGGTATATTCCGAATGGAAGTGCTGTCAAGAATGCTTGGACAGAACGTCCATTTACCTTGACTGTGCCTTTCGGCATTAGGTTCTCTTGGTAAAAAAGTCTCATTTTGCGTGCAGTCTTTATGAACTTTCTGTATCTATATTTACAGAAAGTTCAAAAAATAAGATACATGCAAAAAAGACATACAGATAGGAAGATGTATTTCCGTGACTTGGAGATAACATCTAAGGAGTTTTACATCAGTTACTTGTCAGATTTCACGGAACTGACATCAAAGAGTAGAATCTTGGAGGTTGGCTGTGGCGAAGGAGGAAACTTAGTTCCCTTTGCACAGTTGGGCTGCAAGGTGACAGGCATAGATGTTGCGGAATGCAGAATCAAAGATGCTAAGGCATACTTTTCTGAAATCTGTAATCATGCAACATTTGTATGCTGTGATTTCATGCAATATCCTGTTCCATGTAATGAAGAGGATAAATATGATGTAATACTATTGCATGATGTGATAGAACATGTTCCGACAAAAGAACTTTTTCTTGTACACCTAAGAAAATTTCTGAAAACAAAAGGTGTGCTGTTTGTCGGATTTCCAGCATGGCAGATGCCTTTTGGGGGACATCAACAGATTTGCAGAAGCAAACTTTGCTCCCATCTTCCATTCATTCACTTGTTGTCAAACCCTTTATACAAGTTGTTGCTAAAAACATGCAATGAAGAGAAAGGAACAATAAATGAACTTATGAGCATAAAAGATTGCCGAACAAGTATAGAGTTGTTTGAAAGACTCATACACCAATGTGGCTTTTCGGTAACTGACCAAAAACTTTGGTTCATCAATCCTCATTACAAGCAGAAGTTCCATCTTACCCCACGGCTCTTGCCTCATTGGGTCTGGAGAGTGAAGTATATCAGAAATTTCTTCACCACTTCATGCTGGTATGTATTAAGCATCGGTAATAAAGAGAAATTTTAAAGGAAAGTTATATCGTAAAACTTGATAATCCATGAGGGCGCTAAGCGTACCCTCATAGATTTTTATAATCTTAGACTTTTACGTTGTGAAAACAAATGTAACTTTAGGTTATTCCATTGCTCTTTGAACCATTCAACAATAGGCTGTCTATTGACATATAAAAACAATTGGTTAGGCTTGGTAGAATCAGCGAACACCTTGATTTCTGCATTCTCCACTTTGAACTTTCTTCTGTGTTCCTCGGAATAGAGTGAACCGCTAAAGTTGAGTGCCTTTCCGGTCAGAAGCACTCCGATTTGCTCGATGGAGAAGCCAATCTTCCTGCACAGGTCTTCCATTTGCAAGCGTGCATCCAACATAGGGAACCAACGCTTGGCTTTGCGGATGATGTCGTTGAGTAAAGAAACCTCTACTGTGTGCTTGCTCTCTAAATTCGCAACCTCCGATTAGTGCTTCTGCCGCATCTCGCCAAGCTGTTTACTGTGGCTGTCCTCCATTCGCTGCACCTTCTCATGGAGTTCGTCTATGTATTGCTCTCGGTCTGTTACAAGCTCACACAACTTTCGGTTGTGTTGTTCCACCTCCTTCAATTTTCCACTGCCCAAAAGAGAACCAATCTTTGAAACAAGGGCGGTCTTGGCTTCCATCTTAGCAGCCTGTAGCTTCTCCGTGCTGATTTCACTCTTGGTTTGTTGTAGAAGTTGTTGTGCTTCCTCTACATCGGATTGCAATAGTTTCATGCAGTTTTGAAGTCTCTCCGTCTCTCGCTTGATGTTGCGGTAATACTGTGCCGTGGTGGTATGCCTCGCATCCGATCCACGGATACCTCTCATCAAGCCATACTTGTTCATGGCTTCAGCATAACTGTCGTGATAGCCAATCATCTTGTCTCGGTTGAGTACATCATCGGCACACAACCTCACGGCATTGGCTTTCTTGCGGTATGTCCGCTTGCCCTCGTCCGTAGTCTTACTCCTCGCCTTTCTTCGCTCGCCTGTCACTATCGGAACGATTGAGGCATGGAGGTGTGGCGTGTGCTCGTCCATGTGGAGAACCACCGAAACGACATTCTCCTTGCCGAATGTGTCCTGCAACCACTTCAAGCTGTCGTTGCACCAATCGTCAAGCTGACCATTGGCTGCGATGTTCATCATGTCCTCGTGCGTTCCAGACAGCACGGTTCTAATCACCCTCACCTGGTCATTGGTTATCTTGCGCTTGATGCCTGCCGTCTTGATGCGGTGGGCGATGGCTTCGTCACGACCATACACACCGCTCGGCATCTTGACAAGCTCACGGTTGAGGTGAGTTCTTGTTGGGTCGGCGTTGTCGGGTATCACCTTGCGCTCTATGTGGTCTGACTCCCTTGCGTCAGAGCTGCCCTTTGCCTTCTTGAAATCCAAACTGAAATGTCCCATAATAAACTTGTTTTTGAGTTGTACAATTCCGCTTGCCGCATTGCGCCCTGCGCATGGCTCACGGGGTTTCAAAAGGGGATGCCCCTTTGCTCAAATGGGTGTTTTTAGCGGTGGTGTGCCACTGCGTCAAGAAAACGCCCTATTGAGCTATGGCTTTTCCGTTCAAAATAGCCATTGGAGCAGGAACCACCTACATGCCCAAGGCTGCGCCTCTCTTACGAGGTGGAACAGTCCGCTTAACAGGCTGTACTTGGTGTACTGACTGTTTGGATTTCACTCCGCACAGATAGTCGTTCAAGTCGTTGTACTCACTGTACAAGTGGGATGCGTCCCTCACACGGTAGCCGAGAGCAGTCTCGATGGCAAGTGTAGCCTTACGTCCTGCGTCATCGTTGTCGAGCAGACAACTGATGCGCTCGTAGCCATGAAGTGCATCAATAGCCTTGCCCACGTTGCTTGTGGAGTTGAGTATCACATAGTCCTGTGCGTCCAATGACGGACAAGCAGGAAACTTCTCCAAGCGTAACGAGAGAAAAGAAAGATAATCCATCATGCCCTCAAAAACATAGCAAGCGTATCTTGGCTCGCCTTGATGTCGGATATGGGTGATGTCCTTGGGGGACATACACCCCTTGAAGAATCGGTTGCGCACCTCGTAACCACCCGACTTGTTCTTGAAGCCGATGGCGAAGTAGTTCTTGCAGTTATGCGAGAAGTGGAGTTCCGCACATTCCTTTCGGGCGATGTACAGGTTAATCTTACGCTCGCTCAGATAGCGCAGGAGTGCAGGATGGTTAAGTCCCCTCACTTCCAATCGCTCAAAACTCGGCTCGGTAGCTTGCTGAGTAAAAGAAAAGACGGTCGGGCGAACATGGGGAGTTTGCTTCTCCATCTTGTCCAGAAGATAAGGCAAGTTGTCGGTTGCGTAAAGGTATGACGCAAGGGTGATGATGTTGCCGCCCTTGCCCATGCCGAAATCGAACCAACTGTTCAGCGTGGTGTTCACCTTGAAAGATGCCTCACTCTCATTTCTCAGCGGTGACTTGTACCAAAGGTTTGCGCCCTGCTGCTTGACAGGGCGGTGTCCCAAACTTTGCAGATAATCTGCAATCTTGATTTGCTTTGCTTCTTGAATGTTCATGTCTTACTGTGGATTAAGTGGTGTATGTATTTCTGATGATTTGTTGAGGATGGTATGTATTGATATGATAACCAAAGACTTATCTGCTCAACAAACTCTCAACAAATGGTTCTTTTCAACAAAATCACTGGACAAAAGAGAAAGACAGGCATGAGCCGTCATGTTTTCTCTTTTCAACAGTCCCTTTCTTTTGTTGAGAGAATTGTTGAGAAAATGTTGAACCGTAATTGCTTGATATTCAATACTTCTTTCATTATATTCAACAATTCAACAAAATTATATGCTATTTAGCTTGTCCCTCGTTACGGTGTAGAACCTGCCCACACGTTTTGTTGGCGAGTAGTGACCGCAGCTGTTATAGTTGTACTCGTATGAGATGTAGGTGAGGGCGTTCTCGGAAGGTTGCAGCTTCCAACAGTCCTGCACTATCTTTCGCACAAGGTGCTTCTCCGCTTTCACATGGTTGCATTGCAACAAGGCGATTGCGTCATTGAGGCAGAACTGCAAGCTGTCTGTTTGGGTGTTCTCCATAATTTCAAGGAACAGCTCCGACATTTCCACCTCAAGCCTATTGCGGTTGCAGCGTATGATTCTTCTCAGTGCATCAGTAGCTATCTGTTCGGGAGCGAACCACATTCGGCTCTTGTGTTCGGTGGACAGCGTTCTGCCTTGCAGCTGGAACAGAAAAGCAGGTATCTCAGCCTTTAGTTTCTCCAAGAAGTTGGTATCATCCGCTTGCAATGATGAAATCTTCCTCACCCAATATCGGGTCTCGCCCTCGTCAATGATGACAGGCAAGGACTCGTTGTTGGAACATAGCACGAACTTGGCAAAGAAAGAAATCTCATTTCTGTCCTTGCCCTTGGCTTCCACCTTGTACGAGAGTGTGGTGCTGAGGTTCTTCAACCGCTCGGAATCCTCCCTGCGGCTGAGCAACACCTCGTCCACGACAATGAGCAGCTTGCCAGCCCAATCGGAGTTGAACTGACTGCGGAAGTCCTCGTTGGTGTTGAATGTCACGTTGTCTTGAAACAACGCTTTCAGAAAGTTCAAGAATGTGGTCTTGCCAGTGTTTCTTTCCTCTGATACAAGCAACAGAATGGGTAACTTTTGCACAGGTTTGAGATAGAGTAGTTGCAGGTAGTCCATGCCAAACTCGTATTGCTCACCAAAGATGTGACTTACCAACTTCTTGATGTTCGGAAAGTCCCCTTGCATTGGCTTGTGACTTATCGGCTCGTATAGATTGAGGAAACCATCTATCACCGTGCGATGGTTCACATGTTCTGGAACGGTACAGAAGCCGTCATACTTGTGAACGTACTTGATGAACTCCTTGCCGTAGTCCTGACGCAAGGTTTCCATGTTCCAAGGAATGCGCTTTCTTACCTTTCCACCACTGATGTTAGGTTGGTCAACCACCTTGTACAAGGTAGTGCCAACACGGATGAACACCTCGTTTGGCGGAGGTGCTGCCTGTGGCTGTTTTCTTTCCACAGCTACAGGTTGTTTGTTGTCGTTTGTCTTGCTCATAATCTAACCTTTGTGAGTTGATAAAATTAAAGTTGCAAAGGTAAGGGTGGAAAATCAAAACGCAAAACACAAACTTGCGCAGAATGGAGAAGTTTGCACCGGCAATGTTAAAAGATTGGAAATCAAGGTGCTTGATGTAGGCTTTCGGGATAAAATAAAACGAAAAAATCCCAAAGAAAGGCTTCCTTGTAAACCTTTCCTCGGGATGAACGAAAAGTAATTTTACATTATACTTTTACTTGTCTGGTTCTAATTCTTCTACTGCATAAATGGCATGTAGTTCAACTTTCTTAATCTTAGGATATGCCGTTTTATAATAATCTGTCACATCTTTGACTATACTTTCTTGGTCATAGTAAAATGTAGCCAAAACGACTTCCGTATAATTACCAATAGGTAATAAATGCCAAACTTCGGAGTTATCGGCATTTGGCTGAATCTTAAGAATTCCATCCATGCGGACATTTCCTTTATCATCTGTAATGGTTAGTCTCTTGGTTACATAAGAGCCGAAAGGAATATAATCACGAGTACGTATTGTATAATATTTATTGTATGAGTCTTTCTCTATGGCATCAGCTGCAATAGTTGCAGAATCCTCAGAAGAAACACCTTCAACAAAACATTTTCTATCTACCACATACATTGTTCTACTAAGTTCCCAAAGAGCCGTCCAATCTTTTACTTCAACCTTTAATACAGCAGTATTTCCATCGGAATCGGTTATGGTGATAGTGGTATTTCCTACAGAAACACCACTTACATAGATTTCTTTCTCTGCTTCATTTGTTGAGCACGAGACTTTGGCTATACTTTCATCGGAAGATGTTGCTGATATTTTGCCTTTAGCTCCATTTACATTAACTTTGCTGCTACTTTCCGTATAGGTGGTAAGAGAGGTAATCACAATCTTTTTACCAGTATTTATGTCACCAATGATTTCGTCTTGTGTGAGTTGAATACCAGAGTCATCATCACCGCAGCTTGCCAAAGATAGCAAAGCGGTTAATGCAATAAGAATCATTTTAATTTTCATACATTTCTTCAATATTAAAGGGTTACACTTATATCTAATAAACGCAGACCGTATCAAAAACTTGCATGAGATTTCATATTTTTCTTCATGCGCAATATAAATCACCCTATCAAGAATTTTGTGAATCAATAAATCTATACGACAGTAAATCAGTAAATCAATAAGTCAATACGACAGTGAATATCCAAGCGTTAAAGATGCGACCATTCTCAACTAAAAGCATTTGTCCCTCCGTAGAGTTGCAGGACAATGGCTGTTTTCTCTTTTGCTCCGTACAACCTCTTGAAGATATCATCACGAAGTTGTGCCGCACCATTAGAGTTTAGACGGAAGCAAATGGCAACAACCATAGGGAATCCATACAGCGTTTGCCAAACATCTTTGGAAAGTTTTTGCCTCTTTTGGACTTCCGACATCAACAACATACCTTCTTTATATATGGCTCTTATCACGGCTTTGAGCTTCGGGGTTGTGACATAAAGCATATCTACCAACTCATTTTCACTCATCCACAAGTCCTCCACATTGGACGGAATGGAAAGCCTTCCATTTCCGTCCACGGTGATTACAGTCCTTTTCATGCCATCCCTCCCATTGCAGGCAAATGCCCCTTGATTCGACTTTCAAAGACAGATATGTCATGGTCAAGTTTGGTGCTTGTCACCTTGGCATATATCTGTGTTGTTGTGATGTTCGTGTGACCAAGAATCTTGCTCACGCTCTCTATTGGCATACCATACTCCAATGCTAAAACTGCCCAACTATGACGTGAGACATGAAATGATACACGCTTCTTTATACCACACATTGCAGCAACTTTCTTGATGCGCTTGTTGATGCTGTCAAGGTTGCCAATGTTGAACAAGTGATTACCCTTTCTGAAAGATTTGTATCTCTCAACTATCTGCATGGGAATATCCATCATCTTGATTTGGAACGGCACACCTGTCTTCTGACGCTTGGACACAATCCAAGGAGAACCGTTTACCATGCTGATGTTGTCCTCTGTAAGATTCTTGATGTCGATAAAAGATATACCTGTCCAACAGCCAAAGACGAAGAGGTCTCTTGCAAATGCCATGTTGGGGTCTTCCAACTTTATTTCAGTCATGGCGGTAAGCTCGTCCAAGGTCAAGAACTCACGTTCCTTGTGGTCTGGGTCAACATGGTACATGGCAAAAGGGTTTCTCGGTATCTTGCCATTGTAGTGTGCTGCTGTGACAATATGTTTCAGAGGTATGGAGTAAATCCAGATGGAGGACTGCGCAAGTCCGACAATATTCTTTAAGTACAAGCAATAGTCACGGATGAACTCCTCGGTAAGCTCATTCATGGACATATCGCTGCGCTTGTACTGATACTTGATGAACTCGGCAACGTACTTTCTCACCACAAGATACTTGTTGTAAGTGTTCTTGGCTCTGTCCTTGCCTACACGTTTGGCAAAGGCAGCGTTCTCCTTGTCGAAAGCTCTGAGCAAGGTCTCGTATTCGGTGCCTATGCCTTGATAGGCGTTTCTCACCATTTCAGCGGTAACGAACGCCTCACGGTCGGAAAGTCGTTGGTAATGCTTGGCGATTTGAGCTTTGATGTTGTCAAGCGCAAAATTCACTTCCTTGGCTTCCTTGCTTTTGCCGATGGCTCTGTTGCCTTTGGCATCCCAGATAGCCTTGGTCACGCTCTGCTTGCAACTGAACTGTGCGATAGTTCCGTTGATTGTCACTCGTCCCATAATAGGGACAATTCCGTTTCTCTCCTTGCTTCCATTTACATAGAAGACTGTCTTGAAAGTGCATCTCATAATTCTTACTTCTTTGTTCGGTGCAAAATTAAACTATGAGAGTTGCATGGCAAAAACAAAACTTACGCAGAATGGGGAAATATGAACCACCACCGTTAAAAAATGCTTATTAGGGCGTTTCTGCGAGGTAATGATTTGAAAGCGTTTCTATTTCATCAATCTGCGTTTTTTGCATTTCCTCGTCTATGCCACTAAAAGCAAACGGCTGCCACAACCACTTGAAACTCAAAACAAAAGCATCATTCTGCTATTTTTTGCTTTTTTAGGCGTTATTTTATAAGAAAAATCAGTTGTTTTATTTTGCCATGTCTTCTTTTTATGCTACCTTTGCATCCTAATCAACCAAAAATACGATATGCCACAATCACTACATATTGCAATTATTGGTGGGGGTGCCGCTGGATTCTTTGCGGCGATAGAGGCCAAGCGCAACTTCCCTCACGCCGACATCACGATTTTCGAGAAGAATTCGAAGGTTCTCGCCAAGGTAGAAATCACGGGAGGAGGAAGATGCAATCTTACCAATTCCTTTGAGGAGATTTCCGACCTGAAACAGGCGTACCCCCGCGGACATAAACTGATGAAGCGACTCTTCAAGAGATTCAACTACCAGCATGCCTTCGACTGGTTTGAGGAGAACGGCGTGCCACTGGTTACACAGGGAGACCAATGCGTGTTTCCGCAATCACAGGATTCGCACAGCATCATCGACTGCCTGGTGAATACCACCAAGCGACTGGGGGTGAAGATACAATGCAACCACCAGCTCACCGCCATCACGGAGCTGGAGGATGAGCGCCTGCTCCTGGATTTCAAGACCTCTCATCCCGTTTCCGAAATCAGGCAGATTGCCTTCCACCGGGTAGCCATTACCACGGGCGGTCATCCGAAAATAGAGAACTTCAAGCATCTCTCAGACCTGGGACATGCGATAGAGCTGCCTATCCCATCGCTCTTCACCTTCAACATTGCCGACAAGGCTTTCAAGAATCTGATGGGCACGGTGGTAGAGCCGGTATATACCAGCATTCCGGGCACTAAGCTGAAGGCAGAGGGTCCGCTCCTCATCACCCATTGGGGCATGAGCGGTCCTGCCGTGCTGAAACTCTCATCCCATGCTGCCCGTTATCTGCACGAGAACAACTATCAGATTAGGATTTCCGTGAACTGGGTACACGAGAGCAACCGCTCGCTGGTGGAAGAGAACATCCAGGGCATCATCATCGCCAACCCACAGAAGCAGCTGGCAAGCATCCGCCCTTACAATCTCCCATCCCGCCTCTGGCTCTTTCTGATTCAGAAGATGGGATATGCACCCGAAAAGAAATGGAGCGAAATGGGAAAGAAGGGTTGCAACCTGCTGATAGAAACCCTCACCAACGACCTCTATCAGGTGAACGGCAAGGGAGCCTTCAAGGAGGAGTTTGTTACCTGCGGCGGCATCAGCCTCAGCAACATCGACCTGCATACCCTGGAGAGCAAGGTGTGCCCTCACCTCTTCTTTGCCGGCGAAGTGCTCGACATCGATGCCATCACCGGCGGCTTCAATCTGCAGGCAGCCTGGACCACGGGATATGTAGTGGGACAACACATAGGAGAATAAAAGGCGGGGATTTCCTCGCCTTCGGGCTTTCTATCACTTTCCCAAGAACTTTTCTCCCCAAAAAACTTGCCATATCAAATAATTATTGTATTTTTGCAGTAAGATTTAAAAAAGTAACTACTCAGCACCCCTATGGGCATGAGTAATCGTCTTACTGTTGTACTACAGCAAGAATTGCATTGAATTTAGAATTTCCGTTCTTCATAGCAGTTTCAGCAATGGAGTGCAACTTGGCAAAAT
>OJKE01000043.1_pt1 | contig 102222 bp, 83 predicted proteins | sample 1596501 | NCBI WGS metagenome assembly OJKE01 (sample SAMEA4350125, study PRJEB24818) | metagenome | biome: human; feature: gut; material: faeces | place: Denmark | collected 2013-09
TCCACGAAGCTGTCAAGGGCGAGGACGGAAGCCGTGAGCAGGAAGTAGAAATCTACTACCGCTTCATCGGCAAAATCGACTGACCTTTCTTTTTTACCCAACAATATCTTTAATTAAGGGAGACGGGAGTTAGTCTACCGGATACCGTTTTATTGATTCCTCTGGCAAATCTGTTGGATGTTTCCGTCACAGAGCTTTTGATGTGTGAGAGATTGCCGAACAATGACATTCTGAATCCCGACAAAGTTGAGGACATTGTTAAGACGGCAATCAATTATGCGGACGAAGCACCTGAAAGAGCATATCACGTTAAAAGTAACTGGATTATCATTTACGGAATCTCGCTTTTGATATGTGGCATCAGCACGTTTTTGAACTATACAATGGAAAAGCCCTGTATGGATTCCTTGATAACATTTGTGCTGATGTGTGCAGTATGCGGTGCGTATTTTTGCTGCCTTGTGCGGACAAAACTTTCAAGGCTTTATGATGAAAACAGCGTGAATGTTTTCTATGACGGTCCGATTCGTATGCATGTTCCGGGAATTACTTTTAATAATCATAACTGGCCGCATATTGTGCAGGTTCTCCGGTTGTCCTTCTGTCTGAATATGATTTTGATACCCCTTCTTAATCTCATGGCAAGCAGCATCGCAGTAGTTGCATGGAAAAATATTGGAAAGTATGTTTTCTTAGTAATTATACTGTGCAGCACACTTCTTCCGATATATGTCGTTGGAAAAAAAGTATGAATAAATCTGTGTTGAACAGATATGAAAGGTAACTGCCGAACCATGGTAAAAGAAAAACATTATACAACGTCCATGTTAACACATCTGTGCCCATGCCATTGTGCTATGCTTGTACAATGGTAGTAGAAACACTCAATTCCTGACTTTCACATAGACGCAGCAAAAGGCGGTGGTCTCCCACAATAAGGGAAGCTACCGCCTTTGTTGATTATCGGATGAGCCAGCCGTAATCCTGTCTGCAATCTACCACATAATCTGCATAAATCGTATTATCTACGATCTGGAAGATGAGCATATAGCGTTTTTCAAACAAGATAAATCGGTAAGCATTTTTAGGAATGTATTCGCCTTTGAGCCATGGGCAACGCTGCGGCATCTGCTCCAAAGATTTTGCAGCCTTTTCAAATTCGACTGTAAGCCGCTCTGCTGCCGCAGGGCTGACCTGTGCCAGAAATGCGGCATGGGACACCAGCATCTGAGCCGCCCGTGCTGACACGATCACGCGGTATTTATTTTGCTGCTCCATGTCCAGCGGCCTCCTTGATCGCGCTGCGCATCATGGAAGTGACCTCATCAACCGAATAGCCCTCGCTTCCACGCATCCGGTCCTCTTCCACGGAAAGCAGCTCCTCACGGAGCTTCAGCATTTTTTCACGGCGGTTGTAGGTTTCGATGTCCATGACGACCAAGTCGCCCTCGCCGTTCTTGGTGAGAAAAATCGGCTCAGCGGTTTCTCTGCACAAATCAGCAATCTCGTTGTAGTTCTGGCGAATCGCTGCAGATGGACGGATATTCATAAAAGTACCTCCTGCTCCTGAACAGTCTGTAATAGTAAAATTCTAATTATATTATATCCATATTGTGCAACGAAGTCAACTATGGCTTAAAATAAGGCTCCGTGATTTCTAATTCTGATTGAAATCCACGGAGCCTTTAACAAATTGATTAGAGACTTGAAAGAATAATTACAATGCCAGATACTAGAGCCAGTGGAATATAAAACCCGGCTTCAGTCTTGGATATAAGGCAGTTGGTAAAAGAGTTCTTTTCACCGCAGCAATGCCAGTTCTTCTTATAGGGCGCAATATTCATGCTAAAATTAGTTACAGTGCTGTTTGGCTTCCTTGCGTCTTCATAAAGCGAACGAAACAACCTCTCTTGAAGCAAGTAATAAGAGTCCAAAAACCAAAATACGATGATTGGAATATATGCTACAATAAAATAAGTTCTATCGGCATCTTTACTGGAAAGTGCAAAAATACCGGCAACAAGGGTTACGGCCCATCCTTTTAGGGCAAAAGAATTTCCTGCCATTCGATTTATAACACCTTGAATCATTTCGAGGTGAGAGACTTTATGGTCATCCATATAAATGCTCTCCTTTTAATACTTGATCGTATAGTGTATCTAGCGGATGCTTCAAGCTCGGATCAACAGAACTTGACCATTGTGTTAAATCTGAACGAGTTAGTTGCTTAAGATGGTCAAGATGAATATCGTATTTTATTTTCAAATCTGCACTTTCCGTTACAGAGTCGGCCGCAAAATGACGAAGTTGTTTCTGCTGCCGCAGAGGAATACGTTGGCGAATAATTTGAGACAAAGCGATTTCAGAATAAATCCATGGCGATAGTGTGCAACCCGGATTGATAGATTCAGAGATACTAATGGAACTTGGCGTGTTAACAAAGAACAAACATTCACTATTGTCAATCATTTTGCCAAGGGCAGTACTGAGCATCATATGAACATGGCTAGTAGAATTGTTTCGCTTGTCGTAATCATAGGTGACATGATCACCATCCTGTGATTGAACACAGTATCTTTTGTCAAGAATCTTTAATAGGTCATTTGCATAGCCCCAAATATAAGAATCAACAAAAGCATTTATATGACAATTTTGTTTGAGCCATCCTGCCAAAGCAACTACAAGATGCTCATCTTTATGCGAGTGCGATAAGAAGATATCGGCATTGACAGAATGAAACCAATTCTCTTGAATTTTAGTGCCATCCAATATGTCATTGTTGCAAATATAAGATTCCAGACTTGTTTGAATAGCTTCTTTTTGCGATGCTAAGAGTTTTTGTCCATCATCAAAGTAAGAGTTGAAAAAAGATTCATCGTCTTTATCAATTTTGAGATTAAATCCTGTAAACAAAAAAAACACTCCCTTCTTTAATTTGATATAAGTCTACCACGAATTTGTCAAAAAATAAAGAAGGAAAAATAGCAAGGTAGGCTGAAGTGAACCCGTTAAGATAATTTAGAACTTTTGATACTCCGCTACGCAAATTTTCTACTGGGTTTCATCCAAAAGAGCCAGTGTTCACCGCATGCCTTGTCATAGGCCCAGAGTTTCCCTGCGAACCAAACATTCCGATATAAAAAGGACGCTGCCGCCTCTGGGTGAGAGGTTGCAGCGTCCTTTTGACATCAGAGGGCGAATGATTTGTCAGACCGAACGGTTCTCAGTAAATTGGATGCTTTTAGCTTGCATTTTCCTGATTTTCAAGAATGCGCCAGCCGTCCATCAGGTCTGAATTTTCCATAATAAAGGTGTGGGCGGTATCCTGTCCCCACGAGTTGTCGTATTTCAGCATCAGATAATCGTTCAACTCGGTTCGATTTTTGAACTTCAACAAGCGATACGGCTCCTGAAAAGCAACCTTTTCAACGAAATATACTGCATCCGATGTGGGAAGCATAACGCCGACATGACCGATCATAAGAGAATTGTCCGTTTCAGAGAACTGATCGTGCAGGACTACGGAGACGAGACGAATCTTATCATCTTCTACGAAGGAGAGACCGCGTTTCTTCCATTCTTGTTGAATCGTTTTCAAATGGGTGGGAATATCGGTCGTATTGGTGGTTTTAACCGGGGCGAACAGCGCATCAAACTTTTGCCGTTCATCGCCGCAAAGGGATTCCGGGTCAGAATCCAGCGTTTCATAGTCCATAAACAGGGTGTCCTCGGCTGAATCAAGGTCTGCCTTGCCCGTGACAGTGATAAAATCACCGAACAGCCCACAAGCGGTAATCCGACAGTTCCAGCCGGGGAAGGTATCGTATTTTTCTGTCCATGCGTCCTGCATGGAGTAAGGATCGTATTTCAAATCCGAAGGCTTGGCATTTTCAAACCCTGTGGTGAGCCATGCCGGGTCCACAGCATTGTTGAACTTTTGCACATGACCAAAGAAGGTCTGTATCCGTAGGTCGGATACGCCGGCATCCTGCAAAAGCTTGGAAAGAAGAGCTTGTGTATCCGAATCTGCCAAATTGGAGTATTCAATTTGCTGAAGGACGGGCTGAGAAGTTTTTTGAGTGCAGCCTCCTGCCAGAAGCGCACCGCAAAAAAGTGCAACGGAGCAGACAAGAAAAGTTCGACGTTTCAAAAATGGTCACCTCGTTGTGTTTTTCGGAAAGTTTCTTTGAGTGCCGGAGTCTCAACCATAAGCGAAGAGAGCAACGCCGTTGGTCTCGTAACGAATGGTATCACAGATAAACAAAGAAAATCAATGACTTCTGTCGTATTTGACCATATATAATGTTGCAGTATCCATATCCCATACGGCTAACGCCCATTGGGGGAAAGACAATGCAGCAGTTTTCTGAACGATTTTCTTCATGTCGGACACAACAGGAGTATACCCAAGTTGGAATAAGAATTTTCTGTTTTCACAGAGATAATGCTGCTCTTCTGAGATGTGTTTCTTCTTTTTCATACATTCTTTCGCTTGTATAATGCCGGGCAGATGTTCTTCGGCGGGGCTTCTTCCAAGAAAAATCACTCGTGAAGATTGAAACGGGAGTTTTACGGTACGCAGTGCCAGCAAGCAGGCTTTTTCTTTGCCGGGATTTATGCTATACTTATTAAATCAAATCAATGGGCAGGAGGAACCAGCGTGGAGGATTACCGCACCATCCGGGGCACGGCCACCGGCGAATATGAGGAAAAGAAGAGCCGCTTTATTGCGCAGCTCTCCTTTGCGGACAGCGAGGAAAAGGCGGTGGCCTTTTTGGAGCAGGTGCGGGCAGCCAACCGCACGGCCCGGCACAATGTGTACGCCTACCGCCTGCGGGAGGGCAACCGGGAGCGCTACTCCGATGACGGTGAACCGGCCAAGACGGCGGGAACCCCGGCGCTGGAAGTACTGCAGCACAGCGGTTTGACCGACCTTGTCGTGGTCATCACCCGGTACTTTGGCGGCGTGCTGCTGGGCACCGGCGGTCTGGTGCGGGCTTATACCACCGCCACCGCCCGCGCGTTGGAAGCCGCCGAGGTGGTCACGGTGCGCAGTGTGGTGGAGTTGGAAGTGACGGTGGATTACTCACTCTACGAGCGGGCGGCGCTGCTCATCCAGGCGGCGGGGGCAAAGCTTGCAGACCCTCAGTTCACCGACCGTGTCACCCTGCGCTGGCAGATGCCCGAGGGTACGGAACCGCCCTTGCTGGAGCAGCTCCGGGAGCTGACCCGGGGTGGCGCACAGGTGAGTGTATCGCAGCCGTTCTACGCTCCGTTCTGACCTGAAAGCTGACTGCCAGCCGTTATGACACAGGCTTCCCTGCGGGGAAGGCTGGCGAGCGGCAGCAAGATCGAGAAATTTTATTCGTTCCAAGACAAAAACTTTCCCCCTTCGACAGGGCGGGTGTGCTATACTTGCCGCAGACGCGGCATGGGGATCGGCTGCGCCGTGCGAGAGGAGGGGGAGAAAACAGAAAGTGAGGGTTCCTGATGGATGTACGACAGCGCACCGAAGAGATCGAGCGGCTGACCTTGGCCCCCTGGGCTACATTCAGCGATGCCAGCCGGGGCCGGGTGAGGCCCGAAGAGCAGGACCCTATCCGTCCGGTGTTCCAGCGGGACCGTGACCGGATCATCCACTGCAAGGCGTTCCGGCGGCTCAAGCAGAAAACGCAGGTATTTCTCTCGCCAGAGGGCGACCTCTACCGCACCCGGCTCACCCACACACTGGAGGTGGCGCAGATCGCCCGCACCATTGCCCGCGCCCTGCGCCTCAACGAAGATCTGACCGAGGCCATCAGCCTGGCCCATGACCTGGGGCACACGCCCTTTGGCCACGCAGGGGAGAGCGCACTGGACAAGCTCTGCCCGGAGGGATTCCGGCATTATATGCAGAGCCTGCGGGTGGTGGACAAGCTGGAAAAGGACGGCAGGGGCCTGAACCTGACCTGGGAGGTGCGCAACGGCATCGTGACCCATACCAAGGGCACCTGGGCGGCCACCCCGGAAGGACGCATCGTCCGCATGGCGGATCAGATCGCCTTTGTGAACCACGATATCGAGGATGCCGTGCGTGCCGGTGTGCTGGACCCGGCCACCCTGCCCAGAGAATGCACCGCCGTGCTGGGTGAGACGAAGTCTCAGCGCATCACCACCATGATCAACAGCATCCTGCGCAGCAGCGAGGGGGATGTGCAGGTGGGCGCAGAGGAGAACGAAGCCTTCCTGGCCCTCAAGGATTTCATGTACCGCACCGTCTATGTGGATCGCAGCGCCAAAAAGGAAGAACAGAAGGTGGAAAAGGTGCTCACCGAGCTGTACAAGTATTACCTGACCCACATCGAACAGATGTCCAACTTCTACCTGCAGCTGGCCTATCAGGAAGGGCGCGACCGCGCAGTGACAGACTATATCAGCGGCATGAGCGATGAATTTGCCATCCGTACCTTTGAGGATGTCTTTGTGCCCCGCAAGTGGCATGTGTTATAAAAGGAGCATCGGAATACCAAAATGATCCCACACGAATATATTGAGGAACTGACCCGCCGCACCGATATCGTGGATGTGGTGGGCAACTATGTCCAGCTCAAGCGGAAGGGACGGCTGTATGGCGGCCTGTGCCCCTTCCACAGCGAAAAGACCCCCTCGTTCTACGTCTACCCGGACACCCAGAGCTTTTACTGCTTTGGCTGCGGTGTGGGCGGCGATGTCATCCACTTCGTCCGCCGCATCAACAGCATCGACTACACCGAGGCGGTCAAGATGCTGGCTGCCCGCGCGGGAATGCCGGAGCCGCAGGAGGACGACAAGACGGGCCGTCTGCGCAGCCGCATCCTTTCGATGAACAAGGAAGCCGCACGGTACTTCCACGCCTGCCTGAACTCCACGGTCGAGGAAGCCCGGCAGGCCCGGGCCTACTGGCGGCGGCGTGGTCTGGACGACAAGACCATCGTCCGGTTCGGGCTGGGCTATGCACCGGATGACGGGCAGGGGCTGTACCAGTATCTGCGCGATAAGGGGTACAACCAGCAGGAGCTGGATGCCAGCGGCCTGTTCAAGCGCAGCCAGTCGGGCCGGATCTACTGCCTGTTCTGGAAGCGGGTGATGACCCCCATCTTTGACCTGCGGGGCAACATCATTGCCTTTGGCGGGCGTGTGCTGGACGATTCCAAACCCAAGTATGTCAACAGCCCTGAGACACTGGTCTACCACAAGTCGGATACCGTGTTCGCACTGCAGATCGCCAAGAAGAGTGCTTCCCGGCGGTTCGTTCTCTGCGAGGGCTACATGGACGTTATTTCCATGCATCAGGCGGGGATCGACACAGCAGTCTGCGCCTGCGGCACGGCCCTGACTCCGGATCAGGTAAAGCTCATCAGCCAGTACGCGGAGGAAGTCATCCTGAGCTACGACTCGGATGAGGCCGGCCAGAAGGCCACCCTGCGCTCGCTGGAACTGTTCCGCAACAGTCCGGTCAAGGTGGGTGTGCTGCAGATCCCGGGTGCAAAAGATCCGGATGAGTACATCAAAAAGTATGGCTCCGAGCGGTTCAAGGCACTGCTGGACGGCGTGGGCAACGCGCTGGACTTCCGGCTGGGGCGGCTCAAGAACAAATACGACCTCAAGCAGGATGCCCAGCGGCTGGAATATGTCAAAGAAGCCGTGAATATGCTGGCGGAGCGCTCCAACCCCACCGAGCAGGAGGTCTACGCCGGGCGGCTGGCTGAGGAAACGAACATCTCCAAGAACGCCATTATGACCCAGCTTGCCGATGCGGTAAAGCGCTCCAACAGCAAACGCCGGTGGGCGCAGAATCAGGCACGGCTGCAGTCCGGTGAGATGCACCAGATCAGCGTGCCGTACAGTGCGGGCGGCTCTCAGGCGCTGGGGGTTGCCTCGGCAGAACAGCGGCTGCTGGCCGCCATGCTCCGGGAGCCCAGCTATATCCCGCAGGTGCGGGCTCAGCTCAGCCCGGAAAAGTTCGTTCTGCCCCAGCAGAAGGAGCTGTACGAAGCGTTTCTGCAGTGCCGGGAGCAGGGAATCGAAATCAGCCTTTCCACCCTGCGCCCCTTTGTGAGCGAAGAGGCGCTGAATGAGCTGAGCCGCCTTGCGGCACAATACAGCGATGTGAACTGTACGCCGGACGATATCCGGCTCTATCTGGACCGCATTGCCCGGGGCACCCCTGTGGCAGGCAAGGCGGCCGAAATGTCCAATGATGATTTGATACGGTATCTCCAGTCGATGCGAGAAAAGAAGCAGGGCACAGACCCTGCGGACGACTGACCGTTCCTCTCCTCCGGCTGGAGCTGGAAGGAGAAAGAATCATGCGGAAATTGTCGCAGACGGAAGAACTGGTAAAGATCCTGGCAGGCCGGGCCCGCCGCCATACCCTGACACCCGAGCAGATCAGCCGGGCCATGGATGAGCAGGAATACGATGTATCCGGGCTGGATGCGCTGTATGCGGCGCTGGAAGCCCGGGGCATCCGTGTAACCGAAGAAGAAGCGGACATGCCCATGCTGGATGAAACACAGATCGGGGAACTGGAGCACGAGCTCTCAGCCGAGGGCGTAGCGCTGGATGACCCGGTGAAGGCATATCTGAAGGAGATCGGCCGGGTGCCGCTGCTGACAATGGAACAGGAGCTGGAGCTTGCCCGGGCCGCGCAGGCCGGGGATGCGGATGCCCGGCGGAAGCTGAGCGAAGCCAACCTGCGGCTGGTGGTCTCGGTGGCCAAGCGCTATGCCGGGCGGGGGCTGCCCTTCCTTGACCTCATTCAGGAAGGAAACCTCGGCCTGATGAAGGCGGCGGAGAAGTTTGAACCTGACCGGGGGTTCCGATTCTCAACCTACGCGACATGGTGGATCCGGCAGTCCATCACCCGGGCCATTGCCGATCAGGGGCGGGTCATCCGCATCCCGGTGCATCTGGTGGAGAGCATCAACCGGGTGAAAAAGACGGCAGGGGAGCTTTTGCGCAAAAACGGCAGGGAACCCACAGCCGAAGAGATCGCCGTCCGGCTGGACATGGAGCCTGACCGGGTGCGGGAGCTGCTGCAGCTGGCGCAGGACCCCATCAGCCTGGAAACACCGGTGGGCGAGGAAGAGGATGCCCACCTGGAGGATTTTATTCAGGATGAGGAAGCAGGCGTTCCGGTGGACGAGGCCGGGCGGGAACTGCTGCGGCGGGAGCTGGCAAACGTCCTCAAGAGCCTGACACCCCGGGAGGAGCGGGTGCTGACTCTGCGCTTCGGGCTGGAGGACGGGCAGGCCCGCACCCTGGAAGAGCTGGGAAAGGAATTCAACGTGACCCGGGAACGCATCCGGCAGATCGAGGCCAAGGCTCTGCGCAAGCTCCGCCATCCCAGCCGCGCAAAGCGACTGCGGGATTATCTGGAAGAATGAGCATGTAAGGGCACCGCAGGCAGCTGCGGTGCTTTTTGCATGGGCAGGGGAGAGTGCGCATCAAGAGCCAAGGTGTACAAAATGCACAAGGGTGTTTTTGGTGAGAACGTGCAAAACTCAAAAATCAAGAGCCAAAATGCGCAAAGTTTACACGCGCCCGTGCGTACCATGAAATCGCGGGCTTGACAAAAATATTGGGCCAAAATGCGAAAAATGGCTTGACAGCAAGGCTTTTGAGGTGTATACTGCATTAGTATCACATAATGGCCTAGTGCGCCAAAAAGGGAGCTGCACTGGAAGCGGCTGGACGGTGTTGACCGAAAAGTTTGTGAAAAGCGACGAACTTCCTTGGAGGATACGGGTCGATTTATGTGTGTGTGCTCAAATCTGACCCGTATAACGCAATATCCGTAGAGTATAAAAGTAAGGAGTGGTTGATTTTATGATGAAAGTCAAGCCCGTAAAGCTCGGCAAAACCGAGCGCATGAGCTTCTCCCACATCGACGAAGTCATCAGTATGCCGAACCTGATCGAGGTCCAGAAGAACTCTTATCAGTGGTTCCTGGACGAGGGCCTGAAAGAGGTCTTCCACGACATCGGCACCATTGAGGACTACACCGGTAACCTGGCGCTGAGCTTCGTGGACTTCCGTCTGGATAAGGAGCCCAAGTACAGCATCAAGGAGTGCAAGGAGCGCGACGTGACCTACGCTGCCCCCCTGCGCGTGACTGCCCGTCTGCTGAACAAGGAGACTGGCGAGGTCAAGGACCAGGAAATTTTCATGGGCGACTTCCCGCTGATGACCGATGCGGGCACCTTTGTGATCAACGGTGCTGAGCGTGCCATCGTCAGCCAGCTGGTCCGTTCTCCCGGCGTATTCTACGGAGATGCCAAAGATAAGGTAGGCAACGACCTGTACAGCGCAACCATGAACCCCAACCGCGGTGCATGGCTGGAGTACGAGACCGATGCCTCCAACGTGTTCTATGTCCGTATCGATAAGAACCGCAAGCTGCCCGTCACCGTGCTGTGCCGTGCGCTGGGCCTTTCCTCTGATGAGGAGATCCTGAACTTCTTCGGCGAGGATGAGCGCATCCTGGCCACTCTGGAGAAGGATACCACCAAGAACCAGGACGAGGGCCTGCTGGAGGTCTACCGCAAGCTGCGCCCCGGCGAGCCCCCCACGGTGGAGTCCGCTACCAACCAGATCAACATGCTGTTCTTCGATCCGCGCCGCTACGACCTGTCTCGTTTTGGCCGCTACAAGATGAACAAGAAGCTGTCTCTGGCCCGCCGCATCACCGGCTTTGTTGCCGCTGAGAACATCGTTGCTCCCCTGACCGGCGAGATCATCGTTGAGGCCAAGGACAAGATCACCCGTGAGCTGGCCGAGAAGGCAGATGCCGCCGGTGTGGATACCGTTATTCTGAGCATCGAGGGCAAGAAGGTCAAGGTCATCACCAACGGCTGTGTGGACGCACAGGGCTTCTTCTCCTTTGATGTCAAGGAGTGCGGCATCAACGAGCGCTGCTCCTTTGATGAGATCAAGAAGATCCTCGACACCACCTCCGATGTGGAGGAGCAGAAGGAAATGCTCCGCCGCAACCATGACCAGCTGATCGGCCGCACCGTCACCGTGAAGGACATCCTGTCCTCCATCAACTACCTGAACGGTCTGGGCCACGGCGTTGGCACCACCGATGATATCGACCATCTGGGCAACCGCCGCATCCGCAGCGTCGGTGAGCTGCTGCAGAACCAGTTCCGCATCGGCTTCTCCCGCATGGAGCGCGTCATCCGTGAGCGCATGACCCTGCAGAGCCAGGATCAGAGCGTTATCACCCCGCAGGCACTGATCAATATCCGTCCTGTGGTCGCCGCCATCAAGGAGTTCTTCGGCTCCTCTCCGCTGTCTCAGTTCATGGACCAGAACAACCCTCTGGCCGAGCTGACCCACAAGCGCCGTCTGTCTGCTCTGGGCCCCGGCGGTCTGAGCCGTGACCGCGCAGGTTTCGAGGTCCGTGACGTTCACTACAGCCATTATGGCCGTATGTGCCCCATTGAGACCCCTGAAGGCCCCAACATCGGTCTGATCTCCTATCTGGCATCCTACGCCAAGATCAACGAGTACGGCTTCGTTGAGGCTCCCTACCGCAAGGTCAAAAAGACTTACGACGAAAACGGCAAGCTGATCGATCAGGTCGTTACCGATGAAGTGGAGTATATGACCGCTGACGTTGAGGACGAGTACGTTGTTGCTCAGGCCAACGAGCCTCTGGATGAGACCAAGCACTTCATCCGTCCCCGCGTTTCTGCCCGCCGCCGCGATGATATCCTGGAAATCGATGCCGATAAGGTCGATTATATGGACGTTTCGCCCCGAATGATGGTCTCTGTTGCGACCGCCTGCATCCCCTTCCTGGAGAACGATGACTGTAACCGTGCTCTGATGGGCTCCAACATGCAGCGTCAGGCAGTGCCTCTGATGGTCACCCAGCAGCCCATCGTGGCTACCGGTATGGAATACAAGGCTGCCACCGACTCCGGCACCGCTGTTCTGGCAAAGAACGACGGTATCGTTGAGAAGATGGATGCCGACCACGTCACCGTCCGCAATGCACAGGGCGGCGTGGACAACTACCCGCTGGTCAAGTTTGCCCGCTCCAACGCAGGCACCTGCATCAACCAGCGTCCCATCGTTGAAGTGGGCGAGAGCGTCAAGGCCGGTCAGGTGCTGGCCGACGGCCCCGCAATGCGCAACGGTGAGATTTCTCTGGGTAAGAACGCCCTGATCGGCTTTATGACCTGGGAGGGCTACAACTACGAGGACGCTGTCCTGCTGAACGAGAAGATCGTCCGCGAGGATGTGTACACCTCGATCCATATTGAAGAGTACGAGACCGAGTCCCGTGACACCAAGCTCGGACCTGAGGAGATCACCCGTGATATCCCCAACGTCTCCGAGGATGCCCTGAAGGATCTGGACGAGCGCGGCATCATCCGCATCGGTGCCGAGGTCAAGAGCGGCGACATCCTGGTCGGCAAGGTCACCCCGAAGGGTGAGACCGAGCTGACCGCTGAGGAGCGCCTGCTCCGCGCCATCTTTGGCGAGAAGGCCCGCGAAGTCCGTGATACCTCTCTGCGCGTGCCCCACGGCGAGTACGGCATCATCGTGGATGTCAAGGTCTTTACTCCTGAAAACAGCGATGAGCTGCAGCCCGGTGTCCGCGAGGTCGTCCGCTGCTACATCGCTCAGAAGCGTAAGATCAGCGTCGGCGATAAGATGGCAGGCCGTCACGGCAACAAGGGTGTCGTTTCCCGCATCCTGCCGCAGGAGGATATGCCCTACCTGCCCGACGGCACCCCGCTGGACATCGTGCTGAACCCCCTGGGCGTTCCTTCCCGTATGAACATCGGTCAGGTGCTGGAAGTCAACCTGGGCTACGCTGCCAAGGCATGCGGCATCAAGGTTATGACCCCCGTGTTCGATTCCGCGCGTGAGAACGACATCGGCGATACCTTCGACACCGCCCGTGAGCTGTGGCATGGTGAGAATGCTCCCGCATATCCCACCAAGCTGCCCAAGATCATGGGTGAGAAGGGCCACATCATCGACTTCTCCAAGATCGAGCTGGACCGTGATGGCAAGACCACCGTTTACGATGGCCGTACCGGCGAGAAGTTCGATAACCGCGTTACCGTTGGTTATATGTACTACCTCAAGCTGCATCACCTGGTCGATGATAAGATCCATGCCCGTTCCACCGGCCCCTACTCTCTGGTCACCCAGCAGCCTCTGGGCGGCAAGGCTCAGTTCGGCGGTCAGCGCTTCGGCGAGATGGAAGTCTGGGCTCTGGAAGCTTACGGTGCCGCCTACACCCTGCAGGAGATCCTGACCGTCAAGTCCGATGACGTTGAGGGCCGTGTCAAGACCTACGAGGCCATTGTCAAGGGCGAACCCATCCCGCAGCCCGGCATCCCCGAGTCCTTCCGCGTTATGCTGAAGGAGCTGCAGTCTCTGGGTATGGACGTTGTGGTCCAGGACAAGGACGGCAACGAGATCGATATGCGCCAGAACTTCGACGACGAAGAGACCGGCTTTGATATGCGTGATGTTGCAGGTTCCGAGACTGTTACCAACGAGAATGAGCTGCTGAACGATTACACCATCAAGGATGCTGACGCAGGCTTCGATGATCCTTCTGTGCTGGAAGATGACAACTCCGGCAGTGCGGCTCCCGCTTCCGACGAAGTGGATTTTTAACTAGAGATTAAGAAAGGGTTCGTTTCATGGAAAACAACGTTTTCGATTCCATTAAAATCGGCCTGGCTTCTCCGGAGCAGATCCGCAACTGGAGCTACGGCGAGGTCAAGAAGCCTGAGACCATCAACTACCGCACCCTGAAGCCGGAGCGCGACGGCCTGTACTGCGAGCGCATTTTTGGACCTACCAAGGACTGGGAGTGCCACTGCGGCAAGTACAAGCGCATCCGCTACAAGGGCAAGATCTGTGATCGCTGCGGTGTCGAGGTCACCAAGGCAAAGGTTCGTCGTGAGCGCATGGGCCACATTGAGCTGGCCGCGCCCGTCAGCCACATCTGGTACTTCAAGGGTATCCCCAGCCGCATTGGCCTGATGCTGGACATCAGCCCCCGCCTGCTGGAGAAGGTCCTGTACTTTGCAAGCTATATCGTTACCGATCCCGGTCTGACCCCGCTGGAAAAGAAGCAGCTGCTGACCGAGAAGGAATACCGTGAGATGCGTGAGCGCTACGGCGATGAGTTTGAGGCATCCATGGGTGCTGAGGCCATTCAGGAGCTGCTGAAGGAAATCGATCTGGATCAGCTGAGCGCTGAGCTGACCGCCGAGGTGGAAAAGTCCTCCGGCCAGAAGAAGGTTCGCATCCTGAAGCGTCTGGAGGTCGTTGAGGCATTCCGCATTTCCGGCAACCGCCCCGAGTGGATGGTCATGGACGTGCTGCCCGTGCTGCCCCCCGATCTGCGCCCCATGGTCCAGCTGGACGGCGGCCGTTTTGCCACCTCCGACCTGAACGACCTGTACCGCCGCGTGATCAACCGCAACAACCGTCTGCGCCGCCTGCTGGAGCTGGGTGCTCCCGACATCATCGTGCGCAACGAAAAGCGGATGCTGCAGGAAGCAGTTGACAGCCTGATCGACAACGGCCGCCGCGGCCGCCCGGTCACCGGCCCCAACAACCGTGCCCTGAAGAGCCTGTCCGATCTGCTGAAGGGCAAGCAGGGCCGCTTCCGCCAGAACCTGCTGGGCAAGCGTGTTGACTACTCCGGCCGTTCCGTTATCGTCGTCGGTCCTGAGCTGAAGATGGATCAGTGCGGTCTGCCCAAGGAGATGGCTCTGGAGCTGTTCAAGCCCTTCGTGATGAAGGATCTGGTCGAGAAGGGTGTTGCCAACAACATCAAGTCTGCCCGTAAGATGGTCGAGCGTGCAAAGCCCGAGGTCTGGGACAGCCTGGAGACCGTGATCAAGGGCCACCCGGTCCTGCTGAACCGTGCACCTACCCTGCACCGTCTGGGCATTCAGGCCTTCAACCCCGTGCTGGTCGAGGGCCGTGCCATCAAGCTGCACCCCCTGGCATGTACCGCGTTCAACGCCGACTTCGACGGTGACCAGATGGCAGTTCACCTGCCCCTGGGCGAGGATGCCTGCCGCGAGGCCAAGATGCTGATGCTGGCTTCCGGCAACCTGCTGAAGCCCTCTGACGGCGCACCTGTTACCGTTCCTACTCAGGATATGATCCTGGGCAGCTACTACCTGACCACCGTTCGTGAGAACGAAGAGGGTGCAGGCAAGATCTTCCGTGATGAGAACGAGGCCCTGATGGCCTATGCAGAGCACGTTGTGACCCTGCACGCTCCCATCAAGGTCCGCCGCACCATGGTCATTGATGGTGTGGAGCGCACCGGTCTGGTGGATGCCACCGTCGGCCGGATCATCTTCAATAACCCCGTTCCTCAGAACCTGGGTTATATCGACCGCACCGACCCGGAGCACTGGCTGGAGTATGAGGTCAGCTTCCGCGTGACCAAAAAGACCCTGCCCGACATCATTTCCCGCTGCATGACCCGCAATGGCACCCGTGCCTGCGCAAAGATGCTGGACTCCATCAAGGCTCAGGGCTATAAGTACTCCACCCTGTCTGCAATCTCTGTTGCTGTGTGTGACGCTGTTATTCCTCCGCAGAAGGACGAGCTGATCGCTGACGCGGATAAGCAGGTCTCTCAGGTCAACAAGCTGTTCAACCGCGGCCTGATCTCTGAGAACGAGCGTTACACCCAGACCATCAACATCTGGCAGGCAACCACCGATAAAGTCTCCAAGGCTCTGGCAGCCAACCTGCCCAAGGACAACGAGATCTTTATGATGGCTGATTCCGGTGCGCGTGGTTCTATGAACCAGATCAAGCAGCTGGCCGGCATGCGCGGCCTGCTGGCCAACACCGCAGGTAAGACCATCGAGATGCCCATTCGTGCAAACTACCGCGAAGGTCTGAACATTCTGGAATATTTCGTTTCTGCCCGTGGCGCTCGTAAGGGTCTGGCCGATACCGCTCTGCGTACCGCTGACTCCGGCTACCTGACCCGCCGCATGGTCGATGTCTCTCAGGAGGTCATTGTCCGTGAGATCGACTGCGGCACCACCGACGGCCTGTGGGTCTCTGAGATCCACGAGGGCAAGGAGAAGATCGAGAGCTTCCGTGAGCGTATCATCGGTCGTTACGCTGTGGGCGATGTGATCAACCCCGTCACCGGTGAGGTCATCGTGCCCGAGGGCAAGATGATCGACCTGTACGATGCCAACGACATTGAGGCTGCAGGCATCACCAAGCTGAAGATCCGCAGCCTGCTGACCTGCCGCGCCAAGGTGGGTGTCTGCGCACACTGCTACGGCAGCGATATGGCAAACGGTGAGCCCGTCCAGCTGGGCGAGTCCATCGGTGTCATCGCAGCAGAGTCCATCGGCGAGCCCGGTACCCAGCTGACCATGCGTACCTTCCATACCGGCGGTATCGCATCTGCTGAGGATATTACCCAGGGTCTTCCCCGTGTTGAGGAGCTGTTCGAGAGCCGCCGTCCCAAGAGCATGGCCATTATGAGCGAGATCTCCGGTGTTGTCTCTCAGGATGACACCAAGAAGAACGTCGTCATCAAGGTCACCGGTAAGGACGAGAACGGTGCCGAGGTGGTGAAGAGCTACTCCATCCCCTTCACCCAGCATGCACGTGTCATGCCCGGCGATCGTGTGGAGAAGGGCGACATCATCACCCGCGAAGGTGTTCTGTATCCCCAGGATATCCTGGCCATCAAGGGTCTGAGCGATGTGCAGAACTACCTGATCAGCGAGGTCCAGAAGGTCTACCGTCTGCAGGGCGTTGAGATCAACGATAAGCATATCGAGGTCATCGTCCGTCAGATGTGCCGCAAGGTCCGCGTGACCGACTCCGGCTCCTCCGACCTGATCGGCGGTGCACTGGCAAACCGTCTGGAAGTTGAGAACATCAACGCCGAGCTGCAGAAGCGCATTGATGACGGTGAAGAGGGCATCAAGCTGGTCGAGTATCAGCAGGTGCTGCTGGGCATCACCAAGGCTGCCCTGGCAAACGAGTCCTTCCTGTCTGCCGCATCCTTCCAGGAGACTACCCGTGTCCTGACCGAAGCCGCCATCAAGGGCAAGGTTGACCCGCTGGCCGGCCTGAAGGAGAATGTCATCATCGGTAAGCTGATCCCCGCCGGTACCGGTCTGCCGGAGGTGCGTGAGGATCTGAAGCGCCGTGAGCAGGAGCGCGACGAGGCTGTTGCCGCTGAGCTGGCTGCAGCAAACCAGCAGTAAAACTCTGTCTGCCCGGAACTGAATCGATCCATGAGCCGCCTTTCCCTGAACGCAGGGGAGGGCGGCTTTTTTGATTTGAAACTCCCTTCGTCATTGCTTCGCAATGCCACCTCCCTCTGGGAGGGAGGTCTGCTTGGCCCGAAGCAGGGGAAAGGCCCCCTCTGAGAGGGGGCTGTCTGCGCAGCAGACTGAGGGAGTAAAGGAAAAATCGGCGGTTGAGTCCTTCAGCGAATAAAACAAAAAAATATTGGAAAAACTGTTGACATTCCTAATCAAAACGAGTATTATATAACTGTTGCGCGTCCCCATAGGGGAAGTGCGGCTAAAAAGTCGGAAAATATCCGATGTTCACTATTAAGAAAGGAGAAACAAAATGCCTACTTTTAACCAGCTTGTACGCAAAGGCCGTGAGGTCCTGGTTACCAAGAGCACCGCTCCCGCCCTGCAGAAGACTTATAACTCTCAGAAGAAGCAGTACTCTGATCTGAGCAGCCCCCAGAAGCGTGGTGTCTGCACTGCAGTTCGTACCATGACCCCCAAGAAGCCTAACTCTGCTCTGCGTAAGGTTGCTCGTGTCCGCCTCACGAATGGTATCGAGGTCACCTCTTACATTCCCGGTATCGGCCATAACCTGCAGGAGCACTCCGTCGTGCTGATCCGTGGCGGCCGTGTTAAGGACCTGCCCGGTGTGCGTTACCACATCATCCGTGGTACCCTGGATACTCAGGGTGTGGCAGGCCGTAACCAGGCCCGCTCCAAGTACGGCGCAAAGCGTCCTAAGGCCGGTGCTGCAAAGAAGTAATTGAGGACAACCGCCATAAACGGCTTTCCATTATATAAATAACAAGTCCGCATTGCGCGGAGGGTAACGGTTTATGTAAGGTCAGCTCTTTGTGACACAACGGGAGTTTTATTACTTTCGAGTACCGATGATATCATTCTGTGAAGGAGGGAAGAAAGATGCCTAGAAGAGGTAACATTGCTAAGCGCGATGTCTTAGCTGATCCTATTTACAATTCCAAGATGGTCACCCGTCTGGTCAACAGCGTGATGCTGGATGGCAAGAAGGGCGTCGCTCAGAAGATCGTTTACGAGGCTTTCTCCATGATTCAGGAAAAGACCGGCAACGATCCTCTGGAAACTTTCGAGAAGGCGATGGAGAACATCATGCCCAGCCTCGAGTGCAAGACCCGCCGTGTTGGTGGTGCTAACTACCAGGTTCCTCTGGAAGTCAGCCCTGCCCGCCGCGAGACCCTGGGTCTGCGCTGGCTGACCGCTTACAGCCGCAGCCGTGGTGAGAAGACCATGGCCCAGCGTCTGGCCGCCGAGATCATGGATGCTGCCAACAACACTGGTAACGCCGTGAAGAAGCGCGAGGATACCCACAAGATGGCCGAGGCCAACAAGGCTTTCGCTCATTTCCGTTATTGATCTGTTCTGTAGGAGGTTAATTTCATGGCTACACCCAGAGAAGTTTCTCTTCAGATGACGAGAAATATCGGCATTATGGCCCATATCGATGCTGGTAAGACTACGACTACCGAGCGTATTCTGTACTACACCGGCATCAATCACAAGATCGGCGAAGTCCACGATGGCGGTGCCACCATGGACTGGATGGTTCAGGAGCAGGAGCGTGGTATCACCATCACTTCCGCTGCTACCACCTGCTACTGGAGCCACTCTGAGACCCAGAAGGATCCGGTTGCATTCAAGAAGAACCGTCACCGCATCAACATCATCGACACCCCGGGCCACGTGGACTTTACTGTTGAGGTCCAGCGTTCCCTGCGCGTCCTGGACGGTTCTGTGACCGTTCTGGCTGCTAAGGGCGGTGTCGAGCCTCAGTCTGAGACCGTTTGGCGTCAGGCTGATGAGTACAAAGTCCCTCGCATGGTTTACGTCAACAAGATGGATACCATGGGTGCCGACTTCTTCCGCTGCATCAAGATGCTGCATGATCGTCTGCACGCTAACGGCGTGGCGATCCAGCTGCCCATCGGCCAGGAGGATACCTTCCGTGGTATCGTTGACCTGGTCGATATGAACGCTGAGGTCTACTATGACGACATGGGCAACGATATGCGCACTGAGCCCATCCCTGAGGATATGGTCGAGCAGGCCGAGGAGTATCGCAACATCCTGATCGAGGCTGTTGCCGAGAACGACGAAGTCCTGATGGAGAAGTATCTCGAGGGTGAGGAGATCACCCGCGAGGAGCTGAAGGCTGCCATCCGCAAGGAGACCATTGCCAACACCCTGGTGCCCGTGGTCTGTGGTTCTTCCTACAAGAACCGTGGTGTCCAGAAGCTGCTGGACGCTATCGTGGATTATATGCCCGCTCCTACCGACGTTGAGGACATCAAGGGTGTGAACCCTGAGACCGAAGAGCAGGAGACCCGTCCGTCTTCCGACGACGCTCCCTTCGCAGCTCTGGCCTTCAAGATCGCTACCGACCCGTTCGTTGGTAAGCTGGCTTACTTCCGTGTCTACTCCGGTAAGGTCGAGGCTGGTACTACTGTCTACAACTCCGTGAAGGACGCTAGAGAGCGTATGGGCCGCATCCTGCAGATGCACTCCAACCACCGCAAGGATATCGACTGCTGCTATGCAGGTGATATCGCTGCTGTTGTCGGTCTGAAGAACACCACCACCGGTGATACTCTGTGTGATGAGAATCATCCCATCATTCTGGAGTCCATGAAGTTCCCCGAGCCCGTTATCCGCGTTGCCATCGAGCCCAAGACCAAGGCCGGCAACGAGAAGATGGGCATCGCGCTGGCAAAGCTGGCCGAAGAGGATCCTACCTTCAAGACCTACACTGACGAAGAGACTGGTCAGACCATCATCGCAGGTATGGGCGAGCTCCATCTGGAGATCATCGTCGACCGCCTGCTGCGTGAGTTCAAGGTCGAGGCCAACGTTGGCGCACCTCAGGTCGCTTACCGTGAGACCATCCGCAAGGAGGCCAATCAGGAGACCAAGTACGCACGTCAGTCTGGTGGTAAGGGCCAGTACGGTCACGTTAAGATCAAGATCGAGCCCAACGAGCCCGGCAAGGGTTACGAGTTCGTCAACGCCATCGTTGGCGGTGCCATCCCGAAGGAATACATCCCGGCTATCGACAATGGTATCCAGGGTGCTATGAAGTCCGGCGTTCTGGCTGGCTATCCTGTCGTTGATGTCAAGGTCACCCTGTGGGATGGTTCTTATCACGAGGTCGACTCCTCTGAAATGGCCTTCTCCATTGCTGGTTCTATGGCATTCAAGGATGCTATGCGCAAGGCTGACCCCATCATCACCGAGCCCATCATGAAGGTTGCTGTTATCGTTCCTGATGAGTATCTGGGCGATGTCATCGGCGACCTGAACTCTCGCCGTGGCCAGATCCAGGGCATGGAGGCAATGGCAGGCACTCAGCGTGTCAACGCGTTCGTTCCTCTGGCTCAGATGTTCGGCTACGCCACCGACCTGCGTTCCAAGACCCAGGGCCGTGGCCAGTATGTCATGGAGCCTTCTCACTACGAGCCGGTTCCCAAGAACATTGCCGACCAGATCATTGCTGGCCGCACCAAGGCTTGATTGCCTGAAACAAAGTAAAATTTTGCCGGGGTAGTGTAGCTCCGGCAAAATTTCCTGTAAAAGCACTTGATTTTACAGGACAAATTTAGTAGAATAGTTTTGCAATGCAATTCTGTGTTTGCAGGACTGTTGTAACCAAATTCAATCCGTTTAAGGGAGGATATTCCAATGGCTGAAAAGGCAAAATTTGACCGTTCTAAGCCGCATGTTAACATCGGCACCATCGGTCACGTTGACCACGGCAAGACCACTCTGACCGCCGCTATCACCAAGTATCTGGCACTGAAGGGCGACGCAGACTTCATGGACTATGCCAACATCGATAAGGCTCCCGAGGAGCGCGCTCGTGGTATTACGATCAACTCCGCTCACGTCGAGTACCAGACCGATGCTCGTCACTACGCTCACGTTGACTGCCCGGGCCATGCTGACTACGTTAAGAACATGATCACCGGTGCTGCTCAGATGGACGGCGCTATCCTGGTCGTTGCTGCTACCGATGGTCCCATGCCCCAGACCCGTGAGCACATCCTGCTGGCTCGTCAGGTCGGCGTGCCTTATATCGTCGTGTTCATGAACAAGTGCGATATGGTCGACGACGAGGAGCTGCTGGATCTGGTCGAGATGGAGATCCGTGAGCTGCTGAGCGAGTATGACTTCCCCGGCGACGACACCCCCATCATCCGTGGCTCCGCTCTGAAGGCTCTGGAGTCCACCTCCAAGGATCCTGATGCACCCGAGTATGCTTGCATCAAGGAGCTGATGGACGCTGTTGACACCTATATCCCCAACCCCGATCGTGAGGAAGACAAGCCCTTCCTGATGCCCATCGAGGATGTCATGACCATTTCCGGCCGTGGTACTGTTGCTACCGGTCGTGTTGAGCGTGGCATTGCTAAGGTTGGCGATGCAATGGAGATCGTTGGCATTAAGCCCGATCGTCTGAGCACCACCATCACTGGCCTGGAGATGTTCCGTAAGTCTCTGGACTTCGCTGAGGCTGGCGATAACATCGGCGCTCTGCTGCGTGGTGTTGACCGTACCCAGATCGAGCGTGGCCAGGTTCTGGCTAAGCCCGGCACTGTCCATCCCCACAAGGTCTTCGAGTCTCAGGTCTACGTCCTGACCAAGGACGAAGGCGGCCGTCACACCCCCTTCTTCTCCAACTATCGTCCTCAGTTCTACTTCCGTACCACTGACGTGACCGGCATCATCACCCTGCCCGAAGGCACCGAGATGTGCATGCCCGGCGATAACGTTCAGATGCACGTTGAGCTGCTGACCCCCGTTGCTATGGAAGAGGGCCTGCGTTTCGCTATCCGTGAGGGTGGCCGTACCGTTGGTTCCGGCGTTGTTGGCAAGATCATTGAGTGATTTTGACCCTTCGCGCCTGTTCTAAGGCAAAAGGTTAAACTTACAAAGAGCCTTCCCATTCCGGAGAGTGGGAAGGCTCTTTTTGCGCTATCGGCGAATCAAAGGGAAAAGCCTCTTGTTCTGCATTCCGCAGAGCAGGAGGCTTTTTATGCTGCCGGGGGATCAGCCGAGCAGATTATATTGATTGGATCGTTTCTGAGCAATTTCATACACTTCATCGTCAGCACGGACACCGATGACGATCACCAGCATTTCCGTCTCGGTGCGGCGCAGCTGATAGACGACCCGCAGGCCGGAAGCACGAAGCTTGATTTTTAGAAATCCAGCAAGATTGGTGCTTCTATGGTTGCCCAAAGCTTTTCCATAACCATTTTCTTCAGCAGGCAGGGGATTTTGCTGCACTTTTTTGATGGCTTTCAGGACAAGAAGCCGTTGGCTACCATCCAGTGCTTTCAGATCTTTTTCGGCCTCGGGAAGGTATTCCAGTGTCCAGCTCATTCGATGTCTACCTCATCAAAATCTGCGAGGTCCTCTGCCGTGATGCCCAAGCGGCGGTTCATTTCTGCCTCGGATATGACTGTGGCGGGGTCATAGTGCACCATCCGTTCGGTGGCAATGGTCAACAGGCGGGCATCGTTCACCTCATCCATCAGACGAACGTATTCCTCAGGAGAGAGAAGCACGCATTCGGCGGTGTTGTTCTTCATCACAACTTTTGCACCGTTCCGCTTGACATCGTCGAAGATCTTTCCCGCCAGGCCGCGGTTGAATTGAGTGATCGGGATCGTATTGGTAATAGCGCTTACAACAGATGCCATGTCTGTCAGCTCCTTTCTATGGTTATAGTATAGCAGTTATCTGCAAAAATAGCAATAGAAATCGCAGTAAATTCACTGATGATATAAAGGCGGACAAAAGTTGGAGGAATTTTTGTTGTAGATCTGTTTACAAACAAAGGTTGTTATGATATGCTGACATTAAAGAGAGAAGATGTCGGAGAATGGAGGACGGCACTATGGCGTTTGACTATAAGAAGGAGTACAAGGAGTTTTATCTTCCATCCAGAAAGCCGGGTATTGTGACTGTTCCGCCGATGAATTTTGTGTCTGTACAGGGCAGGGGAGACCCCAATGAACCATGTGGAGAGTATCAGGCGGCAATGGAGTTGCTGTATGGCATTGCCTTTACCATCAAGATGAGCTACAAGGGAAGCCATAAGATCGACGGTTACTTTGAATATGTTGTCCCACCGCTGGAGGGTTTGTGGCATCAGGAAGGGGTGGACGGTGTGGATTACGCCCACAAAGAATGCTTTGAGTGGACAAGTATGATCCGCCTGCCGGATTTTGTGACCCGGGAAGTGTTCGATTGGGCCGTTCAGGAAGCGACTGCAAAAAAGAAGAAGGATTTCTCCAAAGTGCAGTTCTTCCACTACGATGAGGGACTTTGTGTGCAGTGTATGCATGTTGGTTCTTATGATGCCGAACCGGAGACGCTGGAGCAGATGGATGCTTTTGCGCGGGAACAGGGCTATGAGACTGATTTCACCGGGCACCGCCGCCACCACGAAATTTACCTCAGCGATCCGCGCCGGACGGCCCAGGAAAAACTGAAAACAGTACTGCGGCATCCTGTTCGCGTAAAATAAAATCGGGAAAGTTCACAAAGACTGTCGATTTTCGTTGTGAGATGTGCTATACTAAGTCTACCTATAGAAACATCTCGAAAAAGGGAGGAGAACATCATGCAGCATGAAACTGTCATCGTGCTGGACTTTGGCGGCCAGTACAATCAGCTGATCGCGCGCCGTGTCCGCGAGAACAATGTCTACTGTGAAATCTATTCCTACAAAACCGACCTGTCGGTCATCAAGGCGAAGAACCCCAAGGGCATCATCTTCACCGGCGGCCCCAACAGCGTCTATCTGGAAGATTCGCCCACCATCGACCCCGAGATCTTCAACTGGGGCATCCCTGTGCTGGGAATCTGCTACGGCAGCCAGCTGATGATGCACCTGCTGGGCGGTCATGTCTGCCGCGCCCCTGAGCGTGAGTACGGCAAGACCGAGGTCTTTGTGGACAACAGCAGCAAGATGTTCGAGGATGTTCAGCCCTCCACCATCTGCTGGATGAGCCACAACGACTACATCGAGCAGGCAGCCCCCGGTTTCAAGATCACCGCACACACTGTGAACTGTCCTGTGGCTGCTGCAGAGAACGCCGAGAAGGGCCTGTACGCTGTTCAGTTCCACCCGGAGGTGCTCCACACCGCTGAGGGCAAGAAGATGCTCCGCAACTTCGTGTACAACGTCTGTGGCTGCTCCGGCGACTGGAAGATGGACTCTTTCGTGGAGAACAATGTCAAGGCTCTGCGGGAGCGCATTGGCGACGGCAAGGTGCTGTGCGCCCTGTCCGGCGGCGTGGACTCCTCTGTGCTGGCTGCGATGCTGGCAAAGGCCATCGGAAAGCAGCTGACCTGCGTGTTTGTGGACCACGGCCTGCTCCGCAAGAACGAAAAGGAAGAGGTCTGCTCTGTCTTTGGCCCGGGCAATGCCAACGGCTTTGATATCAACTTCATCTGCGTGGATGCCCGCGACCGCTATTTCAGCAAACTGGCCGGTGTTACCGAGCCCGAGCGCAAGCGCAAGATCATCGGCGAGGAGTTCATCCGCGTCTTTGAGGAGCAGGCAAAGCAGATCGGCAAGGTGGATTTCCTGGCACAGGGCACCATCTACCCTGACGTTGTGGAAAGCGGCCTGGGCGGCGAATCCACTGTCATCAAGAGCCACCACAATGTCGGCGGCCTGCCCGATACCGTGGACTTTAAGGAGCTGGTGGAGCCCCTGCGCAACCTGTTCAAGGACGAGGTGCGTCAGGTTGGCCGCGAACTGGGCCTGCCTGAGTATCTGGTCAGCCGTCAGCCGTTCCCCGGCCCCGGTCTGGGCATCCGCATCATCGGTGAGGTGACCCCCGAAAAGGTTGCCATCGTGCAGGATGCAGACGCAATCTGGCGTGAGGAGATCGCCAAGGCTGGTCTGGATAAGGAGATTAACCAGTATTACGCCGCCCTGACCAATATGCGCAGCGTCGGCGTGATGGGTGATGAGCGTACCTATGACTACGCTGTGGCACTGCGTGCCGTGACCACCACCGATTTTATGACGGCTGAGAGCTACAATGTGCCCTGGGATGTTCTGGGCACCGTGACCAGCCGTATCGTCAATGAGGTCAAGCACGTCAACCGTGTGTTCTACGATTGCACCGGTAAGCCGCCCGCCACCATCGAGCTCGAGTAATGGACCAAAATGCCGAAAGCCTGTATTCATGTGGGTTTTCGGCATTTGTTTTTATCAATGCATGCGCAATTATAGCACTCCGCGTTGCTTTATGTTATAATAGGCAGGCAGCGAGGTGAAGTGTATGAAAAAAACAAGAGATCTGTTCTGGACTTTTTTGAAGATCGGTGCGTTCACGTTTGGCGGCGGCTACGCAATGGTGGCCCTGCTGGAACGGGAATTTGTGGAAGACAAGCAGTGGCTGAGCCGGGAGGAATTTCTCGATATGGTCGCCATTGCGGAATCCACGCCGGGCCCTGTGGCGGTGAACAGCGCCACCTATGTGGGCTATAAGATCGAAGGGGCAGAAGGGGCCGCGGCATCCACGCTGGCGGTCTGCCTGCCCTCGTTTGTGGTCATCTACCTGATTTCACTGGTGTTTGACCGGTTCTTGCAGCTGTCGGCAGTGGCAAGCGCGTTCCGGGGCATTCAGGTCTGCGTCATCTATCTGATCCTTTCGGCGGGGATGAAGATGCTGAAAAGCCTGTCCGGCACGGCCTTCAACAGAATCATCGTTGCCGGTGTCGTGGCGGCCATGGTGGGCTGCTCGGTGGCGGCGGTGTCCTTCTCGTCCCTCTACTACATCCTGCTCTGCGGAGCGGCAGGGGTGCTGCTCTACCTGTTAAGAAAGCTGCGGAAGGAGGAGAGAGCATGATCTACCTTCAGTTGTTTCTCAATTTTCTGATGATCGGAGCGCTCTCCTTTGGCGGCGGCTACGGGATGATCTCGCTGGTGCGGGAGACCGTGCTGCGTCATGGCTGGCTGACCGAAGCAGAATTCCTGAGCTTTGTCGCCGTTTCGGAGTCCACCCCGGGCCCGCTGGCAATCAATATGGCAACCTTTATCGGGTCATCACAGGGCGGCTTTCCGGGAGCGCTGATCGCTACGCTGGGTGTGGTGCTGCCCTCGTTCTTCATCATCCTGCTGATCGCGGCGGTGCTGAAAAACCTGATGAAGTATGCGGGCGTGGAAGCCTTTCTTTCTGGCGTGCGGCCCTGTGTGGTGGCCATGATCCTGGCAACCGCGCTGAATATGATGCTCTCCACACTGGGCGGCATCAAGACGCTGGCGGATGGATTTGCGCCGGATGCGAGATCGATCCTTGTGTTTGCTGTTTTATGGGCGGTGCATTTTGTCTGGAAGAAACGGACGCAAAAAGCCCCGTCGCCCATCGGAATGATCCTGTTGGCGGCGGGACTGGGAATCCTGTTCTGGGGCGTATGAGAGATCATCGCCCTTTTTTTGTGGCTCAGTGCTCCACGAATTCGCCGTGCAGGGCGAACATGTGGTCCATGGGGCCGGAGCCTTTGCCCAGATCGAGCATGGCGGACAGGCAGCCTGAAATATATGCCTTGGCCCGCTCTACGGCGGCATCCAGGGGATAGCCCTTTGCCAGATTGGAGGCAATGGCGCTGGACAGGGTGCAGCCGGTGCCGTGGGTGTTGGGGTTGGCGATGCGTTCGCCGTGGAACCATTTGCCGCTGCCGTTGCGCCAGAGCAGATCGTCGGCATCATTCACCTTGTGGCCGCCCTTGCAGAGCACGGCACAGCCGTATTTTTCGCTGATGCACTTTGCAGCGGCCTCCATCCCGGCGGCATCGGTGATGGTCATGCCGGACAAGATCTCGGCCTCCGGAATGTTGGGCGTGACCACCTCGGCCATGGGCAGAAGCTGCCCGGTCAGGATCTGGATGGCGCTGTCCTGCAGCAGCTTGGAGCCGGAGGTGGCCACCATCACGGGATCGACCACGATGTGCTTGGCATCGTACTGGCGCAGCTTTTTGGCAATGGTCTCAATGAGCGCAGACGACGATACCATGCCGATCTTGATGGCATCCGGGTAGATATCGGTGAACACCGCATCCAGCTGCTGGGCCAGAAATTCGGGTGTGGTCTCAAAGATTCCGGTCACGCCGGTGGTGTTCTGGGCCGTCAGAGCAGTGATGGCGCTCAGGGCAAACACACCGTTGGCGGTCATGGTCTTGATGTCTGCCTGAATGCCTGCGCCGCCGCTGGAATCACTGCCGGCAATGGTCAATGCTGTCTTCATAAGGAAAATCCCCCTTTTTCCTCTCAGCATAGCACAGTCCGGTAGCATTTGCAAGGAAAACCGGTCCGCCCTCTTTTCTGCCGGAGAAAAGCGTGATAAAATAAGGCAAAAACGAAACTGGGGGAGAATACAATGAACATCACGGTATATCTGGGCGCAAACGAGGGCAATGATCCGGCCCTGAAGCAGGCGGTGCAGGAGCTGGGAAGATGGATCGGGGAGAGCGGGAACGCGCTGGTGTACGGCGGCTCCCGCTGCGGCCTGATGGGAGAGATCGCCGAAAGCACCCTGAACGCCGGGGGCGAAGTGACCGGCGTGGAACCGGAGTTTTTCGTGCAGGAAGAGCTGCAGCACGAGGGGCTGACGGAGCTGATCGTGACAAAGGATATGACAGAGCGCAAAACAAAGATGATCGCGCTGGGGGATGCGTTTATTGCGTTTCCCGGCGGCACCGGCACACTGGAGGAGATCGCCGAGGTGATGTCCAAGGTGTCGCTCAGGCATCTGGATGCGCCCTGCATCCTCTATAACCTGAATGGTTACTACGATGGCCTGAAAGCTCTGCTTACCCGGATGATCGAAAAGGGACTCTCCTCCCCGGAACGCCAGCAGGGAATCTATTTTGTAGAGGATCTGGAGCAGATCAAGGAAATTTTGCAGAAATCCTTTTGAAGATCCTGTTTAGGGTCGCTCTCTGCACACCTCCTGCCGCCCTGGCATAGACCGGGAAAAGGGGGAGTGCGATTTGGAACAGATTTTCCTGACGGCGGCCGTGCTGCTGCTGCCGATGCTCTGCACCACGGCCGGTGCGGCTGGTGTGTTCCTGCTGCGGAAGACCGGGGAGCCTGCCACCCGGCGGATGCTCTGCGGCATGGCGGCGGGCATCATGCTGGCGGCCAGCGTATGGAGCCTGCTTTTGCCGGCCATTGAGCGGGCAGAGCAGGGGCCGCTGCCTGCATGGGTCCCACCTGCCGTGGGCCTGCTGCTGGGTGCGGTGGGGCTTTTGCGGCTGGAAACGCTGGCGGGCCGCCTATTGAACGCCGGGCCGGGCCGCTGTGGGCGGATGGTGCTGGCAGTCACCCTGCACAACTTGCCCGAGGGCATGGTGGTGGGCCTTGCTGCCGCGCTGGCCCTGCGGGGAGAACCGGATGCCATCAGCGGGGCGCTGGCCCTTGCGCTGGGCATCGGGCTGCAGAACATTCCCGAGGGGGCTGCGGTCAGCCTGCCGTTGGCGCAGGAGGGCAGGTCTAAGCGCCGCGCCTTTGCGGCGGGGGCTGCCTCCGGGCTTGTGGAGCCGCTGGGAGGCCTGCTGGCCCTTGCACTGGCCGGGTGGGTCAGTGCGGCCCTGCCCTGGCTGATGAGCCTTGCCGCCGGGTGCATGGTCTGCGTGACGGCACAGGAGATGATTCCGGAAGCCGTGGAGGCAGACGAACCGGCGGGAGTCATCAGCGTGGTGGCAGGGTTTGCCCTGATGATGGCGCTGGATGTTGCCCTATAAAATATTCTGTAACACAAAAAGGAGACCGCGTGGTACGGTCTCCTTTTTGTCTGTCAGTGTGCTTCTAGTATTTCGGCCTGCAGGGTATCCAGCTGCTCAAAGCTGTACAGCCGGTTCAGCGCCTCCACCAGCTCCTTTTTGGAGAGCCGGGGCGGCAGGCCCAGCGCATTGAGCAGCTGGTATTTCCGCTCGGCACTGCCCGGGGTGCCGGAAAGCCCCCAGTTGTACAGGTCGGTGTAGGTGATCTGCCGACCCTCCGGGCGGGCAGGCGCGGCCCCGGCTTCTGCGCCCAGTGCATCCCGCAGACATTGCAGGACGATGGCATCGTCCACGCCTTCCACGCCCAGCAGGCCTTCCTTGCCGGGCTGGGGCTTCCGCTTTTCCTTGCCATGGATGGCGGGCACATAGGCCTGCACCACGTTTTCTGCCCCCACCAGACCGGTGATGTAGGTGCGGATGCGGAACCCGGCGGCATCGGAATCGGTGAAGAGGATCAGGCCGTTTTTTTTCGCCAGGGCTTTCAGCAGCTGCTGGCGTTTTTTGTCCTTGTAGATGCCAAAGCCGTCTGTCAGCAGGATCATGGCATCGGTCAGGTGGGAAAGGCGGGCGGCATCGTATTTGCCCTCCACCACCAGCACCCGGTCGGTGTGCAGCAGTTCTCGTTCGCTCATCGTCCGCTCCCCGCCAGCGCCAGACGGCAGAGTGCTGCTTCCAGCAGGGTCTGCACATCCACGGGCTGGCTCTTCAAACTTTTATCGAGGTCCAGCAGCACCTGCAGGCAGGTTTCCAGCTGGCCCAGCGTGTAATGCGATGCCGTTTCGGCTGAGCGCTTGAGCCGGTAATCACTGCCCTTGTAGCCAAAATCCTTGAACACGGCGGCGTAGCTCTTCCGTTTGGAAGCCCCCAGCTTGACCCGGTACAGGTCTACATAACTGCCGATCATTGCGCCGGTGATGGCAATGGGCTCCTGCTGTAAGCGCAGCAGGGTCTGCAGCTTTTTGCAGGCACCGGTGGCGTTCTTGGCGGTGATCATCCGGATCATCTCAAACACGTCCGCTTCCAGGCTCACGGTGCCCATCTCGGCCACCATGGCGGCGGTAACGGTCTGGTAGCCGGAAAGGGCACAGAGCTTGTCTACCTCGTTTTCCAGCAGAAAGGGATCCTCGCCGCACCGCTCCAGCAGGGCTGCGGCAGCGCCCTCGGGCAGGGTGGTATCCTGCGCCTTGGCCCGCTCAATGAGCATCATCTTCAGCTCGTAGGGCTTGGGTTTGGAGAGCTCCTCGACAAAGCCCAGCTTCCTGCATTCAGCAATCAGCTTTTGTGCCCGCTTGCCGGTCTTGAGCTTGCTGTGCTCCAGCTCGAACACACTGCCCAGCACCACCACGGCGTTTTCCAGGCTGGAAAGGGTGCTGCACAGTTCCTCCAGATCCTTGTCGCCGTAGGCGGCGGGGTCAAGCTCGGGCAGCACCACCACGCGGCGGGTGCCAAAGAAGGAGATGGTGCCCGCTGCCATGATGAGCTGCTCGATCTCGGGCGCGGCACCGTCCAGCACGGTGGTCTCCTCATCTGTGTCAGCGCTCAGGATCCGGACGGCGGCAGACACTGCCTGCCGGACAAGATACCGCTCGCTGGAATAGAAATAGTAGACCGGACAGCCGCGGTCTGCCAGCTGGCGCAGTTTGGCTTCCGTTGCCACGGCGTGGCCCCCTTTCAGAAAAGAATACCTTATAAGTGTACCCACCGGGGCGGGAAATGTCAATGCAGGAGGCAGAAGAAAAAACGACAGATGTCTTTTATCGCTTCCGCAAACGTGATATACTGAAAGAAAACGGCCTGCGCCGGAACGGAAAGGGAAGAATACGGATGAAACGAGCCTATTTCAACTGCATCCTGCTGGACGGCACCGAACAGATGGAACCGGCGGCGCACAAGATGGTGCTGGTGGACGGGGAGAAGATCACCGCCATCGTGGAGGATACCGCCCCCTGTGAGGGGTATGAGAAGGTGGACCTTAAGGGCGGCTACCTGATGCCGGGCCTTATCAACCTGCATGTCCATCTGGCGGGCAATGGCAAGCCCAGCGCAAAGCCCCGGGATAACGCCGCACTGGTGCGCAGGATCCTGAGCAATGGCCTGACCCGGGCGGTGGCTTACCGGCTGGTGTGCAGTTACGCCAAGCTGGAACTGCTGGGCGGCGTGACCACCATCCGCACCGTGGGCGGTCTGGCAGATTTCGATACCCGCTGCCGGGACGACGCGGCAAAGGGGAAGATCCTGGCTCCCCGCATCCTTGCCGCCAACGAGGGCATCTCGGTGCCCGGCGGGCACATGGCAGGTTCGGTGGCAGTGGCGGCCCACAACAATGCCGAAGCGCTGGCCCAGCTCCGCAGGGCCGGTGAACAGAGGGTAGATCTGGTCAAGCTGATGATCACGGGCGGCGTGCTGGATGCCACCCAAAAGGGCACCCCCGGGGAGCTGAAGATGAAGCCTGAGATGGTCCGGGCTGTCTGTGATGAAGCCCACAGGCTGGGCTATCCCGTGGCTGCCCACACCGAATCGCCCGAGGGGGTGAAGGTGGCGCTGGAAAACGGCGTGGACTCCATCGAGCATGGCGCAAAGATGGATGAGGAGACCATCCGGCTCTACAAGGAGCGGGGTGCTTTCGTCTGCACCACCATCTCCCCGGCGCTGCCCTATGCACTGTTTGACCCGGCCATTTCCGGCGCTTCCGAGAAGGACCAGTACAATGGCAGGATCGTCTTTGACGGCGTGGTGGAAAGTGCCAGAACGGCCCTTGCCAACGGCATTCCGGTGGGTCTGGGCAATGACGTGGGCTGCCCCTACGTCACACAGTATGATTTCTGGCGGGAGCTGTGCTACTTCCACAAATACTGCGGCGTGAGCAATCAGTTTGCCCTCCACACGGCCACCCTGCGCAATGCCCGGCTGGCCGGTGTGGGGGATGTGACCGGCTCCATTGAAGCGGGGAAGAGCGCTGATTTCATCGTGACCCGGAAGAACCCGCTGGACGACCTGGCTGCCCTGCGCCAGCTGGAGCTGGTGGTCTGCCGCGGCCGTGCCGTGCACAAGCCCGCTCCCAAGCGGAACAAAACGGTGGATGCCCTGCTTGACCCGTATCTGGTATAAATGCTATAATATCCTTAAATTCCGTCCGTGCCAGAGCGGGCGCTGAAAGGATGAAACGCTTACGAAACGTCCCAAGCTAACATTGCAGCTGCAATACAATTCGCCGGTGATCCTGACCTTTTTTCTGCTCTCCCTGGGGGCTTTGTTCCTGGGGCAGTGGACAGGCGGCTGGACCACAAAGCACCTGTTCTGCGTCTATCGCGGTTCTCTGAAAGACCCGCTGTTTTACATCCGGCTCTTCGGCCATGTGCTGGGCCATGCCAGCTGGGATCATTTCCTGAACAATATGCTCCTGCTGCTGGTCATCGGCCCGCCGATGGAAGAAAAATATGGCAGCGGCCCCCTGCTCAAGGGCATCCTGCTCACGGCGCTCATCTCGGGTGTTCTGCAGTGTGTGCTCTTCCCGCATACGGCGCTGCTGGGGGCTTCGGGCATCGTGTTCATGCTCATCATGCTGGCATCGCTGTCGGGCTTCTCCGGCGGCATCCCGGTGACCATGCTGCTGGTGGCGGCACTGTATCTGGGCCAGCAGGTGTATGATATCATCTTTGCCCACGATAATGTGGCGAACTTCATGCACATCGTGGGCGGTGTGTGCGGCACAGCCTTTGGGTATGTGTATGCCATGCTGCCCCGGAAACGCAGGAGACCGGCTGCCAGAAAAAAGCGATGATCAACAAACGACCCCGGAAAGCTTGACTGCAGCTTTCCGGGGTCGTTTTATGGATTACAGTTCGTTCAGGATCCGCCGCGCGGCACGGATGGTCTCCTCGCTGGTCTGCCAGACCTCAAACTCGGAGAAGCCGGGCAGGCCCATGGGAACACCTTCCCGCCGGAAGATCATCCGGCTGTCCAGCACCTGCTTGCCGGACATGTGGAAGGCGTGTGCGCCTGTCTCAGCTGCCAGAGCCGGAAGATTGGCCGGGGTCACGCCCGCCCCCACCAGGATCTCAAGATCAGGCCCAGCGGTTTCCACCAGCCGACGGAGCAGGGAAGCGCCCGCCGGGGCGCTGGCGGCCTGCCCGCTGGTCAGGATGGTGCCAAGGTTCAGCGCTTTGGCCGCTTCCATCGCCGCAAAGGGGTCTTTGCAGACATCAAAGGCACGGTGCAGGGTGCAGACGACCGGACGGCCAGCGGCCTTTGCAGCGGCCCGGGCGGCCGCGTAGATGGGACGCAGCGCGTCCACGTCCGGTTCCCCCTCCGGGGTCAGCACACCGGTCACAATGCCGTCCGCACCCGCCTGAACCAGCGCGGCGGCGGTCTCGGCCATCTGGGCAAGCTCATAGCGGTCGTAGCAGAAATCACCGAACCGGGGCCGCAGCAGGGCACGCACCGGCAGGCCGGTCTCGGCCTTGACCTGTCGCACCAGCGCAAGGCTGGGTGTGGTACCGCCGATGATCAGGTCGGCGCACAGCTCCAGCCGGTCGGCCCCGCCCCGCTTTGCCGCAAGGGCGCTTGCGGCACTGTCTACACAAACTTCCAATGTGTAAGTCATAAATACCTCCAAGGCCCGTCAGCATCTCTACTGACGGGCCTTTCGTTGCTTTGATAAACTTAAACCATTCTGCCAAGGGCTCCCCTACTAGGGGAGCTGGCACGCGAAGCGTGACTGAGAGGTTTAATCCATTACTTTACACTTTCGAGGAACCGCACGAAACCGGCGCGGCCGGCTTCATCCAGCTTGTAGACACCGGCATCTGCCAGCACCTGCGCGAACACCTGGCCTACCTCATCCTGCAGGATCAGGTGGACGCTGTCGCTGTTCAGCTCAGGATGGCGGGCCAGGATCTCCTGTGCCCATGCGGCGTGCTTCTGCAGGGCTTCGGGGTACTGCTCGGCAGGCACCCGGGCCACCAGCATATCTGCCAGATCGAACAACTCCTGCTTCAGGCGGCTGGGAAGGACTGCCAGACCCATGACCTCGATCAGGCCGATGTTCTCCTTTTTGATGTGGTGGAGCTTTGCGTGGGGATGGTAGACCCCCAGCGGGTGCTCCGGGGTGGTGATGTTGTTGCGCAGGACCAGATCCAGCTGATATCTGCCATCCCGCACCCGGGCAATGGGGGTGATGGTGTTGTGGGGTTCGCCGTCCGTCTCGGCAAAGATGAAGCTTGCCTCGTCGGTATAGCCGCGCCATGCGGTCAGGATCTTGTCTGCCAGCTCCACCAGACGCTCGTCATCCGCACAGGTCAGGCGGATGCAGCTCATGGGCCAGTGGACGATGCTGGCTTCCACATCCTCAAAGCCGGGGAACACCCAGCTCTTCTCGATGGGGGCCTTGGCCATGGCGAACTCATAGTGACCGCCCTGGAAGTGGTCGTGGCTCAGGATGCTGCCGCCCACAATGGGCAGGTCTGCATTGCTGCCCACGAAATAGTGGGGGAACAGGCCCACGAAATCCAGCAGCTTGCGGAAGGTGGCCCGCTCGATCTTCATGGGGGTGTGCTGGCTGTTGAACACGATGCAGTGCTCGTTGTAGTAGACATAGGGGCTGTACTGCAGATTCCATGCGCTGCCGTTGATGGTCAGCGGGATGATGCGGTGGTTTTCGCGGGCGGGATGATTCATCCGGCCTGCATAGCCCTCGTTCTCCACGCAGAGCTGGCACTTGGGGTAGGCGCTCTGGGGGGCCAGCTTGGCGGCGGCAATGGCCTTGGGGTCCTTTTCGGGTTTCGAGAGGTTGATGGTGATATCCAGATCGCCGTAGGGGGTCTTGGTGACCCACTTCACGTCCCGCTTGATGCGGTAGCGGCGGATGTAATCGGTGTCCTGGCTGAATTCATAGAACCAGTCGGTGGCGGCCTGGGGGCCCTCTTTCTCGTACCGCTCCTCAAAGTTGGCGCGGACAATGGAGGGGCGCGGGGTCAGCACGCCCATCAGCTTGGTGTCAAACAGGTCGCGGGCGGTGGAATTGTCCTCACACACGCCCCGGGCCACGGCATCGTCCACCAGCGTTTTCAGGATGCTCTCGAGGTCCGTGTAGCAGACATCCCCCTCAGGCTCGGCAAAGCTGTCCAGCTGCATGGTCATCAGCAGCTGGTTGCGGATATAGATCTCGTCATCGGGCAGGATGAGCCCGGTGTCCAGCCCATAGTTGACGAGCTGTTGAATGGCAGTAGAGATCACAGCACGGCACCTCCTTCCGGACGGATGGAGAGGATGTGGCACTTGCCTGCGCCCAGAATGGCCTCCATCTCAGCCTTGAAGGCATCCAGCTTCTCCAGCGGCACAAAGGCCTGCACGGTGCCGGCAAAGCCGCCGCCGTGAACGCGGACAGCGCCCGCGCCGTTCAGGAAATGCTTTGCGGCGGCAATGGTCACAGCCACTTCCTGATGCTCCTTGTACCCGGCGGGGATGACGTTCTGCAGGTATTCCCAGCTGCTGGTGCCGGATTCGTTGACCAGCTGCAGGAAGGTCTCAAAATCCCCGGCGCGCAGGGCGTTTACCTGCCGGGCAACGCGCTGGTTGTCGGCGTAGATGTGGAAAGCCCGGAGCACGGCCCGGTCACCGCACTGTTTGCGGCATGCGGGCAGATTTGCAATAAAGGCCTCAAAGGGCACATCCCGCAGGACTTCGCCGCCGCAGACAGCGGCTACGGCACGGCACTCGTTGGGGATGGCGGCGTACTCATCGGTCAGGTCGGCGTGGTCTGCACCGGAATCCAGGATGCAGAGGGCAAGGCCTGCCTGAGAGAAATCCACCTGCACCGGCTCTACATCGGGGTGGGCAGGGTCGGCAAAGTCGATGGTGATAATGTTGCCCACGCTGGAGGCCATTTGATCCATCAGGCCGCAGGGCTTGCCAAAGTAGACGTTCTCTGCCCACTGGCCGATCTGCGCAATGGCGATGGGGGAGACCTTTTCGGCCATGAAGCGGTCGTTCAGGATGACACCGATCAGCACCTCAAAGGCGGCAGAGGACGAAACGCCGCTGCCCTTGGGCACGTTGGAGGAGATATACACGTCCAGGCCGGAGAGGGCAGCGCCACGCTCCTTGAAAGCCTCGCACTCGCCCCGCAGCAGGGCCATGGTGGTGTTCTCTTCCTCCTTGCGGGCAGCAAGGTCGCCAAGGTCAATGACACAGAGGTCATAGCCCTCGCTCTGCACACGCAGCTGGTTCAGGCCGTTGGGGGCAGCGGCAGCGATCATGTCAATGTTCACGCTGCCGGCCAGCACCCGGCCATGCTGGTGGTCGGTGTGGTTGCCGCCGATCTCGGTGCGGCCCGGGGCGCTGTACAGTCCGGCCTCGGTGTGGGCACCAAAGGTGGCTTCCAGCCCGTCCAGCACTGCCGCATAGCGTGCGGCGTGGGCAGCGGTCTGCTCCGGCGAACAGCAGTAGAGGGAGGCCAGCCGGGCGGTATGGGTGCCGCCCGCCAGCTCCTGCTTCCAGACAGAAATAGGCTTCATCATGGCGCGTTCCTCCTCGTATAGGTGAATGATTCTTCAAAGGGCCAGGGCCCGTTCTTCTGATTCTATAATATCGGTTCTGTCGAGAAAAGACCATGTATTATTGTTGCATCTGGATGAAAGGTCAACGCAGTTCCGGCGGTCAGCTCCGGGGCGCGAAATCGCCGCCGGTGAGCCCGTCGAGGTTCAGCATCCCTTCCAGCGCGGCAATGTCGGTGGAAACATCCAGCGCATCGGAGGCAAACAGTTTGTCCAGCTGGTTTTCAAAGGCGGTGATGAGCAGATCCATGCTCCGCTCAATACTCTGCTTTGCCTCAGTGATGTTGGTGCCCTGCACATCCTGTGCCGAAAGCTGGGCGTAGGTATTCAGCAGCTTCAGCGCGGTGGGCAGGTAGTAATCCATAAATTTCTGCAGCTGGGCTTTTTTGTCCGGGTCCTTTTTTGCCAGTGCGAAGATGCGGGCGCTGACATCCTCCAGCCGGGAGATCTTGGCCGTCATCACCGGGTCGGGGATGGCATCGTTGGCCTGCCGGAGCTGGCGCTGCAGGGCGGCATACTGATCCTCGGGAGCCGGTGCGGGTGCGGGCTCGGCGGGTCTGGGCGGCTGGGGCGCAGCGCCCCGCACCACCAGCGTGCCGGTGCGGTTGTCGATATAGGCATCGGCCCCGAAATAGCCGTGGTCGATGGCGCGCTCCACGGCGGCGTGGCCCCTGTCGGCATCAATGCCCGCGGCTGCAAAGAGTTCGTCCAGCGGAATATTATCCCGGGTCCCAACGATCTTGTCCAGCTGGCGCTCCAGCTTGCGGGCCTGCTTCATCCGCAGGCCCATGGCCAGCGCAGCGCCGCCGCCAATGGTCTGGGCCAGCGCGGTCAGAAACTCGCCCCAGTCGAACCAGTAGCCCCACAGGTCGATGATATCGGCAAGGCCTGCAAGGCCCACCACCAGAAAGATGCCGCCGAACACCGTGCAGAGGCTGGTCAGGGTCTTGTGCCACTTTTTGGCGTTCTGCTGCTCGGCAGTGGGCACATCGTGGCCGTAGACCGGCTCAGAGTCCCGGGCTGTCTGACCGGCACCGGTGTCCTGGGGACGGAAATCGCTGGAATATTCCGCGTTCTCCTGCTCCTTTTTTTCGGCATCCCGGTCAATGGCACGCAGGATGAAAAACAGAACGCCCAGCGGTGCTGACATGGCGAATACTACCAGCAGGGCAATGGTGGGAATGTGGGCAAGAAAATGTTTGCTGCGTCTGGGCTCCATGGGGCAGAATCCTCCTAAAACAAAAAAGCCGTGTTCCACTTTATTATAGCGGAGCACGGCCCTTTTGTTAAGGGGGTAATTTATTTGTGGGAAAGGAAATTACTTCATCAGGCTGCAAACGGCCTCAGCGTAAGCGGCGGGATCATCCACGGGCAGGCCCTCGATCAGCTGTGCCTGTGCATAGAGCAGGCTGCTGTATTTCTTGACCTTGTCGGTATCACCGGCCTCCTGTGCGGCCTTCAGCACGGCGAACACGGGGTGGTTGATATTCAGCTCCAGCACCTTGTCGCTCTTCACGCCCTCGCTGCCGGGCTGCTTGGAGAGCACCTTCTCCATCTCGATGGACAGGGGGCCGTCGGCGCTCAGGCAGACAGGGTGATCCTTCAGGCGGGTGGAGACCTTGACCTCCTTGACCTTGCCATCCAGCGCGTTCTTCATGGCATCGAACAGAGGCTTGTTCTCGGCGGTGGCATCTTCAGCGGCCTTTTTCTCGTCCTCGGTCTCAAGGCCCAGATCGCCGCTGTTGACGTTCTTGAACTCCACGGTGCCGTCCTTGCCCTCGGCATCCTTGCGGGGGTAGCTGCGCATGATCTGCAGGCAGAACTCATCCACATCCTCGGTCAGCAGCAGGACATCATAGCCCTTGTCCAGAACCAGCTCGGCGGCGGGGAGCTTTGCCAGACGGTCAGTGGAGTCACCGGCGGCAAAGTAGATGAACTTCTGCTCGGCAGGCATCTTGTCCACATACTCCTGCAGGGTGACCATCTTCTGCTCCTTGGCAGACCAGAACAGCAGCAGGTCGCGCAGAAGCTCAGCGTGCATCCCGTAATCAGAGTAAGCGCCGAACTTGATCTGGCGGCCGAACTCCTTCCAGAATGCCTCGTACTTTTCGCGGTCGTTGACCAGCATGGAGTGCAGCTCGTTCTTGATCTTCTTTTCCAGTGCGTTGTGGATCAGCTTGAGCTGGTTGTCCTTCTGCAGCATCTCACGGCTGATGTTCAGGCTCAGATCCTGGCTGTCCACAATGCCCTTGACGAAGCTGAAGTAATCGGGCAGCAGGTCTGCGCACTTTTCCATAATGAGCACGCCGGATGCGTACAGAGCCAGACCCTTCTCATACTCCTTGGTGTAGAAATCATAGGGGCGATGGCTGGGCACGAACAGCAGGGCGTTGTAGTTGGCGGTGCCCTCGGTGCGGCTCACGATGACGCGGGCGGGGTCAGAATAATCGTTGAACTTATCCTTGTAGAAGCTGGCATATTCCTCATCGGTGACCTCGCTCTTCTGCTTCTTCCAGATGGGCACCATGCTGTTCAGGGTCTCAAGCTCGGTATAGGTCTCCCACTCCGGCTTGTAGTCCTCGGGCTTGGGATCGGGTTCGGGCTTCTGGCGGCTCTTTTCCCGCTCCATCTGGATGGGATAGCGCACATAGTCGCTGTACTTTTTGACGATGGCCACGATGCCGTATTCATCGAGGAAGTTTTCATAATTGTCGGTATCGGTGCTGTCCTTGATGTGCAGGATGATGTCAGTACCGGCGGTTTCCTTCTCGGCGGGGGTCAGCTCGTAGCCGTCAGCACCGCTGGACTCCCACTGCCAGGCCTCGTCCGCACCGTATGCCTTGGAGATGACGGTGACCTTGTCGGCGACCATGAAGGCGGAGTAGAAGCCCACGCCGAACTGACCGATGATGTCGATGTTCTCGTCCTTGTTGTCCTTCTTGAAGTCCAGAGAACCGGAGTGGGCGATGGTGCCCAGGTTCTGCTCCAGCTCTTCTTTGGTCATGCCGATGCCGTTATCGGAGACGGTCAGCAGGCGATTGTCCTTATCGCGGGTGAGCAGGATGCGGAAATCGCCCTTGTTCATGCCCACGGAGGGATCGGTCAGGCTCTTATAATAAAGTTTGTCGATGGCATCCGAAGCGTTGGAGATCAGCTCACGCAGGAAGATCTCCTTGTTGGTGTAGATGGAGTTGATCATCATGTCCATCAGCTTTTTGCTTTCAGCCTGAAATTCTTTCTTCGCCATAATACAAAACCTCTTTTGTACAGTATTCAGATCCGGCCCCTCGCAAAAGGAGCGGCAATGCAAAAGAAGCAGCCAATGCTGCATCTTCTTAGCACTCATATCTTTCGAGTGCTAATATACACCGATGCGGGTCAAAAATCAAGGGGTTTCATAAAAAGTTCAGAAATGAACTGGAACAAAATGTCTTTTGTGCGTTGCTACAAAAAATTCATAAAGAAATAGTTGACCTTTCACAATTTTTAGCGTATACTGGTCAGCGGAAACAAACGAGGAAAGAGGAATATGTTATGGCAATGAAGCCGGAGATCTCCGTGAAGAACCTGCTGATGCAGGCATTCCTGACGGGCTGGGAACGCTCGGACAAGAGCATTTCGCAGGATGAATACTTACAGAGCGCCATTCAGGTCATCGAAGTGCTGCAGGTGGAACCTGAAAATGTCTACGCCGAGGAGGGCCTGGGCCTGACCGATGGCGATGAGGTGGACCATCTGGACGACCTGCTGCGGGCGGACGGCCAGTGGCTGTATTACGGCGTGGAGAAGGAAAACTTCTTCCTCATCCAATGGTACCCGGACAAGGCTTCTGCCGAGGCCAAGCTGGCCGAGCTGGAAGCACTGGGCGACGGCAAGCAGTATCTGGTGGACCTGAGCCTGACCCGCGAAACTCCTTCGGCTGCTGAGAACTTCGGCAGCTCCAACCCGGTTCAGCTGCGGAGCTGAGCCCGGCGTTTCTGACAAAAAGAAAGGGAATTTTCCATGCAGCTTTCACAAACGGAACGGGAGCGCCTGTCCGCTATTCTGGAACAGTACGACCATCACCCCAAGGTGCAGGAAATGCGTGAGTTTATCCAGCACGGTGATGTGACCACCTACCAGCACTGCAAGAATGTGGTCGTGGTCAGCTGCTGGATCAACCACCGCTTCCATTTGGGAGCCGATGAGACCACGCTGGCCGTGGGGGCCTTCCTCCATGATTTCTACCTCTATGACTGGCACAAGCAGGGCTCTTTCCACGGCCTGCGGCATCTGTTTGAGATGCACGGTTTTTCTCACCCGGGGTCTGCCTGTGTGAACGCACAGCGGGTGTTTGGCATTACCAAAAAGGAGCAGAACATCATTGCCAGCCACATGTGGCCCCTGACCTTCCGCCATGTCCCGACCTGCCGGGAGGCGGTCATCGTCTGTCTGGCGGATAAATACTGCGCCATTGTGGAGAGTATGTTCCACCGCACAAGGGTGGGCGCTGACGAAGAAGAGTGGTAAAGAAGCCGCCGCACTGTTCACATGAAAGAAAGCAAAAGACCAGAGTTGTAACGCCTTTTGGCGAAACAACTCTGGTCTTTTTTGCTGGGGCTTGTGCAACAGCCTCTTTGAAAAAGTGATCTTATTCTGCTCTCAGAGCCTTGACAGGGTCAGAGCGGGAAGCGGTTTTGGCGGGGATGAAGCCGCCCAGAATGGTCAGCACAGTTGCCAGCGCAACCAGCACCACAGCGGCCTTCCAGGGCAGAACGGCCACTACGCTGGTGCCGACGGCAATCTTCTGGATGAGCATGTTGCCCGGAATGAGCAGCAGTCTGCTGAGGCCGATGCCCATGAGGCCCGAGCACAGGCCAATGATGAAGGTCTCGGCGTTGAACACCTCGGAAATGTTCCGCTTGGAAGCACCGATGGCACGCAGGATGCCGATCTCCTTGCGGCGCTCCAGCACGCTGATATAGGTGATGATGCCGATCATAATGGAGGAGACCACCAGCGAGATGGAGACAAAGGCCACCAGCATGTTGGAGATCATGTTGATGATCCTGGTCACGGAGGTCATCAGGGTGCCCACCACATCGGTGTACTGGATCACCTTGTCTTCCGCGCCCTGCTCACGCATGGCAGCATTGTAGCTGTCCAGCACATTGAGGACCTTAGCCTTTTGCTCGAAGTCCAGCGGATAGATGTTGATCTGGCTGGGGTCGTCCTCGCTGGCATAACCAAAGGCCTGCAGGTTGCTTTCATAGGTGGCGCTGGTGGACATCATTTTCGACTTCATCAGCTCCGCCAGATCGTCCTCGGTCATGTTGAATCGGATGGCATTCCGGAACGCATCTGCGTCGATCTTCAGCGCGCTTTCCATCTGGCTGCCCAGAGAGGAGAAGCGCTCGGTCATCTGGCTCTGCAGATTCGTGCTGATCTGGCCCATGGCCTGCTCCATGGCAGCGCCCAGCTGGGTCTGTAATTCGGCGGCAATCTGTTCCGAGAAGTTTGCCATCATGCTGCCCATGACCTGCTGCATGGCGGCAGTAAACTGCTCCTGCAGGGCAGCGGTATCGATGAGGCTGCCCATGGAATCCTTCATCAGCTGCTGGAACTGGTCACTGGCAAGATACTGGTCAAAACCGATCTTGTCCAGCCCCAGAATGCCGTTGCCGATGATGTAATCCTTGTAGCCGGTCATTACCTTCTGGGCCAGCTGCTGCATTTTGTCAGCGGGGATGGAAATGTCCATGTTGGCGAACACGTCCGTCAGGGCGCTCATGTCGATGTCGGGCGTTTCGGCCAGATCAAATTGGAAGCTGTCCGGGTCAATGAGGGAGGAAAAATCTACGGAACCGTCACTCAGGTCAAGATCCAGCTTGCCGGGGTCGAACTGGAAGGCGCTCTCGAGCTGGTCGGTGTCAATGGAGAAGAGGGAGGCCATGTCCACGGCAGCAGTCTGCTCGGCTCCAAAGGGTTCACCGTTCAGCACATTGGTCTGCGGGTCGGCAAGCTGGTCCTGTACCAGCCTGCTCTGGGCGGCGGTGTCCATGACATGCCGGGTCAGGGAGGCGGGATAGGCGATGCCGGAGGACAGCATGGCGGCGGAGGCGTTCTCCCTGGGCTGCACCACGCCCACGATGGTCATGGTCTCGCTGTTGGCCACAAGCTCCTGCAGAAAGGCCTTGTCGTCCGATTTGTCCACCCAGGTGCTGTGGGCATCATCGTACTGGTAGCGGTCGGCCGCATTGACCAGCTTGAAGGTGCGGCCCAGAAAATCGCTGTACCGGTAGGTCTTGAAATCTTCGGGCACATCCACATTCTGGTTCTGGGCGAATTGCTGGATCATCTTGTCCAGCTCGGCGTTGTCCCGCAGGCCCAGCGCGTAGAGGGCATAATCGGTGATGGAACCATCCGCGCCCAGCACGGCAACGCACTCGTTGTAGTTTTCGGGCCAGCGGCCTGCCTTGACCTCGTACTGGGAATGATACAGGGCATCGCTGGCGGGCAGCTGGTAGAACACGCTGGTGTTCATCATGCTGGCCATCATGTTGTTGGTCGAGCTGGTGGAGCTGATGCCCAGAGCGGAAAGGGAGGAATCCGGGTTCACCTGCCGGATGCTGCCGTCCGGGTCCTGGCGGTAGATCTGGGGCTGTACATTATAGGAATACTCCACCGAGGAAACGCTCTCCCCGATGCTGCAGGCATCGCTCTCGAGGTAGGTTTTCAGGCTCTTCAGGTCGTTGGAGGTGATGCCGGAAACCATCTGGGTCACGAGCTGGCGCACCGGCACCATCCCTTCGCCGAGGTCGGGGGCGGCGGGCTGGCCGGGCAGGTCAGCAGACAGCAGGCTGGTCAGATCCATGCCGCTGCGCAGGATCTGCACCGGGTACTCGGAAAGGGTGTCCCGCTCCATATCAGCGATATACTGGTTGACACCGGTGGACAGGGAAATAATCAGCGCAATGCCAATGATGCCGATAGAGCCTGCAAAGGCCGTGAGCAGGGTGCGGGTCTTTTTGGTCCAGAGGTTGTTGAAGCTCAGGGTCAGCGAGGTCCACCACGACATGGAGGAGTGGCCCATGTTCTTGTGAACGGCAGGGACAAGCTGAGTGGTGTCGGGCTCGTAGGGGGCGGTGTCGGAGCGGATGACACCATCCTTCAGGTTCACGATGCGGGTGGCGTACTGCTGGGCCAGCTCCGGGTTGTGGGTGACCATGACCACCAGCCGGTCCTTTGCCACCTCCTTGAGCAGCTCCATGACCTGGATGCTGGTCTCGCTGTCCAGCGCGCCGGTGGGCTCGTCCGCCAGCAGGATATCCGGATTGTTGACCAGCGCACGGGCAATGGCAACGCGCTGCATCTGGCCGCCGGACATTTCACTGGGGTGCTTGTGCAGCTGATTGCCCAGCCCCACCTTCTGCAGCGCCTCGGTGGCGCGGCGCTTGCGCTCTGCGCCCGAGATGCCGGAAATGGTCAGGGCCAGCTCCACATTGGCCAGAACGGTCTGATGAGGGATCAGGTTGTAGCTCTGGAACACAAAGCCGATGGTGTGGTTGCGGTAGGAGTCCCAATCGCGGTCGGTGTACTTTTTGGTGGAGATCCCGTTGATGACAAGGTCACCGCTGTCGTACCGATCCAGGCCGCCGATGATGTTCAGCATGGTGGTCTTACCGGAGCCGGAGGGGCCCAGGATGGCGACGAATTCGCTGTCGCGCAGGTTCAGGCTGACATCATTCAGTGCGGTCTGTACAAGGTCACCGGTTTTGTATTCCTTGCGGATCTTTTTCAGTTGTAGCATAGGCAGGCCTTTCTTATGCGTGCCCGGCGGCGTGTGGGAAATGCCGGACAAAAAACAAAATAACGTAGATATGGTATCAGATGAATGTGAACAAACCGTTGCTTTTCTGGAAAGATGGTGTTATGCTGGAGAAGGTGAAAGAAACAAAAATCGACACTTTATGACGTAAATTACCAGAAATCAAGACGCAAAAGGCAGCCATTCCTGCACGGTTCGACGCATAGTGACGTTTTTTCGGGGATTGAATCTTTCCGCATGGCCTTATAAAATAGTATCGTACAGTACGCACGGAAGAAAAGTGCGGCAAATTTAAGGCAAAGGGGAAGGTTGGATTGACGGAACGACTCGTTTCAAAGCTGCATGTCGCGCTTTTGAGCTACGACGAGCGGGAGATCCGCGTCCGGAAAAATTATCTGGAGGAGCAGAATCCTGCGATCTGCTGTGTCTGCTTCCACAGCGGCGAGGAGCTGCTGCGGGAGCTGCGCCAGCAGCGCAGTGTGGATATCGTGGTGCTTTCGAGCCAGCTGGAGGATATGGACGGGTATGAGTTCCTCAAGCGGCTCAACAGCCTGCATAACCGCCCGCTGCTGCTGTTGCAGGGGGATGACTGGTACAGCGATGCCACGGCATCGTTTCTGCGGCCGGACGGCAGGCAGTACCTGCCAGAGCGCAGCAGCCTGCTGGATCTGCTGCTGGATCTGCGCAGCTCCACGGACATCGGCATCTTCTGGGTGCTGCCGTTCTGCAAGCAGCTTTATGCGGAGTGGGGCATCCAGCAGCCGGATGTAAACTGTGAATATCTGACCACCGCGCTGCAGGTCGTATGCGGCACGGAGCGGAAGCTGGCCGTGCGCAAGGAGATCCTGCAGACGGTGGCCGAGGAACACCACACCACAGTGGCCGCTGTGGACTGCGGGATGCGCCGCCTGATCGACGGGGTGGAAAAATACAACACCGAAGCCTGGCAGAAATTCAAGCAGGATTACGGCCTGATGGGGCATAGCGTTACCCTGGGCAAGCTGATCTATGCGGGCCGCCAGAAATTGATCGACAGCGGAACGCAGGGACGGAAGGCCGTACGATGAGAAAAAAGAGAGAGAACGGAATGGCAAAAGAGAGCGGGATGGGGGATTTCCCCCGCAAACAATTTGAGAGCGTGCTGCTGCACTCCCTGCGCATCATGGACCAGAACCGGGAATACCTGCAGATGCATCTGGCCCGGACCGGAGACGAAAGGACCCGGCAGGCGCTGGAGGATATGGGGCAGGAGAGCATCCGCCTGGAGCGCACCCTGCGGGAAATGATGGGCCTGCTGGAAGTGGAGATGAACGACAAGCCGTCCATGAAGCCGGTAGACCTGTGCTGGATCCTGATGGAGGCCGCCCAGATAGCCCCGGAGATCGAGAAGCAGCTGGGCATCCGGCTGATCGTGGATCACAGCCCGTTCCGGCGCTGCTATGTCAAGGCGGATGCCCAGGAGGCCGAGCAGCTGCTGTTCCACCTGCTTTCCAACGCCCTGCGGGCCGTAAGCCCCGGCGGGCAGATCAAGATCCGGCTCACCCGGGACGACGAGGATCTGTACCTGATCGTGGAGGACGACGGCTGCGGTCTGCCCACCGGTGAAAACTGGATGGAGAACCGCCGCCGCTTCCTGGGCGGTGTGCAGGCAGGGCTGCTGCTCTGCCGCCGTTACTGCGCCCACATGGGGTGGGTGCTTTCCCTCACGCCGCGCGATGCCGGAAGCGGCACCCGGGCGGAGGTGCGTATCCCGCTGGCCGGAACGATGTTTCCCATTGAGGGCAGCGTGGAACTGCACACCATCCATCCGGCGCTCACCACTGCCGACGGCCTGCGCTGGCAGATCCTGCGGGAGCTTGCCCTGTTGTCCGATAAAATGGAATGATATGATATTCAGCGCCCTGCTCCGGGCTTTTCCGGGGCAGGGCGTTTTTGTGTAAAAATCACTCCGAGTAAAGAATCTTAACCGGAATGTAGAAAAACAGGGGGGCTGTATTCGTGAATTTAACAAAATGTTTAACTTTTTGAGCGGAAAATACTATTTTTTGCGTGTAAAATGTGGTGACTGGATTGATTGTATCCCGATTTTTGAGTATAATACAACTGTATTTTTATATTGTTCCTCAGGAGGAAAAGCAAGTGAGAGTAGGTCTTGACATCGGAAGCACCACCATCAAGTGCGCGGTGCTGGACGAACATGATGCGCTGATTTATTCAACATACGAGCGTCATTACAGCCATATTCTGGAAAAGGCGCAGGAGCTGCTGCGCCGCATCGATGCAGAGCACCTGCACGGAAACAAGGCTCTGCTGAGCATCTCCGGTTCTGCCGGTATGGGCCTGGCCGACAGCTGCGGCGTGCCCTTTGTGCAGGAGGTGTTCTCCACCCGTGTGGCAGTCAAGCGGTTTGTGCCCGCCACCGACTGTGTGATCGAGCTGGGCGGCGAGGACGCAAAGATCCTGTTCCTGACCAACGGCACCGAGGTCCGCATGAACGGCAGCTGTGCCGGCGGCACCGGTGCCTTTATTGACCAGATGGCCACCCTGCTGAAGATGAGTGCCGACGAGATGAACAAGGCCGCGGAAAGGGCCGAGCGCACCTATACCATCGCGTCCCGCTGCGGCGTGTTTGCCAAAAGTGACGTGCAGCCCCTCATCAATCAGGGCGCGCGCACGGAGGATATCGCCGCCAGCATCTACAAGGCGGTGGTCAACCAGACCATTGCCGGTCTGGCACAGGGCCGCCCCATCAAGGGCAATATCCTGTATCTGGGCGGGCCGCTGACCTTCAGCAGCGTGCTGCGCCAAAGCTTTGATGAGGCGCTGGGGGTCACCGGAACCTGCCCCGAGAACAGCCTGCTCTATGTGGCGCTGGGTGCCGCCCTCTATGCGGACAAGGAGTTCGAACTCTCCGCAGTGGCCGACGCGCTGGACCAGTACGCCGCCACCGCTACGTATGCCAGTGAGCCTCCGCTCTTTGCCAACAAGCAGGAGTACGAGGAATTCCATGCCCGGCACATGTCCCACAGCGTGCCCCATGTGCCTTTCAGCGCCCAGTGCGGCCCGGTGCATATCGGCATCGACTCCGGCTCCACCACCGTCAAGCTGGTGGTGGTGGACGAGAAGAGCCAGATCCTGTACACAAATTACCAGCCCAACCTTGGCAACCCGCTGCCCCTGATCCGGGAACAGCTGATCAAGATCTACCGGGAACACCCCGGCCTGCAGGTGGTCAGCGTGACCACCACCGGCTACGGTGAGGAGCTGGTTAAGAACGCCTTCCGCTGTGATTATGGTCTGGTGGAAACGGTGGCTCATTTCACCGCCGCCAAATACTTTATGCCCGATGTAGATTTCATCATCGATATCGGCGGTCAGGACATGAAGTGCTTCAAGATCGAGGATGGTGCCATCAGCAACATCTTCCTGAACGAGGCCTGCTCCTCCGGCTGCGGCAGCTTTTTGCAGACCTTTGCTCAGGCATTGGGCTATGATGTCAAGAAGTTCGCCGCTCTCGGCCTGTTCGCAGACCGCCCCGTGGATCTGGGCAGCCGCTGCACCGTGTTTATGAACAGCTCGGTCAAGCAGGCCCAGAAGGACGGCGCTTCTATCGAGAACATTTCCGCCGGTCTGTCCATCAGTGTGGTCAAGAACGCGCTGTACAAGGTCATCCGCGCATCCAGCCCTGAGGAACTGGGCCGCAGGATCGTGGTGCAGGGCGGTACTTTCTACAATGAAGCTGTTCTCCGCGCCTTTGAAAAAGAGATGGGCGTGGAGGTCATCCGCCCCGACATCGCGGGCTTGATGGGTGCCTACGGCGCGGCCCTGTTCGGCCTGCGCCAGAGCCATAAGAACCATCAGGAAACTTCCAGGATGATGAATCTGGCCGAGCTGGAAGCCTTTGACCAGAAGGTGGTCAGTGTCAAGTGCGGCGGCTGCGGCAACCACTGCCAGCTCACCATCAACACCTTTGCCGATGGCCGCAAGTTCATCTCCGGCAACCGCTGCGATAAGCCCGTGACCGGTAAGAGCGAAGATGACAGCCTGAATCTGTACGCCTACAAGCAGCAGCTGCTGGCCGGTTACAAGCCCGTGCCCGGCAAGCGCGGCTCCATTGGCATTCCGCTCTGCCTGAATATGTACGAGCTGCTGCCCTTCTGGCACACCTTCTGGACCAGGCTTGGCTTTGCCGTGCACACCAGCCCGGTGTCCAGCCGGGGGCTGTATCTGGCCGGTCAGGCCACCATCCCCAGCGATACCGCCTGCTTCCCGGCCAAGCTGAGCCATGGCCACATCAAGGCCCTGAGCCAGATGCACCTGGATGCCATCTTCTACCCCTGCCTGACCTACAACTTTGACGAAGGTCTGGGCGACAACCACTATAACTGCCCGGTGGTGGCCTATTACCCTGAAGTTCTGGCAGGCAACTGCCCCGAACTGGAGGGCCAGAAGTTTATCTATGACTATGTGGGCATCCACCGCCCCAAGGACTTTGTCCGCAAGATGGCAAAGGAAGTCCTGCCCAAATACTTCGGCGGCATTTCCGAGAAGGAAGTGCAGGCCGCTGCCGATGCTGCCTACGCCGAGCACGAGGCCCACATGGCCCAGATCCGGGTCAAGGGCAGCGAGATCATTGATGAGGCACGCCGTCAGGGCAAGCGCATCATCGTGCTGGCTGGCCGCCCCTACCACGTTGACCCTGAGATCAACCATGGCATCGACCACCTCATCACCTGCCACGGCGCGGCTGTTGTCACCGAGGACAGCATCTCCAACCGGGTGGAAAAGTTCCCCACCAGTGTGCTGAACCAGTGGACCTATCATAGCCGCCTGTATGCGGCGGCCAAGTACTGCACCACCCAGAAGGATATGGATCTGGTGCAGCTGGTCTCCTTTGGCTGCGGCGTGGATGCCATTACCACCGATGAGACCCGCGAGATCCTGCAGGCAGGCGGCAAGCTCTACACCCAGCTCAAGATCGATGAGATCACCAATCTGGGTGCGGTCAACATCCGTCTGCGCAGCCTGTTCGCCGCTCTGGAGGAGCGCGACGAGGCGGCAGAGGAAAAGGCCGCCCCCAAGGCAGAAGCCTGATACATAGGAGGAACCTATGGAATACAATTATCCCAAATTTACCCCGGAGATGAAGCAGACCCACACCATCCTCATCCCCAACATGGCCATTACCCAGTTCCGGCTGCTGGAATACGCCCTGCGCTGCGACGGCTACAAGTGTGAGATCCTGGGCAACTGCGGCAGCGCCGTGGCACAGCTGGGCCTGAAATACGTCCACAACGACACCTGCTATCCGGCCCTGCTGGTCATCGGCCAGTTTCTGGATGCCCTGAACAGCGGCAAGTATGACCTGGATCACACGGCCCTGCTCATCACCCAGACCGGCGGCGGCTGCCGTGCTTCCAACTACATCCACCTGCTCCGCAAGGCTCTGGTCAAGGCGGGCTATCCCCAGATCCCCGTTGCCAGCCTGAACTTCTCCGGTCTGGAAAAAGACAGCGGCTTCCAGATGACCCTGCCGCTGGCCCGCCGCGCGCTGGCCTGCATTTTCTACGGCGATATGCTCTGTGCCCTGCGCAATCAGGTGGCCCCCTACGAGAACGAAAAGGGAGCCGCTGACCGGATGGTCGATCTGTGGGTCGAGCGTCTGGGCCGCGTTCTGCTGGCCGGCAAAGGCTTTACTGCCCGGGAAATGAAGCACACCTTCCCGCTCATTGCAAAGGATTTTGCGGCCATCCCCGTGACCCGGGTGCCCAAGGTCAAGGTGGGCGTAGTCGGCGAGATCTACGTCAAATACAGTCCCCTGGGCAACAACGACCTGCAGAAGTTCCTGGAGAGCCAGGACTGTGAGGTGAACTTCCCGGGCCTGATGGGCTTTGTGCAGTACTGCATCTTCAATATGGGCGAGGATCATGTCCTTTACGGCGGCAAGCTGGCCGTCAAGATGGGCACCGATCAGCTGCTTAACTGGCTGGACAGCGTGGAGCGTGCCATGCTCAAGGCCACAGCCGATGCCGGGTTCTATGCCCCCGGGCCCTTCAAGGAGCTGGTGGAAAAGCCCCACGGCATTGTTTCGCTGGGGGCCAAGATGGGCGAGGGCTGGCTGCTGACCGCCGAGATGATCGAGCTGGTGCAGGGCGGCTACGGCAACATCGTCTGTGCCCAGCCCTTCGGCTGCCTGCCCAACCATATCGTGGGCAAGGGCATGGTGAACAAGATCCGTGCCCTGTATCCCAGCGCCAATATCACCCCCATCGATTACGACCCCAGCGCCACCCGGGTCAACCAGGAAAACCGCATCAAGCTGATGCTGGCAGTCGCCAAGGAGCGCCTGAACGCCCCGGCGCAGGCTGCTCCCCTGACGGCAGAAGAGATCGCCGGTGGGGCTCCCCGGGTCGAGACCACGGTATAATTCTTTCTAAACAGCAACACTCCCCTTCGGGCAGGACCGTGTGCCGCACGGCTCCGCCCGAAGGGGAGTGTTTTTTGTCTCAGTTGCAGAGATACCGCCGCTCGAACTCCTCAGCCGGGATGGCCTTGGAAAACCAGAAGCCCTGCGCGCCGTCGCAGTCCAGTGAGCGGAGGAGCTGCACCTGCTCCTCGGTCTCGATGCCCTCGCAGATGACGTTGTAGCCCAGCCGTTTGACCAGATGTACGATCTCCCGCAGAAAATCGGTGCCCCGCGCGTTGGAACTGCACCGGGTCAGGAAGAGTTTGTCCAGCTTGATGGTGTTCACCGGGATATCCACCATGTTGTTCAGCAGGGAACCGCCCGCGCCGAAATCGTCCAGCGAGGTCTGCATTCCATCGCTCTGGAAGGAGGAAAGCAGGCGCTTCACCCGGTCGTACTCCGAGACCACCGCCGTCTCGGTCAGTTCGATCTCCAGCATCCGGGCGCTGATGTTGTGCTTTTCCAGAATTTCGCTGTACTCCTGGGTGGGGGCATCCTCCCGGGCCAGCACCGCCGAGGCATTCACCGCAATGGGCAGCAGCCGGTGCCCGGCCTGTGCATTGCGCTGCAGGAACTGGGCCACCTGCTCGAAGATGTACAGATCCAGATCCACGATGCGGCCCGTGGATTCCAGAATGGGAATGAACTGGTCGGGGTAGACCACGGTGCCGTCCGGCTTGATCCAGCGGGTCAGCGCCTCAGCCCCGATGACAGAGAGATCCTTGGGCGAGAACTTGGGCTGGAGGTATAGCTTGAATTCGCCGTTCTCAAGCGCCTGCGGCAGGCCGCTCAGCAGCTCACCGGTCAGGGTCTGCTTGACCTCCAGCTTTTTGTCAAACTGGACAGCAGACACGCGGGTGTTGCTGTGTACCTGCTTGCGGGCAAAGTTTGCCTTGTCGATGGCGGCCGAGGCGCTCAGGCAGCCGGGCTCAATGGCGTACACACCCATCCGCACCCGCAGGCGTACCTCCGGGTAATGCTGGGCCTGATACTGCTCAAACTGGCGGCAGAGCGTGTCTGCATAGTGGAGCGGGCCTTTCTCGTCGCGGCAGGAGAGGTAGAGCACGAACTGGTCGCCCACCACCCGGCACAGGTAGCACTCGCCCCAGTGGCGGGCCGCCTCAATGAGGAAATTGCTGAATTCCTTCAGCAGCTGATCACCGGTGGCGTAGCTGTATTTTTCGTTGAAGTATTTGAAGTTCTCGAAAGTACAGTTTACAAGGGACTACACAGGGTAGGTATCTGACGGGAGGGGTTCCGCCTGTCAGATTTTCCATGTGATATTCAAACTATCGCTTGTGGCGGCTATGGTGGTAATCATCAAATCCACCACACGCCGCTTGTCATCAAAGGATACATCCTCCCAAGTGTCGAGGTAGCCGGAAATCTGATTGACCTGTTCCGGGCTGATGGCTTGCACCGTCAACTCCGCTATCCTCGCCAGAAGTTCCTGCTTGCGTCCGTCCAGTTCCGCTATCTTCACATTCACATAGGAGAGCAGCACATTGTTTGCGCCCGTCAGACTGTCCACCAGTTTTTCAATCTCGCCGTCCACATGGGCAAGCTCCACTTGCAGGGCGGCAATTTTCGGGTTTGCCTTTGCCGCTTTCTTTCTGCCTGTCAGCGTCTTGTAGCTTGCCAGTTTCTTTACCATCTGCTGATAAACAACCGTTTCCAGTTCCGAAGTAATGATTTTCCCGCACCCCGGACAACTCTTGTTATCCAGCCGTTTCGTACAGCGAAGGTATTGCTTGCCGGAGGGATTGAAGATACTCATAAGGGCATACCCGCAGTTTCCGCATTTGATTTTTCCCGCCAGCCATGTATGGGTAGCTTTTCGGGCAGACTGGATTTTCATGTTGTTCATCAGCTTCTTACGGCAGGTCAGCCAGATGTCGGAGGGAACAATGCCCTCATGGGGAGCCAGTACCAGCATTTGGTCTTTCAAGTCGTTCTTTTTGCTGGGCTTCACATCCCGCCCTTGATACAGATAGCAGCCGTTCATGCCTGTAAAATCGGCAGCGTCATTGACAATGACTGTCCCTTGACTTTTGAAAAACTCGTACACATCAAGGTCTGCCTGCACATAGACAGGATTGCGTAACATCTGCGCCAGCGTGGGGCGTATCAGTTCTTTACCGTTGAATAAAATCCCCTGTTCGGCAAAGTACCGGGTAATGTCCCCATAGGAAGTTGTGGGCTGAGCATACATCTCAAACATCAGCCGGATATTTGCCGCTTCATCTGGGTTTACCACCAGCTTCTTTGTGTTGATACCGTCCATCTTGATTGGCTCTGTATGGAAGCCGTAAGGGGCTTTCCCGCCCATCTTGAAACCACGCTGACTGCGGGAGTAGTAAGCGTCCGTTACCCGCTTCTGTATGGTTTCCCTTTCAAGCTGGGCGAACACAATACAGATATTTAACATCGCCCGCCCCATCGGGGTGGAGGTATCAAACTTTTCCGTAGAGGACACAAACTCTACATTGTACTGTTGGAACAGCTCCATCATGTTGGCAAAGTCCAGAATGGAACGGCTGATACGGTCGAGCTTGTAAACCACGACTTTTGCAATTAAGCCCCGCTTGATGTCCCGCACCAGTTCTTGAAACTTTGGACGGTCTGTGTTCTTGCCGCTGTACCCTTTATCTGTGTATTCCTTGCAGTTACCGCCTTTCAACTCATATTTGCAAAATTCAATCTGGCTTTCAATGGAAATGCTGTCCTTTTTGTCTACCGATTGCCTTGCATAGATTGCGTCTATTCGATTGTTCATATTGTCGCTCCTTTTCTTAAAAAAGAAACGGAGCTGCTGACACCTTTATTATACCGTCAGCAGCCCCGCAAATCAACGATGGCTTTGGAAAACCTTATGCCCCGGCTTCCTCTTTCTGCCGCTTATCGGCATATTTGCGGAACACCTCATAAAGCTGCTGCTCCAGTTCCCGGCGTTTGACCGCTTCCTGTTCCGGCGTGAACACCGGGGAGAGATTTTCCAGCGTGATTTCCTTTCCTTGAAAAGTTACGACTTCGGTTTCTTTCTTGTATCTGATATGCTCCATAGTACCTCCGTATTTAATTTTCAAAGTGCAGTGCCGCCATGCTGCGGCGTGAAATGTTTTCTGCCATCAATCACCGTTCCCTTGTGTGCCGCTGCTGCCGTTTCAGTTCTGCCAGCACCTCCGGCGGGATACGGTCAACCAGCCGCTGTAAATTGTCCAGTTCGCTTTCCAGCTTTGCCCGTTCCATCGTATCTTTCATCTTGCCTTTTTCACTGGCTTTGGCTCTGGCTTCCAACTGTTCATTTTCTGCCAAAAGGTCGCTTATCGTGACCTTGTATTTTTTGAGCTGACCGGAGAAGTTCTCCATCTGCGGAAACCACTTTTTCAGCAGGGAGAGGGCTTCCTCTTTCTTCTTTCCGGCGTTGAACGGGGTAATATCGCCCAGCGTGGCTTCAATGGCTCTTGCCTGTTTGGAGAGATTGACCGCCTGCTTGAACAGACGGGTGGGGATATGCTTCCTGCCTGTCTTGCTGGCACTTTCTCCACGCTCCAAGTCGGGATATTTCTCCACCATATAGGCGTGAAAATCGTCCTGCCATTTTGTGAGGCTGGCTCTGTTCCCAATAATCTCCTTTGCACACAGGCGGTTGTCCTCTGTCAGCGGGACAAAGACCAAATGCAGGTGGGGCGTTTTCTCGTCCATGTGTACCACCGCCGACACGATATTTTCTTTCCCTACCCGCCCGATTAAGAAATCAGCCGCCCTCTGGAAAAATTCCTGTATCTCCTTTGGGGACTTCTTCTTGAAAAATTCCGGGCTGGCGGTAATCAGCGTATCCACAAACCGGGTACTGTCCTTACGGGTACGACAGCCTGCCTGTTCAATACGGTTCTGTATAAAGTGGTAGTACCTGCCCTCTGGCTTAACGATATGGAAGTTGTACTTGCTCCGGCTGGTGTCAATGTCGGGATTGCTGGCGTACTGTTCCTTTTGCCGTTCGTGATGGGCTTCCAGCGGTCTTGCCGGATTGCCCTTGTGCTTTTCAAATCGCAAAATTGCGTGTTGTGCCATGAAACTCCTTTCCCCATTCCGTTCCTTTCCGGGACTTCTCCACAGGAAAATCCCGCAGAAAATATCTCGGATCGGAAGGGAATGGATAGAATATAAATCAATATTTTTATCTCTGTATTTCTATATACCGTCCGGTTTCCGTACTTCAAGAGAATTGATTATCGTACTTGTGGAGTGCGGTTTTCAGTCCGACCGCGTTCCATAACCGGATTTCTTGAAGTCGGTGTTTGGAACCGCTTCGTAGGATTTTGGGTAAATGCGGTTGGGTTTTCCACAGCCCTGCTTCTGAATCTCTACCAGTCCGGCGTATTGCAACTCCCGCAGGGTGTTGACCGCCTTCTGCCGCCCGCAGTGGAGCAGCTCCACTACCTCGTTGATGGGATAGTAGAGGTAAATGCGCCCATATTCGTCCGCCCAGCCGTTTTTCCGGGACAGGTCTGTCCGGCGTAGGATAAAGGCATACAATACCTTTGCTTCGTTGGACAGTGGCGTGAATGTGGGGGCTTCAAAAAGAAAATTGGGAAGCCGGGTAAAGCTGACCGCCTTTTCCGGCTGATGGATATAAATGGTGTTTGTCATATCGTGTTTTGTGGACGGTTAGAAGCCTGTTTCCGGGGGCAGACGGTAGTTTCTATTGCCTGCCCCTGTTCTGTGCTTGCAAAGCCTTGTAAATCAAGGACTTTTCAGCCCCTAACTGTCCACACAAGACCTCCTTTTCCGTTCACTTTCTGTTTTCTGCCGCCTGTGAACTCTGGCGGCACAGTCGGGACAGTATTTCGCCCGGTTGGACTTTGGGACAAACACTCTGCCGCAGATCGCACAGCGTTTCAGCTCCTTATCCCGGAAAATCTCCGCTTCCAGCGTTCCGATTTGCGGCAAGACCGACCAGCGGAACCACTTACAGCAGACCGAGAAAGAAATAGTCTGGGGGCAGGTGTGGGTGTCCCCATCGTCAAGGAGCATACAGTTCCCATCCTCATAACAGCAGCACTCCCGGCAGATCAGGGCGTTTGCCTGTTTCCTCTGTGCCGGTGTCATGCGGTAAAGGGAACCGTCCTGCCTGCGCTCTATGGGCGGCAGTCGTTTATATGGGTTCTCTCTCATGTGTTCCCTCCATTTTTCCTTAGCCGTTCTCCCCGAAAAGGCTTCCTGCCCCATTCCTGCGGCGTGTTCCGGCGTTGGCACGCTCCCCGGACTTCGGGACATTTTGTCCCGAAGTGGCTCGTTGCGGTGCTTCCCCTGCCGGGGTATTCCTTTTCGGACGGTTATTCATTTTTCAAGGTGCAGCTCATCGATGAACTACCCTAAGTCTACACCTAAAAGACCGCCCGCCCCGTATATCCATAAGGTCGGAAATCAGCCCGGAAAACTCTTTATTTCCACGCTCTCGGAATTGTGGTAAAATAATAAATACAAGGCGATAAATCGGAAGTTGTGAGGTGTTCAAAATGGATAGCATAGTGGAACTTGTCAAGAGAAATGAGCAGCTTCTCCTTGAAAATGCTGAAGCACTAAATGATGAGGAAGTAGAACAGGAAGATATTGACGAGTATCTTAAAATTCAAGGTGCTACAAAAGAAGAATTAAGCGCCTTTGAAAATCAATTTCAAATAAGATTGCCAGAGGATTTTAAAACCGTATATTCATACAAAAACGGCAGCGGCTATATGAGCTTAATTTGGCCGCAGGAGGGATTTTATCGCGGGTATCGCCTACTGTCACTAAAAGAAATAATCAAGTTAAAATCTCTTTTTCAAAATAAAAACTGTAAAATGACAGAGTTTCCAAATGTAATTGATGAAAAACAACTGCAACAATTAGACGAACGCATAAAGCCATATCTGTTTTGTGAGCGTTGGTTTCCCTTTGCTGAGTATGCCGGTTCTCTTTATCTGATGTTGGACTATAACCCAAGCGAGAAAGGTGAAATCGGTCAAATTATTTGTTATGTGCATGACCCGGATTTTATCTATTATGTCGCTCCGAACATTACCGAAGCACTGAAAATGACGGAAACAGTTATTGAGAATTTAATATAATTTTTCTTTATATGATGTAAGCGATAGCTTCCCATTTATTGGGCAGACAAGGAGGGAGCGCATGGAATTATCCATACAAGAACGACTAAAAGACCTGCGTGTAGAGCGTGGGCTGACGCTGGAACAGCTTGCGGAACAGACGCACCTCTCCAAGTCTGCGCTGGGCAGCTATGAAGCGGAGGACTTCAAGGACATCAGCCACTATGCCCTTATCCAGCTGGCAAAGGTTTATGAAGTGACCGTTGATTACCTGCTGGGACGCTCTAAAACAAAAAATCACCCAAACGCCGAGCTTGCAGACCTGCGTTTGAGCGATGATATGATTGAACTATTGAAAAGTGGGCGGGTGGATAATTCCCTCTTGTGTGAGCTGGCGGCGCACCCTGATTTTCCCCGGCTGATGGCAGACCTTGAAATCTATGTGAACGGAACGGCAGTCAAGCAGGTACAGAGCGCAAATGCCATTGTGGATATTATGAGCGCAACCATTATGAAGCAGCACAATCCCGGCTTGTCCGACCCGCAGTTAAGGCAGCTTGTCGCCGCCCATATTGATGATGACAGCTTTTGCCGCTATGTAATACAGCAGGACATAAACGACATAGCCCTCGACCTGCGGGAAGCCCATAAGGACGATTTTTTCAGCGTCCCGGAGGACAATCCGCTGGAAGATTTTTTACAGACCGCCGTGGAAACCGCCAGCCCAGACAGCGACCCGGAGCAAGCCGCTCTGGTGTTTATCTGCAAGCGGCTCAAGCTGAATTTGAAGAAGCTGTCCGAGGAAGAAAAGAAGTGGCTGAAAAAGATTGCACAGAAATCGGACTTGCTGAAAAATCCGAACCCACAGCGGGGGAGAAAGTAAGAGAGCGACAAACTTTAATTTATGGAGGAGATTACAATGACAGAGAAAGAAGAATTTCAATCGTTTTGGGATTTGCTTGTTCCGCCAGAGGGAAAAGCGGAAACGGTACAAGGAGAAGTTATTAGAATTGCTGGAAGAATAGAGTATGAATTTTTAGATAATGGTTGTATTAACTGGGATGAAGATTTTAAAAAAATGTTGGACGCTTTTTTGAGATATGTCCAATTAGGTAATGGGTTTAGTGGAGACGATTTAAGCTCCGCAGAACTTTTAGTACATCTTTTAAAAGATAACGGAGATAAAGGCTTTATAGATGACAACCTGACCACAGTACTATGTAGCTGTGCCGTCGCATGGGTAAAACAAAATCCGGAAACGATACCGCTTTTAGACGCTGACTATATTAGATAAGCTCAATTTCCCATTTATCGGAGAGATAGCAAATCCAGTCGAGTCAGTCAACGGTCAAGATGAACGGCACATTTCATGCGCCGCCGTTGACAGTCCTGCCCGTCTTTGCTAATAGTCAATCAAGGCGGGAAAGCCTTAAAATGGCTTCCCGCCCATTTCAATTTTGAGAGAAAAATCCGTCTGTTTTTTCGTAAGTGTGGCTATCCGTCTGGGACACTTTGTCCCATAGTTCGGCGTAAGACGAGGGACGGGGGCATTCATATACGCCCTGTCTGCTGATTAAACCAGTCCTGCGCTTGCGGCTCCACGCCACGCAATCACAGTCCTGTTTTTCTGCTGCTTCAAATGCCCTTGCCCTCCCCGGTGGCAACCGCATTTTCGCAGCAACGCCGACAGAGCGTATAACACACTACACTTTGCAAGCAAAGTCGTGTGCCAAGGGGCAAGCCCCTTTGGAAACCCCTGATAACAAAACAGGCTGAATATCCCGCACTTTCCCGGTGCTTGATACTCAGCCTTTATTTGTTGTCAGCAGCCCCCGTTTCGTGGTCTGCGTGTAGTTCCTTGTAAACTGACCTAAGTCGCAGTAGAAGATCTGGAAGCCCTCGGCGTAACCGCCGATGATCTTGTGGGAGACCTCCTCCTTGAAACGGGAAAAGGACAGCAGGCCGGTCAGCCGGTCGAACTCGGGGGCAGAGGTCATGCCGCGGCTCACGGCGTTCACGGCCAGATGCTTGCTCAGGTAGGCGTTGATGATCTTGGTGATCTCGCCCAGCTCCCGGCGGTTCTGGGGAGTCCAGTACCGCTTGCTGCCGCACACCACATAGGCAATGGCACCCTGATATTCGCCCTCGCCGTACATGGCAGCGTAGACCACTGTCTGGGCCCCGCCCTGCATCAGCAGCGCGCGCCCCTGCGGCGAGTACATCCCCATGTTGTCGGCCTGCAGCACGGTGGTACCGTATTCATCATAGCTGTGGAACAGGGTCAGGAAGTCCTCCTTGGTATAGGATTCACCGTTCAGAGGCACCGGCTCCGCGCGGGGAGAGGTCCACTGGAACTGCCGGGAGACGCTGCGTTCCCGGATGCGGGTGTCCACAATGGTGATGCGGTCCAGCTGCAGCCGGATGCCGACGATCTTCAGGAAGAGGGGAATGGCGGTCTCAAAGCTGTTGTTCTTCTCAAACAGTTCAAAGGCGGTGGAGATCAGGTCGTTGTGCAGGTAGCGTGCATCGATATCGGCTGTTTCCGGGGCGGCAGGAACCGCCTGGGCGTAGCGCCGCAGATTATCGCAGAATACATACTGGTTGCGGCCGTTCTGCTTGGCCTGATACAGGGCCCAGTCCGCGTTTTCGAACAGCTGGTCAAAGGAATAGCCCGCTGTGTTTTCAGGCAGGAAGCAGGCACCGATGCTGCAGGTCATCCGGTAATCGTTTTCCCAGAACTTCACCTGCTGCACGGATTCCGAAAGCTGGCGGGTCTTCTGGAGCAGGGTGGTGTTGGGGATATCCTTCAGAAACACCACGAACTCATCGCCGCCGAACCGCACCAGAATGTCGCTGGAGCGGAACAGGGTGCGCAGCAGCCGGGCAAACTCCTGCAGGACCTTGTCCCCGAACAGATGGCCGTAGCAGTCGTTGACGTTCTTGAAAAAATCCAGGTCGATGACCAGCATTCCGCAGGAGGCATAGGGATCTTTGGCCTGCAGATAGCGGTCAATGAGCTCCTTGCCGATGCGGTTGTTATACAGCTGGGTCAGGGAATCGTGGCGGGCCTGCTCCAGCAGCTCCTGGGTCTGATTCTTCTGGTCGGTGATGTCCTTAGCGTAGCCTACATAGAGTGTGCTGCGGGCGGGGTCTTCGACCGGGCGGGCATCCACCTCCCGGGAATAATACACCCCCTCCGGCGAGACAAAGCGCATCTCCAGCGGGCCGTACAGCTCACCGGTGAGCAGGGCACGCATCTTCCAGCGGTCCTCCGCGAAGATCGTGGCGTGCTCCGGCTTCTCGGAGCCAAGGTAGGCATCCAGTGTCTCCAGCGTGCGGCTCCGGGTATCGTAGACCCGCAGCTGATCCAGACGGGGGTCATATTCCAGCAGGAAAAACCACCGATGCACAAGAAACTGCATCAGCAGGGGATTGTTGATGATCGAATCGATAAACCGAACAGGGACATCCATGGCTGATTCCCCACTTTCCGCTTTTTAACCAGTATAACAAAATATGGAAGATGCATCAAGGCAAAACACGAAAATTTCATGGAAAGTGAAAGAAATTTTACCGAAAGCTCTGTCGGAAACGGTTTCGGTGCTCCCGCTTAGGCCGGAACGCCCCACAGCTCGATCGTGGCACCGGCGGCAAGCCGGACGTTGGTGTCCACGGTCAGGGTCAGTCTGCCGAGCTTCTGGCTGGCATCCACATTCTGGCCGCTGCTTCCGGCAGGCAAAACGACCGCAGGCGGTGCACCCGTGGTGCCGGATGCGGCAAAACAGAGATACTGCCCGAAGCAGGGAAGTGCCTGAAAGCTGGCAAAGGTGCGGGTGGGCGGGCTGGACATCGAGCTGCTGGCAGCACAGGGGGCAGAAGCACTGAGCAGCTGAGCACCATCGCTGGTGCTGCACACCCAGTGCAGCGTGCCCTTGGATTGGCTGCTGCCTGCCTGAAACAGCACCTTCAGCGCCTGCAGTTCGGTGGGAAAGGTGCGCTCAAAGCTGGCAGCGGCGGCGTTCAGGGACACCTTTTCCAGCAGCTCCCACTGGCCGGGATCGCTGGGGTCACCCTTTGGGCCCTGGGGGCCGGGTTCTCCCTGCGGGCCTTGCGGGCCGGGCTCTCCTTTGGGGCCGGTGGCTCCTGCGGCACCGGGTTCTCCCTGTGGTCCGGGTTCCCCCTTTTCGCCCCGGAATGCACCGCTTTCCACAGCTGCTTTCAGCCGATCGAGCAGGGCCTGCCAGGCGGGCGTGCCGGGCTGGGGCAGGGTGCTGTCCTCCGTGCCGGAATTTTCGGCCACGCAGTAGCACACGTCCGCGCTGGTCAGGGTGCGGGTGCCATCGGTGCCCTCAAAGGTAATGCGCCCCTCCCCGGGCACAGCCGTGATGAGGGCGGGTACCTCCACAAGGCCGTCCACCACCAGCGTGGAGGGGGCATCGTTCCCATCCGGCAGGTGCCAGAAGGCCCGCAGGGTCATGCCCTGCCACTCGCCGTCGGCTTCCACCCGCAGGGCGTAGATGCCCCGGTTTCTGGTGTAGCCGAAGCGGAGCAGGCCATCGTACCCCTGCAAAGCAGCCCCGCCGCCCGAGGATAAATGGATCTGACGTTCAATCATACAGTTTCACTCCTTTTGTCGTGGTTTTCGCGTTCAAAAAGCTTGACTTTGGTTAGAGTTTCCGGTAAGATTGTGAAAAGACCGCAGAAGGTTTGGCGGATAAAATCTAACCAAAATCAGCTTGTGAGGCTATAATATCTGATTAAATTCAGAAAGTCAAGGAAAAATCTGAATCCGGTTAGAAAACCGGCATTCTGCACAAGAAGGAGTGCAAAATTTGTGTTTTATGACTGCTACACGGCCCTGTGTCAGGCCAGAGGCATCAGCCGCAGCCGGGCCGCGCAGGAGATGGGCTTGAGCAACTCCACAGTGACCAAATGGAAAAACACCGGGGCGACCCCCTCGGGCGAGACGCTGGCCAGAGTATCTGCCTATTTCGGCGTGTCAGTGGGGGAACTGCTGGGCGAAGCCTTCCCGTCGGCACAGGAGGAGCGGAAGCTGCCCGAAGGGGCTGTCCCGTTCGACCCCGCCCTTACGGCCCCGCTGCTGGGCACGGTGCGTGCAGGCCTGCCCATGTATGCGGAAGAAAACATTGAGGGCTACATCCCTATTACCCGGAAAGACGGGGCACGGTACTTCTGGCTCCGTGTCCGGGGCGACAGCATGAATGCCGTGGGCATTTCGGAAAACGATGAGATCCTGGTGCGGGAGCAGCCGGAGGTGGAAAACGGCCAGCTTGCCGTGGTGATGGTCAACGGCGATGAAGCCACCGTGAAATATTTCCGTCAGGAGGGGAGCCTTGTGGTCCTGACCCCCAAAAGCTTCAACCCCGTGCACCAGCCCCAGATCTATGATCTGAAACGGGTGCAGGTGCGGGTGGTCGGCCTTGTGGTGGAGTGCCGCAAGGTGTTCTGAAAAAAGAAGATGGCCCCTGCGGGGCAGAATAGGAGGCTCGCTATGAAATGGAGGACCGTTCTGTGCACAGCACTGTTTTTGTGCGGTACCGTGCTGCTTTCTGCCTGCGGCGGGGGAGAGATGCCCGCGCCTGCGGAACCGCCCGCTTCCAGTGAGGTATCGGCTCCCTCTCAGCCGGAGGAAGTGCCCGCCCCCTCGGAATCGGCTTCTTCCAGTGAACCGGAGCCGCTTCCGGAACCGGAAGCGCCCAAACCGTGGGATGGCATGGTCGTCCCGGAAGGCTGTAAGGCAGAGTGGAAAATAGAACAAGGCAAGCTGGTATTGGTCAGCTATGAGTTTACGAATGGGGCAAATGTGCTCCTTCCGACGGGAAAGCCGTACAGTATCGGTGCGAACTGCTTTATGAAAAATTGGAAACTAACCTGGATAACGATTCCAGAAGATGTGGTTGAAATTCAGCAGTCTGCATTTCAAGAATCCGGACTAAAACAGATTTACATACCAGCCAGTGTTAAGGAATTGAAAAACGATGTATTTGCGGACTGTCATTCGCTTACAACTGCAACAATTGAAAACACACCAATGACAGGTCAGCGCATATTTGCCCGGTGTAGAGCCCTGCAAAGTGTGCAGCTTGGCGAGGGAGTGATCCGGATTGAAGAAGGCGCATTTGAACATAGTGGCCTGAAAAAGATCACTCTGCCGGGAACATTGTCGAACGTAGAGAAATATGCATTTGATTACTGCAATTTGAAAACGATCGTTTATAACGGTGATTGGGAAGCAAAGAAGAGTACACTGACAATTGGTGAACAAAACGAGGCCTTGTTAACTGCAACCCAAAGTTAAACCACCAAAAACAAACGCCGTCTCTTGTGCAAAAAGGCAAGAGACGGCGTTTTTGCGTGGAAAAACCGAAACGAAAAATCAGCGATGAATCGCTTGTTTATCAATTTGACCGGAATTTGTGCAACAAAAAATCCTATAAACCTATTGACATTCTGGGGAAATGGGTATATCATACGGCCAACGGAAACAAACATCCGCAAGATCAGGAGAAAAGGAGGGGAACAGACATGGACTGGAATGTGATGGCGCAATATCTGCCGCAGTATGAAAAAGCGGCCTGGCTCACCCTGCGTCTGGGTGTGGCCGGTATCTTCTGGGCTATCCTTGTGGGCCTTGTCTGCGCCGTGCTCCAGTACGAAAAAGTGCCGGTGCTGCGCCGTATCGTGGGCGTTTATATCCAGCTCAGCCGGAACACGCCGCTGCTGGTCCAGCTGTTCTTTCTTTATTACGGCCTGCCCAAGATCGGCATCAAGACCAACGCCGAGCTCTGCGGCATTGCAGGCCTTGCCTTTCTGGGCGGCAGCTACATGGCCGAGGCCTTCCGCAGCGGGCTGGAAGCCATTGAACCCATCCAGACAGAAAGTGCCTTGAGCCTTGGCATGAGCCGGCTGCAGACCATGCGCTATGTGGTGCTGCCGCAGGCGGTCTCCATCAGTGTGCCGGCCTTTATGGCAAATATCATCTTCCTGCTCAAGGAGACCAGCGTGTTCAGCGCCATCAGCCTGATGGATCTGATGTTCACGGCAAAAGACCTCATCGGCCTGTACTATAAGACGGCCGAGAACCTTTTCCTGCTGGTGGTGTTCTACCTCATCATCCTGCTGCCGGTGTCCCTGCTGGGCAGCTGGCTGGAAAGGAGGCTGCGCTATGCCGGATTTGGGTCTTGAAGTCCTGCTCAAGGGCAAAAATATGGTTCGCCTGCTGGGCGGTCTGGGCGTGGCGCTTAAGATCAGCGCTGTGTCTGTCCTTCTCAGCCTGCCGCTGGGCATCCTGCTGGGTGTGCTGATGACTTTCAAAAATCCCATCCTGAAAGCCATCCTCCGGGTGTATCTGGAATTCATCCGCATCATGCCCCAGATGGTGCTGCTCTTTCTGGTGTATTTTGGCACCACGCGGGCCTTTGGCTGGGATCTTTCCGGAGAGACGGCGGCGGTCATCGTGTTCGTGCTCTGGGGCACGGCCGAGATGAGCGACCTCGTCCGCGGTGCCCTCATCGCCATCCCGAAGCATCAGTATGAGAGCAGCGAGGCGCTGGGCATGAGCCGGGCGCAGACCTATTGGTACATCATCATCCCCCAGACGGTGCGGCGGCTCATCCCGCTGTCTATCAACCTCATCACCCGCATGATCAAGACCACCAGCCTGGTGTTGATGATCGGTGTGGTGGAGGTGCTCAAGGTGGCCCAGCAGATCATTGAGGCCAACCGCACCGCCAGCCCCAACGCGGCGTTTGGCATCTACCTCACCGTGTTTATTCTGTATTTTCTGGCCTGCTGGCCCATCAGCCTGCTGGCCGGTTACCTCGAAAAGAAATGGAAGTGACTGTTATGGCAGAGCCGATCCTGACTGTAGACCATCTGGTGAAAAGCTACGATGGCAAGACCAATGTTCTGGATAATGTCAGCTTTGCCGTCAAGCCCGGTGAGGTCATCGTTGTGGTGGGCCCTTCCGGCTGCGGCAAAAGCACCCTGCTGCGCTGTCTGAACGGTCTGGAGCCGGTGCAGGCGGGCCGGGTGAAGCTGGGCAGTGAGACGGTCGCCTACGGCGGCAAGAATCTGGCGGCCCTGCGCCAGCGCATCGGCATGGTGTTCCAGAGCTATGAGCTTTTCCCGCACCTGACCGTGCTGGAAAATATCCTGCTGGCTCCCACCAAGGTGCAGAAACGCCCCCGGGCTGAGGTGCAGCAGGAAGCCGAGGCCCTGCTGGACCGCGTGGGCCTGCTGGCCAAAAAGAACAGCTACCCCCGGGAGCTTTCGGGTGGTCAGAAGCAGCGTGTCGCCATTGTGCGCGCGCTCTGTATGCACCCCGAGATCCTGCTGTTCGACGAAGTGACCGCCGCCCTTGACCCTGAAATGGTGCGCGAGGTGCTGGATGTCATGCTCGACCTGGCCCGTGAGGGCAAGACCATGGTGATCGTCACCCACGAGATGCAGTTTGCCCGGGCAATTGCCAGCCGGGTGCTGTTTCTGGACGATGGCCGTATTGTGGAGGAAGCGCCCCCGGCAAACTTCTTCGACCACCCGCAGACCGAACGTGCACAGCGCTTCCTGCGCACGTTCACCTTTGATGCAGTTGCAAAGCAGTGAGAAATGCGCAGCAACCCATTTCCACTTTGAACCTTTTTGTCTGATGCTGTGAAATGATGTCACAGATCATGGATAGATTTTTATATGGGAAAGAAAGGAAAGGAGTTACTACCATGAAAGTTAATAAGATCTCTCGCCGTGCCTTCCTGCTGGGTCTGGGCGCAGTTTCCACCGCCGCCCTGCTTTCTGCCTGCGGCGGCAGCGCATCCTCCTCCTCTGCCGCTTCCGGCTCTGCCGCAGCTGCTGGCAGTGACGTGTTCCGCACGCTGGACGAGATCAAGGCGGACGGCACCGTGAACATCGGCGTTTTCTCCGACAAGAACCCGTTTGGCTATGTGGATGAGAACGGCGAGTATCAGGGCTATGATGTCTACTTCGCCCGCCGTCTGGCCGAGGATCTGGGTGTGGAGGCTAACTTCGTTTCCACAGAGGCCGCCAACCGCATTGAGTATCTGCAGACCGGAAAGGTCGATATCATTCTGGCAAACTTCACCGTCACGCCCGAGCGCGCAGAGGAAGTGGACTTTGCATTGCCCTACATGAACGTTGCACTGGGTGTCATCTCTCCCGACAGCAATGTCATCACCAGTCTGGACAACTGGAACGCCGACGATCAGATGATCGTCATTTCCGGCACCACCGCCGAGACCTACCTGACCAAGGAATATCCCGACATTCCCCTGCAGAAGTATGATTCCTATGCAACCGCCAAGAACGCGCTGGAAAACGGCAATGGCGTAGCATGGGCCAACGACAACACCGAGGTCATCGCTTTTGCAAAGCAGAACTCCGGCTACACAGTCGGCATCCCCTCTCTGGGCAGCCAGGATACCATCGCCCCCGCTGTGAGCAAGGGCAACACCACCCTGCTGGACTGGATCAACGACGAGATCAAGAGCCTGGGCGAGGAGAGCTTCTTCCACAAGGATTACGAGGAGACGCTGGTGGATACCTATGGTCTTGACTATGAGGATGAGCTGGTCGTTGAGGGCGGTGAGACCAACGCCTGAGCCTGAAAACGGAATCGCGGACAAATAAGAAACCCGGGGACAGCATCACAGCTGTCCTCGGGTTTTTGTGCGTTCGGAAATCTTACACTTCCTCAGTCTCATCATCCTCCTCGTCCTCCTCCTCCTCGGCGAGAGCTTCTGCATGGATGCGCTGGCGCAGGCGGGTGCGGAACTCCTCGGCGGGGATGCCGCTCTGGTTGGGGGTCAGGTCCGGGGCGGGCTTGCCGTCAGGCAGGTGGGCACCAAAGGCCGGCACAAAGAAGAACTTGCGCACGACAAAGATCAATGCAATGGCACCCACGCTGATGAGGTTGTCCAGAGCCGATTCGTGGCCGACTACCATGTGGCGGGCAATGGCGTAGAGCAGCACTTCCAGGCTGCTGCCGGGGCTGTGCTTGGCCAGCATCTTGATGAACTCCACGCCGATGACAATGTCCAGCGCCCGCTCAAGGAAGCCGCGAATCTCTACATCGTTGCCATCAAACAGCAGGCCCGGCATCCACTTGAGCAGGGGAATGAAGCTGAGCAGCAGGCCGATGAGCACCAGCCCGGACAGCACGATCTCCAGCAGGGTGGAGGCCTGAATGATGTAGCTACGCAGTGCCTTGCGGCTGCGGCTCTCAACGTGGGAGGAGTGCGGGGTGTCGGAAGGATGGGACATGGTGCGGCATCTCCTTTGCTCAAGATCGTGAAACGAGAAAAGCTGACAAACTTTTCTTAAGTTTAGCAAAGGATTTGAGCAAAGTCAATGAAATGTGCCGAATTTTCTGGGAATTACTGGACGGCTACATAGCCGGAACGTTCAATGCAGGAACGGCCTGCATCGGTGGAGAGCCATTCGTAGATCCTGCGTTCCGGGCTGTCGGCAGAGGAATCCTGCAGGATGGCGGCATAGAATTCGTTGCACAGCGGGTAGCTCTGGTCGGCAATCGTCTCGTTGGAAGGAGTCACGCCATCCACGGCCAGCAGCCGCAGGCCGGGCTTGGAGTACATCTGGTCGATGTAGTAGTAGACCGAGAAACCGATGGCGTTGGCAGAGTTGTTATACTCTGCAATGCTGTCCACCAGCTCACCCATGGCGGTGGGGGCCAGCTCGGTGGGGGCCTCCATCAGCGGGCCGCCCTGGATCAATAGCTTCTGGAACAGGGTCTGACTGCCGGAGTCCGCCCGCCGCTGGAAGGCAATGATCTCCTGATCCTTGCCGCCCACATCCTTCCAATTGGTAATCGTTCCGGCGTAGATGTCCTTGAGCTGCTGCAGGGTCAGGCTCTGTACAGGGTTGTCCTCGTTGACGATGAACACCAGCGCGTCCCGGCCAATGGCCTTCTGCTCCAGCGGGTCACCGTCTGCCTTCAGCTCCTCCTTGACGGATTCCGGGGCTTCGTAGGCGATGATGAGCTTGACCGAATCGCCGTAATTGTTGCCGTACAGGCCCAGGTTGCGCCAGGCCTGGGCCGTGGTGTTGGTGGTTACGGCGCTCCGGGCGGTCTCCAGATCCAGCCCGGTGGTATCGGCCATGATCTGCGCGATCAGCGGGATGCAGGCCGTGCTGCCATCCGTAATGGGGAATTCATCCACGCTCAGGATGGGCTGTGCGGGCACTTCACTGGCGGCAGAAGAGGAGGGCACCTCAGAATCAGGCTGAGACGGTGCCGCCCCCGAATGAGAGGAGGCAGGTACGGTATTGCAGGCAGAGAGCAGGGCTGAGGAGGCGGCCCCCAGGCCCAACAGAAAACTGCGGCGGGTGATCTTAACATTTTTCATACGGAAATCCTCCCTCAGAAGTAGTAGTTGTCCATCTCGTCAGCGGTGGAAGCAAAGATGCTTTCGGCATAGAGCCACCGGCCGGAAAGATCCATCCAGCCGTAAGAAAAGCCCTTGCTGGCGGCAAACACACCCTCCGGCAGGCCGTTGGCTCTGTCGGCATAATAGGTGCTGCAGCTGCGCAGCCCGCCCACGACGACATTGCCGTCGCTGTCCAGGATGTCATACAGCCAGCTGCTGCCGGGGCCGTTGCAGCAGCCGTAGAAATAGAGTCCATCGGCTGTGGAAAACAGGGGATAATAATGGGTGTAGGTTTCTTCCAGCGTGCGGGGATCCAGCGTTTTGTGGGTGCCGTCCGGCCCACAGATCTGGATGGCCGTGTTCACATAGTTGTCGTTGTCGTCCTGCGCGACCCAGACCCAGCCGTTTTCGGCATAGATATGGGCCCGCACTTGGTTCTCCACCGGGTCGATGGCGGTGTCGGTCAGAAGCACGCCGGTCTGCCGGTCGAACACCCGCACGGTGCCGTCCAGGGCGTAGATGGCCAGCGTGGCATCGTCGGTGCCCACATCGTAAAGTTCCTTTTCCTCGCCGGTAAGCAGATCGTGGAACAGATACCGCCCCGCCATTTCGGGGGTGGAAACTTCGGGCTCCGTGACTGCTGCGCCGGGCACATAATACCGGATGGGCTGGTCGTATTCGCAGAGCACAGCGCTTTGCTCCGTGCTGACCAGATCCACCAGCTGATATCTGCCATCGTGATACAGGCTGACCGTGCCTGCACCGGTGTACTGCTGGTAACCGGTCAGCTCCTCGCCGGTGGTGGGGTTGTACAGGCTGTCGGCACCCGTCGTGCCATCCTCGTTGTAGTGGCTCACCACCAGCCAGTCGGTGGGGGCGGAGCTGTCGCTGCTGCTGGCATAGAAGCTGGAAAGGCCGGACAGCTCTGCCTGATAGACCACCTCGCCCTGCCGATCCTGCACCTGCACGGCGCAGTAGGCGGTCAGATCATCGCCCCATTCGTTTTCCTGCACATAGTCTGCCGGAACATTGCAGACTTCAAAGGCCAGATAGCTGCCTGCTATGCTGCATCCGTAGGCGTTTTCGGGCACAGCCAGCTCCTCGCCCGTGGCAAGGTCGATCACCCGGCAATCGCCTGCGGCGTGGTTGTTGCAGGGGGCATAGGCCATCTGTTCCGGTGCGGTCAGGACCAGCAGGCTGCCGGTCAGGACGGCATCGTAGGCACGGTCAAAGGTCAGGATCTCCTTGCCGCTGCGGTCGCACAGGGCGGTTGCCCGCCCGGTGGGGGTGCCGGGGGCTGACCACTGCCGCAGATAGTATCGCACGGTGCCGGTCAGGGTATCCGGCACCAGATACACGGTCTCGCTGCTGGCGGCCTGATACAACACGGTATTGCCGCAGAGCACGGTATTGCCGCCGTTGGAGCCGTTGCTGTACAGGATGCGCAGCTTGCCGTCGTCCAGTGAAGCTGCAGCGGGGCCGGGCGTTTCCTCAGCCTGCGCGGGCTTGGAATCGGGCAGGGGCGAGGCCGGAGGCAGCAGGGAGCAGGAGGCCAGCAGCCCTGCCGCGGCAGACAGGCTGAGCACTGCACAGCCGATGCGGAGAACAGAACGTTTCATAAGCGTACCTCACAGGTTTGGCAGAATTTAACTTTCCTATCCTGATTATAATACGAATAAACCGGACGTTCAATTGCAATCGAACGTCCGGTCATGGTTACAGTTTTGTTACAGGGGCGCTTCAGGCCTTGGCAGCCTCAGCTTCGTCCATCCGCACCAGCTGACGCAGGAAGGGAAAGAGGAAGGGCACAGTGACAAAGAAGGTCAGCACATCGGCGATGGGCTGGCAGATCTCAACACCCAGCAGCCCAAAGGCCCGGGGCAGGGTGAGGATGAGCGGGATGAAGAACACGCCCTGACGGCAGCAGGCCAGAAAGGTGGCCCGGCCGGATTTTCCGATGGACTGGAACAGCATGTTGCCTGCCACGATCACGGGCTGCAGCAGCATGGCAAAGCACTGGTAGCGGAAGGCAGGCAGGGCCACGGCGGTGACTTCGGGATCATCGCGGAAAAGGCGGATGAGGGTCTCGGCATTGAACCAGCAGACGGTAAGAATGACAGAGAGGAAGCAGAAGCTGGCTGCCATGGTGAACAGGCAGGCCTGCTGCACCCGGTGGTACTTTTTGGCACCATAGTTGAAGCCTGCCACCGGCTGAAAACCCTGACCGGTGCCGATGGCCACCGAGATGATGAACATGAAGATGCGGGAAACGATGCTCATACCGGCCACGGCAGCGTCACCATAGCCGCGGGCGGCGATGTTCAGCAGCATTCCGCCAATGCTGTTCAGGCCCTGACGGCCAAAGCTGGGCATACCGGTCATCAGGATGGTGCCGAACTCCGCCGGGCTGCGGGTGACTGCTGTGATCCGGAACTGGCTGACCGTTTTGCCCCGCAGGAACATGGACAGCAAGATGCAGAAGCTGATGGTCTGGCTCAGGGCCGTGGCAAGGCCCGCACCGGCGGTGCCCATACCCAGCCCAAAGATGAACAGCGGGTCCAGCGCAATGTTCAGCAGGCCGCCGGTGACCAGGCCGATCATGGCAAAGCTGGCCTTGCCCTCATAGCGCAGGATGTTGTTCATCACCAGACTGGACATCATAATGGGAGCGGCCAGCAGGATGTACCGCGCGTAGGCGCAGGCATGGGGCAGAATGGTCTCGGTGCTGCCCAGCAGCATCATAAAATCGGGCAGGGTGAGCAGGCCCGCCGCTGTGATGATGCCGCCGAACACCAGCGCTGTGAAGAAGCTGGTGGAAGCAAACCGGGTGGCGGCATCGGTGTTCTGGCTGCCCAGGCTGCGGCTGATGATGCTGCCGGAGCCGTGGCCCAGCATAAAGCCCAGCGCCTGGAGAATGGCCATCAGGCTGGAAACGATGCCCACCGCACCGGATGCGCTGGTGGAGATCTGGCCCACAAAAAAGGTGTCGGCCAGATTGTAGATGCTGGTGATGAGCATGCTCAATATCGTGGGAGCCGCCAGACTCAGGATCAATTTCGGGATGGGGGTCTCCGTCATTTTGCGGAACTGCTCCGCGCTGCGGTCGGCATTTGCCATGAAAAAACCTCGCTTTCTCTTTGACACGATCTTTCAATAAAAATAATCCACTCCAGTATACCGCAGGATCTGTTTTGTATCAACCAATTTCTTGCCGGGGTTATTGCAGCAAAAGACCGCCCTGCCCGGCGGCAGAGCGGTCTTGGGTCATGGAAAAGAAGCGGAACATTACAGAGTTTTGCAGAACTCCTTCAGGTAGGCACGGAAAGCCTCGCCGATCTCGGGGTGCTGCAATGCCAGCTCCACCTGAGCCTCCACCACACGGAGCTTGTTGCCCATGTCGTAGTGGGTGCCGGTGAACTCCACGGCGGTCATGCCGCCGCAGTTGCGGGCATACTCGGCCATGGCATCGGTCAGCTGGATCTCGCCGCCTGCACCGGGCTTGGTGTGGGCGAGGATATCGTAGATCTCAGGGGTCAGCAGCACACGGCCCAGAATGGAGTAGTTGCTGAACTCCTGGCCCTTCTTGGGCTTCTCGATCATGTCATCCACAAAGAAATAGTTGTCGTGGATGGGGGTGGTCTTCAGGCTGCAGTAGCGGCTCACATCGGCCCAGGGCACAGCGGAGACACCGGCAGCCGGGCGGCCGAACTCCTCATAGGCGCGGATGAGCTGGGCGCAGACAGGGTCCTCGCCCCAGATCACGTCGTCGCCGTAGATGACCACGAACGGGTCGTCACCGGTAAAGGCCTTTGCCATGCTCACGGCGTGGCCCAGGCCCAGCGTCTGCTTCTGGCGCACAAAGAAGATGTTGGCAAGGTTCGAGATGCCCAGGCACTCCTCCAGCATTTTTTCCTTGCCGGGGGCGGCCAGCTTTTCTTCCAGCTCGGGGCTGCGGTCAAAGTGATCCTCAATGATGCTCTGGTTGCGGCCCAGAATGATCAGAATGTCCGTGATGCCGGACTTGACGGCTTCCTCCACCAGATACTGGATGGCGGGCTTATCCACGATGGGGAGCATCCCCTTGGGCATGGCCTTGGTGGCGGGCAGCACACGGGTGCCCAGACCGGCGGCAGGGATGACAGCCTTCGTAACTTTTTTCATGGTTCGGAACTCCTTCATCATATCATTTCAGGCTGAACGCTCAGCCGTAGACCAGATGGATCAGGGCATCCACATTGGGGCCAAGCAGCAGGGTGAATGCACTGCCAATGACCATGAGCAGGACCAGACAGCCGAGCACGGCGGCCCAGCTGGTGCCGCCCTGAGCGCAGAGCACGGCTTTGCGCTGTGCCGCGTCCGGGAACTCCGCGCGGATGCGGCGGATCTTCTCGGCGGCACTCTGGCGGTAGAGCCACTTGCCATACAGGCCGCGCACGATCATCAGCAGGAAGCTGAGCACCGAGCAGACCCGGGAAAGGGTGAGCAGGGTGGAGGTGGAAAGCCCCGGGGCCAGGCTGCTGCCCGTAATCTGCAAAAGGTCAATGAAGGTGGGCAGGGCCAGCACCAGCTCAGCGGCCAGAAAGGCGAACGCGGGCTTCCACGCCTTGCGGTAGAAGAAATAGAACGGGCCGAACAGCATGGCCGAAAAGCTCATGGAGGTCTTGGTGTGGGACAGCTGCATCCGGCAGTAGGCGCTCAGGTAGGCAGGGGAAGCCGGGCCGATGAAATCCGCCCAGTCCTTGCAGGGGATGCCGTCCATGACCTCTTCCTTGCCAAAAGCGGCCTGATAGGTCTGGCGCAGCGGGTCTACCTGCGGGGCTCCGGTCTCCTGGAACTGGCGGTAAAAGGTGGAGTAATCAAACTCCTCGCTGTGCTCATCCGAATCGGCACGGTCGGCGGGCTCCTGTGCCCCCTCCGGGGGCAGGGCCGCACCGCAGCAGCGGCAGACAGATTCACTGCGCAGGGTGCGCTCGCCGCAGGCAGGGCAGGTGCACAGCTCACTTTCCTGATAGGGGAACTTCCACTCGTATCCGGCGGCGTGGGCCGGGGCATGGATGCAGCGGCCGAGCTTTTCATAACAATCGCGGTGATAAGGCGCGCCGCAGTCGGGGCAGACAACGATATCGTCCTGCAGTGTCAGCGGCTTGCCGCAGCCCTCACAGGGGCAGCCATAATATTTGGGCATAAGATCCTCCCGGTATGCTAGTTGAACTTATTATACTCCCTTAAAAGAGAAAAGAAAAGGCAAAAATCTTCAAAATTCCAGTAGGTTGAGTATTTTTCCTCTTTACTTTATCATGGATTCTGGGTATACTAATGAAGTATCTGTGTATAAACTGTATCTTTTGAGGGATTCTTAAAATATGATTACTACTGACGAACTGAAAGTGCAGCTGGCCGATTACGGCACCGCTGTGAAGGACCTGGAGGAAGCGCTGGCCATCGACGCTTCCCGCAAGCGCGTGCAGGAGCTGGAGCACACCATGAGCCGCCCCGGCTTTTACGATGACGCTGAGCTGAGCAAGAAGGTCTTTGATGAAGTGGGCGACCTGAAGGGCAAGCTGAACCGCTTTGAAAAGCTGCAGGGCCTGTACGATGATGCCGAGACCATGCTGGTGATGCTGGACGAGGAGTACGACCCCGATATGGTGCCCGAGGCAGAGGAAGCCGTGAACGCCGTGGGCAAGGCTGTGGATGAGCTGCAGCTGATGACCATGCTGAACGGTGAGTACGACCACAGCAACGCCATCCTGACCTTCCACGCCGGTACCGGCGGCACCGAGGCACAGGACTGGGCCGAGATGCTCTACCGTATGTACAACAAGTGGGCACAGGCACACGGCATGACCGTGGAGGTGCTGGATTATCAGGACGGCGATGAGGCCGGCATGAAGAGCGCTTCCATGATGGTCAAGGGTGCCAACGCCTACGGCCTGCTCAAGAGCGAGAACGGCGTGCACCGTCTGGTGCGCGTGTCTCCCTTTGATGCCAACGCCCGCCGCCAGACCAGTTTTGCTTCTCTGGAAGTGATGCCTGAGCTGGACAACACCATTCAGGTGGACATCCGCCCTGAGGACATCGAGATGCAGGTGTTCCGCTCCTCCGGTGCCGGCGGCCAGCACATCAACAAGACCTCTTCCGCTGTCCGTCTGATCCACAAGCCCACCGGCGTCGTGGTCAGCTGCCAGACCCAGCGCAGCCAGTTCCAGAACCGTGACTACGCCATGGAAATGCTGAAGGCAAAGCTGTATCAGATCGCAAAGCAGCAGCATATGGACAAGATCGATGACATCAAGGGCGTGCAGAATGAGATCGCCTGGGGCCACCAGATCCGCAGCTATGTGTTCATGCCCTACACCATGGTAAAGGATCACCGCACCAACTACGAGACCGGCAATGTCGATGCCGTGATGGATGGTGATCTGGACGGCTTCATCTTTGCTTACCTCAAGGCCGCCAGCCGCGGGGAACTGCAGGATACCTAAAATTTATCATAAAATGTCAGAGGGACCTCGCCGTTGGGCGGGGTCCCTCTTTTGGTTACAGGTGCAGATATTTTCCGGTGATGCTGGCGGGATCGGCGGCCACCTGCTCCGGTGTGCCGCAGGCCACGATGCGTCCGCCGCTCTCGCCGCCGCCGGGGCCAAGGTCCACGAGATAGTCGGCGTTGCGGATCACATCCAGATCGTGCTCAATGACCACCACAGTGGCCCCGCTGTCGATGAGACGCTGGAACACGCCCAGCAGGGTGCGTACGTCCAGCGGGTGCAGCCCGATGGTGGGCTCGTCGAATACAAACACGGTGTCGGCCTGCCCTTTGCCCATCTCGCTGGCGAGCTTGAGCCGCTGGGCCTCCCCGCCCGAAAGGCTGGGCGTGGCTTCGCCCAGAGTCAGGTAGCCCAGCCCCAGGCTGGAAAGGGTCTGCAGCCGGCTGGCCACCAGCTTGAGGTCGGAACAGGCGGCAAGGGCTTCGTCCACGCTCATCTCCATCAGGCGGGGCAGGCTCTCGGCCTGGGTGCCGTCCTTCCGGGTGCGGTAGAGGGCGGCGGCATCCTTCTGGTAGCGGGAGCCGCCACAGTCCGGGCAGGTGATCTCCACATCCGGCAGGAACTGGATGTCCAGGCTGATGGTGCCGGTGCCGTCGCAGCCGGGACAGCGCAGGCGGCCTGTGTTGTAGGAAAAATCGCCCGCCTTGTAGCCCTTCTCCCTGGCAAGGGGGGAGCGGGCGTAGATCTTGCGCAGCTCATCGTGGACATTGGCATAGGTGGCCACCGTGGACCGCACATTGATGCCGATGGGCGTTGCGTCAATGAGCTTGACCTGCGCAATGCCCGGTGCAGTGATGCTTTCCACATGGGCGGGCAGAGCTTCGCCCTTGGCGGCGGCTTCCAGTGCGGGGATCAGGCTTTCCAGCACCAGCGTGGTCTTGCCGGAACCGGACACGCCGGTCACCGCAATGAGCCGCCCCTTGGGCAGCCGGACTTCCAATGGCTTGACGGTGTGGATGGTCCGGGTGCGCAGGGTGATAGTGCCCAGCGCAAAGAGCTCCGCCTCCGGGGTGCGGGTGCGGGCTGAGAGAGTATGCAGGTCGGCAAGGAAGGGCCCGATGCGGGAGGCCGGGCTTTGGGTTACCTGCTCCACAGTACCCTGTGTCAGGATGGTGCCGCCGTTTTCACCGGCACCGGGGCCCATCTCAATGAGCCAGTCGGCATCCCGCAGGATCTCAGTGTCGTGATCTACCAGCACGATGGAGTTGCCGTCCGCGATCAAGTCATGCATCACGCCCCGCAGGCCCTCGATGTTGGAGGGGTGCAGGCCGATGGAGGGTTCGTCCAGCACATAGAGCACGCCGGTGGTGCGGTTGCGCACCGAGCGGGCCAGCTGCACCCGCTGGCGCTCCCCTGTGGAAAGGGTGGTAGCCTCCCGGTCAAGGGAGAGGTAGCCCAGCCCCAGATCCAGCAGGCGGGCAGCGGTGGCCTGAAAGGACTCGCAGATGCTCTCAGCCATGGGGCGCATCTCCACGGGCAGGGAGGCGGGCACCCCCTCCACCCACTGCACCAGCGTGTCCAGCGTCATGCGGCAGGCATCGGCCAGCCCGATGCCCCGCAGCCGGGGAGCCCGGGCCGCGGCGTTCAGGCGGGAGCCGCCGCACGCGGGGCAGGGGCCCTGTTTCAGGAACCGCTCCACCCGCTTCATGCCCTTTTCATCCGTTACCTTGGCAAGAGCGTTCTCCACGGTATAAACGGCGTTGAAGTAGGTGAAATCCATTTCGCCGGCCGCGCCGGTCTTGCTGTTCTGGTAGAGCAGGTGCACCTTTTTGGCGGGGCCGTGGAACACCATGTCGCGCTCTTCCGGGGTCAGCTCCCGGAAGGGAACATTGGTGCGCACACCCATCTTTTCGGCGATCTCCTTCATCAGCGACCACATCAGGGTCTGCCAGGGCAGCACCGCGCCCTCGTTGATGGAAAGGCTCTCGTCCGGCACCAGAGTGGATTCGTCCACCACCCGCACGATGCCGGTGCCCTCGCAGCTGGGGCAGGCTCCGGTGCTGTTAAAGGCGAACTGCTCCGCGCCCAGCACCGGCACCTGTGCGCCGCACCGGGGGCAGTAGAGCGGGATCTCGGCCGCAATGTTCAGGCTGGGCGGCACCATGCAGCCGCAGGCGGGGCAGGGGTAGTGGGACAGCCGGGAGAACATCAGGCGCAGGCTGTTCAAAAGCTCGGTCATGGTGCCAAAGGTGGAACGCATTCCGGGCACGCCGGGCCGCTGGTGGAGGGCCAGTGCGGCGGGAACATAGCGGATCTCGTCCACCTGCGCCTTTTCGGCCTGGGTCATCCGGCGGCGGGTATAGGTGGAAAGGGCCTCCAGATAGCGGCGGGAGCCCTCGGCGTAGAGGACACCCAGCGCCAGCGAGGACTTGCCGGAACCGGACACGCCCGCAATGCCGACGATCTTGTGGAGCGGCACGTCTACGTCGATGTTCTTCAGGTTGTGCACCCGCGCGCCCCGCACCCGGATGGCGGCGGGGAGAGCGGAACTGGATTCGTGGTTCATCGTGTCTCCTTTCTCTGAATGAGGTCACAAAAGGCTCCCCCACAGGGGAGCCGGAAAGATCATAAACCGAGGGAATCAAACCGCTGGTGTTCGAGCTGGTCGATCACCGCCTGCGCTGCCGGTGCAATGGGGGCGGGCACTGCGGCGGGGCGGCTGAGGTAGTAGCCCTGCAGCAGGTCCACGCCCAGACCGATGACGGTGCGCAGCTGGGCCTCGGTCTCAATGCCCTCGGCGATGAGCTGCATACTGCGGGCGTGCGCGTAAGCCACAATGTTGGAGACGATCTGCTGCTTGTCGCGGTCGGTGTCGATCCCGCGCACAATGGAGATGTCGATCTTGATATACCGGGGCGAAAGCTCCAGCAGGTTCAATTCGTTGCTGTAGCCGCTGCCGTAGTCATCCAGCGCAAAGGAGCCGGAGAAGCCCGGAACGTTCCGCTTCCGCTCCAGACATGCGCGGTCCAGATCTTCCTGTTCGGTGATCTCCACCACCAGCCGCTTGAGCAGCTCGGGGTAGCGCTGAGCATATTCCTCCACATCCTCAACCGTCAGGCTGACATTGGCGATGGAGTTGATGAAGAGCAGGGCATCGCTCTGGAGCAGGCCCTGTGCCTGCAGGCGCTGGAAGATCTCGCTGGAATGGAACACAGTGATCCGTTCGATCTCATACAGGCGGCCCGTCTCATGGGCCAGCTGCATGACCTGAGCGGGGGAGTGCAGGGTAGGCAGATCGACCCGCATGAGGGCCTCGTAGGCTGCGACCCGGCCGCTGCGGGCAGAGTAGATGGGCTGGAAGTGGTAGGACACCAGCTCCTCCTGCAGCAGGAGCTCAAAGTCCTGCTGGGTCTGGGCGGCGTATGCCTCCTGATGGTAGCTGCCGATATCAAAATCACACATGCGGCCCTTGTGGGAATGCTTGACCTGATACATGGCAAAGTCAGCATATTTTTTCAGGGTGAGCAGGTCGTGGCCGTCCGTGGGGTACCAGGCAATGCCGCCCGAGATGCTGATGTGCAGCTGCTTGCCGTTGGGCAGGATGGACACGCTGCGCTGCAGGGCGGCACTCAGCAGCTCCAGCTGGGCGCGGAGCTGTGCCTGATCCTGATAGCCATAGAAGAAGATCAGAAATTCATCGCCCGAAAGGCGGGAGCAGATGGTGTTGGCGGGCGTGTTGGCCGCAAAGCACTGGCCGGTCTGGCGGATGTACTGGTCGCCCCAGTCGTGGCCGTAGGTGTCGTTGATCTGCTTGAGGTTGTCCAGATCCATCATCAGCAGGGCGGCACAGCCCAGCTTTTCGGGCTGCTGGAACAGCGCGTCACAGGCGCGGTCAAAGGCACGGCGGCGGTACAGGCCGGTCAGGGTATCGTAATCGCGCTCGTGCTCAATGCGCTGCTGCTCCAGCACCGTGGTGGTCATATCCTCAGCCAGACCCACCTCGGAGGCACTTTCACCCAGGATATGGGTGATGCGCAGGGTGATGTAGTGGGTGCTGCCGTCGGGCTGGGGGATGGCAAAGACCTTGTTGTTGGCCGGGGACAGGCGGTAGAACCACCGCTGCTCCAGTGTGCCCATCAGGGCGCGGAAAGCCTTTGGCGTGAGCGGATCTGGCTGCTCCTGTGCAAGGCCCAGCATGGAGAAGAAGTTATCAGTCACATAAACGCTGTCATCGCGCAGCTCATAGCCGCCCAGCTCCGCACTGGCCAATTTCATAATGCGCAAAAAGCGGGTGGAGGAGTCCAACACGTCCTTGCTCAGCTGGGTAAAGGCGGAGGAGAACTGATCCAACTCCCTGATGCCGGTGGCGGAAAGATGCGGGATGGCGGAGGAATCCGCTTCGGCAGCGGCTACCTCAGCCGAGAGCTTGGCAACGGGCCGGGCCAGCCGCCTGCTGACCAGCCAGCTGCAAACAAAGCCAACGGCCAGCGTGATCAGCATGATGAAGGAGAACAGCTGCTTCAGCCGCTGGGCAAAAGCAAAGAGCTGCACCGCGGGAACGGAGCCCACGAGAAGCCAGTGCTTGCCCGAGAAAGGGGCGTTCCGGCTGTAGAGGTTCAAGGGGGAGACCGAAGCAATGTAGAGGGCATTGCTGAAGAGGTAGCGGTGGGTATGGGCACTGTGGAAGCGCAGCGTTAGGCTTTCGTCCGCAGAACCCGGCTGCCCGTCGCAGTGGGAACGGAGCACCGGACGCAGCTGCAGTTCAGAGGCAGAGAGCTCCTCCGTATCGGTCACGGCAAGGAAATAGGTGCCGTTGTTCTGCAGCTCAGCGCAGGGCAGGTTCTCCCACAGGTAGTCGGCCAGCAATTCCACGCCGATCACGCCGTAAACGGTGCCGTCCGGCAGGATCAGGGGCTGGCTGTAGGCAATGGCCTCGTGGGTGTCCCCGGGCACCAGATAGGATTGTGAGGTCCAGTGGCCATAATCGGAGGCGGCAAGGCTGGCTCCGTCTTTATAGGCGGCCTGAAAAGGGGGATAAAGGAAGCCACGGTTTCCCAGTGCCCGGTAGCGGATGGTGGGAGACCAGCTGTTGTCCGTGGCAATGGAGAGAGACTGCACCAGCTGGGCCGGTGCCCGCACAAAGGTCAGGTCGGCGTTGCGCTGGGAGGGAGCGGCATCCGGGTCAAGATCCCGCAGGTAGATGGCGGGCATGAGGCTGTCCTGCTTCCGCTTGTCCAGATCATGGGTGTTCAGGATAAGGAACACGCCGGTCACCGACTTGATGCGCAGGGTGCTGATGAGCTCCGGTGCGGCGGCTTCCAGCAGGGGATAGGCCGCGTCGCTGCTGCTGTCCAGCGTGCTCAGGCTGATCTCTCCCTCGTCCAAAAGCTGCTGGGTCAGGCCATTGATGGTATCGGAAAGGCTGGTCAGCTCCTGCGCATCGTGGAAGATGGACTGAAGATACCGGCTGCGGTTGTCCACCTGCATGGCAAGGATATCCTCGGCGTTCTGGTTCAGCTGGGGGCCAAGCCGGGTGGCGTGGACGGCAAAGGTCAGCAGCAGGAACTCCACCGCCAGCACAGCCAGCAGGGAGAAAAGGATGGTGCCGAAGATAGAATGGCCCGTCTGAGGGGCCTTCTGACTGTGCGGCTTGCGGTTCTGCATCTGAGAGTCTCTCCTTTTGTGGTTGTTCCAAGGGCATCTCAGCCCGCAAAGGCGCTGAGAGCGGCCAGAGTCTGGTCGTACCAGGCATCAAAATAGGCATCGGTCAGGAACTCGGCTTCGGCTTCCTCGGGTGTCTGCCCGGCAGCCAGCCGCTCCAGCACCGTGGCACGGTCGGCAGTGACAAGGTCCTCCAGCGCGTACTGCAGGGTATTGCGGGCGCGCAGGGCATCCGGGAAGGCATGGGTGGTGTAGAGCTTGCTGCGATCGATGGCATCAATGGACAGGCTCAGCACTTTGTGGATACTCTCGGAGACCGTCAGGCCGCTGTTCTCAAGGGCGGACATGCTGTTGGCGGCATAGGTCACGGGCATATAGCCGGACTGCACCGAGAACTGCAGGTTGTTTTCCGGCTGGGTGAACCATTTCAGGAAGGCAACGCAGGCGCTGATCTCGTCCTCGGTGCCCGGGATGACTACCATGCCGGCCCCCTGCTGGACGGCCACCGGCTCACAGCCTGCAAAGCTGGGGCAGGGCAGCGCGGCCATCTCGATGCCGTGGCTCTCGGTGTCGCTGGTCAGCACCTGGGTGGGGAAGAAGGAAGCGCTGGAGGAGGAACCGACATAGGCCAGCAGGCTGCCGATCTTGATATCGTCGCTGCGGAACTTGCCGCTGGCACTGCACCAGCCCTTGATGTAGGGGACATAGTAGTTATCCCACAGCTTGCGGAGGGTCGGCTTGTCAAAGTGCAGGGTCATCACGCCGTTCTCGGCATCAAAGATGGTCGTACCCAGTTCCTGTGCGCCGCAGAGCAGGTAATTGGTCAGCGCGTCGCGGCCATACAGGGCCTTGCCGTCGTTGGGCGCAGCCGTCTGGGCATCGGTCCAGTCGTAGTATTTGTGTGCGGCCTCGTTCAGCCCCTCCACGGTGGAAAGATCCGCATAGGTCACGCCTGTGGCCTCGGCAAAGGGGACAAAGTCGGTGACGTTCAGGTAGAGCAGCTCAGTGGATTTTGCTATGGGAAAGACCTTGAGCTCCCCGTTGTTCATCAGGTCGCCCTCCTCGAGAAAACCGGCGATATAGGCAGACTTCTCTTTTTCGGTCAGGTAGGGGCTCAGGTCAACGGCAAGGCCCATCTGATCCAGTGTATAGGCGGTATCTGCGTAGGAGGAGACGATGTTGGGCAGCTTCTCGGCACCCACCTTGCCCTCGGCGGCGGCCAGCACGCTGGTCTCCAGGTCGTTCACGCTGCCCTGACTGGAGCTTTCGACCCGGATGTTCTTCTCTTTGCCCACGGTGGAGTTGAACTGCTCCACCAGCTGGTTGAAGCATTCCAGCTGATCGCCGTTGTAATAGGTCCAGATCGTGATGGTGGTGGGCAGCTTGCTTCGGCCGCAGGCAGTGCCGCCCAGCGCCACGGCGGCGCACAGCAGCAGACTGACGGCAGAACGAAGGATTCGTTTCATTACATTATCTCTCCCATTCCGACAAAACGGCTCACGGAAAAGCGGCGCGTCCTGTCGTTTCTGAAATGATACCAGACGAAAACATTGTAACACTTTTTCGGGGCGGGGGCTACTGATTTTTGAAAAAACATCCGAAAGCAGACGAAAAAAGAAAGAATCTCTGGCCTGCGCTTCCATTTTTCGTAAAGTCCGGATATAATACAAGCATAAAATACAACAAAAAGAATGGGAGAGCTTATGGCACAGAAGAAGGACGAGGGCCTGAACGGCAACGAAAAGATCGAACAGGCAGTCTGCCAGTTACAGCAGGAGCCTACACAGGAGCAGCTGGCGCATACCCTGACCGTGATCCGGCGGAGGATGCGGGAAAACGGACAGGTCGTGGTGGCGGTGGAGCCGAACCCGGCCGGTGAGCAGATGCAGCTGCGGGCCCTCCGCACGGCCGATGGGGCCAGCTGGTGGTATGCCTTTACCAGCTTTGAAGAGGAGATGAAGGGCGCGGAAGCGGTGCAGTCCACCTTTCTGGTGGAGTTTGAAAAGCTGTTGGATGCCGCACTGCAGGTGCCGGAGATCCAGGGCATCATCCTGAACCCCTGGAACCGCACCATCCAGCTGGACAAGACCCTGCTCCGGATCATCAAGGGATAAGCACGAAAGGGCCCGCCTGCCGCATTTTGGTGCGAGCAGACGGGCCCTTTTTATATGGTAAAGGAAGAAGGAGAATGGCAGATCAGGCTGCGTCGGTGCGGTCCTTCTTGAGCAGGCTCAGGATCGCGGCACCCACCACGCTGCCAGCGGCCAGAGCCACGCAGTAGAGCAAGGCATGATCGACCACGGGGAACACGAAGATGCCGCCGTGGGGAGCGCGCAGGGCGCAGCCGAAGGTCATGGAGAGGGCACCGGCCAGCGCGGCACCGGCCACACAGCTGGGCAGGACGCGCAGCGGGTCGGTGGCGGCGTAGGGGATGGCACCCTCGGTGACGAAGCACAGGCCCATGACGTAGTTCACGATGCCGTTGCGGCGCTCGTCAGGAGTCCACTTCTTGGGGCAGAAGGTGGTGGAGAGGGCAATCGCGATGGGAGGAACCATGCCGCCCACCATGACAGCGGCCATGACCTCGTAGTTGTCGGAGGCCAGTGCGGCAGTGCCAAAGACGTAGGCTGCCTTGTTGAAGGGGCCGCCCATGTCAATGCTCATCATACCGGCAACGATGGCACCCAGCAGGACCTTGGAGGTGCCGCCCATGGCGTTGAGGCAGTTGGTCATGGCAGTGTTGATCATGCCCATGACCGGGTTGATGCCGCACATCACGGCACCGATGATGAGGATGCCGCCCAGCGGGTAGATCAGCATGGGGCGGATGCCGTTCAGGCTGGCGGGGAGCTTTTCGGTGATCTTTTTCAGGAACTCGACCACATAACCGGCCACGAAACCGGCCAGCAGAGCGGCCAGGAAGCCGCCGGAAATGCCGGTGGTCTCACCGTTGGCAAGGCCTGCAAAGTTGGTGCCGTTCATGGCCAGCACGCCGCCCGCAAAGCCCACGGCCAGGCCGGGACGGTCGGCGATGGACATGGCGATGAAGCCTGCCAGAATGGGAAGCATGTAGCCAAAGGCGGCGCTGCCCACCGTTTTGAAGAAGGCGGCGATGGGGGTGTTCATGCCGAAGTTGGAGGGATCGATGGTGTAATCGTCCAGCAGGAAGGCCAGCGCGATCATAATGCCGCCGCCCACCACAAAGGGCAGCATGTGAGACACGCCGTTCATCAGGTCTTTGTACACCTTGCGGCCAAAGCTGTCGCCGGAGGTCTCCTCCTCGGCGGCGGAAGCACCGCCCTTGGCGTGGTAAACAGGAACTTCGCCGTGAGCCACCTTTTTCAGCAGCTCCTCGGGCTTGTGGATGCCGTCATCCACCCGGGCAAACAGCACGGGCTTGCCGTCAAAGCGGGCGGTCTCCACATTTTTGTCTGCAGCCACGATGATGCCGTCGCAGGCTGCGATCTCGGCGCGGGTCAGCACGTTCTTGGTACCATCGGAGCCGTTGGTCTCCACCTTTGTGGGCAGGCCCAGCTTATCACCGGCCTTGGCCAGCGCCTCGGCGGCCATGTAGGTGTGGGCAATGCCGTTGGGGCAGGCGGTGACGGCCAGAATGCGGTAGCCGCTCTGGGGGATGGCCTGCTGGGTGAAGCTCTCCTCACCGAACTGGGCCTCCTCCTGTGCGTCGATGAGGGCAAGGAATTCGGCGGGGGTCTTGGCGGCCTTCAGCTTTTCCACAAAGTCCTCGTTCATCAGCATCTGCATCATGCGGGCCAGCATATCCACATGCAGGCTGCCGTTTTCGGGGGCCGCAATGGCAAAGAGCAGGTCGGTCTTGCCGTCATCCTCGGCGTTGTACTGCACCGGGGTGCTCAGACGCAGGGCGGCCAGGCTGGGCCGGGTGACCACATTCGTCTTGGCGTGGGGAACGGTGATGCCGTTGTCCACGTAGGTGGAGGCCTCATCCTCCCGGGCGTAGAGTGCCTTCTTGTAGGCTTCTGTGTCGGTGATGTTGCCGTGGGTGGCCTGCAGTTCTACCAGCCGGGAGAGGATCTCGTCCCGGTTGGAGGCCGCAGAATCCAGCTCGATGGACTTTGCGGTGAATAATTCCGTAATGCGCATAAGGGTTCTCCTTTCTATCGTAGCGTCCTCACCCTCTCAGGCCGCTTCGCGTCCAGCTCTCCCGAAGGGAGAGCCCTTGGCAAAACCATCAACATAGCAATGACTGTCAAGACCTCCCACTTTGGGGGAGGTGGCATCGCGTTAGCGATGACGGAGAGGGTGAGCTCGTTAAAGGGTTTCGAACAAGTTCTTAATTTCTTCCCGTTTGGCCAGCCCAAGGCTGAACGCGGTGGCACTGCCGCAGGCGGTGCCCAGCCGGAGGGCCTGCTCATAGCTGCCGCTTTGCAGATAACCTGCCACAAAACCGGCTACCATGCTGTCGCCTGCGCCCACGCTGTTCACGACCTTGCCCCTGGGGCAGCCGATGCGGTGCACCTCGCCGTGCTCATCCACCAGCAGGGCACCGTTTCCGGCCATGCTCACCAGCACGTTCCGGGCACCCTTTTCCTGCAGGGTGCGGGCGGCGGCGGTGATCTCTTCGTCCGTTTTCAGCTCCCGGCCCACGATCTCGCCCAGCTCGTGATCGTTGGGCTTGATCAGGAAGGGGTGATAGGGGAGGACGTTGACCAGCAGATCCTGGGTGGCATCCACCACGGCCCGCACGCCGTGGCCCTCCAGCCCTGCCAGCAGCCGCTCGTAGGTGCTCTGGGAAAGGCTCTTGGGAATGCTGCCTGCCAGAATGAGGATGTCGTCAGGCTGCAGGGTGTCCAGCTGGACTTCCAGCTGCCGCATGGCACTTTCCGGGATGTTGGGGCCTGCGCCGTTCAGCTCAGTCTCGGTGCCTGCCTTGATCTTGACGTTGATGCGGGTCATGCCCTCGGCCAGATGGATGAAATCGGTCCGGAGCCCCTGCGCGGCCAGACCACGCTCCAGCCAGGCACCGGTCTCACCGGCCACAAAGCCCAGAGCCACGCTCTCACAGCCCAGCTCCCGGAGCACGCCGGAAACATTGATGCCCTTGCCGCCCAGCACGCAGTCCTCCCCGGCGGCGCGGTTCACCTCGCCCACCTCAAGGGGCCTGTCGAGACGGACAACATAATCAATGGCAGGATTGAATGTAACAGTGTAGATCATACCTCGGTCTCCTTTATCAGAGTATATTGCCGGTATTTGGGGTTGGGGCACTGGTTCGTCAGGATGGCACCGCTGTGCAGATCACAGATGACGGCGGGGTAGACCTGCGCGAATTTGGTGTCGTCCACCAGGAACCACGTCTCCCGCGCCCGGTGGAGAGCCGCAGCCTTGACGGCGGCCTCCTCGGGATCTGGGGTAGTGAAACCGGAACCCAGCGCCACGCCGTTGGCTCCCATGAAGGCTTTGGTGAAATTGTACTGCTGGATGGCAGTCAGTGCAGCCGCCCCGATGATGGCCTCGGTCTGGGGCCGCAGCAGCCCGCCGGGCAGGAACACACGGCAGCCTTTCTGGGCCAGCAGGCGGGCGTGGGCCACGCCGTTGGTCACATAGCTGGCGTTCAGGGCCGGGCCGCTCAGCGCCCGTGCCAGAGCCAGCGTGCTGGAGCCTGCATCCAGATAGATGAAATCTTCCGGCAGGATCAGTTCTGCCGCCGCCTGGGCGATGCTCTGCTTCTGACTGACGGCCAGCTCTTCCTTAGCGGCCATGGTGGGCTCGTCGGTGCGGAAGGGGCTGTCCGGCAGGGTGGCCCCGCCGTGCACCTTGTTCAGTTTGCCCTGCTTGCCCAGCTCGTTCAGGTCGCGCCGGATGGTGGATTCGCTGGCGTTCAACGCCTCGCACAACTCCTGCACGGTGGCAGTGCGCTGGCGGGCCAGCAGATCCAAAATCAGGCTGAATCGTTCTTCTGCCAGCATCGGGAACATTCCCCCTTGTTCGATTTATATGATTGATTTTGATTGGCGTTGGCGGATTCTGACCGCCCTTCCACCTTATTATAGCAAAATCCCAGTCAAAATCAATCAGATTCCGCCAAGTATGAGTGACAAAATATTGCTCTGTTTTTTGGGCAGGATGCATAAGAAATGGGATACAACAACAAAAAAGCCGACACTCCACAATGGAATGTCGGCTGAATCTCTCACCGCTTCGGTCTGGCTGCGCCAGCGCCTTGCGGAGCTTCCCGAATAGGGAAGCCAGGAATCACGATTGCTTATTCTGGATGTACTCGTCCATGGCCTTGGCGGCTGCCTTACCGGCACCCATGGCCTTGATGACGGTGGCGGCACCGGTCACGGCATCGCCGCCGGCGTACACGCCCTCACGGCTGGTCTTGCCCTCGTCGCCCTCGGTGACGATGCAGCCGTGCTTGTTGGTCTCCAGGCCGGGAGTGGTGGAGCGGATCAGGGGGTTGGGGCTGGTGCCCAGGCTCATGATCACGGTATCCACCTCCAGCTCAAACTCGCTGCCCTTCTTTTCAATGGGACGGCGGCGGCCGGAAGCGTCAGGCTCACCCAGCTCCATCTCAATGCAGGTGATGGACTTGACGAAGCCCTCGTCGTTGGCGTGGATCTCCACGGGGTTGCACAGGGTCTTGAAGATGATGCCCTCTTCCTCGGCGTGCTCGACCTCCTCCTTACGGGCAGGCAGCTCGGCCATGCCGCGGCGGTAGACGATGTACACAGTCTCAGCACCCAGACGCAGGGCGCTGCGGGCAGCATCCATGGCCACGTTGCCGCCGCCCACAACGGCCACCTTTTTGCCGGTGCGGATGGGGGTCTTGCTGGTGGGCAGGTAGGCCTTCATCAGGTTGGAGCGGGTCAGGAACTCGTTGGCGGAGTACACGCCCTTCAGGCTCTCGCCGGGGATGCCCATGAAGCGGGGCAGACCGGCACCGGAGCCGACGAACACGGCCTCGTAGCCGTACTCGTCCATCAGCTCGTCGATGGTCAGCACCTTGCCGATGACCATGTTGCACTCAAAATCCACGCCCATCTTCTTCAGGCCGTCGATCTCCTGCTGCACGATGGCCTTGGGCAGACGGAACTCGGGGATGCCGTACATCAGCACGCCGCCGGCCACATGCAGGGCCTCGTAGACGGTGACCTTATAGCCCAGCTTGGCCAGGTCGCCTGCGGCGGTCAGACCGGCAGGGCCTGCACCGATGATGGCGACCTTGTGGCCGTTCCATGCGGGCACGATGGGGGCGGTGTGGACGTTTTCGCGATGCCAGTCGGCCACAAAGCGCTCCAGACGGCCGATGCCCACGGGCTCGTTCTTGATGCCGCGGGTGCACTTGCCCTCGCACTGGCTCTCCTGGGGGCAGACACGGCCGCAGACGGCGGGCAGGGAGGAGGAGCGGGCAATGACCTGATAGGCGGCTTCAAAGTCGCCCTCGGCCACATGACCGATGAACTCGGGGATATCGATGCCCACGGGGCAGCCGGTCTGGCAGGGCTTATTCTTGCAGTGGATGCAGCGCTTTGCCTCGTTCACGGCCATCTCTTCGGTATAGCCCAGTGCAACTTCCTCAAAATTCTTGTTGCGGACGTTGGGGTCCTGGGTGGGCATGGGGCACTTTTTGGGATCCATATTGAAAGCCATCTTACTTTGCCTCCTCAGTCTTGAACAGATTGCAGGCCTTCTCGCGGGCCTTTGCCTCAAAGGGGCGGTACATGGTGCCGCGGGCCATGGCCTCGTCGAAATCGACGAGGTCACCGTCAAAGTCGGGGCCGTCCACGCAGGCAAACTTGGTCTCGCCGCCCACGGTCAGGCGGCAGCCGCCGCACATGCCGGTGCCGTCGATCATAATGGGGTTCATGGAGACAATGCTCTTCAGCCCGTGCTTCTGGCAGGTCTTGACGACGAATTTCATCATGATCAGCGGGCCGATGGTGATGACCAGATCATACTGGTTGCCGGCGGCTACCAGCTCGTCCAGAGCGGCAGTGACCACACCCTTGGTGCCGTAGCTGCCGTCATCGGTCATAATGCGCAGCTCGTCACTGCAGGCGTTGAACTCGTCCTCGAGGATGAGCAGATCCTTATTGCGGAAGCCGATGACGCTGTGGACGGTGCAGCCCTGGTCATGCAGCTCCTTGGCAATGGGCAGGGCGATGGCGCAGCCCACGCCGCCGCCGACAACACAGACCTTTTTCAGGCCCTCGGTCTCGGTGGCGCGGCCCAAGGGGCCCACAAAGTCATGGACGCTGTCGCCTGCATTCAGGCTGTTCAGCTCCATGGTGGTGCCGCCCACGATCTGGAAAATGATATCCACAGTGCCCTTTTCACGGTCGTAACCGGCCACGGTCAGGGGGATGCGCTCGCTGTCCTCAAACGGGCGCACAATGATGAACTGGCCCGGCTTTGCCTTTTTGGCAATGAGCGGGGCTTCAATGACCATCTTTGTCACGGTGGGGTTCAGCGCGACCTTTTCAGTGATCTTGTACATTGCGGTTGCTCCTTTTTCTGGCAAAATCTCGGCACAAAAACACGTCTGCCCGCCCGCGCGGCACAGCAGACGTGTTTTTGTGCAACTTTTTGACAAGTTTATTATAACCTCTTTAAGAAGGGAACGCAACCGAATTTTCTTTGTGTCTGCCGCCGCAAAGCTGAAACATTTCGGTTTCATTCCGGTTTCGGCTTTGTTTTTGAAAAACAGGCGCAGACAGGCGTGTTTTGCAAAAAGTCTGATTTTTTGGAAATTTGTTGTTGACAAAGCCTGAGTTTTACGCTATAATAGCCAACGTCGCCGGGAGCGAAACCCCGGCAGACCACATGAAATGTGCGGCCGTAGCTCATCTGGTAGAGCGCCACCTTGCCAAGGTGGAGGTAGCGAGTTCGAGCCTCGTCGGCCGCTCCATTTTGTGGAAGTTTAGCTCAGCTGGGAGAGCATCTGCCTTACAAGCAGAGGGTCAGCGGTTCGAGCCCGTTAACTTCCACCATGTGGCCCGGTAGCTCAGTTGGTTAGAGCACCAGCCTGTCACGCTGGGGGTCGTCGGTTCGAGCCCGATCCGGGTCGCTGCTGCTTCTCTGGAAGCAGCTTATATGCCTCTGTAGCTCAGTCGGTAGAGCAGGGGACTGAAAATCCCCGTGTCATTGGTTCGATTCCGATCGGAGGCACTTTATATGCGGCCGTAGCTCATCTGGTAGAGCGCCACCTTGCCAAGGTGGAGGTAGCGAGTTCGAGCCTCGTCGGCCGCTCCAGACAAACAAGCCACTGCAAAACATGATTCGTCGTGTGATGCAGCGGCTTTTTTGTACATTGAAAGCTTTTTTGGAATTGGAAAAGGAGGGAAAAACGCAGTGATATTCGGCAAGTACATCAACCGGTATTACCTCAAGCATGCTCCCGTACTGCTGCTGGGCCTTGCCGCCCTGCTGACGGTGGATTACATCCAGCTTTTGATCCCGCAGCTCTACCGGCTGGTCATCAACGGGGTGAACCTTGGCCAGGTGGTGGTGAACGGTGAGACGCTGCTCTTTACCAAAGAGGTGCTGCTGCAGCACATCTGCCTGCCCATGATCTGGATCGTGGTGCTGATGGTCATTGGGCGCTTTTTGTGGCGCATTTGTTTCTTCGGCTCGGCGGTGCGGGTCGCGGCAGACCTGCGGGAGCGGATGTTCGACCACAGCCGCAGGCTGTCCCAGCAGTACTATCAGGTGAACAAGGTCGGCAACCTGATGAGCCTGTACACCAACGATCTGGACACCATTCAGGAGTGCTTTGGTGACGGCGTGCTGATGTTCTTCGACGCGCTGACCCTGGGTCTGCTGGCCCTTTATAAGATGTGGACCATGGACGTGCGGCTGACCCTGCTGGCTCTGATCCCGGCCCTGCTCATGTTTGCCATCGGCACCCAGATGAGCAAGGTGATGACCCGGCGCTGGGAGGAGCGGCAGGAGGCCTTCTCCGGCCTTTCCGATTTCGCGCAGGAGAACTTTTCCGGCATTGCGGTCATCAAGGCCTTTGTCAAGGAGTACAAGGAACTGCAGGCCTTCCGGAAGCTGAACAAGGAAAACGAGGAGATCAACGTGACCTACACGAAGATCGCCACCCTGCTGGAGGTGCTGGTGACCCTGTTCGTGGAGTCCGTGGTCTGCATCATTCTGGGTTACGGCGGTTATCTGGTCTATCAGGGCCGGTTCAACGCCGGCCAGCTGGTGGAGTACATCGGCTACTTTGAGGCCATCGTCTGGCCTATCATGGCTGTGTCCATGCTGATCGAAAAGACCAGCCGCGGCAAGGCCTCCCTGAACCGCATCACCGAGCTGCTGGATGCTCCCATCGACGTGGCCGACCGCCCCGGCGTGGCCGACCTGACCGATCCCAAAGGCGGCATCGAGTTCCGCCACCTGAACTTCCGCTACCCGGACGGCGAGTACGATGTGCTGCGGGATATCTCCTTTACCATTGCGCCCGGCGAGAGTGTGGGCATCGTGGGCAAGACCGGTGCGGGCAAGACCGCCCTGGTGGACCTGCTGCTGCGCACCTATAATGTGCCGGACGGAACCCTGTTCGTGGACGGCAGGGATGTGAACAGCCTTTCCATCCACTCGGTGCGCAATGCATGTGCCTACGTTCCGCAGGATAATTTCCTGTTCTCGGACACCATCGCCCACAACATTGCCTTTGGTGTGGACGATGCCACCCCGGAGGACATCGAGCGGGCGGCAAGCATGGCCGATGTGAGGGATAATATCGTGGATTTCAAGGACGGCTACGAGACCGTTCTGGGCGAGCGCGGTGTGACGGTGTCCGGCGGCCAGAAGCAGCGCATCTCCATCGCCCGCGCCCTGCTCAAGGACGCGCCCATCCTGATCCTGGATGACTCCGTCTCGGCGGTGGATACCAGCACCGAGAAGATCATCCTCGATAACCTCAAGAACAGCCGGGCAGGCAAGACCACCCTGCTCATTGCCCACCGCATTTCCACGGTGGAGCGGCTGGATAAGATCGTATTCCTCAACGAGGGCCGGGTGGAAGCCGTCGGGCCCCACGATCAGCTGTATGCTTCCTGCCCGGAGTACCGCCGGATGGTCGATCTGCAGCGGCTGGAGGATGAGACGAAGGGAGGCGAAAACGCATGATGCATCTGAATCCGTTGGTTCTGGTGGGCGCTGTCATCGGCGTGATCACCGCCCTGCTGGTGGCAGCTTATGCCGCCGTCAAGGATAAAAAGACCGCCATGGGCTTTGAGCGCAACATGGAGGACGGCGAGATCATGCGCCGCCTTGCCCGCTATGCCCGGCCCTACCTGAGCAAATTCCTCATTGTGGGCGTGCTGATGCTTTTCTCCATTGCCTACGATATCATTTCACCCCTCATCGTGGGCCGCATCGAGGAGCTGGTGGCCGGGGAGTTTGAACTCCGCGCCCTCTTCCTGGGCGTGTCAGTGTATGCAGGCGTGCTGGTGTTCTCCATGGGCAGCACTTACCTGCAGGCCGTGATCCTGCAGCGGGTGGGCCAGCGCATCATCTCCGATCTGCGCGAGGATCTGTTCAGCCACATTGAGTCTTTGGCACACGAGCAGCTCAACGAGATCCCGGTGGGCAAGCTGGTCACCCGTGTGACCAACGATACCAACGCCATCTCCATGATGTTCACAAACCTCTTGGTCCAGCTGACCAAGAACAGCTTTGTCATTCTGGGCATTCTGGTGGCCATGCTCTGCCTGAACTACGAGCTGACGTTGATGGTGCTCTGCTTTGTGCCCTTCATCGTGATCTTCACGGTCATCTTCCGCAAGTTCTCCCGCCGCGCCAACCGCAAGCTCAAGAACGCGACCACCGATATCAATACCTATCTGTCCGAAAACCTGTCCGGCATCAAGGTCACCCAGATCTTTGGCCGGGAGGACGAGAAGATGGAGGATTTCCGCCAGAAGAGCCAGAAGCTGGCCCGGGCCAATCAGGAGCAGATCTTCGTGTTCAGCGTATTCCGTCCGCTGGTGTATATGCTCTATGTCAGCTCGATCCTGTGCCTGTTCTATCTGGGCGGCATGGGTCACCTGAACAATGTCAGCTTTCTGGGGCAGACCATTTCCAGCGGCACCATCGTCACCTTTTATATGTACATCTCCAAGTTCTTCACCCCCATCCAGAACCTGGCTGAGCAGTTCAACTGGCTGCAGTCGGCGCTGGCATCGGCAGAAAAGGTGTTCTCCATCATGGACATCCAGCCCAGGATGCAGGATGCCCCCGATGCCATTGAGCTGGACGAGGTGAAGGGCGAGATCGAGTTCCGGGACGTGTGGTTCAGCTACGTTCCCGGCGAGTGGGTGCTGCAGGGCGTTTCCTTCCATGTGGATGCCCGCCAGACGGTGGCCTTTGTGGGCTCCACCGGATCCGGCAAGAGCACCATCCTCTCCCTGATCTGCCGGAACTACGAGTTCCAGAAGGGCCAGATCCTGATCGACGGCATCGACATCCGCAAGATCAAGATCTCCTCCCTGCGCAGGCACTTCGGCCAGATGCTGCAGGATGTGTTCCTGTTCTCGGGCACCATCCGCTCCAACATCGTTCTGCGGGAAGAGGGCATCCCCGACAGCGAGATCATGGAGGTCTGCCGCTACGTCAACGCCGACAAGTTCATCAACAAGCTGGACCACGGGCTGGACGAAGAGGTGCGTGAGCGCGGCAACAACTTCTCCGCTGGACAGCGGCAGCTGCTCAGCTTTGCCCGCACCATCATCCATAAGCCCAGCGTGATGATCCTGGACGAGGCTACCGCCAACATCGACACCGAGACGGAGCTGCTGATTCAGGATTCGCTGGAAAAGATGCGTACCGTGGGCACCATGCTCATTGTGGCCCACCGGCTGTCCACCATCCAGCATGCGGACAACATCATCGTGCTGTCCCACGGTAAAATTCTGGAGCAGGGCACCCACCAGCAGCTGCTGGCCCGGCATGGCCGCTACTACCAGCTGTACACCCTGCAATACCATAAGGCGCAGCTGAACGCAGCCGAATAAGCGCAGACAGAAAGGCCGCTGACCTGAGATGGGTCAGCGGCCTTTTCTGTCTGCACCGGGGGTGGAGTCGTCCGCTTCCGGATCGTCGAGGGAACGCAATTAACACTTGCAAAACAGTTGCATCGCTCGTATAATAGAATATGGTAAAATAATAAAAAAGAGAAATGGAAAGGAGGGGCCACAGGATGCAGTGGATCGATGCGCTCGGCTATGAAGAAGTGATGACCTTTCTGCGCAGTACACCGGCGAACCTCTTTTTCAAGGATACGGAATGCCGTTATCTTTTTATTTCGGACGTTAGGACTTTCTTCCCCTACGGAGAAGGGCAGGAAGAGGATGTGCTGGGCAAGACAGATCTGGAGATCTGGAGCAGCGAGGAACAGGCCCGCTTTTATTATGAGCAGGACCAGAAGGTGCTTGCCACCGGCAAGGGAACCAGCTTTATCACCGAGGTGCCCCGGAAGGATGGGACGGCATACTATCAGATCAAAAAGAACCCCGTTGTGCTGGCGGGAAAGATCATCGGCATCGTGGGGCTTATTGGTGATATCACCGAACGGGTGCGGCTGGAAAAACAGGCCGAGAACTGGGCCATCCACGATGAACTGACCGGTCTGTATAACCGCAACTACCTGAAGGTAAAGGGTGCCGAGCAGCTGAAGGGAGCCATCATGCCCATCACGATCATCATGGGCGACTGCAATTACCTGAAGCGTGTGAATGATGCCTACGGCCACGAGTACGGCGACCTGCTGCTCAAGCGGGTGGGCCGGGTGATCCGGGAAAACCTGCCGCCTGAGAGCGTGGCCCTGCGGATGGGCGGCGATGAATTCCTCATTGCCTGCAGCCATTTTTCTGCAGAAGAGGCCGAACAGCTGATCGAGAGGCTGCACGGGGAGCTGGCCCGCCAGAGCGACGACCGCCTCAAGCTGGATGTTGCCTTTGGATACCACACTGTGACAGAAGGCCCCTTTGATTATACCGCAGTCTACCATGCTGCCGACCGGGATATGTACCGGAACAAGCGCAAAAACCGCTGATAATACGGACGAAAAACAGCCTCAGCCCGATCTCCAAGGGCTGAGGCTGTTTTGGTGATCTGTTACATCAGGGCGGTGAGCACCAGCGCGCAGAGAGGGAAAAACGCCATCTGCGGCGGCTTACAGGATCACATTTTTGATGAGCAGGGAAACGCTGCCGTCCGGATCGTGGAGAAACTCCAGCTCGGAATCGGAGTTCAGCAGCTCGGTGGGGATCTTGACCTCGATGCCGTTGGCGGTGCGGATGCTCCGGCTCTCCATCCGGCGGATGCGGGCAGGGGTCACGGTGACAGGGGCAGCGGCCTCTTCCAGCACCTCGCTCTTCTCCACATAGTCATCAAAGGGCACAGCGGCCAGCGGGTATTCCTCAGCCAGCTGCTGGCGCACCTGCTCCACCGATACCTGATTGTCGTTGTCGGCGGCCTGGCTGGCAATGAGCATGGCCACCTGCGCGTCGGCATGGGGCTCGTCCTCATAGGCATCCTTCACAGCCTGTGCGGCGGCCTCCTGAATGGCCTGCAGCTTCTTTTTCTCGGGCTCGGCCTGGGTATACTGGAACACAACAGAGGAGAGGTAGAACTCCTTGTGGCCGTCGATGTCGTATTTCTTTTCCAGCAGGCGCATGGAGTAGTCTGTCAGGTTGACAAGCGCACCCTCCTCCACCTTGCCGCTCTGGGTGGGCAGGCAAGCCCGCTGCTGGATGATGGAGTTGACCGGGGCACCTTCCACGGTCTCGGTGTAGTGGGTGTAGCCGTTTTTATAGTTCAGCTTGAGGATGCCCAGCCAGGGCGCGCCGTCCCGGGTGAAATCCACCACGGCCAGGTCCGCCCCGGGGATGGTGGTGTGGGCGTGCATGTAATCGAACAGCACCCCCGCAATGCGGCAGGACAGATCAATGAAATCCTGATTGTGCTCCAGCTCGTTCCGGAAAGCAGAATCCGGCAGGGGGCGGCACTGGCGGATCTCATCGCTGGCCAGCAGCTTTTCGATATGATTCTGTAAGTAGGCGGTCTTTTCGGCAGTCAGCTCCATGCCGCCGCCGCTGAGCACCGGCGCGTCCAGCGTGGTGTCCAGCACATGCAAAATTGCCTGATGGATGATGATCTCCATGGGTCAAAACCTCATTTCCCGGGTGATTGTGATGTTCCTGCCCAGTATAGCACATCCGGAACAAAAAGGCGAGAGGGAGCGCAAAGGCTTGTCAACCGCCGCCTGAGATGCTACAATGGGGCTGACCAAACATCCGGACAAGCCGAAAGGGGAGTGTGTTATGGAATTTCGGGACAAGCCGATGCAGAACCTTATCCGCATCAAGGAAAAGGAGATCTGCAAAAATGTGCAGGAGCTGCTGCTGGACGGTGAGCAGATCGTGGGGGCTTACAAGACCGTGCGCGATCAGGCTGTGTTCACCACCCACCGCATTTTTATGGTGGATATGCAGGGGATGACCGGTACCCGGCAGGAGATCTTTGTGCTGCCCTACCGCAAGATCCTGCATTACGGCATCAAGACGGCAGGCTTCGGTGACCCGCTGCAGACCTCGGAGCTGACGGTCTGCTTTGCGGATGAGCACGAGGCGAAGTTCGGCTTCATCGGGCAGGATGAGCTGCTGGCGGTGGCACGGGCCATCAGCCGGTGCATCCTGTAACGGAAAAAGAGAAAACGTAAAACGCCCGTTCCGGCTTCTGACCCCGGAGCGGGCGTTTTACATTGCTGTAATATGCGAAAAAAGGAGAATGTCGAAGGGTCAGCAGGCGGCGCGCTCTCTGCGGCCGGCCTCAAGCATGTAGTGCAGGAAGCCGGTGACATCAGCAGGGTCAGTGACAGAGATGTCAAAGCCCTTGGAGGGAGCGTCCATCATCTGGAACAGCTCGGTGGCGGCGTTGTCCTTTTTCAGGTCGCAGGTCTCGCCATTGGCCAGGTGCAGGAGCACACTGCCGCGGCTGGCGGCTACCTGCTGCATGAAACGGTCTTTATCAAGATACTGGATGCGAAGCATAGAAATACCTCCCACAAAGAAATGTTTTATTCTGGAAAAGTCCCCCGGGCCAGGCTGCCCGTGGGGAACGCTTCTCGGGAACCGGATCAAGCCGCGCCGGGGGTTGTTTTCCGCCCCCTGCGGTGTTATACTGTGCTTGCTGGTTCTGATGAAATAATACCACGAAACCGGCACGATAGATAGAACAAAAACACCCGATTTGTACAACAAAATCGGCATTGACAAAAAATATTCAAAGTATTGCGGAAAGGAATTGTTCAATATGGCGTTTCAGACAAGCTGTGTCTCTGCTGCCAATATCGTTACCGGGCTGACCTTCCAGCAGGATGTTGTGGCCGATGCCGAGGGGCGGGAAATGGTCCAGCATGGCAGCGCCCTGTTCCCCATTGCCTGCTACGCGGAGAACCTGAAAAGCTATTCGGTGGCCTGGCACTGGCACGAGGAGTTTGAGTACATTCTGGCCATGAAAGGCCCCCTGACGGTGGACGTGAACAAGACCCGGGTGACCCTGCAGACGAATCAGGGCGTGTTCCTGAACTCCGGCATCCTTCACGCGGTGGAGCATGCGGAAAAAGGGGAGGCCCTGCTTCACTCGGGTGTGTTCCATCCCCGGCTGGTGGGTGGAATGGACACCATCTTCTGGCAGAAGCTCATCCGACCCATGCTCCAGCCGGATGCCCCGGCGTTTTTTCTGCTGGATGGGGCTGTGCCCTGGCAGGCGCAGGTGCTTGCCTGCCTGCGGGAAGCCTGGCAGGCGGTTGCCGTGGAGCCCTTTGACTACGAGAACCGGGTGCGTTATTATCTCTCTGCGGCACTGCGGCTGCTGAGCACCCAGTGCGTGGGCGGCAAGACCAAGGTCTCCCAGCAGGAGCAGATCGCCGCCGAGCGGATGAAGCAGATGCTCCGCTTTGTGGAGGAGCACTATGCCGAGGAGCTGACCGTGGAACGCATCGCGGCCAGCGTGGCCCTGAGCGAGAGCGCCTGCCTGCGCAGCTTCCGGCAGATGCTGGGCATCACGCCCATCCAGTATGTCAAGCAGTTCCGGGTGGAAAAGGCCGCCGAGCTGCTCCGTTCCACCCGGCTCAAGACGGGCGAGATCGGGATGGAGTGCGGCTTTGCAGATGGCAGCTACTTCATCAAAACCTTCCGGGAGATCAAGCACTGCACACCCAAGGAATACCGCGCAAAATTCTGCTGAAATGTCTGAGATAGGAATCGGAGAAAATGACCCCATGCAGCACAGTCTGACCCAAGGCCCCATTACAAAGAATATCCTGCTGTTTGCCCTGCCGCTGATGTTCGGCAACCTGCTGCAGCAGATGTACAACATTGCCGACACCTGGGTGGTGGGCCGCTTCCTCGGCGCGGATGCGTTGGCGGCGGTGGGCTCCTCCTATACCCTGATGACCTTCCTGACCTCGATCCTGCTGGGTCTGTGCATGGGCAGCGGCGCGGCTGTGTCCATGCAGTATGGCAGCGGCGAGACCGAGAAGATGCGGCAGAGCGTGTTCCAGTCTTTCCTGCTCATTGCGGGCATCGCCCTGGTGCTTAACCTGCTGGTCTATCTGGGGATGAACGGCATCCTGTGGCTGCTGCGGGTGCCCGCAGAGCTTTGTCCGCTGATGAAGGACTACCTGCTCATCATTTTTCTGGGCATTGCGGCCACCTTTTTGTATAACTATTTCGCAAACCTCCTGCGGGCCATCGGCAATTCCGTGGTGCCGCTGGCGTTTCTGGCTGTATCAGCCATCCTGAACGTGATCCTGGATCTGGTCTGTGTCCTTGTGCTTGACTGGGGCGTGAAGGGTGCCGCCGGGGCAACTGTTTTTTCCCAGTATGTGTCCGGCGTGGGCATCGGCCTGTACACCCTGAAAAAGTTCCCGCAGCTCTGCCCGAAACGGACAGACTGCAGGTGGGACCGGAAGAACCTTGCCAATATCCTGAATCTTTCGGTGATGACCAGCGTTCAGCAGTCCATTATGAATTTTGGCATCCTGATGGTGCAGGGTCTGGTCAACAGCTTCGGCACGGTCATCATGGCGGCTTTTGCGGCAGCGGTGAAGATCGATTCCTTTGCCTATATGCCGGTGCAGGATTTTGGCAACGCCTTCTCGACCTATGTGGCCCAGAATTACGGGGCAGGCCAGCCGGACCGCATCAAAAAAGGGATCCGCAGTGCCGGGCTGACAAGCGCGGTGTTCTGCATCGTCATCAGCGTGCTGGTCTGCGCCTTTGTCGCCCCGCTCATGGGGATTTTCATCGACCCGGCCCAGATCGAGATCATCGCGGCGGGCGTGCAGTACCTCCGCATCGAAGGCGCATGCTACATCGGCATTGGCGTGCTCTTTCTGCTCTACGGCTACTACCGGGCGGTCAACCAGCCGGGGATGTCGGTCATCCTGACCATTGCCTCCCTTGGCACCCGTGTGGCGCTGGCCTATCTGCTTTCTGCCACGCCGCTGGGTGTTACCGGCATCTGGCTCAGTGTGCCCATCGGCTGGGCACTGGCAGATGCCCTTGGCATTGGGTATTATTTGAAGAAGAGAACATAAAATATCCCCCGCTGCAAAGCGTGTTATGGCACGTCAGCAGCGGGGGATATTGTTTTTTCTGGGGTTTGAGGTGATTCGGGCGGGGGCTTATTCCCCCACGGCGGGGACGTTCTGCATCGTCCAGAGGAGCTTCTGGACATCTACGCTGCCCATGTGGGTGGGCTCCTCCCCCAGACGGAGGAAATCGGTCTGCTGGGCGGTAACAGTCTGCCACTGGGGCAGGTCTGCGCCGTTGGGGTCACCTGTCCTGGCAAAGTTGGTCAGGTAATCCACCATCTGAGCGCTGAGGGCGGTATCCTTCTCAGTGAAGGGCCGCCAGCAGTGAGCCAGCGTGCCGAACCAGTACCACAGGTCGCTGGAATGCCAGGCACCACGGTCATCACCGGGGAGCTGGCGGTCGAAGAACCAGCCGTAGCTGTCGGCGTTCCGGGCGCACCAGTCCTGAGCCATCTGGTAGAGGTAGGGCGGAACGATATCCTCACTGGTGAAGCCAATGAGGTAAGGAATATGGTGCTGTTCGTCGGCAGCCAGCGTCTCGGGGCCGGTCTTGACCTGGAAACGGCCATCCACCACAGGCTCGCAGCCCAGACCCTTGAACTGGGGCTGGGTGCGGACGGCATCCCAGGCTGCAAACAGCTGGGCGGGGGCGAGGGCGCGGAATTCGGCCAGCGTGCTGCACCCGGCGGTCTCCATGACCTGCTTCCAGAACGGGTAGTGGGCCTCAGCGGGCTTGGCCGTCAGCATCTGGCTCACGCCGCCGCCGCTGCTCATCACAGCCTTGGAGAACAGCCCCCTGGTGATGGGGGAGAGGACGAGCTGCTGGACGCTCATGGCACCGGCGCTCTGGCCCATGATGGTGATGTTGTTGGCATCACCGCCAAAGGCAGCGATGTTGGCGCGCACCCACTGCAGGGCCGCCAGCTGATCCAGAAGGGCATAGTTGCCGGTGGATCCGGCCTCATCGGCCAGCTCGGGCAGGCAGACAAAGCCCATGGGGCCGAGCCGGTAGTTGATGGTCACAGCCACGCAGCCTTTGGTGGGCCAGACGGGGCCGCCGAAGTGCTTCTCGTGGCCGCAGCCGCCGGTAAAGCCGCCGCCGTGAATGTAGAAGATGACCGGCAGTCTGTCCCCGGGAGCTGTATCGGCAGGAGCCCAGATGTTCAGGAACAGGCAGTCCTCGCTATAAGTGTAAGTCTCGCCCTTGCGGAACTCGTTGTAGTAGAAGGCTTTTCCGGGTGCGGCGGCTTCGTCATAGAAGGCGCGGGGCTGGTAACAGCAGGCACCGTACCGGGTGGCATCGTAGACACCGTCCCAGTGGGTGACGGGGACGGGGAACTCCCACCGCCCGGCGGTGGCGTAGCGGATGCCCTTGTAAGCGGCAACGCCCGGCCACTGGCAGGCCGTGCCGGAGATCACGCCGCAGGACGTAGTGCGCTCAAAGCTCATGGGGGAAACCTCCTTGTCTTACTCCGCCGCTTTCAGGCCCCGGATGTCCTCGCCCGCAAACAGGCAGGGGACAAAGGAGGAAAGGCGGCTGGAGATCTTTTCGGTGTATCGCTTTTCCAGCAGGGAACCATCCGCAATGTTGGTGGTGACGATGGTGGGCAGACCGGCTCCCAGGCGGTTGTTCAGCAGGCTGTAAAAAGTGGTGATGAAGTAGGGGGTGACGAATTCGGTGCCCAGATCGTCCAGGATCAGCAGGTCGGCGGCTGAGGCGGTGCGCAGCAGGGTCTCGGCATCCTCGGAGGAGTCGAAGCGGGCGTTTTCCAGCTTGCCGAAGAAGTCTGGGCTGGAAACGTAGATCACGTCAAAATCCTTTTGCAACACGATGCCTGCAATGGCGAGGGCAGCGTGGGTCTTGCCCAGCCCCGCGTTGCCAAAAAGCATCAGGCTCTCGCTGTTATGGTCGAATTCCTCGGCGTAGCTGCGCAGATCCTCCAGCAGGCCGCCCATGTAGGTGCGGACAGGCTCGCCCAGCTTCTCGTCCATGGTGTTGGGGTAGTACCGCAGCTCCATGGTGTCAAAACTGGAAATGGACAGGCTGGACAGCGCCTCGATCTCCTCCCGCCGCAGACCCTGCATCAGCTTGTGAACGCAGGTGCAGGTGCGGCCCTGCACGCTGCCGGTATCCTGGCACAGCTTGCAGGTGAATTTGGGCTCCAGCGCATCCGCGGGGCGGCCGCTGGCGGCCAGCAGGGCGGTGAGCTCCTGTCGGGCTTTGCTCAGTGCGGCGGCGGCTTCGGTGCGGTCTTTTCCGGCAGCGCCTGCCAGTGCGCAGCGGATGCCCCGCACCCGCACCTCGTCCTCAGCGTGGCGCAGGGCCGGGATGGCGGCCTCCGCCTCCAGCCGGGCATCCTCGGCATTGGCGCGGGCGGTCTGCCGCCGCAGAGCCACCGTGCGCAGGGCGGCTTGATACAGTTCCTGTTTGGTACGCATAAAAGCTCCTTATTCTGCAGGCGTGTCCGTCTTTTTGCGGAGCGGACGGCGGCGGGCAGCGTTCTTGAGAAAATCGTTTCCGCTGGGTTCGGCGCGGTCCACCCGGAGGTTCCGGCTGGCACCCATCCCGGCCACCGGGCCCCGCACATCGTGGACGGTGCGCAGGCCCTTGGCGTTCCAGGTCTTGAGGATGCTGTTCCAGTACCAGAGATCCCGCTTGGGTCCGGCCTGTATGGCGGCTTCCTGCACCATGGCATCATCGTAGCCGTAGACCTCGTACCAGCGGGCAATGGCCTTGCGCCCGCCAAGGGTCAGCTCGGTGTCGGCAATGCCCAGCAGGCCGCTGACGTACTGCTCCCGCTGGGCGCGCAGGGCCAGCAGCTGGAGGTGTGCGTCGGCCTGTTCGCCGGTCTCCACACCCTCGGCCCGCCAGACCTTCAATTCGTGGCTGACGGCACCCATCGTCCGCTTGCCCCGGCTGGCCACATAGGCCACGCAGAGCATGACGGTCTCGGGTGCAAAGGCCTCCTGCACATAGAAGTTTACCAGCT